>OATT01000075.1_pt1 | contig 107263 bp, 115 predicted proteins | sample 1476071 | NCBI WGS metagenome assembly OATT01 (sample SAMEA2579989, study PRJEB22360) | human gut metagenome | biome: human gut; feature: human-associated habitat; material: faeces | place: Denmark | collected 2008/2010 | reverse complement strand
AATGAAATAGCTGAATATAATTAAATTAATTTCAGTTTATCAAACTGAAAAATTAGAATTTGTAGGAGGGAGCATATGATTAAAATAAATTTTATAACATTGGAAGCAGGTTGGATCGAGGGTGAAATTGTAACCGAAGAAAAAAATATGTATTTTGATTATAGCTGGATTTCAAATTTTTTGAATGACTTATTAAAAGCAACATTGTCTATAGGTGGGTATATTGAAGGAATGAATAGAGAAAAATTTACTGCATATTGGGAACCTGCTATTGATGATTGGTTATTATATAAGAATGAGAATAATTTAATTATACAAATCAATTGTTTTGAAGATGAAACTAGAAAAAAGCAAATAGAAACAACAAAAATTCAATGTGATTATATTGAATTTATAAAAACTCTTTTTGATAGTTTGACAAAACTAATTAAGAGAGTTGGAATATATGGTTATCGAACTGAATGGGACGAAGAATTTCCACTTAGTTTATATTTAAAATTATATGATATTATTTATGATAAAAATTATCTTGATTTAAAAGAGTGGTCATTAGAAGAAACATATTGTTATGGTAGTCATGTTTCAAATATTTCTAATGAATTAGCACTATTAAATGAGATTTTCAAATAAATAAACATTATTATATAAGTTCATATAATGGAATAGTTTTTTTTATTCAGAAATAATCATACAAATTTCAGTTTATCGAATAGGTTAAGTAGAATAAATCTTTATTCTAACTTTGCGAAAAATAAATACAAGTATAGACTTTATAAATGAAATTAACACGTGGTTTGGATGTTATTAAAATGTTAATCGTGGACTAGACTTTATACATATAATTAGTATAATAAAGTAAAACAAAGAATATAATCAGAGGCTAAAAAAAATATATATTAAAAGAGTTGAGAAATCTATAAAGAATAGATTTCTTTTTTTCATAATTTATATTTGATTGTTGATATAAATGTTCTATGATAAAATAAAAATATAAAGGATTATATAAATTAGGTTTGTGAGGAGATTATATGAAGAAAATTATAGTTATGTTTATAATGTTAGTTTTACTTGTTGGTTGTAAAAAAGATGAGTTTTCCAGTTTTAAGGATGACTATATAAGAGAACAAGGTATTACAGATATTGTGGATATAACATCGTATGGAGATAAACCATATATTGAAGGAGTTATCTTCAAAGGAATTATTGATGGTAACGAAGAAAATCTTTATTTTTGTGAAGGATTATCAGGTAAAGGCGATGGTATATTATCAAATGGAGAATATACAGCAAGTCTTCTTTCAATAGAGGAGGGAATGACATACAATATATATGATGGAGAAGATTTAGGATATGATAGAAGTTATTTTGTAGCAATAATATATAGAAAAATGAGTGATGTATATTATAAGGGAGAGAGTATTGATTTTAAAACAGTAGATGTTCAATTAAATGGTGAAGATATTACATTAACAGTTTGGTTAATGCCATTTAGTAATGGAGATGAAATAAATATATCTGATTTTAAATATCAAGAGTAAATTAGAATTTATAAAGGAGAGATATATGAAAATTCAGGTATTATCTGTTGCCGAAAGCAATCGAATAAGGAGTGAACTTTTAGATAAATTAGATAGTTATTCACTAACTAAAAATGGTTATTGGTATCCTTTGTGCGAAGTTTCAACAGATATAAAATGTATTAGCTTTTTATGTGAAGATTTAAACGATGATAATTGGAAATTTATATATTATAATCTAAAAAATAAAAAAATAAACAAGCTATACGAAATGCAAGAATTTGTTGATTTAATTAGAATATGTGATATAGATGATTATTTCTTTGATAAGGATCAAGATGGCTATGATATGCTTTATATGAGCGAATGCTATTGGTTTGATGAAGATCATAAATGTCTTATCTATACATCTCATGAAGGGACTATCTCTTTTTCTGGAGATGTGGTTAATAGCATGCTAAAAAACGATGGATTAAGACTACTCATAAAAGATATATATTATCAGAAAGTGCCATTATCGATATGAAACAGACTTCTCTTTTATAAATAATATTAGATAAAAGCATAATTTCAGTTTAGCGAAGTGAAAAATTAGAAGTTATGGAGGAAATAAACAATGGTAAGAAAGAAAAGGGTTACACTGCCGAAAGACTTTAAGGAACTTGTCGAAACAGGTGATATTGAGAAACTCAAAGCAATTTATAATTTATGCGAACTGTCTGCCACCTATGATGGGCGATATGGCATGAACACGGCACTGCATTGTTATGGAGTTCCCAATGAACTCGTTCGCTGGCTTGTTGAACAAGGGCTGGATGTTAATATAGAAAACTATTATGGACGTTCTCCTCTATATGTACAATCAACTATAGGAAGTGACACTGTAAAATTGCTTTTTGAACTTGGTGCTGATATAGAAAAGTCTGATCAGTATGGAGACACACCGTTGCACACAGCAGCAAATTTTTTTCGTGTAGATACAGTACGCTTTTTGGTGGGAAAAGGAGCAAATATCCATGTGGAAAATGATATGAAGAAAACGCCACTTGAATCATCTCTTGCTGTTTGTCAGAATGGAAACATATCGAAAGTGGCTGAGATTTCTGCTATATTGTTAGAGGCAGGGGCAAGAATTACAGCGGATATGATTAAAAGTGTTAAGCGAATAGGCGAAGAATTTGAATTTCACAGAGAGAATTTTAACAAAGACTATCTTTTTGAAGCGGACACAGGACTTAAAAAACTTTATACTTTATTTGATGTAGCTCCCATTGCAAAGTGTCAAAAGCACGATGGAACTTCTCCTATTATTGTGATAGATGAATCTTGGGAAAATCAATATGAGGTGCTTTGGCAACTGTTAGTTCCATCCATTAGTGCAGCACAAACCGTACAGGGCGAAGTTATTCGTATAACAGGACGTATAAGAGATGAATTAAACAGGAATGGCGGTGCAAACTGGGATAAGGATTATCGCAAAATGTTGAACGCTTTGTTAGTGTATTTCACATCTGGTACACCACTTTCCAAATATGAGTTAAACGAGACAAAAAAGCTAAAATCAAACATTAATGCTAAAGGCAATGCCGATGAGAAAATAACAGACCGTCTTTGTGAACTTGCAGTTTTGTGGGTATTGAAAAATCCTAATCCAATTTCATTAGACAAACCAAATTATAATCGGTAATATACCCCTTTCTAGTGTGTGTCTAAAGTATTATATATATTGAAAGAATTAGATAGTCTGTAATTATAGACTTTCTTTTTTTCATAAAGATTTGTGGTTATAAAGCTTCTATGATACAATCAAAGCAGAAAGCGTTTCATAAACTTGCTAATAAAAATCAAGTATTTTTTGAAATAATTAATGTTTTCTAAGACATAATGAAAAGACTATAAAATATAAGTATTAAAATTTATGGAGGAAAAGATAATGGCAAAAGAAAAGGGTTCATTCAAAGAATTTCTATCGGCAGTTGCGCCAGAACACCAAGTGTTTGTTGAGAGACTTAATACCAAACTTATTGAACAGGGATGTGGTCTTGTAATTAAGGAAGCAAAAAGCGGGTATGCTGCTTCATATCAATTTGAGAAGAAAACAGTGATGAATTGGGTGTTTCGCAAGTCTGGTATTTTGGCACGTATTTACGGTGATAATGTTAGTAAGTATGAGGATATAATCGTTTCTTTACCTTCTGATATGCAAAAGAAAATGACTACTTCTCGTGACTGCAAGAGATTGATTGACCCTACTGCTTGTAGCGATACCTGTGTTAAAGGTTTTATCTATTCCTTGAATGGCGATACACATAAAAAATGCCGTAATGATGGAATGTTTTTTCTGCTGACAAATGAAACAGCAGAGCATATAGCTAGACTAGTTTGTGCAGAGGTTAATGTGCGTAAGTCAGCTTTATAATGACAGAAAAGTTAAGACCAATAAATTCCTGTTTATAGGATTCTAATTATAGAGAAAAAGGAATTATAGATATTGCATATAAAGGTCAACCATTTGAAGCCTGTAAAGAAGTTATTATTAAGGAGTTGAAAATGGTTGACCTTTAAACAAGTTGTTTTTCTTTATAATGAAAAAAGTGGAGTATACGGTGCTGATTGTTACTATCAAATTCAAATTTGTAGTTTTGTTAAAAACATTTGACAAACTTCCAAAGATATTTGGTAGAAGTAATGAAAGAGATTATATATAATCCTACTAGAAAGGAGATGAATGATAATGAATTTAGGGAATAACATTTTAACACTAAGAAAGAAAATGCAATTATCACAAGAAAAGTTGGGCGAAAAGGTCGGAGTAACAAGGCAGACTATTTCAAATTGGGAATTAGGACAAACAATACCAGATACTTATCAGTTAATTTCATTATCAAAGGCTCTAAATGTAAGTATTGATAGTCTAGTAGATAATGATATTCAAAATTTGCTGGAACAAAAATTTAATAGTGTACAATTAGAAATAGTAACAAACAATAAGCTTTTAAAGATTTCAATAGGTGTTTTATCATTTATTGTTATTATCTTAATTCTTGCATTTATCTCACTGACTTAAAAGGAGGAGAAAAATGAAGAAAATAAATAGTAATGTAAAATATATTATTTCACTAATTGTGTCAGTTTCTATTGGTAGTTTTTTTACAGATATTCTAGAACAAATTGATATAAATGTATGGATTGCTAGGATTATTGGAGGCATCATATGTGTTATTGTTGGATTATTATTTATACGTGTATGGATAAAAGATTATAAAAAGAAATAGCTGATATGCAAACTATAATCTGTAAGGAGGGTGTGTTTTTTATGAAAAGATATATTGCATTATTAAGAGGTATTAACATTAGTGGGAAAAACAAAATCTCTATGTCATTACTGAAATCATATTTTATAGAACTTGGATATACAAATATTTTTACTTATCTTAATAGTGGAAATATTGTTTTTTCAGTTAATGAGAGCAGAGAGATTGATCTTGCTGATAAAATAAAGAAAATGATAAAAAAAGAATTTAACTTAGATATACCTGTTTTTGTTATATCACAAGAAGATTTGAATGATATATTAAACTCCGCACCAAATTGGTGGGGTACAGACAATAAAGAAATCTATGATAATCTTATCTTTATATTACCACCTACTACTGCTGAAGTTATAGCTGATAAAATAGGAGAACCAACAATTGAATTAGAACAGATTTGTATATGTAAAAATGCTATTTTCTGGTCTTTTGATAGGAAGAAGTATGCTAAAACAAACTGGTGGAAAAAAACTGCAAGTAAAGGAATTAGTGAAATGATTACTATCAGAACATCAAAAACTTTAAAAAAGATAGCAAAAACATGAACAGGTTAGAATTTTAGGAGGTTAAGATGACACAATTATTTGATGTATTTCCATATTTAGAAAACAATAAAGTGATTATAAGAAAAATGGTATCAAGTGATATTGCAGCATTGTCAGAGATTAGCAATAATGATAATGTATATAAGTTCATATCACTGTTTCTATATAAGAAAGTAATAAAGCATTAGGGACAGCAATCAAAAATTTAGGTGGAAGAGATTTTGATAACAAAAAGTATATAATTGTAGGAATCTATTTAAAGGATAATCCTAGTCAACTTGTGGGGTTAGCAGAAATGTTTAACTACAAAAAAAGAGAAAGTAAAATAACAATAGGTTATCGTTTAAATGAGGATTACTGGAATAAAAAAATTGCATCAAATGCCTTGAAACTCATGGTGGAATATTTAGTTAATGAAATTGGCATTACAACCCTTAATGCGTTTGTTATGCCAGAAAATTTATATTCATCAAAAGTATTATTGAATAATGGATTTATAAAAGAGGACTACACTTTGCAAGAAAAGAATTGGGGCGGTCAAGAAATTGTGTCTGTTGATGTATACACATATAGAGATGTAGATAACCCCCTCATTCAATCTAAATGTAATAGGTGTACAAATAAAAAATTTGATGTTATAGCATAGAGTTGTATATAAAAATTACGAATTTTTCCATGAAAGTAAGCAGATTTCTTTAACGATATCTGCTTTTTACTTTAGAAAAATAAATACGGAATGGATTTAATTGTTGATATAAAGTTTCTATGATACAATAACAAAAGTTTTATAAATTAGAAATTATAGAACTAAAGAAATCATCACAGTGTAAAATATACAACTAGACAAGTATGTCATCTTAAAAATACGGCATTTTCTCACTTTGTGTCGTGTTATTCAGGATGCTTTTAGCTTACACTATTGGTGGAAGGAGGTATAAAAGCACATGAATCAGCAAAAAATAGGGCTTCTATTAAAAACACTACGTAAAGAAAAAAATTTAACACAAGAAGCATTAGCTGAAACATTAAATGTATCTAGTAGAACAGTATCTCGATGGGAAACAGGAAGTAATATGCCAGATATTAGTTTACTGGTTGAACTGTCTGAATTCTATCAGATTAGTATACCAGAAATCATTGATGGAGAAAGGAAAAGTGAGAAAATGAATCAAGAGACAAAAGATATTGCTGTTAAAATGGCAGAATATAGTAAAAATAAACTGAATATGGAAAAAATGAAAATAATAAATGCTCTACTTATGTTATTTGGTATATTTATTATGATTTCAGCTTTAGCAATATTCCCAAATGAAAGTAGTTGGGGAAGTATTTATGCAATAATTGGTGGATTGATATTAATTGTAGGAATTTATTTCAAAATAAAAACTATGTTAGTTAAAAGAAACATACGGTTATTGATTATTATTGGATGTGTCATTGCATTATTTGGAGTTTTTACTGTTTCAGATTATATTACAGTTTCACAGTTTCATCAGGTTCCTAGATTTAGTTATGAAAAATCTTATGGTGAAGATATAGTTGAACACAAAACTTTATTTTATAAAGTTATTCAAAAAAATCCAGGAACTAAGAATGAAAGTATAGAAATTGCAAAATAGGTTATGCTAATAAAAATCAAGGATTTTTTGAAATAAGGAATGATGAAAATTCTATAATAATATGATTTAATAAAATATGAGTTTTATCATTTTAATATACTATGCACCACCTTATCTGATTTGCATAATACTTTTGACACATGCGAATAATATATCTTTAGAAATTTATTAATTATAAAAGTAAGTGTAGATGAATGATATATCACCTACACTTATATAGTACAGAATTCTAGTTTATAAGTCATTATATGATTTTTTAAGTTTATTTTATTTTGTTGAAATTAAAAATATATGGTTCATATGAGCGCTATATCAATTGTGAAAGAGGAAGTTATTTATTTACTTCGTTTTTTGTTATATGATTTTATATTCAAACATGAGATTAAAAATATTTGATAGATAAGAATGAAAGAGTCAAGATCGTGACATTATTTTTGTTTAATAAGAATAAATGTAAAGAGATGAAATGTATATAAAAATAAATACACGATAATAATCAAGGCAAGAGTAGGATCCTAATAAATCAGATGATGAAAAGATCATATATTATTCAGATATTATAGGCATTTAATTTGAAAATTCAGTAATATAAATTGGGGATTTGTTTACGAGAATGATAATAATAAAATTTATATATTTAAAAAAGCAAGTGAATAATAAAAAAACATGTTATACTATGGACAAGAAAGCTAAATGAGAGGAAAATTAAAATGTTAGATAAACAATCATTAGAACAACAATTGAGTACAGCAGATTTTTATAAAAAGGTTTTCCCTGGAATGTTCAAATCAGGAAAAAGAAAAGATGCAATGGAAACATGGCAAGATGCAAAACAAAGAGGGGTTACAGACAGTGTATTATTAAGAGAAGCAACTCATGGCTCATTTATTTATAAAGTCTATGCTTTCTCAGTCAAAGGAAATATCCAAGAAGAAGTTGTACAAAATTTAAAACAAGCAGTTGCTGAGTTTGATGTCAATCAAATTCGTTATGAAGCAGTAAGCGTCCCTGGATATTTTGCAGTCTATGATAAAGATGGTCAGTTCTTCCAAAGTGATTACCAAATCATGAATTTATATCAAGAGGATCAAGGAATTTATATTGTTATTGTTTCTGAGACAGAGGTAGATGAATTAGATTGTCCATATGTAGTTTATACATTTAATCCAGATGGAAGTTTATGGTTCTGGTGTATGGCACGTAAATATCTTTAATATCAAGTTATAATGAGGTTGTTAGTACAAGTCTATTTCATAGGGAGTTCTCGCAATAACCATATCCCAATAACAGTTGGATATCGCCCACATTTGGCAATGCATTACTCAGATTATTTGATGGGAGTTAAATTTATCGAATTTTTAGATACATTCAGTTTTGATTGTTCTATAGGAGCAATTGTTGAAACATTATATGTGGGTGTTGATTACTCATCTCTTTGTGTTGGAACAGAGTTTGATATCAGAGAAGGTAGACATGTAGTTGGATATGGTAAAGTTATCGAACGAGAGTAATATATGGAATAATTTAAAATGAAGAAGTGAGAAAAGATATATTTCAAGATTTTGGTTTATATCTTTTTTTTATTATATTGACGATTATCGATATGTATGATAATATCATATCGATAAATAGAGATATGAGGTGATTGAGTTGGAAAAACATTATGAAGAAGAAGCAAAGATATTTAAAGCATTTTGTGATCCAAATCGATTGAAAATATTAGATATTTTAAAGCTAGGTGAGCATTGTGCATGTAAATTACTAGATATATTAGAAGTGAGTCAATCCACTTTATCACATCATATGAAAATACTTGCTGATGCGAAAATAGTCAACGTGAGAAAAGATGGAAAATGGTCTCATTATTCATTATCTGATGAAGGTATACAGTTGATCATTACATATTTGCAACAGCTTAAAGAAATAGAAATGAATAATTGTCATTGTTAAAGTTAGCTACCTTTTATGGTAGCTATTATCAAAAAATATACATCGATATTTATCGATATAAGGAGGGTTTTATGAATCATATTTGGTTGTTCTTTCAAGACCAGATTCTTGGTATGAAATGGTTGAATGAACTGATTGAAATGTTATTAATGAGTATAGGAGTAGATATGAATCAAAGGGTAGGAGGAATGTTGCAATTTTTTATATATGATACTCTTAAAATATTTATTCTGTTAGCTGTATTAATTTATATAATTTCGTATATACAGAGTTACTTTCCACCAGAGAGAAGTAAGAAGATTTTGAGTAGATTCCATGGCGTATGGGCTAATATTATAGGAGCTTTGCTTGGAACTGTGACTCCATTTTGCAGTTGTTCATCAATTCCTATTTTTATGGGATTTACAAGTGCAGGATTACCATTTGGTGTGACCTTTTCTTTCTTAATTTCTTCACCGATGGTTGATTTAGGCTCATTGGTATTGTTAATGAGTATATTTGGATGGAAGGTTGCTATTGCATATGTATTGGTGGGATTAATCATATCTGTTGTTGGAGGGACAATGATTGAAAAGTTGCATATGGAAGATCAGGTTGCTGACTTTGTAAAACAGGCAAAAAATGTTGATGTTCATTCTGCACAACTCACATCAAAAGATCGACATGATTATGCAAAGCAACAGGTGTTAGAAACAGTAAAAAAGGTAGCAGTTTATATTTTTATAGGTGTTGGAATAGGGGCAGTCATTCATAATCTTATTCCAGAACATTGGATTCAATCAATACTTGGTGGTCATCATTTTTATTCAGTACCCCTTGCGACTTTGACAGGAATTCCAATGTATGCTGATATCTTTGGAACCATTCCAGTTGCTGAAAGTTTATTAATGAAAGGTGCAGGATTAGGAACAGTACTCTCATTTATGATGGCAGTGACAACTTTATCATTACCATCAATGATTATGTTATCAAAAGCAGTTAAGAAAAAACTCATGATTGTTTTTATAAGTATTGTGACTACTGGAATTATAGTTGTTGGATTTTTATTTAATATTTTTTCGTTTTTATTTATGTGATAAATAGTTATAAATATAAAAAATAGGAGGAAAAGAAAATGAAGTTGTTTAAGAAAAAGGAAGAGAAAAAGAACTGTTGTACATGTAGTGAGGAGTCAATGCAAAGTGCACTACAAAATCAAGGAAAAGGACCAAGAATTAAAGTGTTAGGTTCAGGGTGTTCTCGTTGTTATGATTTAGAAAAAAGTGTGAAGGATGCATTAAAAGAATTACAAAAACAAGAAGATATAGAACATATTACTGATTTTTCTGCCATTGCAAGTTATGGAGTGATGTCAACCCCTGCATTAGTCATAGATGGTAAGGTTGTATCATATGGAAAAGTATTGAATAAAGAAGAAGTTATTCATTTATTTCATGAAGTTGGTTTTTAAAATGAAGAAGAAAATTGCATTTGTATGTGTTCATAATTCTTGTCGTTCTCAAATTGCGGAAGCATTAGGAAATCAATTCTTATCAGATAAATATCAATTTTATTCATGTGGAACGCAAATAAAATCACAGATTAATCAAGATGCAGTCAGATTAATGAAAGAAAAATATGGAATTGATATGGAAAAAACACAGTACAGTAAATTAGTAAAAGATATTCCAGTTGTAGATATAGCTATTTCAATGGGATGTGATGTAGAATGCCCATATATTGGAAGAGATTTTGATGATAACTGGCAATTAGATGACCCAACAGGGAAAGATGATATTGTTTTTAAAAGAGTTATTGAACAGATAGAGAAAAAAATAAAATCATTAAATGATTAAAAAGGAGAAAAGTGGACTATAAATAGGGAGTTCACTTTTATGATTTATGTGAATTTAAGTTGTGAGTTAATTATAAATATAGTAACATGGAATAAAGATGGTGATTTCTCAAATAAATCATAAAGAGGAGCTATTATGGATAAGCAAAAGATTGGTTTTGAATATGATGTATCTGTTGAAGTATGGAATGTTTATAAGAAAGTTTATAACAAAGAAAAGTGGAGTTTTTGGAGAAAAGTAGATCTTCAACATCCAACATATAAAAAGAATAGACGTTATGCTTATATAGATACTACGACAAATGATTATATTGAATTTAATGAACACAAAACTTTTGCAATGAGTGGGGAAACTGATTTTAATTTTCATAAGAATGGTAATGGTCAGGCGCAATATAATATATATATCAAATATTTAAAAAGAGACTTTAAAGATCAAGAACTTATTAAATATATTCATGCTTTAAATAAATGCAAAAACAATCATCATTCTATTCAAAATTGTTCTTTAATGCCTTGCAAAGGAAATTTACAAGGCATTAAAGGTTCTATAGGTAAAGATAGACTAGATACATTTGTATATGTATTAAGCTTATATTATAGTGAAGAAAAAGTAGAAATTGTGCTTAATAAATCAACTTATGAAAATTGCGAATCACTAAGACTCTATCTCAATCAATTTATAGATATTTATGATTATTGTGAAAAAGTCTATTTTATTTCTCGATCACTGACTTATAAATTATTAGAGAATGGTAAAAAGGCTATCACTTCAGGGAAAGATGTTGTGACATATATGGAACTGGCAAATCAATTTTGGCAGGAAAAAGCAGAGTATTATAAAAATAGAGATGTCAATATTGAGGTGACTGATATATATGATGAGGGGGATATAAAATGATAAAAAAGTCTATGATTGGACAATTAGAATTGGTTAAGTTTATAACTCAAAAGACAATAAAAGATATCTATCCTCATTATTATCCAAAAGGTGCAGTTGATTTCTTTCTTGCACATCACAATGATAGTGATATATCTAAAGATATTGAATCTGGACAAGTATATATAGTTTTTGATGGACAAGATGATGCAGTTGGTACAGTAACAATTCATAAAAATGAAATTTGTCGCTTATTTGTCTTACCACAATATCAAAAGAAAGGGTTTGGAAGCCAACTGTTAAATTTTTCTGAAAATATGATATTGAAACAATATAATACGATTGTATTAGATGCATCATTACCAGCAAAAAATATTTATTTAAAAAGAGGGTATATCATAGTTGAAACACATTCTATTCAAACTTATCATAATGATTATTTGTGTTATGATGTTATGAAGAAAGACGTACATAAATAAATGATTTGAAGGAGAAGTATTATGAATAAAGGTCTTAATTTTAAAACAATAGAAAGTCAAATGCAGTATTTCCAAGCATATGAAAACTCTCTCCAATTGATTGAAGTTCCCTTTGAAGAAAAATATATTCAAACAACATTTGGTAATAGTCATGTTATTTGTTGTGGTGACATCAAGAATCCTCCATTAGTTCTTTTACATGCGGCAAGTTGTGGATCACCGATATGGTATCCTAATCTCCCTTGTTGGAGCCAGAAGTATTGTGTTTATGCAATTGATTTGATTGGTGAAACATCAAAAAGTATTCTTAAGAAAAAAATGAAGGGGACAAAGGAATGTGCACAATGGCTTGATGAAACAGTAAGAGGGTTAGGACTTACTAAAATATATTTATGTGGATTATCTATTGGAGGATGGAATGCTTTAAATTATACAAGTTATTATCCTGAAAGAGTCTTGAAATTAGTTTTATTGAGTCCAGTTCAAACTTTTGCAAAAATGCATTTATCATATTTTTTGAAGATTATGAAGATGGGCTTTCATCCAACACGCGAAAATGTAGAAAATTATATAGGATGGGGAAGCCAAAAAGAAGCTCGATTACCGGATAGTATCATTAAGCAATTTACATTATCTGTACAAAATATGAACTCAAATGCTATATTTCCAACTTGGATAAAGAAAAGTCAATTTAAAGATATAAAAATGCCTGTTCTTTTGATGTTTGGAGAGAATGAATTTGCTTTTTCTACAGCACAAGCAAAAAAAACGTGCAAACAAATATATAAATCAACTTGAATTAGAAATTATCAAAGATGCATCACATCTTCTTTCTTTTAGTAAGGCTGATTATGTGAATGGTAGAATTTTATATTTTTTATCGTCTAAAGACATGTAAAATACTTTTTACATGTGAATAAAGCGGGAATGTCAAAGACCTTTGATAGCGCGAAAATCTCTAATAGCTTAGAATGAAGTCAGGAGGAATACCAGCATGGAAATTAGCAACCAAATTAAGAAATACAGACTCGAGTCACATTTATCACAAGAAGAATTAGCTGATAAGATATTTGTAACAAGACAAACAATATCAAATTGGGAAAATGGAAAAAACTATCCTGACATTAACAGCATTGTCTTGTTAAGCACATTGTTTGGTATTTCTCTAGATATTCTCGTTAAAGGAGATTTAGAGGAAATGAAAGAACATATTAGAAATGAAGATATTCAAAGATTTCATAAAGATGGAATTATTTTTTCAGTATTACTGATTGTTACAATTTTATCTGTTGTACCATTATTTTTAATGATTGATGGTTATCTTGGCATTGTTTTTTGGGTCATACTCTTTGCTACAGCAATGTATTATGCATTGCGTATTGAAAAGCAAAAGAAAACACATGATATTCAAACTTATAAAGAAATTGTGGCTTTTGCAGATGGAAAACGTCTTGATGAAATTGAAAAAAATCGTGAATATGGGAAAAGACCATATCAGAAACTGTTATATGTTATAGCATCAGGTGTTATAGGATTTGTTGTGACAATTGTATTGTTAATATTATTTGGCTATCTTTAATTTTAAAGGGCAATTCATACGAATTGCTTTTTTGCATACTGGCAATGATTGTATTCCATAAGGTAATCACGTATAATGCATATGAAAAATAATCTTTATCAATAATTCAATCAAAACACAAAAATGATAAGAATAATTGGAAATTAAGGTCATAAAATGAATATGTTCATCTTGTATTCAAAAAATAGGCATTTAATAGTATATAAAGATGAAGATGAGAAAGGAAAAGACAAGTATGCTTCAAATAAAAGATATACACAAGGAATATAAAACTGGCAGTCTTGTTCAAAAAGCTCTTGATGGTGTAAGTTTGAACTTACGTGATAATGAGTTTGTAGCAATCCTAGGTCCGAGTGGATCTGGTAAGACAACACTTTTGAATATAATTGGTGGGCTTGATCGCTATGATCAAGGAGATTTGATTATTAATGGTATTTCAACAAAGAAATATAAGGACCGAGATTGGGATTCATATCGTAATCATACAATAGGTTTTGTGTTTCAGAGTTATAATTTAATTCCGCATCAAACAGTTTTGGCTAATGTTGAATTAGCTTTAACTATATCAGGAATTTCTAAAACAGAAAGAAAACAAAGGGCTGAAAAGGCTCTTGAACAAGTTGGGTTAGGTAACCAAGGACATAAGAAACCTAATCAGATGTCTGGTGGGCAGATGCAACGTGTAGCAATTGCTCGTGCTTTAGTGAATGATCCAGATATTTTATTAGCTGATGAACCTACTGGTGCATTAGATAGTGATACCAGTGTACAAGTTATGGAATTACTTAAAGAAGTTGCAAAGGATCGCTTGGTTGTTATGGTAACGCATAACCCAGAATTAGCTGAAACTTATGCAACACGTATTGTAGAGTTACGCGATGGAACTATGCGTAGTGATACTGACCCATATGAAGTGAGTGAACATGATCTAGAGAAACCTAGACATGAAAATATGGGAAAATCTTCAATGTCTTTTTTGACTTCATTATTGCTTAGTTTTAACAATCTTCGTACAAAAAAAGCACGAACAATTTTAACTTCTTTTGCAGGCTCAATAGGGATTATTGGTATTGCGTTGATACTTTCTTTATCTAATGGAGTTAATCAATATATCCAATCTATTGAAGAAGAAACACTGTCAGAATATCCTTTGCAGATACAAAGCTCAGGTTTTGATATTACGTCAATGATGACAGATGCTCATCCTAAACAAAACGAAGATAAAGATGAAAACAAGATATATGTTTCACAAATGATTACCAATATGTTCTCTAAGATTGGTTCTAATGATTTAACATCATTAAAAGAATATCTTGACAGTGGAAAAAGTGATATTGAGAAAAACACGAATTCTATAGAATATAACTATAATGTCTCTCCGCAAATATATAGCAGTGATACACAAAAAGTGAGACAGGTTCATCCTGATAAATCATTCACATCTTTAGGTCTTGGTTCATCTACAAGTTCAAATAGTTTAATGTCTTCTATGATGAGTACTGATACTTTTTATCAAATGCCAGGTAACAGCAATCTTTATGAAGATCAATATGATGTCAAAGCAGGAAGATGGCCAAAAGCGTATAATGAATGTGTTCTTGTTTTATCAAAGAATGGAAATATCAATGATTTCATGTTGTATACTTTAGGATTACGTGATTATGAAGAATTAGATAAAATGATTCAGCAGTTTTCAAAGGAAGAAGAAGTGACAGTACCAGATAATGCACAAGCGTATTCTTATGATGATATACTGGGAGTTCAATTTAAACTTGTGAATGCAACTGATTATTATCAATATGATCAAAAATATAATGTTTATAAAGACAAAACAGAAGATCAGAAATATATGCAAAACTTAGTTGCAAAGGGAGAAGATATCAAAATTGTAGGAGTTGTTCAACCAACTGAGTCTGCATCTGCAACTATGCTTCAAACAGGAATAGGTTATCCTGCAACACTTACAACACATGTTATTGAACAGGCAAAATCAAGCGATATTGTTAAAAAACAATTGTCAAATCTAAATGTAGATGTTTTTACAGGTAAAGATTTTAGCAGTAAAGAAAATAATAAGTTAGATATGAATTCCTTATTTACAGTAGATAGTCATATGTTAAAGAAAGCATTTACTTTTGACCAAAGTAAGCTATCTATGAATATGGATGATTTAGATTTAAGTCAAATAAAAATTGATACATCTTCATTGCCTGCAATAGATGTTAATAGTATTTTTAAAGATATGAAAATTAATGTTTCACAAGAACAGTTAGAAAGTTTAAGTCAAACTCTTATGACACAATTTCAACAATATGCAAAAGAGAATGGTTTGATTGATCCAACGAAAATGAATGAATATTTTATGGCATATCTACAAACTGAGCAAGCCCAATCATTAATACAAGGTGAGATGGTTAAACTTTTGCAGGAAAGTGGTTTGACACAACAATTTCAAAATGAGCTTGAAAAACAGATGCAAGCAGTTATGACTCAATATACTGCAACATTAACAAAGTCATTGCAACAACAGATAAGTGTTCAAATGAATAAACAAATGGGAAATCTTGCTAAGAATATGCAAGATGCAATAAGTATTGATGCTAGTGTCTTTGCTAAAGCTATAAAAATGAATATGAATGAAGAGGAACTTTCAGAATTAATGATGTCATTAATGACAACTGAGGTTTCATCATATGATGGAAATCTTAAACATCTTGGATATGCAGATTTTAATAAACCAAGTGGAATTAATATTTATCCGAAGGATTTTGAAAGTAAACAAAAAGTTATTGATGCATTAGATAAGTATAATGAAGATATGAAGAAAGTCGATGAGGATAAAGTCATTTCTTATACAGATTATGTTGGAACACTTATGTCTTCTGTTACAGATATTATTAATGTCATTAGTTATGTATTAATTGCTTTTGTTGCGATTTCACTTGTTGTCTCTTCTATTATGATAGGAGTTATTACTTATATTAGTGTTCTTGAACGTAAAAAAGAAATTGGTATATTGCGTGCAATTGGAGCATCAAAGAAAAATATCTCACAAGTCTTTAATGCTGAAACATTTATTATTGGATTATTATCTGGCGTTCTAGGGATTGTCATTACTTTGTTATTGCTAATACCAAGTAATATGCTGATTCATGAAATTGCTGGCAATGTCAGTGTGAGTGCTTCTTTACCAATTGCTGGTGCAATTATTCTAATTGTCTTAAGTGTCATTCTTACACTTATAGGGGGATTGATTCCAGCGAAAAAAGCAGCACTAGAAGATCCTGTGACTGCATTACGTACTGAATAGAATAGAGATTTAAAAACTTATTTGATATGATTCAAATAAGTTTTTTCTATTATGAACTTTTCTTTACTTTAATTCGGTTGTTGATTGTATTAACGTGTACTATAATAAGAGAGAAAGGAAAGAATGAAGAAAATCTCTTGTTTAGGTTTATTATTTTTAATCTTATTATGAAATGGTTGTATTGAACCAAGTTATAATGGAATATAGTATTATGAATACTGAGGATTCTTAGTTGCTAACATTACAAGAAAATGATATTGTGGATGTACAAATTCTCAGTCATGCTGGTAAACTTTCAATTAGCTTTCAAAAGGATGATGAGACTCCTATCTATGAAGATAATGAAATATCTACTTCTCAATCATTTCAAATTTCAAAAAAAGAAGATGAAATTTATAGGCTAAAAGTCAAAGGTGATAGAGCAAAAAGAAGTATAAGTTTTATAAAAAACTAAAGAAGGAGGAAGGATGAAATGATATATACAACACATTATAAATCTCCGATTGGAGAAATTTTACTAGCAAGTGATGGAGATTCCTTGATTGGTTTATGGTTAGAAAATCAAAAGTATTTTTTAGCAACTATCAAAGAAGAAACAATTGATAAGCCAGATTTAAAAGTTTTTATCCAAACGCAGTTATGGTTAGAGCACTATTTTCAAGGTGAAAAACTTTCCATAAAAGATTTACCGTTAGCACCAAGAGGGACACCATTTAGACAAGAGGTTTGGCAAATATTATGTGAAATTCCATACGGAGAAGTCATTACATATGGGGAGGTTGCAAAGAAAATGGCAGAGCGTCATCATAAACAAACAATGTCTGCACAAGCGATAGGAGGAGCTGTTGGACATAATCCTATTTCTATTATTATTCCTTGTCACCGTGTTGTTGGGACTAATGGAAGTTTAACTGGTTATGCAGGCGGTATTGATAAAAAAATAAAACTCCTAGAATTAGAAGGAGTAGACATGCATCATTTCTTTGTTCCCCATCATGGAACAGCACTGTAGTCAAGGTGGCAGTAAACATGGCAGAAACGTTAAATGAAGAATTTATCTTCCAAATCTTATCAATTGTAGAAGAAATACCAGAGGGGCATGTTGCAACTTATGGTCAAATAGCGAAATTATCAGGCTATGATAAAAATGCTCGCTTGGTTGGAAAGGTTTTAAGCCTATCAGGATATTATGGGAATTATCCTTGCCATCGTGTTGTCAATAGTAGTGGGAGATGTGCTCCTTATTGGTTAGAACAAAAGGATTTACTCATGAATGAAGGTGTCACACTAAAAGCCAATGGCTGTGTTGATTTAAAGAAGCATCAATGGAAAATTAATGATTAAAGGCACAATTGTGCCTTTTCAATATAATATAAATCCTGACCGAGTCTTTGAAGTTTATGGATATCTATGATACGAAATTGTCCCCTTTTTATTTTCGTTATATAACCCATTTGGATAAACGTATTAAGTGTTCTTTGCAATTGTCGATAACTGCAGCCTATCATTTCTGCAACTTGTACAAAATTTTCTTGAATAATCATATCATGTTCACAACTAACAAGATATGATGCCAATCTATTTTCAACAGGATAGTTTATAGATATTGAAGAATTTTGATTGGTATTATAAAGTTTGTGTGAGATTGTTTCAGCTAAATAACGCATAAAGAGTAAATCGTTTAATAATAAATCTTGATAAAGTAATATTGATATACTTAAACATATACATTCTTCTATAGAATAAACATCATTAATAATATCACGATGATTAAGAAATTCTATTTCACCAATAATACTAATACCTTGAGATATAGCAATTAAGATAGTTGTTCCATTAGAAGTTGTATGACATGATTTCATTTTTCCATCTATCAGAATATAAAGTTTATCTAATCTTTGTCCTTGATGTAATATACATTGTCCTTTTTCAAAATAAGAAATATCAAAATATTTCAGAATATTTTTATTCATCATATTATAACTATCTAGTTTGTGAATATAAAATTCTTTACTTTTCATAAGTATCACCATCTTTAATATGACATATGTCCTATGAAAAAGCAATATCAATTGTTTATAATGCTATGAGGAGGTGTAATTCTATGGAATTGTTTCTATCTTTTTTAGCAGGAATGATAGTGACTGTTATGAATGTTTTTAATGGTCAGTTATCAAATCATATTGGTGTTTATTTATCTACTGTTCTTATTCATTTTATAGGTCTTATGACTTTTTTGGTGATTATGGTGATAAAAAAACAAAAAATATCATTTCATCATCATTTGCCATTGCTTTTTTATACAGGTGGAATGATAGGAGTATTCACAGTTATTTTTAATGTTATCTCTATTTCAACAATTGGGGCAGCCTTAGTAACAGCATTGGGATTATTAGGTCAAATGATAACTTCATTAGTTTTGGAGTATACGGGATGGTTAGGAAACATAAAAAGAAAATTATCTTTTCAAAAGGTTGTTAGTTTAATGATTGTTGTGATTGGAATAGGAGTGATGATGATATGATAGCAGTTCTATGTGCGACTTGTGCTGGAATGACTATTGTTTTAAGTCGTTCTGTCAATGGTTACTTAGCTCAAAAAGTTGGCGCATATCAAAGTACGTTTTTTAATTATTTTACAGGTTTATTCATGAGTCTTGTTTTTTTGATCATTTTAGGTTTTTCTCATGTACAAAATTTACAATCAACTGTTCTTTTAGAAAATCCTGTTATGTTCATAGGTGGTATCATTGGTGTTTTTAATATTCTGATATTAAATATAGTTGTTCCTAAAGTATCTCCTGTTAAATTAACTTTAATTACATTTGTATCTCAGTTAATAAGTGGAATTATCTTAGATTATTGTTTCTATGATATCTTTTCAGTGAATAAATTAATAGGTTGTTTGATTGTTGTTGCTGGATTATTTCTATATCAGATGACAGGTAAATCATAATTAGCAATTCGAAAGAATTGTTTTTTTGTAAAAATAAATATAAAATATATAAAAAATCTAGAAAAAATATAAATAAAGTCATATCAATCTATTATAATCTGTATTGTCGATGGAGAAGAAATACGTATTTCAATAATCATATGAGGAGGATATATGGAAAAATTAGAAAAGTTTTTACAGAAGTTTATTGGACCTATTGCAGAAAAGATGAGTAATAATGATGTTATTCAATCAGTAGCAGAAGGTTTTATGAGAACAGGACCAGTTACATTTGGAGTTTGTATATTTGTTATTTTAGGGAATTTACCAATTACAGGCTATTCTGAATGGTTAACAAGTGTTGGTCTAAAAACTCATTTTGATGCCATTTCAAATGCGAGTTTAAATGTTTTAGCTCTATATATTTCATTTACAGTTGCTTATGCATTCGCTAAGAGAAAAGGGGATAATCCTTTGTCTTGTGGAATTTTATCTTTACTCAGTTTCTTATTAATTATTCCTCAGACAGTTGAAGGAAAAGATGGTGTTATTAATGCGTTTAGTGTTGATTATTTAAGTGGTACAGGTATTTTAGTTGCTTTAATCTTTGCCATTCTTGTTGGTTATATGTTCCATTTCTTATCAAGTAAAGGATTGAAGTTTAAAATGCCAGAAGGTGTTCCACCAATGGTCAGTGAATCATTTGAGCCAATCTTTGTTTCTATGATTATTGTTGCTTTTGCATTTTTAGTGAGAGTTGGTTTTGGTTATACACCATTTGGAAGTTTTATTAATTTCTTTGATCAAACAATTGGAGCCTTTATTATTAAAATTGGACTATCATTACCAACTATTTTCTTATTATATTTTGCAGCTAATTTATTATGGTTCTTTGGGATTCATCCAAATACAGTCTATAGTGCATTCGTACCATTACAAATGACACTTGTTTTAACTAATATTGCTGATGCACAAGCTGGTAGACCATTAACTTATTTGACAATTACACTGGTGTCTTTATTTGCTTCATTTGGTGGGAATGGGAATACAATTGGTTTATGTCTATCTATGTTTACAGCTAAAAGTGAAAGATATAAAAAGATGTTAAAGTTGGCATTTGTTCCTAATTTATTTAATATTAATGAACCTTTGATTTTTGGTATGCCAGTTATGTTAAATCCTGTTTTCTTTATTCCAATGGTATTTTGTAATGTTGTAATGGGATTGATAGGTTTAGCAGCAACTCAAATCTTTACATTTACTTTTAATCCTGCCATGTCACTCTTGCCATGGACAACTCCATTCTTTGTGAAAGCATTTATGGCAGGTGGAATTTCATTATTGATTATGGTATTCATTTTATTAGCTGTGAATACTTTGATGTATTATCCATTCTTCAAAATGGCTGATAAGAAAGCATATGAAGAAGAACAATTAGCAAAGGGTGGTGAAACTATTGAGTCAGTTGAATAAAGATTTTTTATGGGGTGGAGCCATAGCTGCAAATCAAGCAGAAGGTGCTTATCTTGAAGGGGGTAAAGGCTTATCTTTAATGGATGTTGTAGGGGCTGGTCAAAAAGGTGTATCTCGTCATTTCACTGATGGTATTCAAGATGATGTTTACTATCCTAATCATGAAGGTATTGATTTTTATCATCACTATAAAGAAGATTTAGCAATGTGCCAAGAAATGGGATTCAAGTGTTTTCGAACTTCTATTGCCTGGACACGTATCTTTCCTCAAGGTGATGAAGATAAGCCAAATGAAGAAGGTTTAAAATATTATGATCAATTATTTGATGAAATGATCAAAAGAGGTATGGAGCCTGTCGTCACTATATCTCATTATGAAATGCCTTTATATTTAGCAAAAGAATATGGTGGATGGGCAAATAGAAAACTTATTGATTTTTATCTTAACTTTTGTAAAGTTATATTTGAAAGATATAAAGGAAAAGTGAAATATTGGATGACATTCAATGAAATCAATTCAGTTATCTTAATGCCAGAAATTGCAGGTGTTGTTGATCGTTCAAAAGATGATTTTCAATTAAGAAGTTATCAGGCTGCCCATCATCAATTCGTTGCAAGTGCCAAAGCTGTCAATTTAGGACATCAAATTGATTCACGCAATAAAATTGGTTGTATGGTTTTAACGCTTGTGAAATACCCTTTAACAGCGAGACCGGATGATGTACAATTGGCTGAAGAAACTATGCGTATGAAAACATTTGCTTTTTCAGATATTCAAGTTCGTGGTCATTATCCTCATTATGTTAAAAAACATGTTAAAAGATTAGGACTCAATATTCAAATTGAGCCTGGAGATTTAGAGGATATGAAAAAAGGCTGTGTTGATTTTGTCGGTTTCTCTTATTACTCATCATCAGCAGCAACGCTTGATCCAAGTGTTGAAAAAACAGGCGGGAACTTATCAAGTGGTGTCAAGAATCCTTATTTACCAACGAGTGAATGGGGATGGCAAATAGATGCTAAGGGATTAAGATATATTTTAAATCGTTTCTATGAACGCTATGAAATTCCATTATTTATTGTAGAAAATGGTTTAGGATATAATGATCAAGTTGATGAAAATGGATATGTAGAAGATGATTATCGTATTGAATATCTTAAACAACATATTATTGAAATGAAAAATGCTATTTTAGAAGATGGTGTTGATATTATTGGATATACACCATGGGGATGTATTGATTTGGTTTCGGCTGGAACAGGACAAATGAGTAAGCGTTACGGTTTTATTTATGTTGATCGTGATGATGAGGGACATGGTACATTAAAACGTAGTCGAAAAAAATCATTTGAATGGTATAAACGAGTGATTGCAAGTCGTGGAGAAGATTTATGAGAATAGCTGTCTTTGATGTAGGTGGGACTTTTATTAAATATTCGTTGATGTTTGATGATGTTATGACGAAACAAGGTAAGGTATCTACACCACATGAGAGTCAAGATACATTCTTAGAAACAATTGAACAGGTTTTAAAACAATTGGGAGAAGTTGAAGGAATAGCATTCTCTCTACCAGGAGTTATTAATGTTGATCAAAAATATATTTTAGCTGGAGGAAGTTTAACTTATAATAATCAAACTGATGTAAGGCAGTGGGAAGCAAGATTTGGACTACCTATAGAAATCGAAAATGATGCACGATGTGCAGCTATTGCTGAATTAGAATGTGGTCATATGCAAGGCATTCAACAAGGTTTGGTTTTAACATTTGGAACAGGTGTTGGCGGAGGTATCATTCTCAATGGTGAAATCTATAAAGGACATCATTTGATTGCTGGAGAGGTCAGTGTCATTTTCTCTAAAGATCCTCAAATTTATCAATCTCAAGGATTATTTGGTGCAATTGGCAGTGTTTATAATCTCGTAGAAAAAATAGCATTAGCTAAAAATAGTCAAACACGAGATGGTCATGAAGTTTTTCAATGGATAGCTGAAAATGATGAAATAAGTCAAAGAATATTTGATGAGTATTGTACTGAAGTTATTCGTGAGCTGCATAACATTCAATGTCTATTGGATCCCCAAAGAATTTGCATTGGCGGTGGTGCTAGTGAAAATCCAATCTTTATTGAAGGATTACAAAAAGCATCTGAGCAGTTTTATAAGAATTTTCCTATTCAATTTCCCCATGCTGAACTTATGAAATGTCAATATTGTAATGATGCCAACATGCTAGGTGCTTATTATCATTATAAAAAGTATAACGATGAAAGATAATCCTTTCATCGTTTAACTCTTTTGTTTATATTGACTGGGACTTTCATCAGTGAATTGTTTAAAGACTTTATGAAAATGACTTTGACTAGAGAACTGTAGAATATCTGCAATTTCAGCTAATGAATAATGTGAATTCTTAATTAAAAATTGAGCTTCCTGAATTTTCTTTTCATTTATATATTGTTTAATGGATTGACCTGTGACTTTTTTAAATTGAGTTGATAAGTAACTTGGATTCATAGCAACAACTTTTGCCAATTCATTTAATGAAATATTTTGGTGAAGATGATGTGAAATATAATTTTTACATTCTTTCACCCAATGTGGATTCTGAATATGTTTATAACGTTTAACGAGCTTTGTAAAATCTATAATAGAGTCACCAATCATTTTATATAACTGTTGAACAGTTTGTGCTTGATCAATCTTTATAATATAAATATCACTTAAAGTATATGCTTTTGCTATAGGGACACCCACATTAATAACAGCTCTTGTATATAAAGTAATCGCCGCAACCAGTTTGTATTTAAATGATTGTATTTGATTTTGAGATAATTGTCGCTGATCTTTGATTTGCATTAATTCATTCATAAGAAGTCTTGCTGAAGTACTATTTTCTGATTGAATGTAGTTAATAATCTTTTGTTCATAAGAATAGCTAAACTCATGAAGAGGTGTTTCTCTAATTTGGAATATTTCTTGTTCCATTGTATTTTCTTGTTTTAAAGGATTTGTTTTTGGTTCACGATAATTTGATTTTAAATCTTCATTGACAATGCTTTTTCCAGTTATGATTTGATAGACGAAACGGATATTTGGAGTCATATCATGATGAGCATAAGGTAAATGAGTAAAGTCATTCAATGTATAAGAAGAAATAACATGTTCTAAAAAAGGAAAATCTGAGGGATGATCTTGAGGTGTGACTTTTAAAGAGAAATAAGGGCCAATACAAATATACTTAATATCTGCAAGAGGATAATGAAAAAAGAAATAGAATTCATTATGAAGAAAATGTGTATAGATAGGATAACTTTCAATACAGCTTGGATCTTCTATTATATCGGCAAAGTAATGATTTTCTAATGTAAAAAATTCGTGAGTATAATCAAGTATATTCATGTCTTGAGATAATAAATAAATAGGCATATGGAAATTTTGATATATCAATGGAATCATATTTATAAGTTCGCTTTTTGTTTGTATCATCAAATCATCCTTTCGTGCTTATTTTACAATAAATATTTATAAATTTTAATGAAAATAAAAAGAAAAGAGGAAAAAATATGTTTAAAGAAGATTTTTTATGGGGTGGAGCAACTGCTGCCAATCAATATGAAGGTGGATATTTAGAAGGTGGTCGAGGATTAGCGACTTCTGATACCAAAACAAATGGTTCCTTAACACGAAAAAGAAAACATAGTTTTTTAGATGAAAATGGTCAAATTGTCTATTTACATGGTAGTGATTTCATTCCTAAAAACTATACAAGCATTGTAGATAAAGATATGTATTATCCAAGTCATGTTGCTGTAGATTTTTATCATCATTATCAAGAAGATATAGCCTTGATGGCAGAGATGGGATTCAAATGTTTTAGAATGTCAATTTCGTGGACAAGAATATTTCCAAAAGGTAGTGAAAAAGACCCTAATGAAGAAGGTCTCAGATTTTATGATAATGTCTTTAATGAATGTTTAAAATATGGTATTCAGCCAGTCGTTACACTTAATCATTTTGATATGCCTATTGCATTGGCTGATCATCATAATGGCTGGTTATCACGAGAAACAATAGATTATTTTTTAAGATATTGTGAAACAGTTTTTAAGCGTTATAAAGGCAAGGTTAAATATTGGATGACTTTTAATGAAATCAATCTTCTACGTGGTTATGATACTTTAGGGGTTCATGAAATGAATCAACAACGCTATTATCAAGCACTTCATCATATGTTTATAGCAAGTTCCCTTGCAGTACAATTAGGGCATCAAATAGATCCAGACAATCAAATTGGTATGATGTTAGCCAATATATTAACATATCCTGAAACCTGTAATCCAGCCGATATCGCTTTGGAATTAAATGTTTCTCGTCGTTTGAAATATTTCTTCTCGGATGTCCAGTGTCGAGGATATTATCCATCATATGTTCTTAAACTATGGGAAAGACAAAATATTGAAATTATGAAGGAAGCACAAGATGATCAGATATTAAAAGATGGTTGTGTTGATTATATTGGGTTTAGTTATTATAATTCAGGTGTTGTGACAACGAGAGAAGATGCAGGTATGTCACTAGGAAATGGTGTCAATATGGCGCAGAATCCTTATCTAAAAGAGAGTGAATGGAAGTGGCCTATTGATCCTTTAGGATTACGTATTTCATTAAATATATTATGGGATCGTTACCAAAAACCATTATTCATTGTTGAAAATGGACTTGGAGCTCAGGATACTGTTACAGAAGATGAATTGATTCATGATGACTATCGTATTGATTATATGCGTGATCATATAAGAGAAATGAAAAAAGCTATTGAAGAAGATGGTGTTGATCTTATGGGTTATACTCCTTGGGGTTGTATTGATTTGGTTTCAGCAGGAACAGGTGAAATGAAAAAGAGATATGGTTTGGTGTATGTTGATATGGATGATGAGGGAAAGGGAAGTTTAAAGAGAATTCGAAAGGATTCATTCTATTGGTATCAAAAAGTTATTCAAAGTCAAGGGGAATGTTTATAAAGAAGGAGCATTCCTCTTTTTTAATATAATAATGATTTGTAAAATAGATTGAATTGTTTTAAAATGAAGAGAGTTGAAATGATAAAGGAGATGATGTTGTGAGACTTGCTATTGTATTCACTCCATGCAGAGTTAATAAAGAATAGAATGCATGGAGTAGAAATCTATCATATTAACTTTGCATCCAAGAAAATGAAATAATAAGGAGAAAAGTAATATGAATATAAATAAAGAAACAGTTTTATTAGGTTATGCAAAAGTTGATATCACACCTGATTATCCAGTTGAAATGGTTGGATTTGGTCGAATAGACGAAACTTCAAAAGGCATTGGAAGTGCTCTTTATGCCCAAGTTATGCTTTGGAAGTATCAGGAAGATATATGTTGTCTTATCACAATAGATCACATTGGGTTTTCTAAGCATAATGTCAGTGTTTTAAGAAAGAAAATAAGTCATCAATTTGGTTTTGCAGAAGAAAAAATTATGCTTTGTTTTTCACATACACATGGAGCACCTAATGATAGTATTGAAGAAGAGTGGTCATTGTATGTTCATCATCAAATTTGCCAAGCTATCAATCAGGCACAGACCAAATGGCTTCCTGTTTATGCTGGATGGGCTAACGCTTATGGTGATATTGGTCTGAATAGACGTAAGGATTCAAATTTTGTAGATCGCCGCATTGGTATATTAAAAGTACAAGATATCAATTGTCAGCAAAACAAATTAATTTTATTAAGAGTAACAGCTCATGCCAATGTATTGAAAGCAGATAATTATTTCATATCATCAGATTATTTTGGAACGGTAAGAGAGATGTTAGGTCAAAAGTATAACTGTCCAGTTGTATTGGTTCAAGGGGCATCAGGAAATGTTGCTCCGCGATATTTTAGTTCCAAAATCAATCCACCTGATGCAGTTGATGATAGATTCATTCGTTCTGAAACTGCATTACAAGATATAGCAAACGAAATCTTAACTTGTGTTGACCCAATAATTGCTCAAATCCCAGTACAGCCAGTACAGCAAATTGGCATGTATACACGAAGTATTGTTCTCCATTCTGATGTTCCTTCGTTGATAGAGGCTCAAAGAGTTGCGCATGAAGCTCAACAATATGCTGGCATAGATGGTCAATATTGGTTGGAAGAAGTACAGCGACTTCATAATGCTCATATTCATCATCAATCCGAATTGATAGAAGTTCAATATTTTTATCTCAACGAAGGTTGCTTAAGTGGTGTCGCTAATGAAGTGATGTGTGAATTCGCTTTAGAATGTATGCAAAAACTTCATAATGAATATTTTTACTTTAATGGTTATACGAATGGTTGTATGGGGTATTTTCCTACAGAGGAAGAATTTGATCAGGGTGGTTATGAAGTTTATTGGTCGATGTTAATCTTTTATATTTATCATGGTAGGGTTTATCCATTACAGCGTGATTCAGCTACACATCTCATTAATTTTGTTATTAAAAATGCATAAGTTTGAAGGCTTTTATAGCCTTCTTTTTTTGATAAAAAAACCACTTATGTAGAATTCGTAAGTGGTTACTAAATTATATTCTTTTATAGTCTTCTGGATCAATTAGGCTCGCAGCTTCTTGATCACAAATAACTGTAAAGTTTGGATGTAATTTTAAGATAGTGGCAGGAATATATTTATTAATGGGTTTTTCTATGATATTCGTTTTAAAAATTTCTGCTTTTTCTTTTCCATTGACAATCATAACCAAATGATGAACACGCATTAAACTTTTTGGGCCCATCGTTAATGTAAATGGCTGAAGGGGACGGTCTTTATAATCTGGATTAACAGCTTGTTTATCTTTGAAATCAATACAATATGTATAACTGTCAAAAGGTGTACAACGAGGGCAATTTCCACAGAAGTGGCCATCATAACCTAATCCTATAATCATAACATCAATACCACCAGCATTACGAATATCATTATCAAAATCTTGCCAATTATCTTGATTCATGATGTGAATACGTTCGTTAGGAATATGTGCCTTTTCAAAAAATAGCTCCTGCATTTCATTCCAATTTGGTCCATATGTCTCATCAATATAAGGATTTTCATCAAAAAGATAATATTGAATATCCTTAAACTTGTCTTGATCTTTTACATAAGGAATCATCATTTCATATAATGTTTTTGGTGAGCGTCCAGATGTCAAAGAGATATTCACTCGCTTATCTTGCATCATGGCACCAAGCAAAATAAACATGGCACTTTCACTCATTTTATGTTCATTTTCTTCAATAATTAATTTCATATCTATTCGTCTCCTTTATCTTGTTAATTTAAGTATACTGGCTTTTCAATATGTTTTCAAGAAACTCAAATATTTCAAATAAAATGACTTCTTGTCTGATTTCATAATATCTGTTTATTCTATCAATATATAGATACATTTTTCATTATAAGTTACCTGTTTCTTATTGCAAATATATATACTGTTTGTTATAATAAAATCAGATAATGACTTTGAGCATGATATGGACGTTACAAGGTGTAAAAATTGGCATGACTGGAATAAACCAGTGTCTATAAAATGTTAGTGAGGTAAGGATTAGGGGGCCAATTCTTACTTTTTTGTTTATAAAGGAGGTATATATATATGGGATGCTATATTTATGTTGGAATTGCAACAAAAATCATTGTTGAAAAAAAACGAGGTGGGTATCGAGAAAGAATATTCTCAACAGATGAAATTCTTGATAAACTAGCTGGTCAGTTTAATTTAGATTTATATAATATTGCTGAGAATAGTCAAGTTGTTGGCTTGGCATTAAAAGATAAGGTTGTAGAGAGTTATTTATATGATTTTTTGTATGAACAATCGTATGATTTAGAATGTGGAAAAGAAATAAGAGATGAAATAGAAAAATTAAAAAATAAAGATGGTCATCAAATATTGCAATTGTTTAAAGATTATATCTTAGAGTATATTTATTATAATGACCAAGATTATACTCGAGGTACATATTTGGATTCGGATTTAAAGTTATATATAGAAGGTATCACTTACCTAAGTGATGGAAAGATTATGATAGAATGTTATCAGGAACTTCTGAGATATATACATAAGTTGATTAGAAAAGCAACAGACAATCCTATAAAAGATGCGACATATTTGACTATTGTATAATAGTCAAATAGGGATAATATTCTTCATTATTTGACATGGTTCTTACAAAATTTAAGAACCAATTTTTCATACAATAGGAAAATAATGGAAAAAAATAAGAAAAAACGCTTATCACAAAGAATTATCATTTTTCTTTATTGCATTTATGCTATAATGAGTATGCTTGTAAAAAGAAGGAGAGGGAAGTTGAATGGGGAAGAATCATCTATTAATAGTAGGAAAAAACAAGAGTTTATTAAAAGAGTTAGGTGATGCTTTAAGTAATGATTTTTTGGTTCTTTACTGTGATCAGATTCAAGAAGCTAAAGATATATTAAAAACAACATTATCATTATCATTTATGATTGTGGATATAGATGATTTTGATGAAACTTTTGAGATTGCCCATTATGTAAAAAAATACCCTCGTTTAGCAACTCTACCTGTCTTTGTATTAGGAAAGGCAGACTCCAACCTAGAATCTAAATGTTTTCAATTAGGTGGAACTGATTATATCAAAAAGCCATATCAAATAGAGAAAATAGTGAATAGAGTCAAAAGTGTCTATCACATTTATGCTCATAATATTTATCGTGATTATTTTGAAAAAGATATACTTACAAATGTTTATAATAAAGAATACTTTTTAAGTGAGGTTGAATATATATTACAGGAAAACCCTGATAAAAAATATGATTTAATATGCTTTGATATTGATCGTTTTAAGTTAATTAATGATTTATATGGAACAGCTGGAGGAGACCGTTTATTACAGTATATAGCAAAAGTTTATTCTGATATATGTATGCAGTATCATTGGATTATAGGACGTTTGCATAATGATGTTTTTGTTATTTTGATGGAAAGAGGCTCAATGTCATATGAAGAACTTACAACAGCTGTTTCAAGGCAATTAGAATCAGTTTCATTTGATGTTAAAATTGTTTTGAGTTTTGGAATATATCCAATTACAGATTGTCATTTGTCTGCTAGTGTTATGTGTGATCGTGCACTTATGACCTCAAAAAGCATCAAGGGAAATTATGAAACAACATATAAAATATATCAAGATGCTTTAAGACAAAACATTATGGATGAACAGACGATTATTAATGAAATGGAGAATGCTTTGGCTAACCATGAGTTTGTGCCATATTATCAACCTAAGTATAATATAGAAACAGGTAGTATTATTGGTTTTGAAGCATTAGTTAGATGGATTCATCCACAAAAAGGTATTATTCCACCTAATCAATTTATACCTTTATTTGAATCTAATGGATTTATATCTCAAGTAGATTTTTGTATATGGGAACAGGTATGTCAGGATTTACGTCGTTTACTAGATAAGGGTTATTATGTCATGCCAATTTCTGTTAATGTATCAAGGATTGAATTGTATATGAATATTAAAGAAAAACTTCTCTATTTATTAGTATAATGTCCCTGTGCAACTCTTAAGACTTGAAATTACTGAAACAGCCTATACAAATAATCCAGAACAGCTGATTGAAGTTGTTGATAAATTAAGAAAGCAAGGCTTTAGTATTCTTATGGATGATTTTGGGAGTGGATACTCATCTTTGAATATGTTAAAAGAAGTCCCTGTAGATGTTCTTAAAATAGATTTAAATTTTTTACAAGACCTTCAAACATCAGGGAAAAGTGAAAAAATACTGGAATCTGTTTTAATTATGTCTAGAAAATTAAGTTTATCCGTTATTGCTGAAGGTGTTGAAACAAAAGAACAAATAGATTTCCTGCGTTCAATAGGATGTTTAAGAGCACAAGGATATTATTACAGTCGTCCTGTCACACGACAAATGATGTTTGAGATTTATGAAGATCAATCTATAGCTAAAGGTGATACAAAAGATGAAATTGAAAGATTAATTAATATTGATGATGTCTTAAATAATATTCACAAAGTTGATGATATAGAGTGGTATAGAAGTGCAATTTTAAGGTTAGATGCCCAAATTTTTGAATTTGATTTTATTACAGGAAGCATGAGATACTATGATTCACGGCTTTCACCACAAACCGGTGAACTAAGCAAGATAGAAGTTCCTAATTATCTACAGCGTATACAAGATGGATACCATATTCATCCTGATGATGTTGAGAAAGTCATGTATATACTTTCAGGTCACAGTGATACAAAAGAAAGTATTCGAGCAAAACCATATTTTTCAGATGAAAGTTATCAATGGTATAGTGTTATTACCCATACTATTTATAATGATTATAACCAACCCATTATTGCAGTAGGGGTTATGCGTAATATATCAGAATATAAGTTAAATGAAGTTTCTTTGTTTGCTTTATCGCATATGGATACACATGACAAGCCACAAATAAGTATTAATGAAGTTTGGCAGCATATTGGACAAGAAATGTTTTTTGATATGATTTATTCAACAATACGTTATGAACAGCCAACACAATTATATATGCATTATCAGTGTGGTTATCAATTAGAGACACCAACATATCAGTCATTGAATACTCAACAACAGCAGCAGTTAATGAGGTGTTATCGACAAAATGGTGGTATTATGATTTTGCAGAAAGATGAAATTGAACAAAATCGAGAATGTTCTGCACTCAAAGACTATTTTTCGAATGGCTCTCATACTATTGTTTGTGTTCCTATTTTAAGACGAGGAGAATATGCTGGCGAGACTGTTTTGGTTTGTCATGACAAAAGAATCTTAACTGAAAGTGAAAGAAATGTGCTTATTGAAATTGGTAAATATATAAATAGTTATATGGATTCATATTTCTTTTCAATTCAATTACAAGAAAAAAATGCATTGTATAATGCAGTTGTAGAGAATATGTATAGTTCTATTTTAATGTTAGAGGTTACTCCAGATATTCAAACTCTGATTTATGCTAATAAGGCGTTTTATCAGTTATATGGATATGATGATGATTTGCTTATTCCTGATTTAGATGTCATGGAATTGCTTGTTGAAGAAGATAAACAGAAAGTGATGGATGCTTTGTTAGATTCTATTCATACAAAGGAAATTCGTACTTGTCTATATAGAGGAACTCATAGAGATGGACATATATTGAGTCTAGAAATGAGAACGAAACATCTTGAGCAATCATTAGAGGGGAAACATGTTGTTTTGGTAATCATTGATGATCGCTCTGCCCAACTTCATCATGAACAAGAAACAAGGTTATCAGAGATGAAGTATAGATTAGCATTTGAACAGACGCATAGACGCTTATGGGATTATAATATTAAGACAAAACAATTATATCGTTCTAAGGTTGTTCAAGAGGATACAGGGACACCTGAACTTATTGAAAATGTTCCAGAATATTTTGTTGAAAATAACTATATTCATCCTGATTATCATCAAGGGTACTTAGATTTTTATAGAAAGATATCTCAAGGTGAAGATTGTGATTATTTATTTAAAGCCTTGCATAAGGATGGTGTTTATAAATGGATGCATATTACTTATCATGTTCTTTTTGATGAATATGGACAACCAGATCATGCGATTGGATTTGGTGAAGATGTCAATGAAGTTTATGCAAATAAAATGCGCATACAACAGGAACAATATTATGAAGCAATTATGTATGGGTCAAGATTGTACTATGATATTAATTTAAGTGAAAATAGTATTGTTTATAATGATCAAAGAAGCCTTTTAAAGGGTGTTAATGAATTTACATATACCCGTTTCTTGGAATATATTCTTGAAAAGGCTGTTTCTCCAAAGGATCATCAAAAATTCTTACATGAATTTTCTAGAAAACAGCTGATGCATCTTTTTAAAGAAGGAAAAACTCTTTTATCAAGAGAATATGAATTAGGTACTGATGAGAAACGCTGGTATGAAATTGATATTAATTTATATACGCCAATAGATTCCACTGATATATGCGCTTTTATAACAACACGAGATATTGATGATAGAAAACGCTATGAATTATCACTTGAATTCAATGTTAAACATGATGACCTGACAGGGGTTTATACTAGAAATGCTATTCAAAAATATGTTGAGTCTATTATCAAGCAGAAGCCAATTGCTGTTATGATGATTGATGTCAATGAATTCAAGCTTATCAATGATACATTTGGACATACTTATGGTGATGATACCTTACGAAATATTGCTGATGTCTTATTACAGGTTGTTAATAATAGAGGTGTTGTTGGAAGAATGGGTGGAGATGAATTTATTGTTGTTATTGATGAGTTCAAAGATCGTCAAGAAATTATTAATATGGCTAAACGTATTAATGATTCTATTCATCTCACATATGTTGTGAATCAAGATAAGCATACACTATCATGTTCAATAGGAATTGCCTGTTCAGATGAAATCAATAATTCATTTAAGAGATTATATCGTCAAGCAGATGAAAATCTTTATTATATGAAAAAAAGAGTTAAAATATAACCAGATAGTCTTAACTAGCTGGTTATTTTGTATTTTATTGAGAAGATAGAAGTTGTGTAAGCAAACGAACTGCTAATTGAATATCATTTAGAGATAGACCAGAGTAATTAACAACTAATGTTTGAGATTCAAAAGGCTGTTCATAAAATTGGGAAAGGGTTGCAATATTTAAACCTATATCATGTGCTTTTTGAATAATTTCTGCATCTGTTAAAGAAGAATGATAGTGTAAAAGAAAATGAAGACCAGCATTTTCTTCAGTAATATCAATATCTTGATGAATGATACTCTGTTGGAGCTCAACTAAGAACTTATCTCTTATCATTTTATAAGAATTACGCATACGATTAATATGCTTTTCAAAATAACCCTGCTTCATAAATGCAGCTAAAATAATTTGTTCAAAACTTGAGACACTACATGCTGAAAATGAAAATTTATTATGATAGAGTTGTACTAAATGTGGTGGTAATACCATATAGCTCATACGAAATGATGGAGCAAGAGTTTTAGAGAAGGTATTTAAATAAATGACTCGTTCATTCTGATCAATTTGATAAAGTGCTGATAGGGGTTTTCCACGTAATCGAAATTCACTATCATAATCATCTTCAATAATATAAGCATGTTGTTGAGTTGCCCATTTTAAGATTTCTAAACGTCTTTGAATAGGCATTGAAATACCTGTAGGATAATGATGAGCAGGTGATATATGAACAATTTGTGCCTGACTTTTCTTGAGTTCATCAATATTTAAACCATCATGATCTAAAGATATATACTGATAATGAACATTATTTAATTGATAGACCTTGGCAATACTACGATGACCTGGATTTTCTAAAGCATAATGTTGATCTCGTCCTAGTAATTGAATGACAATATTATATAAATATTCTGTACCCGCTCCAATAACAATTTGTGATGGAGAAACATTCATACCCGAAAAAGCATGAAGATGTTTACAGATGGCTTCTCTAAGTTCAAGGCATCCTTGTTGATGTGCACGTATCAGCAACTGAGAATCCTGTGAACTTAAAACTTGCCTTGTTAATTTAGACCAAACTGAAAAAGGAAAGTTTGAAAATGAAACAGAGTTTGTTCTTAAATCTATAAGATAATGTGTTTGCGGTTGTTCAACAATACTTGGAAGTGGTTGAACAGGAATGTCAGGATAGTCAATGTCACTTACAAAGTATCCTTTCTTTTCAATAGAATAAATATATCCTTCTATAAGCAGTTGATTATAAGCATTTTCAATTGTAATAAGACTAACTTGTAAATGTTTTGCAAATACTCGTTTAGATGGCAATTTTTCATTTGCTTGTAATTTTTGTTGAATAATGTCATTTTTAATACATTGATAGAGATATTCATACATTGGAATACCTAATTCATGATTAAAATGGTAAGTTAGCATAATATCACCTCCAATTGATTATAACATAATCTGGTTATATAAAAAAATATAAAACTGAATATTTTCATATAACCAATAAAGGAGTATACTCAATTTCAAGAAGAGGGGGGATTCATAATGAATCATAAAGTATTAAAAATATTAATTATTGGTTTAATGGCAGCATTGTCATATATTGCATTTACGTTTATGCAAATTAAAATTCCAACACCTGCTGGAATGACTTCATTTCATTTAGGAAATACATTTTGTGTTTTAGCGGCTTTATTACTTGGTGGATTGCCGGGAGGAGCAGCTGGAGCCATTGGTATGGGAATTGGAGATTTACTTGATCCAACATATGTTATTGTAGCACCAAAAACGATTATTTTAAAATTAGGGATTGGGATAATCACTGGATTGGTAGCACATAAGATTATGCATATTCAAAGTAAAGAAGGAAAGGATTTGAAAAAAGCAGTTTTCATTTCTACTTTTTCCGGAATGTTATTTAATGTTATTGGTGAACCAATTTTTTCTTATTTCTATACAACAGTTATTTTAGGCGTTCCTGATAAAGCAGCGAAAGCATTGGCTTCATGGAATGCAATTACAACAGGGACAAATGCTATTATAACAGTTGTTGTTGCATCACTTATTTATCTTGCAATTGTGCCAAGATTGAAAAATAATGGAGTATTAAAAAAACTTTCACCTAAGGAATAGTGGTAATCTATTCCTTTTTATCATATAATATGTATATGCCGACATAGCTCTAACTGGTAGAGCAGTCCACTCGTAATGGTCAGGTTGCAGGTTCAAGTCCTGTTGTCGGCACCAGTTTCTAATTTGTTTTAAAATTCCCGTAGTTGAGGATTTTAAAACTTTTTTGTTTACTGGATTGTATTTCAAAGGTTAAAAGATTATACTAGAGCATAAGCACATATATAAATGAAACAGAAATATGAAGGAGAATCAATATGTTATTAATCATGGAATGCATAGTCGCCTGTATAATATTTACAATTATAATATTACCAGCACAATATCATAATCCGTTATCCCAATTTGCTTCTTATCCAACTGCAATAAAAAAAAGAGTCTATAAATTACCTGAATATAAAGATTTTATTAGTCAAGTAGAGCATAAAAATTGGATACGTAAATTTATAGGTGCTATTTTCATGTCTATCCTTTTATTTATAGTAGCATATCTTTCTGGAAATAAGACTTTTATTTCTGTATATAGACATGTTTTTATATTGTTTTTTACAGTGAATATATATGATTTAATTGTATTTGACTTAATTATATTTTGTCATAGTAAAAAACTAATGATTCCAGGTACTGAGGATATGATTAAAGAATACAGAAGTCCATGGCATCATATCAAAGGTGCAATAAAGGGAATAGTCATAGGGGCTTTTGTTGCATTATTATCAGGAAGCATAATTCAAATTCTATTATATTTAAGGTAGATATTAATGATATTGTAAAACAACAATATATGGAAATCATATTATTTGCAAATAATTATTATATAAAAATAGTCTCATTTTAGAGTTTATCTGTTATGAAATGACTTATTCTTACAATCTTATTTTTATGAGAGTAGATATAATTAAAGAGACGTAGATAATAATTAGGAGGAATTGCAAATGGCATCAAGTTTAGATTTTGTACATTATATTTGTCAGCAGATAGATTCTGCTGGAATCATTTCATATAGGAAAATGTTTGGAGAATATGCAATATATTGTGATGGTAAAGTTATTGGTTTGATTTGTGATAATCAATTCTTTGTTAAGAAGACTATTTCTGGAATATCAATTTTGCCAAACTGTGAGGAAGCATCTCCCTATTCCAATGCAAAACCACATTTGGTTATTGATAGTGTAGACAATAAAGAATTAATGACAAGATTTATCAGAGCAACTTGTGATGAACTGCCTAATCCAAGACCCAAAAAGAAGAAATAAGAGTTTTATTTTTAATTTTAAAATATCTATTTTATAACACCCTATAATACTAAGTGAATGTAATTTTAATTTATTAACATTCAATTCATGTTTAAAGATTATAATGAAAATGGTGATAAAAATGGAAAGAATTGAGAAAAGAATTGTTGTTTTGTATCGATTACGTAAAGAACGTATCAATGAACTGTTAAAAGAGTATCATTTGTCTTATGAAGATTATGAGATAGTTTTAGCATTGCATTATGCTGAAGGTCTATCAATTGAAGACATAAAAAAAGAGACAAAAATTGATGAAAGATTAATAGAGAGTATTATTGATCATCTACAGAAAAAAAATTATCTTTATATAGAAAATGATCGTATTTATCTCACAGAAGCAACAAAAAAATTATATCCTCAATTAAAAAGAGTTGTCAAAAAAGGCAATGAAGAAATGATCCGTCAAATGAGTACAGATGAATACCATGAAATTATTGAAACATTAGATAAGATTATAGAAGTTTATGAGTAAGGTAGAAATACTTTACTTTTTATTTATGAAAATGAATACTAAATAGAGTAATGATGAATATATTGAGAATAAGTGAGGTGGTATATTATGCATATAGATAAGAAGATATTTTTAATTTGTATTTTTTTCTTTTTTTATTTAATTATTTTTTTGTTGAAATATCAAAAGAAGCATATACACTCTCACAATCAATATGATGTGTTAGAACAATTTGATGATGTAGCTATTGCTGAATATGATATATTCAAAGATAAACTTATTTTTTCGCCACAATCACAAAAAATGTTATTACTTGATCAATTAACTTATTATCATATTTCTCAAAATTATAAAGAGACACATATAGTTCTACCTGACGATTGGAAGGTTATTGAAAATTTACTTGTTAATTTATCTCATGATAAGGTTTATAAATGTGAAGTCAGAATGCAATTTCATGATGGTGTTTACAAGTGGTGTATGTTAGATATGCTTGTTAAGCAAAGTCATCATCAACCATATAAAATTATTTGTAAAATTACAGATATATCACAGCATAAAGCAAAGTTAGAATCATTAGAAGCAAAAGCTATCAGAGATGCAATGACAGGACTATATCAAAAGAGTACTTTCCAAGAAAAAGTATCACAATTAATAGAATACAATGTAAAAGGTTGTTTTTTAATATTGGACTTAGATAATTTTAAAGAAATTAATGACACTTATGGACACGATGTTGGAGACCAGTGTCTTGTTGAGTTTGGAAGAATTTTAAAATCATGTTTTAGAAAAGAGGATATTATTAGCCGTTATGGTGGTGATGAGTTTGAAGTTTTTATGATGAATATTATTGATGCGAGTATTATAGAGAAGAAAGCTTGTCAGATTATGCAAGCAATGCAGTTGTCAAAAATTTTTGAGGATTTAAATATTACACTCACATGTAGCATTGGTGCTTTTATAGTTGATAGATATACTCCTTATTTAGAAGCTTTTGAAAGAGCTGATCTCGCACTATATTGTTCGAAATATCAAGGAAAGAATCAATGCAAAATAGATTATTCTCCACATAAAAAGCTATATCAATAATCGATATAGCTTATGACATTATGCTATTGTTTGATTTAACATCCAAATTGCTTTACTAAATTCCTCAATATAATTATCCATTGTTGAAGAGATAAGATAGTTGTCTTGATTATCTGCTTCTTTTTTTATGTTTTTAATACTATTTAATAAATAATTAAAATCTTTTAAAACAGACTGATAGATATCTTGTGAAGAAACAGCAGCCATTGGAGCTTCCTGAATTTGACTATGATCTAAAAATTCTTGCATAGAAGCTAATGGTGAACCACCAATCATTAAAATCTTTTCAGCAACTTCATCAATGGCACGATTAATAGAATTATAATAATCTTCTAATTGTGCATGAACATTGAAAAAATCTTTTCCTTTCACATACCAATGATAATTTTGTAATTTGTGATATTCAACAGCAAAGTCTGCTAATAAATAATTTAATTGTTTTTCCATATTAATCCTCCTTAGTTAGCATTTGCTAACTTTATTTGTATTATAACTAGTATTTATCATGTTAGCAAATCATTTGCTTAAAAATATTCAAAGACATGAATAGTCTTTTCTTTTGTAATAAATTCATTTATACTTGATGAAGAGGTGAAAATATGGAACAAAAAATTGTGTTTTTAGATGTAGATGGAACTCTAACATTGCCTAATGGTGAAGTAAGTGACAATGTCAAAAAATCTATTCAACAAGTACGCCAAAATGGGCATTATGTATTCTTGTGCACAGGCAGAAATAAAGCAGGAGTTCAATCATTAATGTCAATCGGTTTTGATGGTATCATCTGTAGTGCAGGTGGTTATATTGAGTACAATGGTGAGAAAATATACGAATCATGTTTAAAGGAGGAAGATGTTAAGGAAGCTAGAGAAGTCTTTGATAGAAATGGTATTATGTATAATTTAGAGACGACTCATATGACTTTTCAAAATGATGATATGAATGAAGCTTTTATCAAAATACATTTGAAAGATGATGATATGAATTCAGAGTTAACAAGACTATTAAATGAACAAAAAGATCGTTTTAATATTCATTCTATAGAGGATTATGAGGCTCATCCGTTACCAGTTCAAAAGTTATGTTTTATGACATATCATGAAGAAAGCTTGAAAGAACCAAGAAAGATTTTATCTAACAAGTATAATTTCATTGTACATGAGTTTCTATCAACACATATTATAAATGGTGAAATTATTATTAAAGGTACAAATAAAGGGAATGCCGTTCGTTTTGTTGTTGAACATCTTGGATTGTCAATGGAGAATACCATTTGTTTTGGTGATAGTATGAATGATTTAGAGATGGTTGAAGTGTGTCAGCATAGTGTTGTTATGGGGAATGGTTCAGAAGTCTTAAAGTCATATGCAACAACAGTTTGTGAAAGTGTTCATGATGATGGTGTATATCATGAAATGAAAAGGTTAGGTTTGTGTTAGTGAATGTGAAAAAAGAGTCTTTCGTTTAGAGAGACTCTTTGTGTATATCAAATGAACTTGCTATTAAGAGATAGAGAAAACCAGTTTGAACAAAGAAAATCGTATAGTCTAACATACCATGAACAAAAATCATGACAGTAAATGATATAATTAATGCAACCAATGTTTTATCAATCTGTGTTTTCCATAAACGATATAAACGTTTAATATTTTCTATAATAAATGGCAGGATTGTTAGAATTCCAATAATTCCAAAACAAAGCAAAGGATCTAAATAGATACTATGAGCATGTTCAGTAGGATGACCATTATAGGCTTTATATATATGCCAATAAGTCATAGGTCCCTCACCAAAGAGAGGATGTGTTTTTATATTTGCTATAGCAACATCCCATATCCCCTGTCTTGTTCCAAAATAAGCAATAATGTTATCAACTCTAGGGAACTTTGAAGGATTAAATACAAAATATACACAAGTTAAAATGACACCAATCATTATAGCAAAACAAGCCTTATACTGTTTATCAATAACTAATATTATAAGGACACCCGCTGCCAGTGCTGGCCAAGCTGTACGGCAGGCAGTTAAAAGTAACATGAATAGATTAATAGCAATGACTGCTAAATAATAACAAAACTTTTTATAGTTAACTTTAATATCTTTGATTTTTAATATTTTATAGAAAGTAATACAAACAAAAAATTCTATCATCATAGCATAATAGTTTGCATTAAAGAAAACAGAATTGATGCGATCTTGAGGTCGATTAAAAATAATAATTTCTAATTGATCAATATCAAACTTATTCAAGATTCCAATATATTCTATTAAACCATAGAGTGCAGCAAAGACACTTAAAACAATAATACAATTCATAATGAATTCAAATAACTCACTTGTAATATGCTGTCGGTAGTATAAAACAAAAGATAGAATAGCAAGGATTCCAAGACTACAACCAGCCCCATAATAGTTTTGATAAAACAGCGATACAACAAAACTCAATCCACAAAAGTAAAGAATATATTGACTCTTTGCTGTTTTTCTATATGCGTCTTGTATTTCCCCTTTTAATAAAAGACGTATTGTTAAAAAGATGAGAACTGTTGCACACATATAAAAAGGTAAGAACATCGATAAAATCGCAACAATGATATATCTTTGATTATGTGTAAAATGTTCCTTTAAATAATCAATTCCAAAAATAAGCCACACCTCCCAAAACGCAACTCTATTTTACAACAAATAAGAAATTATGTATACTATAAAAAGCAAACATAACAAAAATGTAAGAAATGGAAAGAGGAAAAACATGTACAAATACCTATATATTTACAATTATTCACCCCATGAGCAACAATTATGTGAGATGGAATTTAGACGTCTGTTTAAAGAAAATATGACGTCTAAATATTATTTATCAAATACTTATTTTGATTATACAAGAAGTGTTTTTATCAAGGGGAGATTGAATATTATGTATTCATCTGATAACTTTGATAAAATTGTTGAATTCATTGAAGAAAGCCAAATGTGTTATTATGAATTCAAAGTTATTTATTTAAAGAATGATATAACACATGTTGATTATCAGGAATCTTTAGAAAAATGTAGACAGATTGCTCACCCTATTGATGGTTCAGTGAATATGCAAGAACCTAAGGTTATTTTTGCAATTACAAAATTACACAATCAATGGTATTTTGGGACATATGATGATGAACTTGTTTGGTCACATTGTTATGAAAAACCTCATTCTTATTCACATTCTTTAAATATTAGAGATGCAAGGACATTAGTTAATATTGCTGTTGGGCAAGAAACATCATTAAAACTGATAGATCCATGTTGTGGAGTTGGTACGGTTGTTTTAGAAGCTTTGAGTATGGGCATTGATATTGAGGGATATGATATTAATCGTGAAGTTTCTTATCAGGCAGGATGCAATTTGGAGCATTTTGGATATGATCCATCTGTTATTCAAAGAAAAGATATGAGAATAATTGAGAATCAATATGATGTTGTGATTATGGATATTCCTTATGGTGTTTATAGTCCTTTTTCATATGAACAACAATTAGATTTACTAAAAGGAGCATTTTCATTAGCACCATCACTTCTTTTGGTTTCTCATATACCAATGAATAAAGAATTAGAGACATTGGGCTATGAAATCTTAGATTGTGCAACAATTATAAAAGGAAGTTTTCAAAGATATATGACACTTTGTTGGAAAAAATAACAGATTTCGTTATAATGAAGATGAGGTGAGGGGAAATGAAACATATCTTTATGATGAAATATACAAAAAAACATCATGACTTTGAAAAAAGTATTCATGATATTATGAAGGACTATGACTATGAAATCGTTTATCGTAACTGTTTAGCAGATAGTCAAAAGTACATAAAAGAGTTTCCATGTCTAGCCCGCTTTTATATTGTTGGAGGAGATGGAACAGTTCATGGTTTTATCCAAGATTTAGTGGATAGTCAACATGAAGTTGTTGTGATTCCTCTAGGGACAGGGAATGATTTTTGTAGAACATTAACCACACAAAAGAATCCACAAGAACTGCTTAAAGAATCTTTAAAGTATAGTGCTCAAAAAATTGATGTTATTCAATTGAATGATTCTTACTTTATTAATGCTGCTTGCTTTGGACTTGATAGTGTGATCGCAAATCATGTTCATGATACACCACATATACCTTTTATCCCTGATTCAAAAAGTTATATTATCTCTATACTACAAAATACATTAAAATATGGCAATCATTCTGTGACTATATTTAGTGATAATCATTTGATTTATCAAGGAGAAATGATTCTTTGCACAGTTAATAATGCACAGTATTATGGTGGTGGGTTTCAAATTATACCTCACGCTGATATTCAAGATGGATATATGGATATTTGTGTTGTGGATAAGGTTCCTAAATGGAAAATTCCATATATGGTTGAAAGGTTAGTGAGACGTAAATTAGCTGGTCGTAAAGATGTTCATTATTTTCGTGTTAAGAATGCTAATGTTATATGTTCATATAACTGTAATGTTGATGGTGAAGAAGTCAGTTATGGACATTATCATTTTCTTATAAAACCAAGATCTTTAAATGTTGTGACATTTCAATAATAAAAACCAAGCTTAAGCTTGGTTTTCATATTCTTCTGAGAAGAAAACTTGGTGCCATAATGAGAAACAATAAACAGTCCAAATCTTCTTATAATAATCATGTTTTTGATTTTTGTGATCTTCTAACATAGAAATCAGTTTTTGATCATCAAAAAGTTCTTTAATAATTGGTGTTTGTAAACCATTAAAAACTTTTTGATAAAGATCTTCTTCTCTCATCCATTCTCTTAAAGGAACTGGGAAACCAAGTTTCTTTTTCTTATATGCTTCATTAGGAATAACTTTTTTAGCAGCTTGTCTTAATAAGACTTTTGTATTTTCCTTTGTAACCTTCTGATTATCTTTTAATTGACTTGCAACATGAAAGACTTCTTTATCTGTAAAAGGAACACGACTTTCAATGGAATGAGCCATTGTCATTTTATCACCTTTTTGTAAGATATCTTTAATAAACCATGTTTGCAAATCAACATTTTGTCTCTTTTGAATATTGGTTGCTTTTCCTAAGTTCTTGAATAAAGGAGCAACAATATCATCATGAGTATGTAGATGAGAAGTATCTCTTAATAAGTGTTTGCAATCCTGCTCGGAAAAAACAGGGTTGACACCAACATAATAATCTTCAATACGTTCACCATTTCTGATTAAGAAAGGGACACCTTTGATTGTTGGCAAATGTTTACAAATACGTGAAATGAAATGTCTAATAAAGAATGGAATCTTTCCATAAATACCACTATCAATATCACCACGATATGTATTATAGCCACCAAAGAATTCATCAGCACCTTCACCTGATAAAACAACTTTAACGTCCTGACTTGCAAGTTCACTTACAAAATAAAGTGCGACAGCAGCTGGATCAGCAGTTGGCTCATCAAGATGATACATCATCTTAGGTAAAATATTTAGATATTCTTCTTTGTTAATGATTTTGCTTTTGTTTTCAATACCTAATTGTTGTGCTAAATCTTTTGCATAACTAATTTCATTATATCTTTCATCATTATATCCAACTGTATATGTATGTTGAGGTCTTGCTAAAGAAACAAGATATGATGAATCTATTCCACTACTTAGAAATGATCCTACTTCTACATCTGCAATGAGATGATGTTTTACTGAATCTTTCATAATCTGATCAATTGCCTGAATCATTTCTTGATCACTCTTATATTGGTCTTTAAATTGTATAGAATAATAACGCTTTATTTCAACTTGTTTATCTTTATAAACTAAGTAATGACCTGGTAATAATTGTTTCACATTCTTAAAGAATGTTTGTTCACCTGCAACAAAGTTCATCTTTAAGTAAATATCTAAGACATCTCTATTCAATTCTTTCTTAAAATCCGGATGATCTAAGAATCCTTTAATTTCACTAGCAAAAAGAAAATGTTCTTGATCAAAATAATAATAAAAAGGTTTTATACCAAAATGATCTCTTGCACAAAATAATTCATGAGTTGTTGTATCATATAAAGCAAAAGAGAACATTCCTCTTAAATGATTAACAATTTCATAATGATATTCTTCATAACCATGTAAAAGAACCTCAGTATCACTATTTGTTTTAAAGTGATGACCTTTGTCTTCTAATTCCTTTTTTAGTTCTAAATAATTATATATTTCCCCATTGAAAACGACTACCAGATGTTCAGTCGCCATGGGTTGTGTTCCACCAGCTAAATCAATAATAGATAATCGGCGATGACCTAAAGCAACATATTCATCTACAAATTGACCTTCACCATCAGGTCCTCTATGTGCAATACGATCCATCATTTGTTTTAAAATTTCTGCTCCGTTTTCCTTCACAGGTGCAAATCCAACGATTCCACACATATATATCACATCCTTTGCTAAAGCATTATAACATTATTTTTTCTATTGGTGTTAATAAAATCGTAAAATAAATGAAAAAGAGTAGTCTTCTACCCTTTATCTAAATCCACGTACATTTCTACATAGCCACATGTCTTACAGAGTGATACTTTTAAAGGATATTCTATCTTTTTTAAATCTTCATTTTTTTGAACAACAACATAGTCACTAATAGGTTGTGCAGTATCCTTTAAATAACACTCTTCAGTCATTTCTTTATGACATCTTGGACATTTTCTCATCGCTAATCACCTCTATCTATTATTATACAGAAAAACAGGTTCTAAAACAAATATCAATAGCATATAATATAAATATTATTGTTGTGAGTTGATTTGTGATATTGTAAAATAAAAAGCATGAAACACTAATTTGGAGTTGAAGTTATGAAATTCGTGATGATATATTTGATTATGATTAATATTCTTGCTTTCTTGATGATGAAACTGGATAAATATAAAGCAAGGAAACATGCTTGGCGAGTTCCAGAGAAATCATTTTTTCTCTTAAGTATCATTGGGGGAAGTCTTGGGACATGGATAGGTATGTATATATGTCATCATAAAACAAGACATTGGTATTTTGTTGTTGGGATACCAATTATATTGTTGCTTCAAATTTTATTGATTTTAAAAGGAAAAGGTGGTAGTCTTTAAGTAGTTATATGACTGACGGAAGTGGAATTGACCACAGGAAATATAATGCTAAAGAGCCGACCGTCTGGGCAAAGAGTCCAGAGGTGTGGCTCTTTTCAATTTCATATGTTCAGGAGGAAAATAAAATGAGAGAATTAGAATTAAAGTATGGATGTAATCCCAATCAAAAACCAGCAAAGATTTATAACAAAAATGGTGAATTACCTATTCAAGTTTTAAATGGAAAAGCAGGATATATCAATTTATTAGATGCTTTTAACAGTTGGCAATTGGTTAAAGAATTAAAAGAAGCAACTGGGTTGCCAAGTGCTGCAAGCTTTAAACATGTTTCACCAGCTGGGGCTGCTGTGTATGTTCCATTAGATGAAACATTAAAACAAATTTATTTTACTGATGGATTGGATTTGTCGCCAATTGCCACAGCATATGTACGTGCTCGAGGAAGTGATCGTATGTCTAGTTATGGTGATTTTGCAGCATTAAGTGATGAATGCGATGAGTCATGTGCAAGATATCTTTCTAGAGAAGTGAGTGACGGGGTTATTGCACCTTCATATACACCTGAAGCATTAGCTATCTTGAGTAAAAAGAAAAAAGGAAATTATCTGGTTATCCAAATAGATACTGATTATATCCCAGCAGATATTGAAACAAAAGATGTATATGGCATCACATTTGAACAAGGAAGAAATCATGTTCAAATAACTGAAGATTTATTTCATGATAGACCGACTCAAAATAAGGAATTATCTCAAGGTGCTATACGTGACTTACTCATTTCTATGATTACATTAAAATATACTCAATCGAATTCAGTATGTTATGTCAAAGATGGACAAGCTATTGGGATTGGAGCAGGACAGCAATCTCGTATTCATTGTACAAGATTAGCAGGTAATAAGGCAGACAATTGGTATTTGCGCCAACATAAAAAGGTTTTAAGTCTGCCATTTCAAGAGAAAATTCGTAGAGCGGATCGTGACAACACCATCGATGTCTATATTTCAGATGATTATGAAAATGTATTGGCAGATGGAATTTGGCAAGAATTCTTTACCAGTCAACCTGAACCATTGACAAAGGAAGAAAAGAAAATCTGGTTAGCAACCTTAAAAGATGTTGCACTTGGATCAGATGCATTTTTCCCATTTGGAGACAATATTGAACGTGCCCATAAGAGTGGGGTCAGATATGTTGCTCAAGCTGGTGGTAGTATCAGAGACGACCATGTCATTGCAACTTGTGATAAGTATAATATTGTTATGGCATTTACACATTTACGTTTATTTCATCATTAATTATATAAAGAGGATAACAGTTATATGTTATCTTTTCTTTAGCTTTCATAGTAAGAGAGAACTCAAAAAACAAATCACATGAAAAAACCTTTAATTTCCATTTTTTTAGACAAAATATGTGTTATAATGTTAAAAGGAGCGTGATAAGATGATAAAACTCGAAAATGTTACAAAAGTTTATAAAACCGGCGTAAGAGCTGTCAACAATATGAATGTTAATATTGGTCCAGGAGAATTTGTTTATGTTATTGGACCTACTGGTGCAGGAAAATCCACTTTTATTAAGTTACTATATAGAGAAGAAAAAGCTTCGTCTGGTAAAGTTATTGTTGCTGGAGAAGATGTCTCTAAAATAAAAAACCGTAAAGTTCCTTACTTTAGAAGAAATATAGGAATTGTTTTTCAAAATTTTAGATTATTGCCTAAGAAAACAGTTTTTGAAAATATAGCTTTTACATTAGAAGTAACAGATACTCCAAGAGTAGAAATTAGAAAAAAAGTAAGAAGAACATTAGAACTTGTTGGATTAGAAGATAAAGCTAATGCTTTTCCTCATGAATTATCAGGTGGTCAGCAACAACGTGTAGCAATTGCCAGAGCAATTGTCAACAATCCCAAGGTTTTAATCGCTGACGAACCAACTGGAAACTTAGATCCAGATACATCTATAGAAATTATTGAATTATTAGAAAGAATTAATGAAGTCAATCATACAACAATCTTAGTTGTTACACATGATAAAGAAATTGTTCAAAAATATAAAAAGAGAACAATCTTAATTGAAGATGGATGTATTAAGACCGATACAAGTACAGGAGGTTATGCAAATGGAATTCATTAGTTGTGTGAAAAACTTCCCCAAACACTGTAAAACAGCATTTCAAAATATTTGGCGTAATGGTGTCATGTCTGTATCTTCTGTTTTTGCTGTGACAATTACTTTGGTCTTGATTGCAGTTATTGGTATTATTGCAATTAATATTCAAGATATGACTTTAAGTATTGAAGAAAGTCTTACAGTTTATGTGAAAATTGATCGTGAATTAAAAGATGAAGATGCTAAAAAAATACAACCAGCTATTGAAAAAATTGCTGGTGTCAAAAAGGCAACATTCTCATCTAAAGATAATGAATTAAATAAAATGTTGACGCAACAAAATGATACTGGAAAAGAGTTGCTTGAAACATATCGTAAAAATAATCCACTTGGAGCTGCCTATGTTGTTGAAGTAACAGATGCTAAACAAATTGATACAGTAGCAGATCAGATCAGGACTCTTAATAATGTCAATGAGGTCAACTCTGGTGGTGAATCGACGTCATCATTAGTAGATAGTTTAGAAGCTGTTAGAAATGGTGGAGCAATCTTTGTTGTTGGATTAACTGTTATAGCTCTCTTTATGATTGCAAATACAATCAAAATTACAATTACATCTCGACAAACTGAAATTAGTATTATGCGTATGGTAGGAGCAAGTAACTGGTATATTCGTTTACCATACATGTTAGAAGGAATCTTTATTGGAATTTTAGGATCAATTATTCCAGTTCTGGTTATGTATTTTGGATATACAATGGTTTATAATGGAGCTGTTGGATTGTTACCTTCAATGTTAGCTTTGCGTGAACCTTTCCCATTTATTTGGCAATGTTCAGGTTTATTAGTTGCTCTTGGAAGTGGTGTTGGTTTAATTGGAAGTTTTGTTTCAGTTAGAAAATTCTTAAAATTTTAGATAAGTTTTAGATGAGTTATTTTAATGCTCATCTTTTTTTACAATGAATTTCAAATTGTGACTTTCATGTGACTGTTTCTCCATATAATGGAAATAGAGTAGGGAGATGAACATTAATGAAAGTTATCAAGAAAGTATTTACATTCCTATTCATAGGAATAATTATTTTAGGACAGTTTACTGATATAAAGGCTTATCAGATTGAACCTGTAACTTATCATATAAAGATGTATGGAACAATCTATAATGCGAAAGGTAAAGTTGTTGAAAAAAATGCTATGTTTGAAAGAAGTTATACTTTTAGTGAAAGTGTAAATTCGTATTTGTATGGTGGTCAAAAGGATGATCCTACACGTTTTGACTTAGGTAAAAAACAAACAATTATTTTAAATTATGTTGAAGTGAATGGCAGAAAAACAGAAGTGAAAATACATCCTAATAATCCATTACGTGCAAATCTAATTTATGATGATCTCTATTTTGATTATAATTCAAGTAATGCTTTGGCACCTGAAAATCTTTTTACAATTAGTTTGTTTAGGAAAATTCCAATTGTTGTGACTGCAAAGAGTATGACAGTCACATATGATGGTACTGAAAAAAAATTATCTGGTTTTGACATAACTGCTGGGAGTCTAAAAACTGGTCATAATGTTGTTGTACAACATGAATCGATTTTAGCAACTGAGTCTGGTAAATATATCTTAAATCTTGAAGAAGCAAAAGTTTATGATAAAACTGGAAATGATGTGAGTTATTTTTACAGTCTTTATTTGGAATCAGGATCATTAACTATTCATCCAGCACCTATGACAATAACAATAGATGATGTAGAAAAAAACATAGGAACAGATGATCCAGATTTCACAGCAACGGTTGAAGGAGAGATTGAGGGGCAACCTTTAAATTACACATTAACAAGAGAATCTGGTGAAGAATTAGGTGAATATCCCATTACTGCTCATTATGTTGAAAATAAAAATTACATAGTTAATATAGTAGAAGGAAAATTATCTATTATAGAAGCGATTGTTAATCAACCTGATGATGAGGAACCACCCTTATCTAATAATGAAGAGCCAGCAACTCCCGAAATCACTGGACCTATTGAAGTACCTGAAGCAGGAATTTCAGCAAACCTATCTCCAAATATAGAAGATTCTACAAGAGTGCCAGCCAATATAATAACTCCTGTAGTTAATACGCCAGTACAAAATAATAACCAACAACAAGAAGAGAATAATGAAACAGAAGTTATCACGGTTAATGATAACAAGACACCTTTAGCAGGTATTGAAAATTCTTGGGCATTGATTAATTTGATTGCTGCAATGACAACTGTAATCTTAGGAATTGTTATTATTTTCTTGAAGAAAAATATGGAATCAAATCAAGAAGAAGGTCTAACATATCAAAAGCGTTATATATGGATGAAGTTATTAGGAATTGTTATTGCAATCATATCTGTTGTGATTTTTATACTTACAGAAGATATAGCTTTACCAATGGTTATGTTAGATAAATATACTGTTGTTATGGTTGTTATAGCAATCATTCAGTTTGTTGTTTTCTTTACACATACAATTGTTAAGAAAAAAGTGAATAAACAAATCTCACAAGCATAGATAGACTGTCAGTTTGGCAGTCTTTTTATTGGATATATGTTTACATATTGTCATTATATTTAAAAATGATTTTACTTGAAATTTATTGAGAGATATACTGTATATAGTAGAAATGGAGGTTTTTTGATGAAAAAATTAATTCTTATAGGTGGAACAATGGGGGTTGGTAAAACAGCTACATCTTCATTGCTTAAACAAAAATTGAATCAAAGTGTCTTTTTAGATGGTGATTGGTGTTGGGATATGCATCCATTTGTTGTTAATAGAGAAACTAAAGCTATGGTTATGAATAATATTGTTTATCAATTAAATCAATTTATAAGTTGTAGTGAAATAGAAAATATTGTATTCTGTTGGGTTATGCATGAACAATCAATTATTGATGAAATTCTTTCAAGAGTTGATATTAACCATTGTCATGTTTATACGTTTTCACTTATTTGTTCAGATGATATTTTAAAAGCACATCTTCAGACAGATATAGATGCAGGCATTCGTAGTCAGGATATAATAGAAAGAAGTTTAGAAAGGATGAAACTTTATAAACAACTGAATACAATTAAAATTGATATTTCTCATTCTACAATTGATGAGACTGCTGAAAAGATTTATAAAATTCTAAATGCAAAGTAAATAACTAATATTCCCTTTATTACTGTAATAACTGAGATTATAGGAATTTCATTCAAATAATAGGTCTTCATAATTTTCTTAGTAAGCAGATAATAATAAATATAATGAAGATAGAGCACATTAAGATAATGGTTTGACTTCAACATCTATTTTCCTTATAATAAGGGATATATAAAGGCAGGGAATAAACATGTTTACAAAAAAAGAGATTTTTAGTATTCCAAATATATTGTGTTATTTTAGAATTGGACTAGTTCCTATTTTTCTATATACATATTTTACAGCAGAAGGTAGTGAAGGTCATATGATATCAGCTGGAATACTTATTTTATCAAGTTTAAGTGATTTCTTTGATGGCTTTATAGCAAGAAAATATGATATGATTACTGAACTTGGAAAACTGATTGATCCTGTTGCCGATAAACTTACTCAATTTGTTGTTGCATGTACATTGATGTATACCTATCCTGCATATTCATGGCTTGTTGCTATTATTGTATTGAAGGATGGTATGTTGCTTTTTGTTGGTTGGTTTATTTATCGAAAAAAGGGAAAACATCTCGCTCAAGCTGAAATGCCAGGTAAAATTGCTACAGCAGTCTTCTTTGTCGTATCTATTCTATTAATTGCTTTCTATATTCCAGGAACAATGATTTCAACTGTTATGATTTATTCTACAGTTGTATTAATGATTATTGCTATGATTTATTATAGTCAGGGACTCTATCGTTTATATAAAGAAAATTAAGCAAGTTAAGACTTGCTTTTTTATTTCATATAAAATCTAAGAAAATAGATGATAAACATATATTTCTTTTTTTATTTCTTGTATAATGAATAGAGGTGATATTATGAGTAAACGTGATTTAAAACAATTATGTTATTTAGAAGCATTAGAAGATAATGTTGTTTCTGTTGAGATGATTTTGAATCGACTCAATCAGATTGAAAGTAAAAAGGGCGTTTTTGATGCTTATATTTTACAACATGATCGCTCAAGGACAATTCTAGATTTAGAGCTTTCTCTAGCAACACTCTGTGTTTTACTAAGGAAAATGGCTGAGAATCTTTTTATAGTGACTCCTGATGAACTTCGAAAAGATATGAATAGTATCATTCATTCAAATCGTTTTGAATATAATCGTTTGGAAGTTATTGTTTATTCTCAAAAAGGAAAAGAACATGTTGATTTAAATGCATTGTTAGCATTTTGTCATCATATTCTTTCAAGTGACAAACTTCGTAATTTATAAAGGTTATAATCTTCCTGGGTGATGTATATGAATCTAAGGAAAAATATTGGAATTATTATGATGATGTTGGGTGTTTTATTAACAATTAATCAAAGTGGGCAAGAAAATGAATTTTTAAAACAAGTCGAACTTGTGATTAAAAGTTATTGGCCACTCATTTTAAGTTTTATAGGGATTTATATGATTTCTACACCACGAAAAAGACGATAGCAACTTCAAAGTGCGCTATTGACTGAGTATAGTTGGTAGTATGCAACCAGTTGTACAGTTATGATAATACTGTCAAGATGACTGGAGGAGGAAATAATATTATGGTTTTTTCAAAACAACTTATTCATTTAAGAAATATACGAGGAATGTCGCAAGAAGAACTAGCTGCATTGATGGATGTAACAAGACAATCAGTATCTAAATGGGAAACAGATCAAACCTATCCTGATAGTGAGAAATTGATAAGATTAAGTGAAATCTTTGAAGTGAGTACTGATTATCTTTTAAAGGGAACAGAGGCTGAAATAACAGATGGTCAATATAATTCTCAGGCAGGTGTTCAAATGTCAGCAGAAGTCAATGATATTTTAGATCATGTTTATCATATGAGTCGAATAAAAAGAATGATGATTGGTCTAAGTTTATTAGCTGTCATTATTTTCTTATGTATATTGTGTTTTTTAGTATGGAAGTAGGGATGTTCATGAGAGCATCTTTTTAAAATATCAGAATATTATGAAATGTTTTGTAAGATTATCAGATGAAAATCTTGAAATGAATGAATATGTGAAAAAATTAATCTTATAACTTTATTTTTAGGTTATAATTTTGTATAATGAGCGCATATGGAGGTATAGATAATGAAAAAGAGACCTGTGGTTTTATGTATTTTAGATGGTTATGGATTGACTGATCGTATTGATGGGAATGCTGTGAAATTAGCAAATACACCAAATTTAGATGATTTGATGGCAATGTATCCAACAACGACAATCAAAGCTTGTGGTAATGCAGTTGGGTTACCAGAAGGTCAAATGGGTAATAGTGAAGTGGGGCATTTAAATATTGGTGCTGGTAGAATTGTTTATCAATCATTAACTTTAATTAATAAAGCAGTTGAAGATGGAACATTCTATAAAAATGAAAAATTCTTAAAAGCAATTCAACATGCAAAAGACAATAACTCAAAATTACACATTTGGGGATTGTTATCAAACGGTGGAGTTCATTCATCAAATGAACATATCTATGCATTGTTAAAACTTGCTAAAGATCAAGGTTTAGAAAAAGTTTATGTTCATGCATTCTTAGATGGTAGAGATGTTGCACCAGATAGTGGTGCTGATTTTGTTCAAGAATTACAAGATAAAATTGATGAAATTGGTGTTGGAACAATTGCCAGTGTTTCTGGTAGATATTACGCAATGGATAGAGATAAGAGAATGGATCGTGTTGAACTTGCATATAATGCATTGGTTGCTAAAAGTGGTGAAACATATAGCAATCCAGTTCAATATGTTAAAGATTCTTATGCAAAAGATACATTTGATGAGTTTGTTTTGCCAGGATATAATCCTGCTGTTGATGGTGGAGTGAGTGATAATGATTCAATCATTTTTGCTAACTTCAGACCAGATAGAGCAATTCAAATGTCAAATGTCTTTACTGCAGATGTTTATGAAGACTTTAAACCTGCTGATAAGCCTAAAAATCTTGAATTTGTATGTATGATGAAATATGCAGATACTGTTCATGGTGAAGTTGCTTTTGCGTTACCAGATTTAACAAATACTTTAGGTGATTATTTATCATCTCAAGGTATGAAGCAATTAAGAATTGCAGAGACAGAAAAATATGCTCATGTTACATTCTTCTTTGATGGTGGTATTGATAAAGAAATCAAAGGAGCAACTCGTGTTTTAATTAATTCACCAAAGGTTGCAACTTATGATTTACAGCCAGAAATGAGTGCATATGAAGTGAAAGATGCATTAATTGCAGAATTGGATAAAGATATTCATGATGTTGTAATTGTGAACTTTGCAAACTGTGATATGGTCGGACATACTGGAATTATTCCTGCGGCTATTAAGGCAGTTAGTGTTGTTGATGAATGCGTTGGAGAAGTTTATGAAAAGGTTCTTGAACTTGGTGGGACAATGTTAATTACTGCTGATCATGGAAATAGTGAAAGATTATTAGATGAAGAAGATAATCCATTTACTGCTCATACAACAAATCCAGTACCATTAATTCTTACAAATACACACTTAGAATTAAAAGAAGGTGGAAAACTTGGAGATTTAGCGCCAACAATTCTTCAATTGTTAGGATTGCCAATTCCTGAAGAAATGACAGGTGAAAGCTTACTAGGATAAGAGAAATTCTTATCCTTTTCTTTTATCTTTGTTTATGGTATATTAAACAAAATGGAGTGATTCTATGAAAAAAATAATATGTTTTCTTTTGTCTATTCTCGTTTTATGGGGGTGTTCAAGCACAGATACAGCCTCAAAAATACAAATTCAAGGAATTGAAAATATTAATTATGAAAAGTTAACACAAAATTTAAATTCAAATGTTAAATTTATATTGTATATAGGAAGACCTGACTGTGGAGATTGTCAGGAATTTTATCCAATTTTAGAAGAGTATATTGAAAATCATGAAGGAAGCGGTATCTATTATCTAAATATTAAAGATTTTAGAGATCGTGCTAAAGCGGAGAGTGCAACTCAGGAAGAAAAAGATTTCTATGATAATCTTTACAAGGAATTACATTTTGATTGGACTCCAACCATTCATATTATTTCAAATGGAAAGTTTATAAAAACTTATCAGTATCTAGATGAAGATTATATAGAAATTAAGGATCGAGAGAAACAAAAAGCGAAAAGACAGGAGTTTTTAGATCAATTTCAAGTTTTTATGGATGATTATTTTAAGGAGGATTTATAATGAAAAAGTGCCCAAGATGTGGTCATGAAGTGAATAATAATGAAAAATATTGTCCCCATTGTGGATTAGATTTACAAGAAAGATATCGAGCTATTAAGCCTAAAAACAAGGCGATGACATATTTACTATATGTTATTATCTTCTTTTCATTTATCACGATTCCTCTTTTTTATAGTCGTTTATTGAATGCTATAGATAATGATGTAACACAGTTAAATGAAGAGAAAATTGAATTGCCAAAAATCGAAGATACCCAACCGACGTCTATATTAGCAGTTTATGATACACTTGCTGATTTTCAAAAACAATTTACAAATGTCAACACAATTGTTGATGCAATTTCTCAATATGAAGCATCACTTACTCAACGAGGTGATTATACATTTGATAAGACATATCATCTTGTTATTTTAAATAATTATGATATTTATTATACATTAACCTATACAACACAGATTAATGAAAATTTAAGTGTGACTATCCAACGACAATATGATCGTTCACATACTTATAATACTGAAGAAATCACTTTTAAACATACAGGAGCAACAACATTTAATGAATTGTTCTTGAATGAAGAAGAATTAAAAATTGTCAAAACTTTTACAGGTGAACAAAAAATTACTGATGAATTAATTGCAGATTTTTCAAAGCGTCAAGATGAATTTGATACTAAGAAAAAAACATTAGGTCATTATGGATTAGGTAACTACAATGGTCGTTCTTCATTTGTCGCTCATAGACAGGGTGAAAGTTATTACTCAGAATTGGTTTATAACCATGAAGTAAAAGATTATATTCATTAAACAGATGTTTCATCTGTTTTTTTCTTTTTTTATGTGCTATAATAATCTTGTCTAGACAAGATGGAGGAATCGCGATGAAAGAAAATCAATATCAGTATATAAAAATTAAAGATTATATACAGAAGAATATTCAAAAAGGAGTTTATAAGGATGATAGAATTGAGAGTGAAAATTGTTTGGCTAAGCAATTTCATGTTTCAAGGATGACTGTTAGGCAGGCTTTATTATCTTTGCAACAAGAAGGACTGATTTATACTGTACCTAAAAAAGGTGCGTATGTTCAAAAACAAAAATCCTTAAAGACGTTAGATGGATTACAGAGTTTTAGTGAAGATGTTTCACGTTTAGAAGGAGATATTTCTTCACAAATTATTCTTTGTCAAAAAGAAAAAACGGATGATATGAAATTGCAATCTTTAGGATTGTTAGATAAAAATCAGGAAGTTTGGCATATTGTGAGGGTACGTTATATGGATCGTGAGCCCATTGCTTATGAAGATGGTTATTATCATGGAGGTCTTGTTCCAGATATTTCAGTTCAAGTTTTACAACAGTCTTTATATGCTTATTTTGAAAATGAACTTCAATTAAATATTGCTTATTCACATCAACAGATTGATGCTTGCTTGGCTGAACAATTTGCTCATTACTTGGAAATTTCAAAAGAGCAACCATTGTTGAGAATCTTACAAACAACCTATCTTAAAGATGATGTATGTCTTGAATATGGATATACATATTATCGTGTAGATAAGTATAGCTTTAATCAAATAGCTTATAGAAAGAAGGGAGATTTATGAAAGAAATCGGTATTTCTGTTTATCCTGATTTTGATGATTTAGAAACAATTAAAAAGACATTGGATACTGCAAAAGAATTAGGATACAAAGATATTTTTACATCTATAGAACTTGGTGATTTAGGATTTGAAAATACAACAATTGGAATAAATGATAAATTTCAATTTTTATTTGAATATTGTCATCAGTTAGATTTAGAAATACATGTTGATATCAATGATAGAATGTTAAAACACATAGGTGGGGCACCTGATAATCTTAAACCAGTTTTCGACCTCAAGATAAAAGTATTACGTTTAGATAGTGGTTTTACGCATCAAGAAATAGCTTTGATGACCAAGAATCCTTATGGCATTATCATTGAAGAAAATGCTTCTATGCTACAATTTCCTAAAGAGAGAATAGAAACAATTGTTAGCGAAGGAAATATTCAGCAATATTATGCCTGCCATAACTTTTTTCCACTCAATGAAACAGGATTAAGATATGAAGATGCTTTAGCTTCAGCGAAACTGTTTAAAAGTTATGGGATCAAAGTAGGTATCTTTATTGGTTCATTATATTCTAGTCGTGATTTAAATGATGTGGGAGACCATATTGTCACAATAGAAGATCATAGATATAAACCATCATATATACAAGCTATGGAGTTATTTGTTCATCCAGAATTTGATTTTATTATTTTTGGTGATAGTCATCCACGTTTAGACGAATTACAAAAAGTGAGTCAAGTTGCTCAGTATGATTGTTTAGACTTTCTATCAACTCAATATGATATGAGTAGATTGGACAAAAATGATATCAAAGGATTATATTGTGTGGAAATACCTGTTTGGTTTGATATAGATTTAGATGAAGATATTAAAAAAAGATTGACTCATATGGTTTTCTTACCACGCTCAGATCAACCAGAATTGATGGTGCGTGGAACACAGTCAAGAGATATATGTGCTTGTACTCGTTATAATCCTTTGAAAAGAGAAGCATATTCGTTAGTAATGATAAATGAATTTGCAAATCGTTATAATGGTGAACTTCAAATTCCACTAACTGATTTACCAGCAGTGCGTTACGCAAATGTCATTGGTCAAGTGAAGCCATATGCTAGGAGGTTAGTTGAACTTATACAATATGGACAGGCTTTATTTGTTCTTAAGGAGGATTAATATGCAAGAACAATTTGCTCAAAAAATGATTAAAATTTTAAATTTATTTACAGAAACCCAATCAGAAAATATGAAGACTGTTGCGGACATAATTGTTGATAGAATTAAAGAGGGTGGAAGATTCTTTGTGTTTGGAACGGGTCATTCACATATGGTAGGTGAGGAGTTCTATGCGAGAGCAGGTGGGCTTGCTTGTGTTCAACTTATTGCTCCAATGGAATTGACGTTAGGAGAACACCCATTAAAGTCAACTCAAATTGAAAGAATTGCTGAATATGCACATGTGATTATGATGCAGTACGGATTCAAAGATAAAGATATTATTCTCATTTCGTCTAATTCAGGACGAAATGCTATGCCAGTTGAACTTGCTATGGCATGTCATGAATTGGGGATGTGCACAATTGCCTTTACCAATTTAAAACATTCTCAGGTTGTAACAAGTCGTCATAGTCGTGGTCTTAAACTCTATCAAGTTTGTGATTATGTTATTGATAATTGTGGTGTTGTTGGTGATGCTATGATGGAGGTGAAAGGTGTAAAAGGACAGATGGGGGCAAGTTCTAGTTTGATAGGAATGTTTATGGCTCAAACTTTATCCATGCTTATAGCCCAAAAACTTGCTGAGGTAGGAATTGAACCACCTGTTTTCCTTAGTGCTAATGTTGATGAAGGAGATGCTTGGAATCAAAAAATAATGTCTGAATATTATCATATTTAAGAAAAGGTAGCGTTACTGGTTTTTCTTATACGGAAATATAATGACAAGTTATTATTTTTAAGTATAATAGTAATAAGTCAATAAGGGGGAAGTTATATGATAAAGATGTTATTTAGTGATATGGATGGGACAATTATAGATTTCAATGAAATGAAACATGAACATGATAAAGAGATGTTAGAAGAATTAAAGAAACAAGGTCATTTGATTGCTTTTAATACTGGCAGGAATTTTCAGGAAGCACATTATTGTATAGATAAACATCATTTCCCTTATGATTATTTGGTTCTTAATAATGGTGCTCATATTGTTAATAAAGAGGGAAAAGAACTTTTTAAAAAAATAATTCCTCAGCATGTTGGTAGAAAAATTATAGAATATGCCATGAACTTTTCAAACTTATTTGTTTTCTTCTATAATGGAAAGAGGACTTTAGGATATTGTAATGGTCAAACTTTTGAACATTCATCAGGTGGAAATAGAGAAATTCATGATGTTTGCTTTAAAGAAGCATATCTTCAAGTTGATGAATTTGATATCATTGCAGTACATCAAGTAGATGAAGGTGATATCAATATTTTAAAGATTCAAAAGTATATTCAAGATAACTTTAGTGAATATGCAGTTGGAACATTAAATACACATTATTTAGATATTACAGCAAGTGGCTGCAGTAAAGGAACTGGAATTACAGTTCTTAAAGAATTGTTGAACGAGGAAGTTGAGACATATTGTATAGGTGATTCATTTAATGATATTTCAATGTTTGAAGTCTCTGACCACGCATATACGTTTCAGCATGTTTCGTCTACTATTTATCAGCATGCTGATAAAAAAGTCAATTATGTTTATGATGTAATAAATGATATGTTAGGGGAGAAAGAGAATGAGTTGGCAAGATAAATTAAGAAATGTAGAACCATATCAGGCAGGAGAGCAACCAAAGATAAAGAATTTGATTAAGTTAAATACAAATGAGAATCCTTATCATCCAGGTGAAAAAGTAATGGCTGCAATCAGTGATTTTGATGCTGCTGTATTACCATTGTATCCTAATCCTGATGCTGATGATTTAAAACATAGTCTTGCTCAGTATCATGGCTTAAAAGATGAACAAGTATTTCTAGGAAATGGCTCAGATGAAGTTTTAGCACTTATTTTTTTAACTTGTTTTAATGGACAAGCCCCTGTTTTATTTCCGGATATTAGTTATTCGTTTTATCCTGTATATTGTGAACTTTATGGTTTGAATTATGAAAAGATTCCATTAAATGAACATTTTGAAATTATCAAAGAAGATTATTATAAAGAAAATTCTGGGATTATTTTTCCTAATCCTAATGCACCTACAGGTCTTTTGGTTTCGCTTGAATTTATAGAAGATATCTTAATGCATAATCAAGATAGTGTTGTCGTTGTGGATGAAGCTTATATAGATTTTGGAGGAGAAAGTGCAGTAACACTTCTAGAAAAATATCCTCATTTGTTAATTACACAAACTTTTTCTAAATTTAGATCGCTAGCTGGTATTCGCTTAGGTGTTGCTTTGGGGAATCAAGAAATTATTGCGAAGTTATATGATGTTAAAAATTCTTTTAATTCTTACCCAATAGATAGTTTGGCACAAGTGATTGGCAAGGCAAGTATGGATGACAGTGTGTATATTAAAGAGAATGCTCGAAAAATTATAGAAACAAGAGAATATACAAAAAGACAACTTAAGAATTTAGGATTTGTAATGCCGGATTCTTATGCAAACTTTATTTTTATCAAACATCCTCAAAAAGATGCTGAATATATATTTCAAAAACTTAGGGAGAATGGTATTCTGGTGCGTTATTTTAAAAAACCACGAATTAACCAATATCTTCGTGTTACAATTGGGACTCAAGAACAAATGGAAATATTTATTGAAAATATAAAAAAGATTATAGACTAAAAAAACAATGGGAAACCATTGTTTTTAAAATTGAGTTAATATTTTTTGGATAGCAATAATATCTTGTTCTGTTCCTTCATTTTCAATTTTATATAAATAAGGAACATTATATGCTTCACTAATTTTATTTCCAGATTGAGCAAAAGCTTCACCATAACCTGTATCACCACTAGCAATGACACCTTTAATATATGATGGATGATGCTTTAAGAAAGTTTCAACTTCTGTGGGGATATCGCCATATCCATCAGTATATGTGAATAATAAGAAATTCTCATCCACTTTTTCATCACCACTCATAATACGAGTTGGATTATTTATATTTAATTTGTCCATCAAGATTTCAACGTTACCAGTTCTTGATGCATATACTATTTTCATTTATTTCCTCCTCTTGTTAGTTGTTGCTAACTGTGATATAAATTATCATTTCTCTATAAAAAAAGCAAGCCATTTGATAAAAAAGCTCACTTCCATAAATAATCAAAATAGACTTTATTCTCTTTTTCCCAAGATGCTTCGTTATGTTGTCCATTTTTTATAATGTTCAAGTGAAAAGAAGCACCACTTAAGTGAAATTGTTTTTCAATTTCATTTAAATTATTCTTCATAAATTCAATTCCCTTTTTCCCTCTGACCTCTTTTGTACCAAAGCTCATATAGACTCGTGTATCTGGATGAATAAATGCTTTCTGCAATTCATTTTTAAGCTGTGGCAGACACATTGAAATTGCTGAAGATAGACATGCGGCTTTAGAAAAATACATATTATATTTTATAACTGTATAAAGTGCCATCAGCCCACCCATTGAACTTCCACCAATACCAGTGCATTCACGAAATGGTATTGTACGGTAGTGTTCATCAATGAAAGGTTTTAATTCCTGAATAACCCAATCCATTAATATTTGTCCTTTACCATTGATATGACCAAAATAGGAATTGTCAAATGTATAAGGAGAAAATTCATTTAATCTCTCTTGTCCTTCATGATTACACTCAATTCCAACAATAATAAAAGGTTTATCATAAACTTTTAAAAAGTCTTCAAGTCCCCATGATTTTCCATAAGTCGCATCATGATCTTGAAATAAATTATGTCCATCATACATATACATAACAGGATAATGAACTTGTGTTTCATAATAGTTATCTGGTAATGCAATATGAAGCGTTCTCTCTAATTGAAATGGTGTGATATAAGTCGTTATCTTTTTAATCATAATATTCCTCATTTCCTTTTTCTTATATGATATACTTATAAAGTATGAAATATCAAGCATAATATTAACGTGTGAAGCATGAGTGTGTTATAATACAAAAAGGAGGTCATTATGAAAAAAGGTTTGGCTATTATATTTGATTTAGATGGAACATTATTAAATACTGATTTATTAATTCAAAAAACATTTGAACATGTTTTTGAAAAATATAAACCTGGATATACTTTAAGTAAGGAAGAGCATTTGTCTTTTTTAGGACCTACATTAACAGCAACGTTTGAAAGATATTTTCCTGAAGATATGATTGAAGAACTCATTGAATATTATCGTGAGTATAATCATGCGCATCATGAGGACTATGTAACAATATATCCAACAGTAAAAGAAACTTTAGAAAGTTTGAAAAAGGATAATTATCCTTTAGCGGTTGTGACAACAAAATCAACACATGCTGCTTACTTGGGTTTAGAACTTTTTGATATAACAAAATATTTTGATATTGTTTTAGGGATGGAAGATGTCAAAAATGTAAAACCAGATCCTGAAGGAATTAAAAAGGCAATGGAGACGATGAAGTGTTCAAATGCTATATATGTTGGTGATAATCAAACTGATATTCAGGCAGGTAAAAATGCAGAAGTTTATACAGCAGGTGTGAAGTGGACGCCAAAGGGAACAGGAGCTATGGAATCATTGCATCCAGATTTCATGATTGATCGTATGGATGATATATTAAAGTTAATAGAAAGGATTGATTAGAATGGTAGATTTAATTGTTATTGGAGCTGGACCATCTGGGTTGACAGCGGCTTTATATGCAACACGTGCAGGTGCAAGTGTTATTGTCTTAGATGGAGGGGCACCAGGTGGAAAATTAAACCTGACTGCTGAAATTGAAAATTATCCAGGTATGATGAAAAAAGGACCTGAGTTAGCATATTCAATGTATGAACAATGCTTATCATTTGGTGCTAAGTATGAATATGGTGAAGTAACTCATATTGAAGACAAGGGAGAACATAAAATTGTTCATACTGCTGACCAGCAATATGATGGTAAATATGTTTTTATTGCAACTGGAACAAAAGAAAGAAAGATGAATATTCCTGGTGAAGATGAAATGAGTGGACGTGGTGTTTCTTATTGCGCTGTTTGTGATGGACCATTCTTTAAAAATAAGACAGTTTGTGTTGTTGGTGGTGGAAATTCAGCAATCGAAGAAGCTATTTATTTAAGTGATATTGTTAAGCAGGTTCATGTGATTGTGCGTCGTGATGTTTTAAGAGCAGATCAATATCTTATTGATAAATTAAAGCAAAAAGAAAATATTGAAATGCACTATCTCAAGAAGCCATCTTCAGTTAAATCACATGATAATAAGGTGAGTGGTTTGGTTATAGAAGATTCCAAGACAGGAGAGTTGTCTTTAATTCCTACAGATGGAATATTCCCATTTATAGGTTTAGATCCAATCAGTGGTTTTGTAAAAGACTTAGCAATAGTTAATGAAAGAGGATATATTGAAGTTGACGAAAATCAGGAAACAAGTGTGAAAGGTATTTTTGCTGGTGGAGATGTTACAGAGAAGAATTTACGTCAAGTTATTACAGCAGCAAATGATGGTGCTATTGCTGGACAATATATTGCATCATTATTAAAGTAGGAAGATGAGAATCTTCCTTTTGTGTTAAATGAAGGAAAGTTTAAAAAAGGGTACACTTATGATAGGAAATTTGGTATAGTATTAACAAAGGAGGAAGAGGTATGGATAAAATAGAAGTTGTCATTGTTACAGGGATGTCAGGTGCAGGAAAAACTCAAGCTATGGCTATCTTTGAAAATATGGAGTATCGCTGCATAGATAATTATCCAGTAGCACTGTTAAAAGAATTTGGAGACTTATTGCGTACATCAACAAAGTATTCAAAAGTTGCTATGGCTGTTTCATTGGGAGATGCCATTCTTGCTGTCCGTGTTTTTTCAAATATGGATTGGGTTGATTTAACAGTAATCTTTTTAGATTGTGAAGATGAAGTTTTATTATCACGTTATAAACAAACAAGGCGTTCACATCCATTAATGATTGGAAATGTGGCTTCTTCCTTAACAGAGGCGATTCAGTTTGAACGTGAAATGGCTGATCCTATTAGTAAATTAGCCAATATTATTATCGATACAACATTACTGAAACCAATAAAATTACAAGATAAATTAGAAATCTACTTTCATAAAGGAAATCAAGATACATTCCGTGTTTCATTTGTATCATTTGGATACAAACATGGAGTTCCTAAAGATGCAGACCTTTTATTAGATGTTAGGTTTTTGCCAAACCCTTTCTATATTGAGGAGTTAAGAGCACAAACAGGAAATGATAAAGCTGTTTATGATTATGTTATGGAACAGCCAGAAACGCAGGAGTTTATAGAGAAAACAATTGTATATTATGATTATCTGTTAAAGAAATATGAAGAAGAAGGAAAAATGCAAATGATTATTGGAATTGGCTGTACTGGTGGGCAACACCGCTCTGTAACATTAACCAATTATTTTGCTGATCATTATGCAAAGTTTTATCAAGTTTATAAATGGCATCGTGATGCTGATCATTAGAAAGGGGAGTTATTGTGATATCATTTTCTAGAGTTGTAAAAGAAGAAATTGTTTTTAATGATTTTGATTCACATTGTGAAAAAGCAATTTTATGTGCAATGATTAAAATTATTGGTACGCTTTCTTTGAATCAGTCTGGATTATCACTCACCTTACGCACAGAAAATGCGAAGATTGCTTCAAAACTGCACAAGCTTTTAAAAGATCTCTATCAACCTCATATTGAGTTTAGAGTGTCACGCAAAATGAAGTTGAAAAAGAATAATGTATACATTTTAATTGTTTCTAAAGCAAGAGAGATATTAGAAGATCTTCATCTGATGGAAGGTATTGGAATACAAAGTCTTCCTAATCTGGAACTTTTAAATACAGATGCACAAAGGCGGGCATATTTAGCTGGTGTTTTTTTAGCCTGTGGAAGTGTAAATAATCCGGATACATCTAATTATCATTTGGAAATGAGTGTGGCTGAAGAGGAATTTGCAGCTTTTCTTGAAGATCTTATGAACCAATATGAACTCAATGCAAAAATAATTAAACGTCGAAATAAATATATTGTCTATTTGAAATCAGCAGAAAAAATAGGTGATTTCTTAAGGGCGATTGGTGCTTCTCAATCTGTTATGGATTTTGAAATGACAAGAATAGATCGTTCGATGGCTAACACTGTTAATCGTTGGAATAATTGTGATATAGCCAATGAAATGAAAGCAATGAGTGCATCTACAGCACAAATTGAAGATATTGCTTATATTATTGATAAAGCAGGAGTAGAAATCTTGGATGATAAGACAAGAAAAGTTGCATTATTAAGATTAGAAAATCCTGAATTAACGCTTAATGAATTAGCTGATGTTTATTTACAGCAAACAGGGCGTACAATTAGTAAGTCTGGATTACATCATCGTTTTGCAAAGATTAAAGAAGAAGCACAAAAAATAAGGCAAATGGAGAATGATTGATATGGAAAATATTAATATAAAGTTTGGAAGAAGAGTAAAAGAATTACGTTTGATTCAAAATATTTCTCAAGAAGAACTTGCATTTCGATGTCAACTTTCTAAGAATTATGTATCAGATGTAGAAAGAGGAACAAGAAATGTCACGTTAAAAGTTGTTGAAAAATTTGCACAAGGGTTAAAAGTGCCTGTTCACATTCTTTTTAGATGGCATGATGATATTGATGAATAAGTTCATTTGTTGTTTATATTTGTTGTATAAACTATGAAATGAAAAAAGGAGAATAATTATGGGATATAGTTTTATATATTTATTTTGTGTACTGGTTTTATTGATGTTAGCATTAAGATTCTTTTTACCATTTTTTATATATTTATTTCCAATATTAATTATTTTTTGGATTATAAAAGCTATCTTTAGATCAAGAAAACGTACTCATCAATCAAAAGAAGACCAAGCATATTATGAACAACATTCATCATATCAAAATCAACAAACAACATATCAAAATCATCAATCATCTGATCCAGATATTATTGATGTCGATTATAAAGTTGTAGATGAAGAGGATAATACTCAATAGAGTGTGAATTATGAAGGAGGCAGTATATGATTTGTCCTAGATGTAAAAGTGAAGTTAATGATGATATGAATTTTTGTCCACAGTGTGGTATGAAAATAGAACGATGTCCTCATTGTCATCAGCCAATAGTCAGTGGTGCAAAATTCTGTTCTCATTGTGGAAGCAGTGTTCTTAAGAATTATCAGGAAAGCCATATAGAAGGATATTATCGTCCTTTAAGCGATATTCCATATACAGAAAGTTATCATGAACCAGAAGAAAAAGTTGATTTTCAAGAAATTAAAGTGAATAAAAAGGTTAATAAAAATATTCTTGTGATTGCTGTATCTATTATGGTTGTTTTAACAGCTGTAGCATATGTTTATATTTATCATGGACCTAGTTTAAGTAATCATATAAGTGGTGGACAACAATCAACAGATCAACCTAAAGATTTACCTTTAGAGAAAATGGAGATTGGTGGAATGACATCTTTTGCAACTCATACAGGAAATATTAACCAAGAAGGTCATGTCTATCAAGATGAAGATATAATTTATGTTGTGAATGATCAAGGACACTTGGTGAGTATGGATAATAAACTTGAAAATAGAAAGACAATTATCAATGACGATTGTGATTATATTAATGTTGTAGGTAATACTATCTATTTTACAAATGATGATTCACAATTATGTAGTATTTCAACTGATGGAAAAGATAAGAAGGTTGTTTTGAATAAAGAAATTTATTATTTAATAATAAAAGACGATAAAGCATACTATCAAGCACAAGATGATGATTTAGAAAGAATTTATGTCTATGATTTAAAAACAAATAAAGAAACAAGATTAAATAATCGTAATGCTTATAACTTAAATGTTTTGGAAGATAAAATATATTATACAAGTACAGATGGTATCTATGTTGTTGGGTTAGATGGTAAGGGTGAAGAAAAAGTATTGGATGGAAAATATTATAATCTGATTTATCAGAATCAAAAACTTTATTTTTTATCTAAACAAGCAACAGGAAGTATTTCAAGAGCAAATATTAATGTTTATGATATTGCAACACGAAAGACAGAAGTTTTGATTGAAAACACAGGTGGTCTAATGAATATAACAGATGAGTATATTTTTTATACAAATAGTTCTCAAGTTATGAAATATAATTTGAAGACAAAGGAAAACACAAAGATTTATAGTAGTGGATTATGTGAGAGTATTCAGATTATTGGAGATAAGTTGATTTTAGAAGTTCAAAAAAATAGTTTTGAGAAAGATGAATATCTTATGATTATGGATTTTGATGGGCAAAATACACAAAAATTATTCTCATCACAAAATGGAGATTTCATTTAATGGTCATTGTTTTAATTGCAACGCGTTATCAGACAATATTGAATTGGATTCAAAATATTGCTTATCAAGAAATATCATCAATAGGTATTATGAAACAAAATGGTCCTAAGATTTATTTGTATGTAGATAGTCAATTATCTTTTCAAACTATTATCCGTTTGTTTAAACAGACTATCCAGAAGCAAGGTGGTGCTGCTTATGTTTATGAGTTTTATGGTATTTATAATGGAATGATTGATTATAATGCCTATATGTCTGAAACAGGAAAGCAAACTATGAAATATTATCAAAGCATAAAAAAAGATATTACGGATTTAGAAATATTGAATTATCAGCAAGCACACTCTTTATGAGTGTTGCTTTTTCTTTTTCTTAAGAAAAATATCGCTATGGACGTATTGGCATTCTGTGCTATAATAGTGCATATATTAAATATGAGGGATAATTATGCAGATTAAAGAAATTATAGAAGCGACAAATGGTCAACTTTTAAGTGGCGATATGGAATATGATGTGAATGGATTTACACAAGATACAAGAAAGATTGAAAGTGGTAATATGTATATTCCACTTGTTGGAGAGAATGCAGATGGCCATCAGTATATAGCACAGGCATTTAATTTGGGAGCAAGTTCAATTATAACTGCTCATAAGGTTCATTATCCAGACAAAAATGTAATTCTTGTTAAGGATACATTACAGGCTATGAGTGATATGGCTAAATATTTGAGAATGCATAGACAAGTAAAAGTCGTTGGAATTACAGGAAGTGTTGGAAAGACAAGTACAAAGGACATGATTTATTCAGTTGTGTCAACAAAATATAAAACATTAAAGACATTAGGGAATTATAATAATCATATTGGTCTCCCTTTAACAATTTTAAGACTTCAAAATGAAGAAGTCATGATTTTAGAAATGGGTATGAATCATCTTGGAGAAATTGAGCATTTAACTCAGATTGCTTTACCAGATGTCGCAGCAATTACGAACATTGGAACAGCTCATATTGGTGAACTTGGTTCTAGAGAAAAAATTCTTCAAGCAAAAATGGAGATTGTTAATGGACTGAAGTCAGATGGAACTCTTGTTATTAATGATGATAATGATATGCTTCATACAGTGAATTCAAAAAATTATCACATGCTGAGAGTTGGACAAAATGAGGATTGCGATTTAAAAGCTATTAATGTAGAGCTTAGATTAGAAGATTCTTATTTTGATATTGATTATCAAGGTCAGCGATATCATGTCCATGTTCCAGTTTCTGGTGAGCATTTTGTTTACAATGCTTTAATAGCCATAGCTATAGGGCTTTCTTTAGATATTGATATGGATTTATGTGTTGCAGGAGTGGAACATTTTGAGTTAACTAAGAATAGAATGGATATGATTGAGTTAAAAGAAAATATTAAAGTGATAGATGGAACATATAATGCCAATCTTGATTCAATGAAATCAAGTTTAGCCGTTTTAGCTCAGTATCCAAAAAGAAAAATTGCAGTCTTGGCAGATATGTTAGAACTAGGAGAATATGAACAGGTTTTACATGAAGAAGTTGGTAGTTATGTTGTTGAAAAAAATATTGATGAACTTCTTTGTGTTGGAGAAGCGAGTTGTTATATAGTGGAAAAGGCACAATCTTTAGGTTTGATAAATGCTTATCATTTTGAAGATAATCATGCTTTAATGACTTATTTAGATGAAATGCTGGAACCAGAAGATACAATATTGATTAAAGGTTCTAATGGTATGCACTTAAAAGAAGTTGTTGAACATTTAAAGGAGAGAGTATAAATGAAAAAATTATTGATCATTTGTGGAGGACAATCTACAGAACATATCATTTCAAGAATGTCTTGTACTTCTGTACTCAAGAATATAAACAAAGAAAAATATGATATAACTTTAGCAGGTATTGAAAAAGATGGAACATGGTATATTTTAAATCAGGCACAAGATGATCTTGTCAAAGATTCATGGTTAGAAGGTGCTGTAAAAGTAGAAGATGTCTATGGACTATTAAGACAACAAGAAGTTGTTTATCCTATTTTACATGGAATGTATGGGGAAGATGGAACGATTCAGGGTCTGCTTGAACTCGCTGAGGTCCCTTATGTGGGATGTAAAGTCCTTGGATCAAGTGTTGCTATGGATAAAATATATACAAAGAAAATTCTTGAAACAGTAGGAATTCCTCAAGTTAAATCTCTATATGTGAAGAAACGTTATGATGGAACTTTGGTTGTTGTAGACAGTACATTTGATGAATCAACAGATATAACTGGGTTTGTTCAAAAAGAACTCGGATATCCCTGTTTTATAAAAGCAAGTAATTCTGGTTCAAGTGTTGGATGTTATCGTGTAGATGAAGAAAAAGAATTAATGCCTAGACTTGAAGAAGCTGCACAATATGATAGAAAAGTTGTAATCGAAGAATGTGTTGATTGTATTGAATTAGAAACAGCAGTATTAGGAAATGATGATCCAATTGTTTCTCGTGTTGGGCAAATTATGCCACATGGTGAATTCTATACTTTTGAATCTAAGTATGAAGATGAAGAAAGTCAAACATGTATACCAGCACTTGTTGATGAAAAAATTCAAGAGGAGATAAGAAGCTATGCATTAAAAGTTTTTAAAGCTATTGATGGTCATGGATTATCACGTGTAGACTTTTTCCTAGATAAGAAAACAAATAAAGTTTATCTCAATGAAATCAATACAATGCCAGGATTTACAAAAATTTCTATGTATCCTCAATTAATGGCAGACTTTGGTATAACATACAGTGATCTTATTGATAAATTAATTGAATTGGCTTTTGATAGATAGATGCCTTCTGGTATCTATTTTTTAATTATTTATATTTTCTATATATTGCTTAATATAATGAAATAGAGATGAAATTATGTACTATTAAAGTAAAATAATAATGACTTATATACGATTATGCATATATTTTTAACGTTGATGTAAAAAGTTAATCTACTATCTTGTTATTTTTTATAAAAACAAGTATCTTGAAATAAAGATATTGTGCTATGGAATTCAATTTTGATAGGAGGGATGATACCCATGAGTTAGTTTAAATAAAACAAATTAATAATATTATAAAATGTATTTTAAAGTCATGTAAATGGGGACCTATTCCATACAGTAGAAATGAAAAGAATTTTTATAAGTTATAAGGAAGTCTATTAATGGATACCATTGCCAAACGTATTTTAACCATATAAGTTTGATACCATATTGTTTGTCTTCTATGTGTTAACATATCAAATATATAATGATTTTATGATATATATTCAAATGTTTGCACTTGTTATATTCTATAGTTGAATGAGTAATAGAGTATCAAACAATAGAGAATACAAAAAGTATAAGATTATCTCTATAATTATTCTTATATGAATAGTTTTCCTCATATTCTTACATATGTTAATCTGACAGTAATCTTATTAATAATAGCATGTATTAAAAAAACATGGAGTTAAAATATATTAAGTCAATCTCATTTTTGTCGCTGATGGTAGTTGTTGGAGTAATAAGTGGAGCTTCAAGAGTAGGCTTGTATCAAGGTGATGAAATAAAAGAATTATTGAAGTTTAGAAAATACTAGGGAAAGGATATCAGAAATGATATAATAAGGGAAAGAAAATGAAAAGAATGAGAAAAATGCTTACTATATTCTGTTTGCTATTTGTTATGTTGCTACCGATTACGACGAAAGCACAAAATTATTTTTATTCTGATTCATGGAATACATTAGAGTTTAAAGATGTGAATTCATCATCCAATAGAGTGACATATTCTACTAGATATAGTGCTAGACAAGCTTATTGCTATGTTGTTGTTAGATATCATGGGCAATTTGTTTCAAATAATGGATTTCAAAACGCATATGTATCTAAAGCAACAACTGTAGATAATAATCATAAACATGAGTATTCAAGTAGTGTTAATCCATATTAAAAAGCAAGTAAGCCTTGCTTTTTAATACTGTTTATTATACTTGAAGAAATCTTAAATATATAATAAAAAGGGTGATAAAATGTATATGAAAAGGATAAAAACATTTATATTAATTATATTTTCATTGCTAATTATTTTATTGATTTATGATAAAGCAAACTCACAAGCAAAATTGTTTCATTCTTCAAAGGGTTTTAATGATAATATAATGCGATATGACATAAGTATTCCTGGAAATCTTTCCCATGAAGAAAAGGATGATTTATTAGCATTTATAATTCAACAAAGTCAACAAGAGAGTTTTATAGTTGAATATGATTTGTATGAAGACTTAGTAACTAAAAGTTATTTATCTAATAGTAAAGATAATTTTCTTAATGAAATTGAAATGAACAAAAAATATCAATTCTATTATATATTTGATTATCATCATGATACTATACAGTATTCAACACTTGATAAGTTAGATGCTCATAATGATTTATATGGTAACTTATATATATATTCTTTTGGTGATGATAATATTGAAAAATTTATTTATAAGTTGCAAACTGAATTTTCTTATTTAACAGTAAGTGTTGATGAACATTATAACGAGAGTCTATTAAATCAAGAGGAAGCCTCACAAAAATATATCTTACAAAGAGCGTTTATAATTATTTCTCTCATGATTTTGTTATATATAACAATAGTATTTGTAGATATATCTAAAAAACAAAATTATATTTCAATATATAAATTTCATGGAGATTCTTCCTTGTATATATATTGGAACTATTTAAAAAGAGAAACATCACTTTTTGGAGTCATATTTATATTTTTATATATGCTATCGATGATTATTCCTGTAACACTTGGTATAATGTTGAAAGTATATTTATCTACTAGTTTTATAATAATTTGTATTGTTTTTGTGATATGGTTACTTTTCTCTATAACATATGGTATTTTAATAAAGAATATTAAAATATATCAATCAATAAAGAAGAGTTATTCTTATCAATTTATTGTTGGATTTCATTTTATTTTAAAAGGAGTCTTTGTATTTTTAAGTATATTGTTTCTATATCATTCTTTTACATATACATGTTCCATTATTGATGAGTATACACATTCTCAAATATTATTAGATAAAGTCAATACGATGGTGAGATTAGAAAGTTATTCTACAAAAGTTTCAAGTAGTCCTGAAGAAATGATGGAATATTCAAGTAAAATTTCAAAAATCTTGGAGGAAAGTCATAAAGCTATTTCTATTAATGCATTGAGATATAATGATTCTATGAAGTTCTTGTTTGAAGAAGAGAATGTATATGATCCTTTATATTATTTAGAAAATGCAATCATTGTTAATCCTCATTATCTAGAAGTGGAAAATATATTGGATCTCCAAAGAAAACCTATTTATGATGCAAACCGTGATTATAAAGAAAAGCCAGTTATTTATGTCCCAGAATCAATGATGAATGATATTGGCGTAAAATCTATTCAAAAAAATCCTGATTTGAATTATTTTGAATTCATTCCAATTTTGGATAATCAAGAAGTCTATTCCTATCAGCCAGGATATATAAAAAGTCGAAACGGATTTATAAAAAACTCTTGTATTATTGTAGATGGATATATATCATTAGAATATTGTCTTATAGATGTAGGTACAGAGAATCTTGAGGAAGGATTCGAAAAATGGTGTCAAGAGAATCAAATTGATCCAGAGGGCATTAATGTAGAAAAAGTAGAAAATGATCTTATCATATACTTGGAACAGTTAAAGCATGAGTTAATGATATATGCAGTTGGATTTATCATAGGATGTATAGGATTGATTATTTTAATATATCAATTCCTTTCTATCTATTTAGATTATCATCTCCGTAAAATATTTATATTAACAATTCATGGAGAATCTGTATTTTATAAATATAGTGCATATTTTGAATATCAATTATACTTGTATACCTTGATGATATTTGTGTGTTTTATTTTTAAATATATTTATTTTATTCCTTTTTGTATAGTTGTTTTGTTTATTGATTATTTCATTGCTTATATGATTATGAAAAGGATTGATAAACAGGTTTATTTATTTGAAAGGAGTGGAGAATTATGAAAATAGTTCAAGTAAATCATCTAAAAAAAACTTTTCAGGATCATATTGTTTTTAATGATTTTAATCTAGTGATTGAGCAAGGGAAAATGATTTCGATTATGGGAGCATCTGGCTGTGGTAAAAGTACCCTTCTTTATATAATTGGGATGTTAGAAGATTATGAAGAAGGGGAAGTGATGTTATATGGTAAAGATATAAAAGAATATACACAAAAGGAAAAAAGGATGTTATATAAAAATAAAATTGGGTTTCTTTTTCAAAATTATGCATTAATGGAAAATGAAACTGTAAAAGAAAATCTGATTATACCAATACGTCATGAATCAAAACTAAGACAAGAAAAGTTGATTACTAAGGTACTTGAACAAGTTGGGCTTAGTGATAAATTTAATCATAAAATTCATACTCTTTCAGGTGGGCAACAACAAAGAGTAGCAATAGCAAGATTATTATTAAAGGAATGCGATTTGATTTTAGCAGATGAACCAACAGGGAATTTGGATGAAGAAAATAGTCAAAAGATTTATGAACTACTAAGAAGATTAACACCAGATAAAACAATTATTATTGTAACACATAATCCTCACTTGGCAGAAAAATGTGATGTTCAAATAAAGTTATGATATGATAGAAAAAATTAACTCATAGAAAGTATTGCTTATTAATCAAGAGGGGGAAAGTTAATAAGAAAAATACTGAGTCCGAATTAACAAAAAATACAGTTAAAGAAAATATATTTGTAAATAATAGTGATTCAAAGACTCATTTGCCATTGTATGTGGGAGGTGAATCTCCTAGTATAGAAATAGATATTCCAATTACTGAAGAGATGGAAACAAGGTATTGGAGAATAATAAGTATGAAACGCAATATTATATAGATTTCAAATTAAATGATTTTGATAATAAACAAATATTATCTGTAAAAGATATAAGTTGGAAGATTGGTGATGAAAATCCAGTCATTATTTTAAATAAATATGATGTATCGGCTAAACAAATTAAAGATATTGAAGAAAATTTACAAAATGAGACTATTCGTACTTCAGTCAGTATTTATACAAATGATTATAATTCAGGAGTGTGGAAGTCACTTGCTGTTTTAAAAAAGAAGATTAATTTATATGTTATTAATATATAAACATTACTAAAACAAATAATTAATTATATATAACGCTGATGTAAAAAGTTAATATGTTGTCTTATAAGGAAGAGATGTTCTATTTTGGTATGTTCATCTCTTTTTAAGTTTGTTAAAATATAACTATAATAAAGGAGCGATATCTAATGATAGAACTTAAAGATATATGCGTCAATTATGAAAATCAATTGATATATCAACATGCTTATTTCAGTGCTAAACATAATGAATTAACTCTTGTTATAGGAAAGAGTGGAAGTGGTAAATCTACACTGCATCAAATCATAACTTTCCAAGATAGAGGAAAATGTGAATATTATTATAATGATGAAAATATGACTATTTTATCAGATAACCAGCAAAAAGATTTTATAAGGGATAAAATGGGAATTGTAAACCAAATTCCAACATTTATTGATGATTTAAGAATTGAGGATCATATTGCCCTTTGTCAATCTATGTTTAATGGATACAATATAGATAAATATATTGATCGTTTGGGTATCAGAGAAGTAATGAATGAATACCCACAACAATTATCGGGTGGAGAAAAGATTAGAGTTAGTATTTTATTAGCTATGCTCCATCAGCCTGAAATTCTTGTCTTTGATGAACCAACTGCATCATTAGATAAACATCATACTCAAATTATTGTTCAACTACTAAAAGAGTATGCTCATCAAGGTCATATTGTAATTATTTTTACTCATGATACTTTTATGAAAAATGAGGCTGATGTCATCTACCAAATAGATAACCATACTCTTAATTGTATCCAGTGTAAAAAAAATGTAAATAAAATCAAAGAAGAACATTTTATAAGAGTTAATTCGAAACATTACTTACAATATATTTATCAAATGTTTCAACATAAAAGAATATTTAAAATATGCATGATTGGGTTTGTAGCATTTGCCATAGCACTCAGTTGTTTTTCAATATTATATGGTTATTCTGTAATAAACAAGTACCAAAATCAATTATCAACAATTAATAAAGCAGGAATATTATACAGAGCTAGTGATACAAATTATTATAATCAACAATTACCTATTGGTAGTGAAGAATTACAAACAATTAAACAGAATACTCACATTGAGGGTATATGGCCTTATATTATAAATTATCGTGTTGAATTAAAAAATAATGAAAATCAATTTGAAGTTTATCAGAATGGACAACTTCTTGCTAATAGAAATTTAAATGATGAGTATATTTATGGTGTTGCTACTTATAATGAAGAATATGATTATTCAGATAAGTATCTTTTAAATCAAATTGATGTTAATGAAGGGATTTATATAGATTCATATTTTCTATATTATTTAATAACTGGTGAATATGATATTCCTCAAATTGATCAAAGTGAGTATAAAGAAATTATATCAAATATTGATGAGAAAACTGAAATAGTATTTTATGTCCCTATTCCTATTTATGTGAGAATGGAAAAGGATGCTCAAGATGTAATTTATAAAAATGTTAAGATGAAAATGAAAATCAAAGGTATTTATGATAAGCCAATAAATTTACAATTAGGCAAAGAAAATGATAATGATTTTTCATTGTTTTATCCATTAAGCATAGAAGAAAGATATAGAGAAGAGTTAAAACTAGATACATTACCCATGCAAGATGGATTATTAGATTATGGTTCTGAGGTTGTCAATATGCCTTTTTACCCCACGTATTACCAATTTGTGGTAAATGATAAATATACTTTCTCAAAAGTTAAAGAAGAGATAGAATCTTTAGGGTATAAAGTAGATTCTGAATATTCTAATAAGGAAGTACAAGTAGAGATTGCTCAAAATATGAATCAAGGCGTTCTTTTAATATCAGGGTTAATTATATGTGTTGTTTTAATGTTATTATTTGGAGTGAAATTCAATCAGAAAAAAGAATATGTTGATTTTATAAAATTTTTTACAAACAGAGGATTAACATATAAAAAATCAAAGCAAATATTGAGTTTTTATTTTATGTATGAGGCATTTATATGTACAATACTATCTTGGATTTTGATGCTATTTATTGTTTTTGTTTATTATTATTTTGTTAACTCAGATATGTTTATAATTCATATGTCATTTTTTATTTTCTGTTTTGCTATGGCATTTATAATAGAAGTTGTTCTCCCGTTATTAATGATTGGTGGTGATAAAGGTGATTGAATTAAAGAATATTTTTATGAAGTTTTCAAAACGCTCTATCAAAATTGATAATCTTAAAATACCTGAGAATAAGATTATACTAATCAGAGGATTGAGTGGGAGTGGGAAATCTACTTTATTATATAAATTTGCATTAATTTCTAAAGAAAATGATTATGAATATATATATCATGAAAAAAATATAACAGCTCTTTCAGCGACACAGAAAGCATCTTTAAGAAGGTATAGTATAGGTTATGTTTTTCAGGATTTTTGCTTAATTGAGAATATGAGTATTTATGAATGTTATCAGTATTACTGTCATGTGTCAAATAGGAATGGAAATAAACGAGATTTATTAAAATTATTAAATCATGTTCACCTCAATAATTCATTGGAACAGAAAATCCATACATTATCTGGTGGAGAAAAACAGCGATTGGCTATTGCTTGTGCCTTGATAAAAAAACCAAGAATTCTTATTTTAGATGAGCCAACGAGTGCATTAGATGAAACTAATGAAAGAGAAATCTTTATGTTGTTGCAAGAAATATTGAAGCAGGATCAATGTACAATTATTATAGCAAGTCATAGTTATATTGCTAATGAATATGCTGATGAAATTTATGAATTGAATAATCAGGGTATTTCTGAAATTAGGAAAGCAAATGATATACCTTGTGATAAAGACTTTATAACTTATAAAAAAAATTGGTCATTTCTATGGTTTTATATTAAGCATAATCTTATAAATGAAAAGTTTATGAATTTTATAATGATTTTTATTCTATTAATAGGTTGTATAGGTGTTCTTGGAATTCAGCATACTCTCCAGCAATCTTTAGATAATGTTGATAAAAGAATTAATAAAATTGCAGATTATCAGATAATGATTGAAAGTCAGGATGTAGGGGAAAAGGTTGGAGTATATGATGAGGCGACTCCTATTGATGAAGATGTTATAAAAAATTTAGAACAGCAAGAAGGTGTTAGAAAAATATATCCTTATTATGATTTAAAAGTACAAGTTGATGATAAAACAATAGATGTATATCCTTTATATAAAGAAAATCGTTTAAATGGTAAATTATATCAGACTTTCCAAGATGAAAGACATTTATATCCCTCTTATCATAGCATATATAAAAATGTAGAATCCTTGAATAAAAATACCACATACTCTCAATTTATTTTTAATCGTAAAGTCTATCTAAATAAATCTGTTAAGATAAGTGGCATTATGTCTATTGGAAGAATAACTGCTTATAGTAATGATTTAGATTATATGCTGATGGATTATAGTGATATGGCTGAACTTGCAAAAAAAACTAATGTAGAACCAGTAAAAAGTGCTTATGTTATTTTTTGTGACAATATAAATACATTAGATGATATCATAACTTATGTTGCAAATGAATATCCTAATCTATGCATTAATTCTAATTTCCAAGATACTCAATTACTGTTAAATATGAAATATGAAACAATGAGTATGTTTGAAATGGAAAAAATAGTGACTATTCTTTTGATATCTCTGGTATTTATCTATATTTGTTATTGGATGATGAAGAGAAGAGAAAAAGAATTAACAATTTTAATGACAAATGGTGTTATGCCTTTAGAAATGGTATTCATATTAGGAGTAGATGTTATATTTAAAATACTCATATCATATATACTCACATTTTTATTGGTATATATTTTTAAAGGGAATATCCTTATTGACAGTATGGATAATATATCTATTCTTTTATTTATAATGTTTAGTATTGTTGTTATTAGCACGGTGGCATTATCTATATTTATAGTAAAAAAACTAAATCCTGAGAAAATATTTAGAAACTGATAATTAAATTGTTGATATAGATGTATAAATATGAAAGCATATTGTTTTATTTGCCTTATTTAAAAGAGAAATATAGAGTATATGAATAAGGACAGTGCATTCTAATAAAATTGATATAACTCATATTTCAATAATCAAATATGATATGTTATACTGAAACTAAAGGAGGGTTTTTATGAAAAAGATAATTATATTGATATGTTTGTTTGTTATAACTGGCTGTACGGATGGAAAGAAACAAGAGAATGCAACGACTCCACCATCAAAAGAGAATGTGATATCTCAAACTGAAGAATTTAAAAATGAAAATTATGTAAAGTTTCCTGAAGTGAAAAACATTGTTTCATATTTAAAAGCATCATCCAAAAAAGTGACAATTCTTAATCAAACAGATGATAGACTTGTTTTTGGTTTAACTATTGAGGATGTAGATGCTCATGATGAATCAATACCTTCGATTTATAATTATGTGAAAACATTAGAAAAAGAAGGATATAGTGTAGAACTGTATGATGGAACAATTTCTTCAACCTTTGTATTACAAAAGGATCATTATAAAATATCGATCACAACTATTTCAATGATTGATGAGTGGAAAGAAACCCATAAAGATGAGATGGATGTTGAAAAATTAAGTAATGAAAATTTAGTTTATGAAATAATTCAAAATAATTAATAAGTCTATTCTTATAAATATATGTCTATCTAATTTTAAGTTAATTTAGTGAAAATCCAAAATATAATATATACAATTTTCAAAAACTAAAAATTCACAAACAAAAAACTGAAATTCTTATTGACTATATATGGAAAAGAGTATATGATATATGCAACAACCCTATAGGAAATACAAAGATAGGAAATAGTAAATAATGATATGAAGCATAGAGAGACTTTGGTTGGTGAAAAAAGTCGAGAATACATTATTGAACTCATCCTTGAGTGGAGCACTGAAACAATAGGAGTAAGCTGCTACGGAACTTGCGACCGTTATCACGCTAGAGTATGAACTTATAAATAAGCGTACTTGATAAGGTTATTGTCGTGAGGCAATAATAAATATGAGGTGGAACCACGAAGTGAGTAACTCTCGTCCTCTATTATGAATTTCTTTCATGATGGAGACGAGATTTTTTATTATATAGGGAAGAGGGAGGCAGAACATGAACTATAAAAAGTATAAGAAGTTTGAAACAGTGAAGTTGAAAGATCGTACTTGGCCAGACAATGAAATTGTCAAAGCACCAATTTGGTGTTCTGTTGATTTACGTGACGGTAATCAAGCATTAATTACACCTATGAAAATTGAAGAAAAAGTAGAGATGTTTCAATTATTAGTTGATTTGGGGTTTAAAGAAATTGAAGTTGGTTTTCCATCTTCATCACAAATTGAATATGATTTCTTAAGATTATTGATTGATGAAAATTTAATTCCTGATGATGTGACTGTGCAGGTTTTAACACAGGCGAGAGAACATTTGATTAGAAGAACGTTTGAATCATTAAAAGGATTAGATAAGGCTATTGTTCATATTTATAATTCAACTTCAATTTTACAAAGAGATGTTGTCTTTGGAAAAGGAAAAGAAGAAATTAAGAAAATTGCTGTTGAGGGAACAAAATTAGTCAAAGAATTATCTCAGGAATTTGATGGAAAAGTTATCTTAGAATATTCACCAGAAAGTTTTACAGGAACAGAAGTAGACTATGCATTAGAAATTTGTGAAGCTGTTATGGATACATGGGGAGCAACACCTGATAATAAAGTTATCATTAATTTACCATCAACTGTTGAAATGGATACACCAAATGTTTATGCAGATCAAATTGAATGGATGTGCAAGAATTTTAAAGATAGAGAACGTGTTATTGTCAGTTTGCATCCACATAATGATAGAGGTTGTGGTGTAGCAACAACTGAACTTGGATTATTGGCAGGGGCGGACAGAGTAGAAGGAACATTATTTGGAAATGGTGAGAGAACAGGAAATGTTGATGTGATTACTTTAGCATTGAATATGTATACTCATGGAATTGATCCTGAACTTGAATTAAGTCAAATGAATCATATCAAAGCAATCTATGAAAAAGATACAAAGATGGAAGTTCCACCACGTCATCCATATGCTGGACAACTTGTCTTTACAGCATTCTCTGGTAGTCATCAAGATGCTATTAATAAAGGAATGCATGCTTATCATGAAAGAGGGCAAGAGATTTGGGAGGTTCCTTACTTACCAATTGATCCAGCTGATTTAAATAGGCAATATGAACCAATTGTACGTATTAATTCACAATCAGGAAAAGGAGGCGTTGCCTTTGTGATGGATACAGTCTTTGGTTATCAATTACCAAAGGCTTTACAAGCGGATTTTGCAAAAGCTATTCAAAATATAAGTGAAACAGAAGGTGAAGTTTCACCTGAAAGAATATATGATACTTTCAAGAAAGAATACATTGATAATGAGACACCATATAAGTTTATTAAACAAAGATTAATTGATATAAGTGATGAAGGTGAATATGAAAGAAGAGCAGAGGTAACGATTGAAGATCGTGGAGTTATGAAAACTTTAATTGGATATGGAAATGGTCCAATTGATGCTGTGAAAAATGCTTTTAACTCACAAGAAGATTTCTTATATACTGAGTTAATTAATTATAGTGAACATGCTTTAACAGCTGGGTCTTCTGCTAAAGCAGCAGCTTATATTCAACTTCGACCTAAAGGCAGTGCAGTGTGTGAATATGGAGTCGGTGTTCATCCAGATATTACGACTGCAACAATCAAGGCAATGATTTCGGCAATGAACCGTATTCATAAATATATGAAAAAGGAAGGATAGATTATGGAAGAACTTATTTTATCAATTCTTGTCCATAACAGTTCGGGTGTTTTGACACGTGTCAGTGGTTTGTTTGCTCGACGTGGTTATAACATTGATAGTTTAACTGTTGGACCAACAAGTACTGAGGGTGTTTCTCGTATGACTGTTGTTGCTCAAGGTGATCAGCAAATTCTAGAACAGATTGAGAAACAGTTAAGAAAGTTAGAAGATGTTATTGAAATCTTTGCTTTGCCACGTGTATCGTCAGTATATCGTGAATTGTTGATGGTGAAAGTAGAAGCAGATCAATCAACAAGAGCAGATATTGTTTCAATAGTAGATATCTTTAGAGCAAAAATTGTAGATGTCTCACCTGATTCACTGGTTGTAGAAGTGACTGGTGATCATAGCAAGATTAATGGCTTATTAGCCATGCTAGATGGTTTCAATATCGTTGAGATTGTACGTACTGGTTTAGCTGGTATTTCAAGAGGTCTTAGTGATTTTGATATAAAAAAAGTAGAAAATAAATAGGGGGTCAAGAAAATGGCAAAAATTTTTTATGAATCAGATTGTGATTTATCTTTATTAGATGGTAAGACAGTTGCAATCATTGGGTATGGTTCTCAAGGACATGCTCATGCATTAAACTTAAAGGAATCTGGAGTTAACGTTATTATTGGTTTATATGAAGGTTCTAAATCTTGGGCAAAAGCAGAAGCACAAGGATTTGATGTTTACACTTCAGCTGAAGCTGCTAAGAAAGCAGATATCATCATGATCTTAATTAATGATGAATTACAAGCAAAATTATACAAAGAATCAATTGAACCAAACTTAGAAGAAGGAAACATGTTAATGTTTGCTCATGGTTTCAATATTCATTTTGGACAAATTGTTCCACCTAAGAATGTTGATGTCACTATGGTTGCGCCAAAAGGACCAGGCCATACAGTCCGTAGTGAATATCAAGTAGGAAAAGGTGTTCCTTGTTTAGTTGCAGTAGAACAAGATGCAAGTGGTAGAGCACAAGATATTGCTTTGGCTTATTCTTTAGGAATTGGCGGAGCAAGAGCTGGTGTATTAGAAACAACATTTAGAACAGAAACAGAAACAGATTTATTTGGTGAACAGGCTGTTTTATGTGGTGGGGTTTGTGCTTTAATGCAAGCTGGTTTTGAAACATTAGTAGAAGCTGGATATGATGAAAGAAATGCATATTTTGAATGTATTCATGAAATGAAATTGATTGTAGATTTAATCTATCAATCTGGATTTGAAGGTATGAGATATTCTATCTCTAATACGGCTGAATATGGTGATTATATTACTGGACCAAAAATTATCACTGAAGATACTAAGAAAGCAATGAAAAAAGTTTTATCTGATATTCAGGATGGAACTTTTGCTAAAGATTTCTTATTAGATATGTCTGAAGCTGGTGGACAAGCACACTTTAAAGCTATGCGTAAATTAGCAACTGAACATATATCTGAAAAAACTGGTAAAGAAGTTAGAAAATTATATAGCTGGTCTGATGAAGACAAGTTAATTAATAACTAATCAATACACACACTTTTGTGTGTGTTCAGTAAAGAGTCTTAGACTCTTTAGTGATGACATACAAAGGATGAAGGGGGAAGTAATTATGTCGATGACAATGACACAAAAGATATTAGCTGATCATGCAGGTTTAAAACAAGTTGTAGCTGGTCAATTGATAGAAGCAAAATTAGATGTTGTAATGGCTAATGATATTACAGGACCAATGGCATTGCCTATTTTTAAACAAATGGCTAATGAAGTCTTTGATAAGGATAAAGTGATTTTGGTTCCAGATCATTTTACACCAAATAAAGATATTAAATCTGCTGAGAATTCAAAGGCAATTAGAGAATTCTCTTTAAATCAATGCTTAACACATCATATGGAACAAGGAAAATGTGGTGTTGAACATGCTATCTTACCTGAAAAAGGAATTGTTGTAGCAGGGGAATGTATTATTGGAGCAGATTCTCATACATGTACTTATGGAGCTTTAGGAGCATTTTCTACTGGTGTTGGAACAACTGATATTGCGACTGGTATGGCAACTGGCGAATTATGGTTCAAGGTACCAAGTGCTATTCAATTTGTATTAAAAGGAAAATTACAACCTTATGTAAGTGGTAAAGATGTTATCTTACACATAATTGGTAAAATTGGTGTTGATGGAGCTTTATATAAATCAATGGAGTTTACAGGTGAAGGAGTTGCTGAACTTTCAATGGATGACCGTTTTACAATCTGTAATATGGCTATTGAGGCAGGAGCTAAAAATGGAATTTTCCCTGTTGATAATCAAACAAGAGATTATATGAAGAAACATTCAAAGAAAGAGTATAAAGAATATGCAGCAGATGAAGATGCAGTTTATGATGAAGTGATTGAAATTGATTTGTCTTCAATTGTTCCTACTGTTGCATTTCCTCACTTACCAGGAAATGCACATACAATGGATGAAATCAATAATGAAGAGAAAATTATGATTGATCAAGTTGTCATTGGATCATGTACAAATGGAAGAATGAGTGATTTACGAAAAGCAGCTGCTATTCTAAAAGGAAAGCAGGTTGCTCATCATGTACGTGTGATGGTTGTTCCAGCAACACAAAAAATCTTTGTTCAATGTATTCAAGAAGGACTGGCTGAAATCTTTGTTGAAGCAGGTTGTGCTTTTAATACACCAAGTTGCGGTCCTTGTATGGGTGGACATATGGGTGTTATGGCAAAAGGTGAAAAATGTGTTTCAACAACAAATCGTAATTTTGTAGGAAGAATGGGAGATACGCAGGCACTTATTTATTTGGCTTCTCCTGAAGTCGCAGCTGCTAGTGCAATTGCAGGATATATTGCAGATCCTAGAAAGGATGGGGAGTAACATGTTAGCACACGGTAAAGTCTTAAAATATGGTGATAATGTTGATACTGATGTTATTATTCCAGCAAGATATTTGAATTCGTTTGATGCAAAAGAATTAGCGAGTCATGCCATGATTGATATTGATCCGACCTTTGTAGAAAGAGTAGAGCCTGGTGATATTATGGTTGCTGGAAAAAACTTTGGTTGTGGATCGTCTCGTGAGCATGCGCCTTTAGCATTGAAGACAGCAGGTGTAAGTTGTGTTATTGCAAAATCTTTTGCAAGAATTTTCTATCGTAATTCTATTAATATTGGTTTTGCTATCTTAGAATGTGAAGAAGCAGCAAATGATATTGATGAAGGAAATGAAGTCGAAGTAGATTTTGATACAGGTAAAATTATAAATAAAACAAAGAATAAAGAATATCAGGCACAGCCATTTCCAGAATTTTTACAAAAAATGATTCAAGCAAATGGTTTAGTAAACTATGTGAATGAAAAGAAGAAAGGATAAATGTATGGAAAAGAATATTGCAGTCATTAAAGGTGATGGAATTGGACCAGAGATTGTGAATGAAGCATTAAAAGTCTTAAATGCAATTTCAAGAAAATACAATCATACTTTTCATTATCGTGAGATTTTAATGGGAGGAGCTTCTATTGATGCATATGGGGTGCCATTAACAGATGAAGCCATTCAGGTGGCACAAAATAGTGATGCTGTCTTGTTGGGATCAATTGGTGGAGATACAAATACATCTCCATGGTATCAGTTAGAACCAGCGCTTCGACCAGAAGCGGGATTATTAAAAATCAGAAAAGAATTAAATTTATTTGCAAATTTAAGACCCGCTTATCTATATGATGAATTAAAAGGGGCTTGTCCTTTAAAAGAAGAAATCACTGAAGGTGGTTTTGATATGATGATTATGCGTGAATTGACAGGTGGCTTGTATTTTGGAGCAAGAGAAACAAAAGAAGTCAATGGGCAAATGGTAGCACATGACAATTTAATATATAGTGAAAATGAAATCAGAAGAATTGCTATTCGTGGATTTGATATTGCCATGAAACGTGGAAAGAAAGTAACAAGCGTTGATAAAGCGAATGTTCTTGATACTTCTCGCTTGTGGAGAAAAGTTGTGAATGAAGTTGCTAAGGATTATCCTAGTGTTGAAGTTGAACATATGTTAGTGGATAATTGCGCAATGCAATTGGTTAAGAATCCTCGTCAGTTTGATGTGATTTTAACAGAAAACATGTTTGGAGATATTTTAAGTGATGAAGCCAGTATGGTTACAGGGTCAATTGGAATGTTATCTAGTGCATCATTAAGAGATGATAAATTAGGAATGTATGAACCTAGCCATGGGAGTGCACCTGATATTGCAGGAAAAAATATTGCAAATCCAATTGCTACAATTCTTTCAGCCGCTATGATGTTAAGATATTCATTTGATATGGATCAAGAAGCAGAGGCTATTGAAAGAGCGATTGAAAAGGTTTTAAAGGATGGATATCGTACAATTGATATTATGTCTGATGGACAGACAAAGGTATCGTGTTCACAAATGGGTGATTTGATAGTTGAGAGACTATAGAGGGAGGAAAAGCATGAAAAGTGATAATGTCAAAACAGGTGTTGAAAGAGCACCTCATAGATCTTTATTTAATGCATTAGGAATGACAGAAGAAGAACTAGCTAGACCGTTAATTGGAGTTGTTAATTCTTATAATGAAATTGTTCCTGGACATATGAACTTAGATAAAATAGCAGAAGCAGTCAAGAAAGGAATTTATTTGGCAGGTGGAACACCAATTGAAGTTCCAGCTATTGCAGTTTGCGATGGGATTGCTATGAATCATACAGGAATGAAATATTCATTGGTTACAAGAGAGTTGATTTGTGACAGTACTGAATGTTTAGCTAATGCACATCAATTTGATGGATTGGTTATGATTCCTAATTGTGATAAAAATGTTCCTGGATTATTAATGGCTGCTGCCAGATTAAACATTCCAACAATTTTTGTAAGTGGCGGACCAATGTTAGCTGGTAGAAGATTAGATGGGAAACAAACTTGTTTATCAACTTTATTTGAAGCTGTTGGAGAATTTAATTCAGGTAAAATAACTGAAGCAAAATTAAAAGAATTTGAAGAAAAAGCCTGTCCTACTTGTGGATCATGTTCGGGTATGTATACTGCTAATTCTATGAATTGTTTAACAGAAGTTCTTGGAATGGGATTAAAAGGAAATGGAACAATTCCGGCTGTTTATAGTGAAAGAATTAGACTGGCAAAACATGCTGGAATGCAAATTATGGAATTGGTAGAAAAAGATATTAAACCAAGAGATATTATGACACCAAATGCTTTCTTGAATGCCTTAACTGTTGATATGGCTTTAGGATGTTCAACAAACTCAATGTTGCATTTACCAGCAATTGCTTATGAAGCAGGTGTTGATTTGAACTTAGAAATTGCCAATGAAATCAGCAAGAAAACACCTAACTTATGTCATTTAGCTCCTGCTGGAGATACATTTATGGAAGATTTGAATGAGGCTGGTGGGGTTTATGCAGTTATGAATGAATTAGATACTTTAGGCATTTTGCATACAGATGTTATGACATGTACAACAAAAACATTAAAAGAGAATATTGAGGGTTGTGTCAATCTTGACCCAAATATTATTAGACCTATTACTAATCCTTATAGCAAAACTGGTGGTATTGCAGTCTTAAAAGGGAACTTAGCACCAGATAGCTGTGTTGTAAAGAAATCAGCAGTGGCACCAGAAATGATGCAACATAAGGGACCGGCAAGAGTCTTTGATTGTGAGGAAGATGCAATTGCGGCTATTCGTGCAGGTAAAATTGTGGCAGGTGATGTCGTTGTGATTCGTTATGAAGGACCTCGTGGTGGTCCAGGAATGCGTGAAATGTTATCTCCTACAAGTGAAATCGCTGGGATGGGGTTAGATAAAGATGTTGCTTTGATTACTGATGGACGTTTCTCTGGTGCGACTCGTGGTGCATCAATTGGACATGTTTCTCCTGAAGCAGCAGTTGGAGGACCAATTGCTTTTGTTCAAGAGGGAGATATGATTGAGATTGATATTGAGAATAATAGTATTCAATTATTAGTCAGTGATGAGGAAATGGTAGAAAGAAAGAAAAACTGGGAACCTAAAATGCCTGAAGTGAAAGGATATTTGAAGAAATATGCTGCAATGGTTACTTCAGCAAACACTGGAGCAGTTTTAAAAGTTAAAGATTAAAGAAGAGGAGGAAAGATACTATGGAAATGAAAGGATCAGATATTGTTGTTGAATGCTTACTTGAACAAGGTGTTGATACTGTGTTTGGGTATCCTGGTGGAACAATTTTAGAAATCTATGATAGTCTATATAAATATCAGGATAAGATTAACCATATCTTGACTTCTCATGAACAAGGTGCATCTCATGCTGCTGATGGATATGCTCGTGCAACTGGTAAGGTAGGTGTTTGTCTAGCAACAAGTGGTCCAGGAGCAACGAATCTTGTGACTGGAATTGCGACAGCACAGATGGATTCGATTCCTCTTGTTGCAATTACTGCGAATCAGGCAGTTTCATTACTTGGAAAAGATAGTTTTCAAGAAGTTGATATTGCTGGAGTCACAATGCCAATTACTAAGCATAATTTTATTGTTAAGAAAATTGAGGATTTGGCACCAACTATTCGTAAGGCATTCCAAATAGCAAAAGAAGGTAGACCAGGAGCGGTGCTTGTGGATATTACAAAAGATGTCACTATTGTTAAAGGTGAATATAAGCCGCAAGTTCCAGAAGTTATTGAAAGACGTAGTTATACTTATCCAACAGAGACAATTAAGAAAGCTATTCATATGATTGAAAAGAGTGAAAGACCATTTGTGTTTGTTGGCGGTGGAGCTATTGCTGCTGGAGCATCTGAAGAACTTAAAGAGTTTGTAGAAAAGATTGATGCACCTGTAGCGGATTCATTGATGGGAAAAGGGGCTTATGATGGAACTAACCCACGTTATACAGGAATGCTTGGAATGCATGGAACAAAAACAAGTAATTTAGGTGTTTCTCGTTGTGATTTATTAATTGTGGTTGGGGCTAGGTTTAGTGATCGTGTCACTGGAAATACAGCTAAATTTGCAAGAAATGCTAAGATTATTCACATTGATGTTGATGCTGCAGAAATTAATAAGAATGTTGCAGTTGACTTAGGTATTGTTGGAGATGCTAAGAGTATTTTAGGAGCACTAAACTTATTGTTAGCACAACAAAATCATCCCCAATGGCTAAAGGAAATCAGAGGGTTAAAAGAACAATTCCCATTAACATATAATCCAGATATTTTAACAGGACCTTATGTTATTGAACAAATAGAAGCTATGACAGATAGTAATGCAATTATCTGTACTGAAGTTGGCCAAAATCAAATGTGGGCTGCTCAATATTACCATTTTAGAAGACCTCGCCAATTGATTACAAGTGGTGGATTAGGAACAATGGGTTATGGTTTAGGAGCTTCTATGGGAGCTAAATATGGAAAACCAGATCAAGTTGTTTTCAATATTGCTGGAGATGGATGTTTTAGAATGAATCTCAATGAATTGGCAACTGCATCTCGATATAATGTTCCAATCATTCAAGTTGTTTTAAATAACCATGTTTTAGGTATGGTTAGACAATGGCAAACACTATTCTATGATAAACGTTATTCTGCAACAATCTTAAATGATAAAGTTGATTTTTGTAAAGTTGCTGAAGGTTTAGGTTGTAAAGCTATTAAGGTTACAAAGAAAGAAGAAGTTTTGCCTGCGATTCAAGAAGCCATTGATTATAATGGACCAATTGTTATTGAATGCATTATTCAAGAGGATGATAAAGTTTTCCCAATGGTTGCTCCAGGAGCACCTATTGATGAAGTTTTTGATGAAAATGATATTAGTGAATAATTAAAAATAGCCTTGTAGACATAAATCATTGTCTATAAGGCTATTTTGTTGTTTTTTGTTGCAATAATTTTGTGTATTGGACGCAAATGAGATCTGAAATAATAATGAGAGGATAAGGGTGGCTTGCGAAATCATTTCGACTGTGATAACGGACATATGCATCTATATAAGGGAGAGAAATACTAAAATTAGATGTTATCATATATATTTTAGGTTTCATTTTTAAATTCTTAAATGGTTTCGTGCGCTGAAATACACGATCAAAATAAGTTCCAGATTCTGAGAAAATAATAATTAAAGTTTCTTCATCAGCATTATTGATATAATCAACTTGATCAATAAATTTGATACAAGTAAAAAGTATTTTACCATTTGTCTGTAAATCATATTGTAAATTTAAAGCAACATTTTCAGATTGCATATATCCAAAAGCAGCAACTTTCTTATATTTGTGTATATCTTCTACCAAATGCTCAATATCATTTTCAATATGACTATTATAAAGGGTTTTTAAATTATCTATAACACTTAAAATATAAGATTTACTTAATGTTTGAGCTTCAAAATCTTTAAAATTGAATTTGCCTTTAGCATGTTCATGTTCAATTGCAAATCTAGCTATTTGATTCTTTAAATCATTAAAATCCTTTAGGCCAATGTCACGACAAAAACGAGAGATGCTAGAATTAGAAACATAGCAGCTTTGGGCAAAATCAGTTAAAGTAAATTCTTCTAAATCATGAATATTTTCAATAATAAATTTTGCTATTTTATAGTTATTAGAGTCTTTTGGTTCACTATTAATAGTAGATAATAAAATAATCATCAAATTAAACATAGTTTTTCCCTCTTTTCGACATATGATTATATTATATATATCATGAAAATTGGGAGAATACAATTTATTTCTTTATGACAAGAGTATTTGCTATCTTATCATGGAATGCCTGTGACATTGGCTGAAAATAAGCATAACCAATAGAAGCTATTGTAAGTGCATAGGCAATATATTTAAGTGGTGTTACAAAACTTGCTAGACCAAACAAAGGTAGTAGTTTTCTTATGTATGTTGCAGTTATAATAATTCCGCCTTCTAATATAACAGCACCCAATAATTCTCTTTTTAAAATAGTTTGTAATGTGAGTTCATTGGCGTTTTGATCAACCACTTGTATTTTACATAACTTCTTTCCTAATGTCTGACCTTTCCAAACAAAACTAGGAATGACAACATAATAAACAATTCCAATAATCATTGCATAAATGCCAAGTAATAGTCCGATTTGAAAACTATATTCATTAAGTTCAAACATATACGGTTGTAAGTAATCATCTCCACGAAAATAAAAAGTTATAGGAATAACAGCAAGCATATTGGTGAGATACCAATCAATTATCATTGCAAAAAACCTACGCATTCTGACTTCAATAAGATCATATTTATTCGTTATCATTGTTTTTTTCTTGGCCATTTTTTTCACCTCATTTTCTTTATATAGTTGAGTATATCAATCTCTATATATAAGACCAAGTGATTTCCATGAAATAAAAAACTTTTCCAACATTTGGAAAAGAGTTGATAAAAGGAAAACAAACGATGTTGTTTTCCTTATAAGTCATTAAAGTCTCTTATAATCTTCCCTATTTAATAAAGAAGCAGCTTCTTGATCACAGATGACTGTAAAATTTGGATGAAGCTTTAAGACAGTTGCTGGTAATTCATCTGTAATTGGTGAATCTAAGACTTGTTTTAAAATTTCAGCTTTTTCTTTTCCAGTAACAATCATGACCAAATGTTTGACACGCATTAAACTTTTTGGTCCCATTGTTAAGGTCACTGGTAAGTGGGGTTTGGCTGGATATGTAGGATTAGCAGCATTTTTTGTTTGACGATCCATTGGATAAGTATAACTATCCATTGGTGTACATCTTGGACAGTTACTGCAGAAATGACCATCAAATCCTAGTCCTATTAACATAACATCAATACCACCAGCATCACGAATTTCTTGATCATATGTTTCCCAATTTTCCATAGTTGTCGTATGAATTCTGTTAGCAGGAATATGGGCATCTTTAAAGAATAATTCTTGCATTTCTTCCCAGTTAGGCCCATAAGGTTTATCAAGATATGGAGCTTCATCAAATAAGTAATACTCGATATCTTTAAATTTTTCTTGATCCTTGACATAAGGAATCATCATTTTGTACAAATTAATTGGAGATCTCCCAGCAGTTAGAGAAATATTAACTCTCTTATCCTGCATCATTGTACCTAGTAAAATGTGCATAGCACTTTCACTCATTTTTTGTTCATTTTCTTCAATAATTAATTTCATAAACTTTTTCCTCCTTGATCTTGTTGTGTTTTTCACACATCTTTCACAAGAAGATAATACTCACACATGTCCCATTATAATTTTTTTTAGACTTGTGTCAAGAAAATATTTTAATAGTTAAATTTATGATTTTTCGAATATTTTAACACTAATTTATAAATATATAACAATTATAGAGACTTATCAACTTATTTCCACATTGTGGAAATGTTTTCGACAATATGGAAAATGATTGAATTTGTAAGAGTCATAATTATATAATCAGGGTACAGATTGAGAAGGGAGGAATATTCATGAATTTCATGGAAAAATTTAATGAACTTGCAAATCGTACGCTTGTACCAATTGCAAATAAATTAGGGAATCAAAGACATTTGGCTGCTATTCGTGATGGAATGGTTGTAGCTATTCCGTTATCTATCTTAGGCGGTGTATGTTTAATTATTTCAACACCACCATTTAAACCAGATACTTTACCTAATTGGGGATTTATTAGTGATTTGTTATTAGGATGGTATAATTGGGCACAGGCGAATAAAGCGATGCTGCAATTACCATATAATATGACGATGGCTTTGATGGGGTTATTTGTAGCCTTTGCTATTGCATATCATTTGGCTAAGAGATATAAGATGCCAACATTAAATACAGCAATTGTTTCAACAGCTGTCTTCTTAATTGTGACATCACCAGCTGTTTCAGCAGTGCCTGCAAGTGCCATAAGTGAAACTTCAAATATGACTGATCTATTAGGCATGGCAGGTAATTATATACCAATGACATTTTTAGATGCGAAAGGAATATTTACAGCTATCATTGTTGCTATTGGTTGTGTTGAAATCATGCATTTTATGTTAGCTAAAAATATTCGTTTTAAGATGCCAGAAGGTGTCCCACCAGCAATTAGTTCTTCATTTGATGCAATCATGCCATTGTTCGTTTGTGTAATTACATTCTATGCAATTTCGTTATTCATTCAAAATGTGAGTGGAGAATTGTTGCCAAGTATGATTATGACACTTTTAGCACCAGCAATTTCGGGATTAGATTCATTATTGGGAATTTGTTTAATTACAATTATCGCTCAGACATTCTGGTTCTTTGGATTACATGGTGCAAGTATCACACAACCAATTAGACTGCCTTTTATGCAAATGTACTTAGTTGCCAATATTACTGCATTTACTGCCGGTGAACCGATTGCACATTTCTTTACACAGCCATTTTGGTCATATGTTATAACACTGGGTGGTGGCGGAGCAACTTTAGGATTATGTATCTTATTACTTCGTTCAAAATCAGTGGAATTAAAAACTTTGGGGAAACTTTCGATAGGACCAGCAATCTTTAATATTAATGAACCAATTATCTTTGGATTACCAATGGTTTTAAATCCATTAATGATGATACCGTTTATTTTTGTACCAGTTATTAATTCCATTATTGCTTATGGATGCATGGCATTTCAGATTGTTGGAAAAGGTGTTATTGAAACGCCATGGACAACTCCTGCACCTTTAGGAGCTGCATTGGGATGTATGGATTTTAGAGCAGCTATTATGGTTATCGGATTAATTGTATTGGATATGTGTTTATATTATCCATTCTTTAAATTACTTGAAAAACAAAAATTAAGTGAAGAAAGCGGAGTTCAAACAACAGAAAACTAAATATAAGAAGATAAAACTCACACACACAAACTTCGTTTCATCATTTAATGATCTCTGATTATTATTTTATAATTAGAGATTTTTATATTTTATTATGATTTATAGTATTCTTTCGTTTTTCTTTAGAAATTATTAGACAAAATAATCATAAATTATCTATGACAATATGATAATATAATGTAAAGTTTATGTGAATAATTATGAGTTTTGAAAGAAATATGTTATGATAGAAAACAAAAGTAGGTGTAAGTGTGGGAAAAGTCAAAGGATTAACAAATGAACAAGTTCAAAATGAAATGAAATTAGGGCATATGAATATATCTCCTAAGCCACTCGTAAAGAGTTATCGTCAAATTGTCATTGAACATGTTTTTAATTTATTTAATGCATACAATTTTGTAATAGCTGTTGCTTTAATTATGGTTCAAGCATGGTCTAGTTTATTTTTTGTCGTTATTGTAACTTCTAATACAGTCATTAGAATTTATCAGGAAATAAGATCAAGAAATATGGTAGCCAAACTTAATTTAATTATCTCACCAAAGACAAAAGTTTTAAGAGATGACCAAATTCAAGAAATAGATAATGAAGAAATAGTTCTTAGCGATGTTATTTATTTAGAAACAGGAAATCAAATATCTGCTGATTCTATAGTTTTAGATACAGCAGTAGAGGTTGATGAGTCATTACTTACTGGTGAAGTTGATCCTGTTTTAAAAAGAGTTGGAGATCATCTTTTGTCAGGGAGCTTTATTGTTTCAGGTGCTTGTCATGCTGAAGTAGAGCATGTCGGAATAGATAACTATGCAACAAAGATTGCTAATGAAGCAAGAAACCGTAAACCAGTGATTTCTGAACTTGTGACATTTTTTAATAAAGTCACAAAGTTTACAAGTTTTCTTGTTTTACCATTGAGTATATTGATGTTATATCAAGCATTAATTGTGCGTGATGAGTCAATGACAATGGCTATAGTTAATACTTCTACAGCATTGCTTGGGATGTTGCCAAAAGGATTGGTGTTATTAACAAGTGTTTCAATGGCTGCTAGTATTGTTCGATTAGGGAAAAAAGAGGTTCTTGTTCAAGAAATGTTCAGTATTGAAACATTATCTCATGCTGATGTATTATGCTTGGATAAAACAGGGACATTAACACAAGGAAAAATGGAAGTTCAAGATCTCATTTTATTTGACCATAAATTACCTTATGATATTAATGATGTTATGTCTTCATTTGTTAGTGGTAGTCTTGATAACAATGCAACATTTCAAACATTATCGAAATATTTCCAAGGAAATACAAAATATGACACCAAGGATAGAGTCTCTTTTTCTTCAGCTAGAAAATGGAGTGCTTCTTTCTTAGAGAACGTAGGAACAATAATTGTAGGGGCTCCAGAATTTATTATACCTGATTTGGTAATGCCACAAAGTGTTGAGGTGGCAAAACAAAAAGGTGCACGTGTTCTCCTTGTTGCTCATCATCCTGATTTTGAAACATTTCAAGATGATTTGAAAAACGCAATACCTATGGCAGCAATTGTGATTCTTGATCCATTAAGAGCAGATGCTAAAGAAACAATTGATTTCTTTAGAGAAAATGATGTTCTTATTAAAGTGATTTCAGGTGATAATCCAGTGACTGTGAGTGCGTTGGCAGCTCAAGCTGGTGTCGAAAATTCAAGCCATTATCTGGATGCAACAACATTACAAACAGATGAAGATATTGAAAATGCTATTATGAATTATAATGTTATTGGTCGAGCAACGCCTCATCAAAAACACAAAATGATATTAGCGCTTCAAAGCCATAAATTAAAAGTTGCGATGACTGGTGATGGAGTGAATGATGTCTTGGCATTGAAAGATGCAGATGTTTCTATTGCAATGGGATCGGGGTCAGATGCTGCTAAACAAATATCTCAATTTGTAGTCATTAATGGTGAATTATCTACAATGGTCGATGTTGTCAAAGAAGGACGTTTAGATACTAATAATGTGGAGCGTTCTGCTTCTATGTACTATTTAAAAACCATTTATACAATTTTGATTGCCATAGCAATGGTTTTATTGAATATGCCTTATCCATTTATTCCTTTTCAAATGACTTTATTAGATAACTTTGTAGAAGGTTTTCCATCATTTATGATTTTGTTTGAAAAGAATATTAGTAAACAAAAAGAATCAATTGCACGTCATACTTTACGTTATTCTGTTCCAAATGCGATGGCAGTTGTTTTGAGTGTTATTTGTATGAGTATCTTTTCTGATCAATTAGGATTAAATTTAAATGAATTGTTTACAATTCTTTATTTCTCAACTGCAATGATTGCTATCCACTTGATTTATCGTATTTATAGTCCAGTAAACTGGTACAGAGGTTTTGTATTGATTATTGATGTCATTGGATTTATCATTGCAACTCGTTTGTTCTGGGATTGGTTACAACTTGCACCAATGACATGGGGATTATTCCATTATATTTCTATCATTGTGATAGGTGGTATTATCTTATCAACAATCATCTCATACTTTATAAATCGTTATCTTGATAAAGATATAGCTGAATGATGAAAATCATTCAGTTTTCTTTCATATGAGGAAAAAAAGAGTATAATAGAAAATAGAAATGGAGGTTTGATTATGAAAAGATTATTAAATTGTACAACAAGTGAAATGTTAAGTATGAACAAGGATGAATTAAAACAATCTATTCTTGCATGTGAAGGAAGAACTGTGATGACTGAAACAGTCTGCGCAATTCCACCTTTATTAGGAGATTTAACAAATGCTGAATTGGCTGTTTCTTTTGGAAGTGATATGGTCTTATTGAATGTCTTTGACTGCAATCATCCTACAATTATGGGTTTGCCAGAAACAGATCAACCTGTTAAGTTATTAAAAAAACTAATAGGAAGACCTGTAGGTTGTAATCTAGAACCAATTGATAATGATGCTACTATGATGGAAGATAGATATGAAATATCTAGTGGACGTCATGCAACAAAAGAGACGTTCATAAAAGCAAAAGAACTTGGTTTTGATTTTATTTGTTTAACAGGTAATCCTGGAACTGGAGTAAGTCATGCATCTATTGAAAAAGCAATATTATTAGCAAAAGAATATTTTGGTGGTCTCATTATCGCTGGAAAAATGCATTCTTCTGGAATTGATGAAGCCTTGGTTGATTTGAAAAGTATTGAAGGATTTATTGAAGCGGGAGCAGATATTATCTTAATGCCAGCTGTGAATACAGTCCCTGGATTAACAGAAAAGGAATTACATGCAGCTTGTCAATTCATTAAATCTAAAGGTGCATTATCATTAAGTGCAATTGGAACATCTCAAGAAGGTAGTGATGAAGCAACCATTAGAGAGATTGCATTAATGAATAAGCGATGTGGTATTGATATTCAACATATTGGTGATGCGGGATGGTGTGGTATGGCTTTACCAGAAAATATTATGACATTATCTATTGCTATTAGAGGTAAACGTTGGACATATCATAAGATTGCATCTTCAGTCAATCGATAATATGGAAAGAGCACTTTATCAGAAATTGATAGGTGCTTTTTTATAAAAACAAGAAAAAGATCTGCTAAAAAAACATATGGTTTTCTCAATTTTGACAATAAATGAGTTAATTTTCACTTCGATTATTTGAAAAAGTTTTTTTGGCATTTCTTTTTATGCATAAATGTTGCATAAAAAATAATGATGTGTTATTCTATATGTGGTTAGCGAAGACTAACTTTGTGTGTATAAATGATTTTCTATCCTATGCCAACCACATAGGGTAGGAACTCTATTTAAGGAGGACGAAAGATGGATAAAATTAGTCGTATCTATGCAAGAGAAGTGTTAGATTCTCGTGGGAATCCAACAGTCGAAGTTGAAGTTAGCAGTGAGTATGGAGCATTTGGTAGAGCCATTGTCCCTAGTGGTGCATCTACAGGTGTTCATGAAGCAGTGGAATTAAGAGATGGAGACCAAAAGAGATATTTGGGTTTAGGAGTATCAAAAGCAGTTGATAATGTTAATGAAATTATTGCAAAAGAAATTGTAGGTAGAGATGTGACTGCACAAAGAGAAATCGATGAAGCAATGATTGCGATAGACGGTACTGCAAATAAAGGAAAATTAGGAGCAAATGCAATTCTTGGTGTTTCTTTAGCAGTTGCCAGATGTGCAGCAGATAGTTTAAATGTACCATTGTACAAATATATCGGTGGAGCAAACGCTCATGTTTTACCAACACCAATGATGAATATCATAAATGGGGGTGCACATGCAGATAATAATGTGGATTTCCAAGAATTTATGATTATGCCAGTGAGTGCAGGTTCGTTTAAAGAAACAATTAGAATGGGAGCAGAAATCTTCCATGCTTTAAAAAAGGTACTAAAGGCCAAAGGATTAAATACAGCAGTTGGTGATGAAGGTGGTTTTGCACCAAATTTAGCATCTAATGAAGAAGCAATTCAAACAATTCTGGAAGCTATTGAAAAGGCAGGGTATCAACCAGGTACTGATGTTAAATTAGCAATGGATGTAGCCAGTTCAGAATTCTATAAAGATGGTATGTATACATTGCCTGGTGAAAACAACAAATCTTTTACATCAAAAGAACTTGTTGATTTCTATGTTGAGTTATGTGAAAAGTATCCAATTATTTCAATTGAAGATGGATTGGATCAAGATGACTGGGAAGGTTGGGATTACTTAACTGAGAAGTTAGGTGATAAAGTTCAACTTGTTGGTGATGATTTTTTTGTAACAAATACAAAAAGATTACAGCAAGGTATTGAAAGAGGTGTTGCTAACTCAATCTTAATTAAAGTTAATCAAATTGGAACATTAACTGAAACATTAGAAGCCATTGAAATGGCTCAAAAAGCTAATTATACAGCAGTTATTTCACATCGCTCTGGTGAAACAGAAGATACAACAATTGCTGATATTGCAGTTGCTACAAACGCTGGACAAATCAAAACTGGTTCTGCTTCAAGAACAGATCGTATTGCAAAATACAATCAATTATTAAGAATTGAAGATGAATTGTCAGCCCAAGGTCAATTTGCAGGGTTAGAGGCATTCTATCAATTATCAAAGTCATAATCTAAAAGCCATCAATCTATGATGGCTTTTAAAAATACATATCATTTTGCACATTTAAAAAGGCTTGAAATCCTCCTGATATATAATAGGCTTGAAATCCTAATTGGGATAATTGACGAGAGAGTTCCTCAGTTCTTTTTCCACTATAACAAATCAAAACAATTGGTTTTGATTTGGAAAAAGTTGAGATATCTCTTAATAGTTGATCAGGTTGAATATTTAGAAAGTTTTTAATATGCAGTTGATTGTATTGGTGTGGATCTCTTATATCAATAAAAGTATAATCTTGATTTACAAGTTGATAAATCATTTCTGGTTCAATAGCATTATTCATAGAATCACCTAATTTAAAGTATTCATTATTTTGAAATATGTGATTTATAATAATAGTTGTTTCTTCATAGGAACTCCATATAAATATGTTATTATGGCTACAGGTGATAGAGATGATGAAAAAAAAGAAATTAATAATGATACAACTGATGATGACTATACTTATTATATCGATATTGTTTAGTTTATGGATATTACATGTATTTGATATTTTTAGAAAATTGCAATTTATTTTAGCTTGTTTAATTGGTGTCATTGGGATCTGCAGTATTCTTCTTTCGCTTTATAAGTTATTGTCGAATCGTAAAGAACCTATCAAAGCATATCGAAGATAATCAGAATTTTACGAATTTTCTTTCTGACATTATTTAAAAAAGTATGATATAATGTAAGAAACTCAACGCGTTGTTTGCCCAAACGTAAATCCAGTTGGTGCAGGTAATGCGTTGTTTTATTATAAGGAGGATGATGAATGTATAAGATTAACGATATGGTGGTATATGGGAATGAAGGCGTATGTAAGATAACTGATTTAACAAAGCGCTCATTTGCAAATAAGGTTGTTGAATATTATGTATTAAAGCCTGTATATAATGAACATTCAGTTGTATATATACCTATTGATAATGAAGAATTGGTATCTAAGATCAAGAGAATTCTTTCGGTTGAAGATATTCATGAATTAATTCGAACACTTCCTAATGAAGACTATTGCTGGATTGAAAATGATAATCAGCGAAAAGAAAAATATCGTGAGATTATAAAAAGTGGTAATCGTAAAGAATTGATGAAAATGATTCGAACACTCTATTTATATCAACAGGAGTTAAAGAAAAATGGTAAAAAAATTCATGCTGCTGATGATAAATTTTTTAAGGATGCAGAAAAAGTTCTATATGACGAATTTGCTTATGTATTAGATATTGAACAAGAAGATGTTGTTTCTTTTATTTGTGATCAATTTGAAGTTAATGAGGTATAGATGTATGTATGATCAAAATGATTATATTGTTTATCAAGATGGTATTGGTAGAGTTATAGAAGTAGAGAACAATCAAGTCATTATAGAAGATTATATAAGTCAGGAAATCAAAAATATAAATCATCATCATATTATCAGAAAGATTTGTTCTTTAGAAACTATTAAAGATATTTTAGAGAGAATAGAATTTATAAGAACAGTTTATGCTCCTCAAAAGAATGTTTTAGAAGAACTCTATCAAGAGGCAATGATGAAATATGATGAACTTGAATGGGTAAAAGTTATTAAAAGTGTTTATGTAAGAGAGAAAATGAAGAAAGCATATTCTTTTGAAAGAGCGTATCGAATACAGGCAGAACACTTTTTAAATAGTGAGATTTCTATATTATTACAAATTCCTGAAGAAGAAGTGAATCAATATATTATTAATTCTATTCATGAAAATGGATAGAATGGAAACGTTATGTAAAGACAAAACATAACGTTTTTCTTCATATGAAAATGCGAAAAATAGCGATATAATGAAAGATAAGAGAAAGCCTTGATAAATGCTTCACATAAGCAAAGAAAGCGATTGAAAATCGTCAGTAAGAGTGTTATAATTCAACCATGGAGGAATGTGAAAAATGGATAAAAAAACAATTAAAGATATTGAAGTTGCTGGAAAAACTGTCTTAGTTCGTGTTGACTTCAATGTACCTAGAAACAAAGAAACAGGAGAAATTACAAACGACAACAGAATTGTTGCTGCTTTACCAACTCTAAAATATTTATTAGCAGAAGGACCAAAAGCAATTGTATTATTTTCTCATTTAGGGAAAGTAAAAACTGAAGAAGACAAAGCTAAAAATGATTTAGCTGTTGTTGCTCCTAGATTATCTGAATTATTAGGAGTTGATGTTAAATTCGTTAATTGTACTAGAGGAGCTGAACTTGAAAATGCAGTGAAAGAAGCTAATAATGGTCAAGTTATTTTAGTACAAAATACACGTTATGAAGCTGGTGAAAGTAAAAATGATCCAGAACTTGGAAAATACTGGGCATCTTTAGGTGATGTATTTGTTGAAGATGCATTTGGTTCTGTACATAGAGCTCATGCTTCTACAGCGGGAATTCCTGCTCACTTACCATCAGCAGCTGGTTTCTTAGTAGAAAAAGAAATCGCATATATTGGAAAAGCTGTAAGTAATCCAGAAAGACCTATGGTAGCGATCTTAGGTGGAGCTAAAGTTTCTGATAAAATTTTAGTTATTGAAAACTTATTAAAGATTGCTGACAAAGTTATTGTTGGTGGAGGTATGACTTATACTTTCATGAAAGCAATGGGACATAACATTGGTAATTCTTTAGTTGAAGAAGATCGTATTGAAGTTGCTAAAGAAATTATTGCTAAAGGTGGAGATAAATTAATCTTACCTGTTGATTCTGTTATCAATAATGCGTTTGCAGAGACAGGTGATATCAAAGTTTGTGGTGAAGATGTACCTGAAGGATATATGGGATTAGACATTGGACCTAAATCTGTTGAAAACATCAAAAATGCTTTAGCAGGTGCAAAAACAGTTATCTGGAATGGACCAATGGGTGTATTTGAAATGGAACCATTTGCAAAAGGAACAATTGCTGTATGTGAAGCATTAGCTAATTTAGATGATGCCAATACAATTATTGGTGGTGGAGATAGTGCTGCTGCTGTTATGCAATTAGGATATGCAGATAAAGTTTCTCACATTTCTACAGGTGGAGGAGCTTCATTAGAATACATGGAAGGTAAAGTTTTACCTGGTATTGCTGCTATTGATGATAAATAATTAGGGAGAATGAAAATGAGAAAACCAATTATCGTAGGAAACTGGAAAATGAATAAAACAATTGCAGATACAAAAGCGTTTGTTGCTGCAGTTGATAGTGCTTGTAATGATAATGCTGATTGGGGAATTGCTACTCCATATTTAGCTTTACAAGCTGCTAAAGAAGGTGCAAAAAATTTAATTATTGCAGCTGAAAACTGTCACTTTAAAGATAGTGGTGCTTATACTGGTGAAATCAGTGTTGAAATGTTGAAAGAAATCGGAATTGAATGGGTTATCTTAGGACATTCTGAAAGAAGACAATATTTTGGTGAAACTGATGAAACAGTCAATGCAAAAATGTTACAAGTTTTACACAATGATATGACTCCAATCGTATGTGTTGGTGAAACATTGGAAGAATATGAAGCTGGAACAACTAAAGATGTTGTCAAGACACAAACAGTTGCTGCTTTCAAGGATGTATGTCCAAACTGTGCTGGAAGAGTTGTTATTGCTTATGAACCAGTATGGGCTATTGGTACAGGTAAAACTGCAACGAATGAAATTGCACAAGATGTTTGTGCATATATTAGAAGCGTTGTTGCTGAATTATATGGTCAAGAAGTTGCTGATAGAGTAAGAATTCAATATGGTGGATCTGTGAAACCTGAAGGATTAAAAGAATTATTAGAACAACCTGACATTGATGGAGCATTAGTTGGTGGAGCTTCTTTAGTAGAAGATTCTTATAAAGCTATGATTGCTGCATTAGATTAATATAAAGATTCGGACTCATAACTTTTGTTATGAGTTTTTCTTTATTTTTAAATAGTTCTTGCAAGTTTGGATGAATTCATGGATACTAGGGAAGTAGAAACGAGGGTAATTATGAAATTTAAGGAATTGAATATTGATAGAAGAATACAAGATGCACTTGAAAAGTTAGGATATAGTGAAGCAACAGAAGTCCAGTCTGCAGTCATCCCAGAGTTAAAACAAGAACGTGATGTCATTGTCAAAGCAAAGACAGGAAGTGGGAAGACAGCAGCTTTTGCAATTCCGCTTTTAGATTCAGTTGTTTGGGAAGAGAATAAACCACAAGTACTGGTATTAACACCAACAAGAGAGCTTGCTATACAGGTAAAAGAAGATTTTGATAATATTGGCACTTATAAAAAAATAAAGATTTTAGCTATTTTTGGGAAACAGCCATATAAGTTTCAAACACAAGATTTAAAACAAAAAACACATGTTGTTGTAGCGACACCAGGTCGTATATTAGATCATTTACAGAGAGGAACATTTGATGCAAGTCATTTAAAATATCTAGTTTTAGATGAAGCGGATGAAATGCTAAATATGGGTTTTATTGAAACTGTTGAAAAAATTATTGAAAAATTACCAGTCAAAAGAACAACTTGTCTTTTTTCAGCAACCTTACCAGAAGAGATTAAAAAACTCGCAGCAAAATTTATGAAAAATCCAGTACAGGTCAATATAAAGCAATCTCAAGTCATTAATCAAAAGATAGAAACATATGCATATGAAGTCATGTCATATGAAAAAGCAGGTTTTCTTTTAAAGCTGATTGTTCATGAAAAGCCTTCAAGTGCTATTATTTTTTGTGAAACACAAGAAAGAGTTAATGAAGTTTATGATATGTTATATAAAAATGGTATATCTGTGCATAAAATACATGGAGGTATGTTACAAACTGATCGTCTTGAAAATATGAATGATTTTCGTTTAGGGAAGGTTCAATTTTTAGTTGCAACTGATGTAGCAGCAAGAGGAATTGATATTGAAAATATTTCTCATGTTATAAATTATGATTTACCTAGGGAAGCTCAAAATTATATTCATAGAATTGGCAGAACAGCAAGGATTGGGAAAGCAGGAATTGCTATTTCATTGTTGAGTAAAGATGATTATAAACGTCGTATGTGTATTGAAGACTATACAGAGACATCATTTGATATAAAGGATAATGAATCTATTTTTAATACGGTTGTTAATTGTCAATCATTAAATGAACTAAAAAAGATGGTTGTTCAAAAAGAAAAGAAAAATAAAGTTTTACAGGAAGATATTATGAGACTTTATTTTAGTGTAGGTAAAAGAAAAAAGATAGCAGCAGGAAATTTGGTAGGAGCTATCTGTGCTCTTGAAGATGTTAATGGTGATGATATTGGAATTATCCAAGTTCAGGATATGTGTAGTTATGTAGATATTTTAAATGGTAAAGGTAAGAGTGTTGCTCAAAGACTCAACAATACACTTATTAAAGGACGGACAATGAAAGTAGAGATTGCTAATAGAAAAATGTAGGTAGGTTATATATTAAGAAAATCTTAAGAATTGTTTTGTTGACATTAATTTCCAAAATGTATACTATATGAGTATAAGTGGAGGGACAAATATGAAATTGAAGCGAATAATAGCATGTTTGTGCGCTGTGATGTTAGTTGGGTGTGGGAGTTCAGATAAACCATCTGGTTCATCAACACAAAAAGGTCTTTATGAAAATTTGGATGGTAAAGCAACACTAGGCGAAGTTATAAAGAAGATGAATAATGATGTTTCTTATGTAAAAAGTGATATTGATGAAAATGGAAATATTGTGAATAATGAAATCTATAAAATAGATAATCATTTATGTTTTGTTTCTAAATCTGTATTTGAAGAAGGTGCATATAATACATTATCTTATACAATAACGCAAGGAAATAATTTTCATTCACTTTATTTAGGTGATGATAATACATATAAATATGATATCATGAACGATTATTCTCATATTGTAGAAAAAATACATGTTGATTATTTAAATGATAAGAATTATGAAGTCTATAATGTAGAGAGAAAAGATGAAGATAATCAAATTGTTTTGACTATAAAATTAAAGATGACTGAAATAACTGGTGGTGGTATTGAAGAAACAGAAACACGATATGCAATCAGTCAAATAGTTATTAATAAGGATGGTTATATATCACAAGAAGAAATTACTTATTATACGAATGATCAATTTTCAGAAACTTCAGGAGATATCAAAACAATAAAGAATTCTGATTTTAATAGTAAGAATCAGAAAGATTTTGAAAAAGAAATTGATTTAATGAAATCATGCGATGGATTAACTGATCAAGAAGTCAAAGAAAAGTTAAATATAATAACAGAAGAAGCTTAGCTTCTTTTTTCATTAAATGAAAATATTTTAATGTTTTTGGAACGGAATTTCAATAAACAAAGTGATAATCAACATAATTTGACATCTTAATTCCAAAAAAGAAAAAAGACATACAAAAACCCTTTGAAAACCCTTACAATAAACTCACGTTAACAAACGAGAGGAGAGTATTTATGAGTTTAGGTGATAGACTTACTGAAAAATTATTGATTGTTGCTACAAAGATTACGAGTCAAAGACATATGTCAGCAATTAAGAATGCTTTCACTGCATTACTTCCAATTATTATTACTGGGGCATTCTGTACACTATTTTCCAATGTTGTATGTTCAACGACAACAACAGGTATTTCTTTAGCGAAGCTGCCAGGAATGGCTTGGTTAGAAGGCTTGACAGGAATGTTTACAGCAGCCAATTATGCCACTTTGAATTTTTTAACAATTGGGACTGTAGTTCTGATTGCAATTGAATTGGGTAAACAATTAAAACATAAAGAAATTATTGTTCCTATTATTGCATTAGCATCATATATCAGTTTATGTGATACATTTACAAATATCACTGTTGAAGGTATGGATGATTTAATCAATGTTGCTAATGTTATCCCAAAAGAATTTACTAATGCTCAAGGATTGTTTCTTGGAATGATTGTTGCAATGGTTTCTATAGAGATCTATTGTCGTTTAGCTGATTCAGGTAAGTTGAGTATTAAAATGCCTGACACAGTTCCAACAAATGTATCACAATCATTTAATGTTTTATTTCCAGGTGTTGTGACAATCTTACTGATTTCTGGTTTTGGCTTATTATTCCAAACTGTATTTGGGATCTCTGTATATAATGCGATTAGTGCTTGTATTCAAACACCATTACGTGGTGTTCTCACTGGGCTGCCAGGATATTTATTAATATTTGGTTTATCATGTGTATTCTGGGTTATTGGTATTCATGGAACACAAGTTTTAAAACCAGTATATCAAGCGACTATGTTAGAAGCTGTGGTTTCTAATACTGATGCGGTTCAAAACGGACAAGCACCACAATTTATTTTAAATGAGACATTTATTTCTTGTTTTACAACAATGGGTGGGGCTGGTATTACAATTGGTTTGGTTATTGCCTTATTATTTGCATCAAAGCGTGATGATTATAAAGCTATTGCAAAGTTATCTTTAGCACCAGGTTTATTTAATATTAATGAAACAATGACATTTGGGTTACCAATTGTATTGAACCCAATGTTTATGATTCCATTTATTTTAACACCAATTCTCACAGCATCATTTGCTTATGTTATGACAACAATTGGTTTTTGTGGAACAATGGTTTATGCAGTACCATGGACAACACCACCATTGCTGATTGCTTGGCTTGGATCAGGAGGAAGTATTGGTGCTGTCATTACACAAGCTATTTGTATTGTTATTTCTATAGTTGTTTATTTACCATTTGTATTTGCAACCAATAAACAGGCAAAAAGTGAAGCAGAAAAACAAGTTCAAATTCAGGAATAGAGGAAAAATGTTATGTCAAAAAGAGTAAAGAATAAATATGAAGGTTTAACTGCAAGACAAATCAATATTTTGAAGATGAAAGAACAACTCAATAAACCTGATCCAAATGCGATAAAACCATTTGAAAAATATAAAGTATTAACATACCTATTTAATCTTATTTTTCCTCCCTATGCTCTTTACCGCATCTGGAAAAAGGAATCACCCTTTTGCATAACAGAACGTGTTGGTCAAACAATGATTTGTGTTGTCTATATGCTTGCTCTTATTTCTATGCAATAATAAGAAACGATGGCAAAATAACTTTTAAAAGTTGATTTTGTTAAGTTTCTTTTTTTATTTTCTTTTGTACAAAACTTTTGGTTATTTGTGTTCTCCTCATGTCCTTTTTTGAATTCATTTATACCTATGATATTTCTTGAATTTGCTATCTTCTTTATTAACTGTTATATAATTATTTATCATGTGAATTTATTTTCTTAAAAAAGAAGAAAAATAGCAAAGAAATGATGAATATATAAGTAAGGGAATCTTTTTGAGTGTTTACTTTAAGCAATTGTTGTGGTATATTGTTTATAGATACTATCTCTGCTTAAGATTCTCTATATCTTAATAGAGGAGGTTGACGATGTGTTCGT
>OATT01000074.1_pt1 | contig 107849 bp, 93 predicted proteins | sample 1476071 | NCBI WGS metagenome assembly OATT01 (sample SAMEA2579989, study PRJEB22360) | human gut metagenome | biome: human gut; feature: human-associated habitat; material: faeces | place: Denmark | collected 2008/2010 | reverse complement strand
GTTTGGCGTCCGCTTTCTCCAAAACGATGAACATCCACTACATCAATCCCGGAATAGCTATATACAGAAAAATCACAATAGTGTATACTTTTTAATAAACCACACCCCATCACCGGCATAACCCCATTACCGCACAACCACACATAACAGCACCCCCATGCCGCAAAGAAAAAGAACAGGACAGTAAATAGATATGAGCAAAGTATTGATTATTGAGGATGATGAAATATTAAATGCAGGTCTCTGCTTTCACCTCCAGAGAAAGAATATAGAGGCAGAACCTGCCTATACCCTGGCGGAAGCAGATTCGTATTTAAAATCACAGGAACCGGATCTGATCCTTTTGGATGTGAATCTGCCGGATGGCAGCGGCTTTGATTTTGCCAGAAAAGTGCTTGCCAAACAGTCCGCCGCCTTTGTATTCCTCACAGCCCACAATCTGGATGACGATGTGATACAGGGCCTGCAGCTTGGCGCAGATGATTACATTACAAAACCCTTCAGCATCCGCGTGGTGGTAGAAAAGATTCAGACCATTCTGCGCCGATGCGCCAGGTCAGAGGAGACTTCCGGTGTATATATCTGCAGGGAACTGGAAGTGGATTTTGTGAGGCGAACAGCCAGCAAAAACGGGCAGATACTGACACTGACCCCTACGGAATTTAACCTTCTGGAACTGTTCTGCAGAAATCCAAACAGGATTCTTTCAAAGGAAATCCTGCTGGAAAAGGTATGGGATGACAGAGGAAACTATGTGAATGACCATGCGCTGACCTTAAATATCAGCAGACTGAGAGGAAAACTGGAAGATGGGGAGAACACCTATATAAAAACCGTGTACGGTATGGGCTATGAATGGATGGGAGGCAGCAGATAATATGAAAAAAATCGTGTGGCCCATTCTCACAGCAGTGCATTTCCTGGCCGCGTGCGGGGGGAGCTTTTTTCTCTTTTTGCAGCCTGTTTCATCTGAAATAAAGATACTTTTGTGGGTATCCATGTGGGGACTGTGGGCTGCCGGGATTGGCAGCTATCTGTATTTCAGGAACCAGTATGTGAAATATTCCCGGGGTGTATGCCATTATGCACAGGAAATTATGAATGGGAATCCCTGTGCCGAGGTACAGAATCAGGAGACATTGACCTCCAAGATGGTCATGGAGCTTCAGAAGACAGGGGAGATTCTGGAATATAAGGCCAGGGCGGCAGAAAAGGAAAAGGCGGAGACGCAGCAGATGGTATCTGATATTACACATCAGTTGAAAACACCCATAACGAATATAAAAATGTACGGGGAAACACTCTGTGAGGAAAATCTGTCAAAAAATGAGGAGAGGCAGTTTATCCAAATCATTCTGCAGCAGGTTGATAAGCTGGAATTCCTCATTGAATCTCTGGCTGAAATGTCACGCCTTGAGAGCAAAATGCTGCATATGCATCCGGAAAACGGTAAGCTGATTCAGACCGTTTCCCGGGCACTTGATACGGTCAGGTCCCGGGCAGAGGAGAAAAAGATGGAACTGCAGGTAGATGTCAGGCCCACGATTGAAGTCAGCCATGACAGCAAATGGACCGCGGAGGCTCTGGGAAATATCCTGGACAATGCAGTGAAATATACACAAAGCGGCGGGAAAATAACCGTAAGTGCCAGGAATCTGGAAATGTATGTCGTAATTTCCATCAGCGATAATGGAATAGGAATAGACCCCGGGCATTATAACCGGATTTTCCAGAGATTTTACCGGGAGGCAAAGGCCGCGAAAACAGAGGGACTTGGCATCGGACTGTATCTGGCACGGCAGATCATCACCCTGCAGGGCGGGTACATCAAAGTAAGATCAAAAGAGGGATACGGAACAGAATTTGAAGTATTTCTTCCGAGAAGGGCGGCATGAGGCCGCCTTTTTGCGTTGTGCAAAACATGTATCAATATTGATACCATTCATTCCGAAGACTGATACAGGATTGAGAGAATGGACATCTATAATAAGAGTATCACAGGAAAGGGGAATACATCATGAATATTTTACAGACAAGAAATCTTACAAAGTATTACGGAAAAGAGCCGCTTCTGGTGAAGGCTCTTGATGGTATCAATATGGAGATTGAGCAGGGGAGCTTTACAGCCATTGTAGGCAGATCCGGTTCGGGAAAGAGTACGCTTCTGCATATGCTGGGAGGCCTGGACTGCCCCACAGGGGGAAGCGTGATGGTGGACGGACAGGAGCTCAGCGGGCTTGACAGCAATGAACTGACTATTTTCAGGCGGCGTAAAATCGGGTTTGTCTTTCAGAATTTTAATCTGATGCCGAATCTGAATATCTATGACAACATTGTCCTTCCGGTAGAACTGGACGGGCGCCGTGTGGATGAGGAATATGTGAAGGAGATCGTGACGGTCCTGGGGCTTGAGGATAAGCTGAAGAGAAAGCCGGGAAAGCTGTCAGGAGGACAGCAGCAGAGAGCTGCCATTGCCAGGGCGCTGGTCACAAAGCCGGCTATCATTCTGGCAGATGAACCCACAGGAAACCTGGATTCTCAGACAAGTCAGGAGGTACTGGGGCTGTTCCGGGCAGCCAGCAGAAAATTCCACCAGACCCTTGTGATGATCACCCACAACGAGGAGATCGCCCAGGTGGCTGACAGAACTATCCGGATAGAGGATGGAAAAATTGCGGAGAGCGGGTGGTCTTAATGAGCATGGATAGAAATAATAACAGAGGGGTTGTATGGAGAGTTGCCGGTAGCAATCTGTTGGGGAATAAACTCTACAGTTTTTTCACTGTCCTGACCATCATTCTGGCTGTCAGCCTGATCAGCGGTCTGGCCATGGTGCAGAAATCAACGGAAAGAGAAAAACAGCAGATACTGAACTCCATGCAGCATGTCATGTATATGGACGTCACGGATGAGCAGATGAAAGGGCTTGCAGAGGATGCGCTGACAGAGATCATGGTGCCATATAAGGAGGGAAGAGAGGTCAAGGAGGAAGGGGTAAAGATGTATCCCTTCTATATAGAAAGCCACAGCAGCGGCATCGTTACCTATACTCCGACAGAGGGAAACGTGCCGGAGCAGGAAAATGAAATCGTTGTGGACAGACAGCTTCTTAAGGCTCTGGGAAAAGAAGAAAAAACAGGGACAAAACTGGAAATTTCTTTTGCAGAAGGGGAAAGGGAAACCTTTGTGGTCTGCGGCATACTGGATCGGGACCGTGAGATGAGTACATATCCCGTCTACGTCTCAAAAGCGTTTGCGGAAAAAGGTAAGGCGCTCAGGGATATCCCCTATACAGCCCTGATCAGGATCGCGGATGCAGGTGAAATGCAGATGTCAGAGTTTGCCGGAGTGGTAAATAATCTTGCCGTCAAATATGGGATTGAGAGAAATCAGGTGAATATAAACGGGACCTTTGAAAATTCCCTTCAGAATAACAGTGCCGCACTTGTGCTTGGCATTGTAGGGATTATTATCTTATTCGCCGCTGCGGTTGTCATCTACAGTATATTTTATCTGTCTGTGACGGGCAGGATACAGCAGATCGGGCAGCTCAGAACCATAGGCATGACAAAAAAGCAGATAAACAAGATGATCTTCCGGGAGGGCCTCATGCTCAGCAGCATTGCGGTACCCACAGGAGTTCTCATAGGAAATGTGTGTGCTTATCTGATCAAACCGGAAGGTTTTGCAGTGGCGGACCTTTTTCTGATGGCATTTGGAGCGTCTGTGTTCGGCATTCTCACGGTGCTCTTTTCTGTGAGAAAACCGGCGAAAATGGCAGGAAGCGTTTCCCCTGTGGAAGCAGTGAGATATGTGGGAGAGGATGAGAGCGGAGAGGAAAAAGACAGACCCCACAGGAGGCTGACAGCCCGAACCCTGGCAGGGAGCAGCCGGAACAGAAGCCGGAAAAAGGGAATGCTGACCACAGCTTCGCTGGCAATCGGAGGCGTATTATTTATGACAGGCGCTTCTTATATGTCTGCCTGGGACGAAGACGAATATTCCAGAATGGGTGATTTTGAGAACTGGGAATATATTGTGGATTATGTGTACGATGCACACAGCAATGCCCAGAAATACGGAATCACAGACTTACAGATGGGGGGCACTCTGAACGATGCATTAAAACAGAAGCTGGAGAGTATTCCCAATGTAAAAAAGGTTTACAGGGATATTTTTACTTCCGCGGTCCTCAGGGATGGTGACAAAGAATATATGGGTAATGTTTACCCGGTGACAGATGAAAACAGGGAAGAATTAAATGCTCTGCTGGATAAGGGAAGCGTCGATGATCTGAAAGAAAATACCATTATTGTCATCAATACCAGGCTGGTGGAATCCCTTTTCCAGATCTCTCTGGACATAGGAAAGGAGGCTGTGCTGGAGTGGTATAACGGCAGTACACAGGAATGTACTGTGCAGGTAGTTGGCGTAAAAGAGCATGGGGATGAAGGCAGAAATCTGGAAGACGGCGTTTATATCCCGGAAAAAAGGATGGATGAAATGTGGCCCGGAATGAATAAAACAGCATCCTTTCTCGTGACAGCAGAAGATTATGAAAAAAACGGGAAATCCATCGAAGCAGCCATTCTGAATATATTGGATGACTATAAAGATTTGGACCTGCAGACCCTGAGAGAGAAAAAAATAGATGATGCAGCGCAGACAAAAAAGATCAATACACAGGTTTTCGGCCTGACCATTTTTATCATCATCTTCAGTATTTTTAATATGGTCAACACCAGTATCAGCAGCATGACAGCCAGAAGGAGGGAATTTGCCATGCTGGAATCCATCGGCATGGAGCAGAGACAGATATTGAAAATGCTCTTCTTTGAGAACATTTACCTGGCAGTGCCCAATATGGTCATCACCCTGACAGCAGGCGGCCTGGCCGGATATGGTACTGTGTGGGGACTGCGGAAATTTGCGGGGGCTGCGTATATGCACTTTCAGTTCCCGGCTGCGGAACACGGGATCTATGCGCTCTGCATGCTGCTGATCCCCATGCTGATCACATATGTCTGCCTGAAAATGCAGAACAGGGATTCTCTTGTACTGAGAATCAATTACACAGATTGACATAGAAAAATGATGAGAAAAAGACACATTAGGTTATGAGCCTCATACATTACTCTATTTTATCACCGCTTGGGATTTCCTATAATTTAACAAACAGAGGGTTCCGGAACGCCTGTAAGTTGAATACAGAAAAGGAGATCAGGTATGAGGTTAAAAAGAATAAGTGTCATGTTACTGGCAGCGGCTGCAGCAGCAGCGCTTACGGCCTGCGGACAGGGGAAAGAGAGTCAGGAGAAGGAGACAGGCAGCAAAACAGAAGTAAAAAGCGATGATGTGCTGTCCGTGATGACATGGGATGACAATCAGGCGAAGGGGCTTCAGAAGATTCTGGATGATTTTACAGAGGAGACGGGAATCAAGGCGGAGACAGGCGTAGTCAAATGGGACGAATACTGGACTATGCTGGATGCCGGTGCCAGGGGAGGCACACTGCCGGATGTGTTCTGGATGCACTCCAATGAAGCGGAGCGCTATATGACCAACGGACTGCTTCTGGACTTGACAGATGAGATAGAGAGCAGCGATAAGATTGACCTTGCCAATTACCCGGAGGATATTGTAGAATTATATAACAATGACAACAAGCAGTATGCAGTGCCAAAGGATGTGGATACCATTGCCCTGTGGTACAATAAGAAAATGTTTGACGAGGCAGGGGTTGCGTATCCCACAGCGGAGTGGACCTGGGATGATGTGTTTGAGGCAGCCAAAAAGCTCACAAAAGAGGATGGCAGCCAGTACGGACTCGCCATGCGCAATGACAACAACCAGGCAGGCTATTACAATATGATCTATGACAATAACGGTTACATTATCTCAGAGGACAAGAAAAAGTTAGGCTGGGATGACCGGAAGACAGTCGAGGCCATGGAGATGCTGGAGAGCTGGATCCGGGCAGGGGTTATGCCTTCACTGGAAACCATGTCTGAAAACGGTGAGGATGTGCTGTTCCAGTCCGGGAAGATTGCCATGACCTTCCAGGGCTCCTGGATGCTTGCTTATTTTAAGGAAAATGAATATACTGCAGAGAACTGTGACTGTGTGGAACTGCCCAGGAATGCGGAGACGGGAAAGCGTGTCTCTATCTACAACGGATTGGGATGGGCCGCAGCCGCAAACGGGGAGCACACAGAGGAGGCATGGAAGCTGATCGAGTACCTGGGATCAAAGGAAGCACAGCTGAAACAGGCAGAACTGGGTGTCACCATGTCGGCCTATAAGGGAACTTCAGACGCATGGGCCAACTCCGCTGACTTTAATCTCAAGGCTTATCTGAATATGATGGATGACATGGTGATCCGTCCCTACTCCAAGACCACGGTTGCCTGGGAGAATAAAGCAAATGAGATATTAAAAGAGGTTTACGCCGGCAATAAGACCATGGCAGATGCCTGCGCGGAGATTGCAGAGTTTATGAACCAGTCCCTTGCGGAAGAATAAGAATGGAAAGAGGTAGGATGCATGGCTTTGCTTCAGGTTGATTTTTTTTCAGAGGTGCTGGGAATGTGCACACAGATGTCTGTGATCCTTCCCCAGAGGACCAGAAGACAGATCGGTATGACAGGGGCAGTGCGGGAGGGAAAGTATCCCGCAGTGTTTCTGCTGCACGGTATGACGGATGACCACACCACATGGTGCAGGAGAACTTCCATAGAGCGCTATGTCAGTGAGCTGGGGATTGCGGTGGTCATGCCGGAGGTACATTTGGGATGGTATACGGACACGAAGTACGGCATGCGTTACCAGACTTACATAAGCCGGGAGCTTCCGGGTATCTGCCGGGAATTTTTCCCCAATATCTCTGAGAGAAAAGAGGATATTCTGGCAGCCGGTGTGTCCATGGGCGGCTATGGTGCATGGAAGGCTGCTCTTGACGGCAGTGAAAATTTCGGTGCGGCGGCAGCGCTGTCGGGGGCTTTGGATATTGCGGCAGCCCGGCAAAGACACAGGGAGGAGGAGCCGGATTCGCAGATGCTCTGGGACGGAATCTTCGGAAGCGGGGCGCCTGTGAGAGGCTCGGACAATGATCTGTGGGAACTGGCCCGCAGAAGAAAGGTTTCCAAGAAGGATATGCCCAGGCTTTATGCCTGGTGCGGAAGGCAGGACTTTCTCTATGAGGACAATATACGTACCTGGGAATACATGAAGCGTCTGGGCATCGAAGTGACTGCGAAGGAATCCGAAGGGAACCATAGCTGGGACTGCTGGGACGTGCAGATCCGGGACGTGCTCAGATGGTGGCTGGACAGATAGGAGGAAAAATGGAACATAACCCGGGGATGAATTTGAGATTCAAAGCTTTTTTGGACAATGAAAGCCAGGATTCCGTAGAACTGGCGCTGAACTACTGCGGCATTGAGGAGTGCAGGCCGGGTTATTTCCACAGTCCGCCGAAACGTTCCATTTACCTGATCCATATTATTCTGAGGGGGAAGGGCACTCTGGAGATTGAGGGCCAGACCTTTCATCTGGGGGAAAACGACGCGTTTTTGATCCCGCCCTACAGGAAGGGCAGCTATCAGGCAGACCGGGAGGAGCCATGGGTCTATATGTGGATTGGCTTTTCCGGTCTGAAAGCCTATGAATGTCTCACAAAGGCAGGGTTCGGGCAGCAGCGGCTGGTCAGACAGGTCACTTGCACGGAACGTCTCCATGAGATCATCAGAAGGATGCTGGAGATACCCCAGCTTACCCTGGTGAATGAACTGCGGAGAAACAGCATGATGCAGTGGTTCCTGTCAGAGCTTATTGAGGAGTATCAGACGCTTTATAAAACCCAGGATACATACCCCTATTCCGCAGCAGCCTATGTCAGCTACGCCAAGGAGTTTCTGGTGGAGAATTATAACCGGAAGGTAAGGGTAGATGAACTGGCTGACCGGATCGGCATCAACAGAAGCTATCTGGCAAAGAGCTTTAAGAAATTGATGGGCTGTTCTCCCCAGCAGTTTTTAGTGAATCTGCGAATGGAGAAGGCAGTGGGAATGCTGAAAAATACAGATTTACCTGTGAATCAGATCGCGGCCCAGGTGGGATATGAAAATCCCCTGACATTTTCCAAGATATTCAAACAGCGGTACGGCATCAGCCCGAAAAATTACAGGGAATCTGCCGCCTCCTTTCCGACTGCGCAGAATGACTGTGTAGAATAGAATGTTACGATCCAGTCTTTCGGCTTCTCAGCAGCAAAAGCATGCACACAGACTGCAAAAATCCCCGGTCTGACGTGTGGCTGCTTCGGAAATGTCATTCAAACCTTGATTTGCCCTATATATTGTGGTAATATTAAAATCGTTGACTAAATCTGGATAAGGAGCGATAACATGACAATAGAAGAGTGGCTGGGAGAGGAGAACCAGCTTGGTATGGATATCTGGGCAAAGAAATACTGCTGCGAAAATGAGGATTTCGAGGCCTGGCTTACAAGGATCAGCGGGGGAAATGAGGAGATTGGAGAGTATATCCGGCAGAAGAAATTCCTGTTCGGCGGCAGGATCCTTTCCAACAGAGGACTTCAGAAGCAGAACAGAAAGGTGACGTATTCCAACTGTTATGTCATTACACCACCGGAAGATGAGATCGAAAGTATTTTTGACTGTGCGAGAAAACTGGCGCGGACCTACAGCTACGGCGGAGGGTGCGGCATTGATATATCAAAATTAAGTCCCAGAGGGGCCAAGATCAACAATGCGGCCAAGGAGACAAGCGGTTCCGTATCTTTTATGGAACTGTACTCCCTTGTCACTTCCCTGATCGGACAGAACGGAAGGCGGGGCGCGCTTATGATCTCCATAGACTGCTCCCACCCGGATGTGCAGGAGTTTATTGATCTGAAGACAGACCTGGATAAGGTGACAAAGGCCAATATTTCCATCCGCATCCATGAGGATTTTATGGAAGCTGTCAAGGAGAATAAGGACTATCTTCTGCACTACACACGGGAAGTTACCGGGGAAGTGATCGAGAAGACTGTCAATGCCAGGGAACTGTTCAGAAGGATCGCGGAGACAAACTGGGATTTTGCAGAGCCGGGCGCCCTGTTCTGGGACCGTATCACAGGGTGGAACCTGCTGAGTAATACAGAGGATTTTGCCTACGCGGGCGTAAATCCATGCGCAGAGGAGCCGCTTCCCGCAGGGGGAAGCTGTCTGCTGGGAAGTGTGAACCTGGCGGAGTTTGTGCAGAATGCGTTTACAGATACGGCGTTCTTTGATTTCGACAGCTTTAAGAAGTGTGTGCAGGCATCCGTGAACGCATTGAATGAAGTCCTGGAAGAGGGGCTGCCCCTGCATCCGTTGGACGAGCAGAGGGAGAGCGTGGAAAAATGGCGCCAGATCGGTCTTGGCATCATGGGGCTTGCAGATGCCCTGATCAAACTGGGAATCACCTATGGGGAGACCGAGGCGGTGGAGATGTGCGATAAGATCGGTTTTGCCATGGCAGACGCCGCTATTGCGGCTTCCGCCAGACTTGCCAGGGACAAAGGTGCATTTCCGGCCTGCTGCGTGGAGGAAATCATGGAGACCCCGTATTTTATGGCAAATACCACGGAGAAGACGAGAGATCTTGTGGGAAAATACGGCCTTCGCAATTCACAGCTTCTGACCATTGCGCCAACGGGAACCCTGTCCACCATGCTGGGTATTTCCGGCGGCATTGAGCCTGTCTATGCCAATTACTATGAGCGGAAGACAGAATCCCTGCACGGGACGGATGTGTATTACAAGGTGTACACAAAAATCGTGGAAAATTATATGAAGCAGTTTGAGATAAAGGATGACAAGTCCCTGCCGGAGTATTTTGTCACAGCCATGACACTGGACTACCGACAGAGGATTGACATGCAGTCTGTGTGGCAGAAGCATATTGACGCGTCCATCAGCTCCACTGTGAATGTGCCGAACAGTTTTACCGTGGAGGAGACAGAGAGCCTGTATCTGTATGCCTATGAGAGCGGGCTGAAGGGAATCACTATCTTCCGCGACGGCTGCAGACGGACAGGGATACTGAACACCAAGGAGACGAAAAAGGTGGCAGCAGGAGAGGGACTGAAGAGAGGCGATATCATTCTGGTCACAGACGATGTGGTGGGCAAGAAGCGGAAGCTGATCACCGGCTGCGGAAGCCTTCACTGTATCGCGCTTTTTGATCCCCATACAGGTGCGCTTTTGGAAACTTACCTGAGCAAAGGCTCCACGGGAGGCTGCAACAACTTCATGGTGGGACTTTCCAGAATGATCTCCATCAGTGCCAGAGGCGGGATTGACATTGAGACCATTGTGGACCAGCTCAATTCCAGCGGTTCCTGTCCTTCCTACACGGCGCGCCGGGTGACGAGGAAGGATACCAGCAAAGGAGCCTGCTGTCCTATGGCCGTGGGCAATGCCCTGATGGATATGTATAATGAGATGCAGGCAGAGCTTGCCCAGAAGGAAAAAGACCTGGGAGGACGTTCCCACAAGAAGGCCCCAAAAGCCAAAGCAGTGACCGCACCGGAGACGGACAAGATATACTGCCCGGAGTGCGGGGAGGCTCTTGTCTTTGAAGAGGGGTGCAACATCTGTAAGAGCTGCGGATGGAGCAAATGCCATTAATGAATCACAGAACAGAGGAATAAGGGACCGCCGTACAGTTTGGGAACAGGCTATACGGCGGTCTGTTTAATGAACCCGATTTTCTTTACCAATGTTGAAGTACAGCCGGATATGTCCTATAATAGTCGATAAATATTGACCATTGGAGGATTCGTATGGAAGAAATCACGCTGGAGGAGCGCAGAAAACGGTTTGCGGAAAAATTTGTCCTCTGCCAGCCTGCGCTCTCTGCGGTTGGGGATGAGACGAGGCAGCATATGATCCGGACTCTGATCGAGCACTGCGGGGAGGGAGGACTGCGTGTGGGACAGATTCAGAAGAACACCAACATTTCCCGCACTGCAGTGTCCCACCATCTGAAAATATTGATGGAGGCCGGGATCATTGCGGTGAACAGACGGGGAACCATGAATTTTTATTATCTGGATCCGAAAAGCAGCAGCCTGAAGCTGGTGGCAGAACTGTGGAGGGATGCAGAGGAAATGATGGATGTATGCCCGGAAAAGGTAAAGGAGAGGACAGAGAATGAAAATATATAATATTTATTTCAGCCCCACAGGCGGGACGAAAAAGGTGGCAGATATGCTGGGCAGTGCCTGGAGGGAAGAAAAACAGGAGATTGACCTGTCGGTTTTTGGGAAAGATTATACAGGGTATGTCTTTGAAAAGGAAGATATCTGCATTGTAGGAGTCCCCTCTTTTGGGGGAAGGGTGCCGGAGGCAGCTCTCAACGCACTTGGGCAGATGAAGGGATGCGGGGCGCAGGCGGTCCTTGCAGCAGTATACGGAAACAGGGATTTTGATGACACGCTGCTGGAGCTTAAAGAGGCGCTTACGGATGCTGGGTTTCGCTGTGCGGCGGCATCTGCGGCTGTGGCGGAGCATTCGGTTATGAGGCAGTTCGGTGCAGGAAGGCCGGATGAGAAGGACAGGGCAGAACTGCAGGCATTTTCAAAGAAAATAAAGGAAAAGCTGGATGGACAGGCTGAAGGGAAGAGCGTAAGGGTGCCGGGAAATAAACCATATAGAAGCTACAGCGGCATTCCTTTGAAACCAAAAGCCGGCAAATCCTGCACAAAATGCGGAATCTGTGCTGCAAAATGCCCGGCAGGAGCAATTCCGAAGAGTAATCCCGCGGAGGTGGACAAAGAGAAATGTATTTCCTGTATGCGCTGTATTTCCGTCTGTCCCCGGAAGGCGAGGGACGTAAACCGGATCCTGCGGAAGGCAGCCTCCGTAAAAATGAAAAAGACCTGCAGCGGCAGAAAGGAAAATAAAATATACCTCTGACTGCAGGCGTGAATTTATGAAAGGCAGGAAACAGATAGATGATAAAGGCAGTATTTTTGGATTACACGGGCACTATCATTGAGGAGGGCGGCCCGGACGGCATGGAGATGCTGAAGCGGTGTTACAGAAACAGTGATATGGAAAGTATGGAGGCAATGCTGGCCTACTGGTGGAAGCTGATCAAGAATTTTGAAGCCGTCAGTTATAAGGACAGCTATATCACAGAGGATGAGATTGTGGACCGGGCACTGGAGGAGTGTGCCCGGAAAATACATCTCAAAGAGAATTTTGAGGAGCTGCACAGGCTTTGCCAGCGGTTTTGGATGTATGCGCCGGCATTTCCCGATTCGGCAGAGTTCTTTGAAAAATGCAGGGTGCCCATCTATGTGATCAGCAACAACGGCCTTTCCTATGTGGAGGAAGGCATGCGGGACAAGGACCTGCACCCTGCCGGTATCATCTGCGGGGATATGGTGAGGGCATATAAGCCCCACCGGGAAATCTTCCAAAAAGCTCTGGAGGTGAGCGGCCTTGGCCCGGAGGAGGTCATCCATATCGGGGATTCTGTCACCTCAGACGTTGCGGGAGCGGCAGCGGCGGGGATCACGGCTTTGCTGCTTGACAGAAAGGGTGATAAGACCTGTGAGGGGGTCACTGTGATCCACTCACTTACGGAAGCCATTCCTTTGTTAGAAAACCAAGCGTGAGAAAGTCAAATGTGAGAAGATCAGGACAGCTTCAGGGCCAGATACAGGACCGTGGCATCGCGGAATCTTCTGGGGTTCAGGCCGCATTTTTTGTAAATGCGGTCTAATTTATATTGGAGCGTGTTCTTATGAAGAAACAGTCTGCTGCTGGTGTGCCCCAGAGACATATCCTCCTCAAAATAGGCTGACAGCAGGGAAATATCCTCTGCGTCCAGCGCGTCCAGGGTCTTTCTGAGGTATTCCGCCCGGCAGCCCTCGTCCACGGAGGCCAGGACAAGTTCCAGAGTAAGGTCGTCAAAGACCGCATAATGCCGGATATCGGAGGATGCAATGCTTTTCATCGCGGCAGTTCCCGTATGGCCGGACTCTGAGAGCTGGAAAATGGGACAGCTTTTGCCAACGGCTATTTTCAGCAGCCCTTTCTGGGAGACGGCAAATTCTTCCAGGATGGGGGAGATCACAGGAAACCTGCGGCTGTCCGCCACAGCCAGGTATTCACTGGGAAAGTTGAAGGTGTAAAGCGTGATGTCGGTGCGGGAAAACAGCCGTTGTATTTTCTGCTCCGCCTCCGCGGTATTCATAGGAGACCTGCCGGAGTGGATATGGATCTGCAGCAGTCGGTACCTGCCGTTTCGGCTGATCTTAAAATGTTCCAGGGTATCCAGCAGATAAGCCTGGGACAGGTTCTCCCGGTTGATCAGAGAGTGGATGACATAGTGCATCTTCTCCGCCTGGGTGCGGCTGAAGGTGTTAAGCTCCCTCTCCCGGATCAGAAGAATGGTGATACGTTCCGCCAGATAGGCATACTTGCGCACCTGGTCCGGAGGCCCGCTGATGCCGATGACTGCCACCAGGGAGCCGTTATGAAAGATGGGCAGGTTGACACCCTTCTGGGTTCCGGCAAACTGGTTGTCCGTATCTGCCTCCAGCATTTCTCCTTTTTCAGCGGCCTGTTTTCCGATTTCATGAAAACTTCCGATTCTCTTTTCATCTGTGCTGGCATAGATGATACCTGTATGGTCAATAAAATTTACATTTTGTCCGCACACGTCTTTTACGGTCGCTACGATCTGCTGCGCCAGCTTTTTATCAATAGGATTGTCCATAGGAGATTTCCCCTTTCCGTGTTAAAATGAATCTGGATAAAGTATAACAGGGTATTGGTATAAATACCATAAATTTAAAGAAAATATTAAAAAAATTATTATATATAACATTTTCGGAAACCCGGGTTTTTGGTATATTAGAAAAAAAGAGATACGGGAGGAAGAAAGATATGAGAGTAGTGACAGCCATTGATTCACTGAAGGGAAGTCTGTCGTCTATGGAGGCGGGCAGTGCTGTACGGGAAGGGATTCTCCGGGCGTGTGCGGAGGCTGAAGTGGAAATCCGGCCTCTGGCGGACGGCGGCGAGGGCACCGTGGAGGCGCTGGTGGGCGGTATGAACGGAGAGATTCAGCGCGTTACCGTTACAGGTCCCCTCGGAAAACCGGTAACATGTGAATACGGTATCATTGAGGATACGAAGACAGCCATTATAGAGATGTCAGGGGCAGCGGGCATTACACTGCTTGCACCGAAGGAGAGAAATCCCCTTCACACCACCACTTACGGTGTGGGAGAAGTGATAAGGGATGCCATTGAAAAGGGCTGCAGAAGATTTATTGTGGGCATTGGGGGCAGTGCCACCAACGACGGCGGCATTGGCATGCTGCAGGCTCTGGGCTTCGATTTCCTGAATGCCGCGGGAGAACAGGTGAGATACGGGGCAGAGGGGCTTTCGGAACTGGTCTCTGTAAGTGCGGACCATGTGATTCCGGGACTGGCAGAGTGTGAGTTCAAGGTTGCCTGTGATGTGACAAATGTACTGTGCGGAGAGCAGGGCAGCAGTGCAGTGTACGGGCCGCAGAAGGGGGCCACGCCATCTATGATCATCCAGATGGATGAATGGCTGGGCAGATACGCGTCACTGGCGCAGAAGAGTTTTCCGAAGGCAGACCCCATGTACCCGGGAACCGGAGCAGCAGGAGGGCTTGGATTCGCATTCCTTACCTTTACCAATGCGGTTCTGGAGTCCGGCATCCGCATTGTTCTGGAGGAGACCAGACTGGAGGACTATGTAAAAGAGGCAGACTTGGTCATCACCGGAGAGGGCAGGCTGGACGGACAGACCGCCATGGGAAAAGCTCCTGTGGGCGTGGCGGAGCTTGCAAAGAAATACGGAAAACCTGTTATTGCCTTTGCCGGGAGTGTGACAAAGGATGCACGGGCCTGCAATGAAAAAGGGATAGACGCGTTCTTCCCTATTCTGCGGGGTGTCACCACACTGGATGAGGCCATGGAACCGCAAAATGCCAGGGCAAATATGGCAGATACGGCGGAACAGGTCTTCCGGCTGATACATGCTTTCCGTGCGTAAGAACATGTAATTTCCGCACCTGAAATATCCCGCGGTTGTACGATGGGGCATGACATGGTAGAATGTATAAAGAAAATATGTGTACAGAAGCAGGGAGAATGGAAATGGCACAGAAAAGGCTGTCAGACAGGGTAGCGGATAGCATCCTGTCCATGATTGTGGTGGATAAAAAGTTTAAACCAGGGGATAAGCTTCCCAATGAAAATGAATTTTCAGAGATACTGCAGGTGAGCCGCACCACGCTGCGCGAGGCATTCCGCATACTGGCAGCAGGCCGGGTGGTGGAGATCCGGCGCGGAAGGGGCACGTATGTCAGAGAAGATTTTGCGGACCCCTCCATGGATGCTTTGTCTGATCTGACAGCAGCCAGAGTGGATGCAGGAGATCTGTATGAGATGCGTCTGATCTTCGAGCCGGAGGCTGCCTACTATGCGGCAAGACGGGCTACAGACAGGGAACTGGAACGGATTCTGGAACTGGGGGAGCAGATAGAGGAGCTGATATTGGAGGGCAGGGACAGAAGGGCAGTGGAGCAGGAATTTCACAAGGCCATTGCCAGAGCCACTCATAATGAGTTCATGAACCGTCTTATGCCTATCCTTTTTTCTGCCATTGACAAGGGCGTGTCACTTTCCAGGGAGAAGCGTGAGGCGGAGGAAAATACAGTTTCGGACCACAGGATGCTTATGCAGTTTCTGCAGAGCAGAAATGCAGAGGGCGCCAGGTATGCCATGAAGATCCATATGATGCATGCCATCGAACAGCTTGATATTCCCAAGGACAGGCCTTGATACGTGAAAAAGAAGTCTGCCAATCAGAATCGGATCTGATTGGCAGGCTTTTTTAATTTTCTGAAATTTTTTCCGCGACCGCATCCAGATATTGTTCATCCACGGGGGAATATACATCCCTGAGCATACGGCACGCCTCATGGTAATAATATGCCGCGTCCGCGGGCAGTGCATTTTGTACAGATATGTCGTTATCACAAGCCGAATAGATGCCGGCTTTTATTTGCGCGTAAATACGGTATATGATTCCCATTTCATAAGGATTTTCCAGTTTTTCCGCATAGCCGAGCGCTGTCTTCAGGTGCGCCAGGGCTTCACTGCACGCTCCTTTTTCCAAAAGTATCCGGGAATAATAGGAATAAGGAAGGCTGCGCCCCCACATAAGGTTTCCCTGTTCGTAGCGCGCGATGGACTCTGTCAGATATTTTTCGGCAGAGCAGAGGCTGCCGTTGTCGCATGCTGCCATGCCCGCGTAGGCGTAGAAGACAGATACGCCGCTGACCAGGAAGTTGCTTCCGCTGATTTTCAGGGCTTTTTCATAATACTCCATGGCCTTTTCATACTCCATGGAATGCCGGAATGCCTCCCCAATCCAGGAATAGGCGGCAGCCAGATTGTACAGATGCTCGTCCCTGGCAGGAGAATTGCTGAAGATTGCAATGGCTTCCTGCAGATGGGAAATCCCTTTCTTAAGACTGCCTTTCATAATATCGCCCAGGCCCTGCAGCCGCTTCCAGATAGCCACCTCATCCGTGAAATCTGTGTGTGCCAGAAGCTGCAGGGATTCGGATACGATTTCTTCCATTTTATCGGGCTCATATCGGTTGATGTATACGCAGATCAACTGGCGGTTCGCCTGCAGAAGCTTGGTGAGCTGAAAGGGGGTGGGTGTTTGCCGGTTCAGTTCCTTTAATTTGAAAATGTAGGACAGGCCTTTCTCATAGCTGCATATCCGTATATAATGCCGTCCTATCATGTGCAGATAATCGGACAGGATCTCAAGCTGTTCCTCCCTGGAATTCTCCCCGTCAAACAATTCAAAAGAAGATTCATTTACCTTGTTCTCCACCGTGTACAGCAGATCCTCAATGCTGCTAAGATCCGCTGACAGGCGGTCACTTGTCTCCTCCCTCATATCCAGTGTGAACAGGGTCAGGTTATGACCGATGATCGGAAAGAATTCGTGGGTCACATTCAGGTAATTGTATAGATATTTGACCGCATATTTCAGATATTTCTGCCGGTTGGCCCCTCTCTCAAAGTGAAAGATCAGCTTGGGATACAGTGCCATATCGGCAGGGCCTCCCAGGAGGCGGCCCTCTAAATAATGGCCAGCTTTATTATGGAGGATTCTCTTTTTCGTCCATGACATTTCGTCGTATACATACTCCATGATCTTCTGATGGGAGAAGGAGAAAAAGGTGTTTTCCTGGTCCATATCCTCTTTCAGCAGATCCTTGTTCAGAAGATATTCAAGAATTTCCACCAGCTCATAGTCTTCCTTCCGGGAGAGGACCGAGAGGCAGTCATAGGATACCCCGTCAAAAAATATGGACACAAGATTCAGAATCTGACGGTATTCCGGGGGTACGGGAGCCACACGCTGCTTGATGATATTGCGCATATTTGGGGTGATATCATCAGGGGAGCCGTGATATTTTATGGTGTTGACAGCCTCTGTGATAAAAAGCGCGTTGCCCTCTGTCTCATGAAATAACTGTTCTTTCACACTGTCTGTGAAAGCATATCCGGGCAGCAGACAGGAGGCAAGGGATATGGTGTCCCGGTAGTCAAAGCGGTTCACAGCGATGTATTCCAATTGGCCGATGGAACACATATCCTCGGCAAAACGTTCCGCATCTCCCTCCAGACCGCTGCGGGCAGCGAACAGGAAAAGGAGGTTCTGCCGGCTGTAGTCCTTCAGGCTGGTGATGATATCCCTCATGAGGGAAAGACTCACTTTATCCGCCCACTGTATGTCGTCAAAAAAGAAAACAAGAGGCACGCAGCAGGACAGACGGATCAGGCCATTGACAAAGATACTCTGTATGCTTTTGTAATCCAGGGTGGAGATGTCATCAGCGTCCGGCATGGGATGACACTGCTCCTGAGTGAAGGGGAATAGTGCCTGTATGCTCTGTACAAGAGACATATGCTGCGCCGCATTCCCCGTGTCTGTGAGATACTGCAGGAGCTCCCGCACAGGTTTCTGCCATGGTTTTAATATGTATTTTTCCTCCGCACAGTAGCAGCGGGAGGTGAGCAGAAGGGTATCTGCCGGCAGGTTTTGGGGGGATAGTGCCTGATTTGCCAGCCGCGTTTTTCCGACCCCGGCTTCGCCCAGAAGCAGCATGTGCCGTACCGGATCATCCTGACCGAGAGAGGACAGGTTCTTTTCCATACGCTCCAGTTCTGCTTCCCTTCCACAGAAGACAGAGGAAATATGTCTGGGGGATTTCAGTTCTTTTTTGCCCTCCAGAATCTTGTTCACTTCCTCGTTCCAGGTCTGCTCGATGGCAAGGGCCAGGTCCTGTATTTCTTTTGCGGGAGTTTCAAAAAGCTCTTGTTCCAGCAGGGATTCCAGACAGTTATAGATGTGCAGGGCCTGGGTGTATTCCTTTCTGGACAGATAGATCTGCATCAGGTATTTGTAGGCAGTTTCATCGAATTCGTTTATCTGCATCTGTTTTTGGCAGAGGGACTCACAAAGCTCAAAATTTCCGGAATCATAGTGCCGGGAGATGGCGCGGTGCAGTTTTTTCAGGTAATGGGCCTTGAAGACCTGCCGGGTGTTGGTTACCCACTCATTGAAGGATACATTATTTTTCAGGTAAAAGCCCTCCAGGAAATCACCTCTGTATAGTCCTGTATTGTCTTCATCCTTCAGAAACAGGTCTGTGTCCAGCATCGGAAAAAGGGCCGGATTGATCCTGATGATATCCCCGGATTCTTTTACCAGAAAGTCCTTCCCGAGATTCTTCCGGATGATATAAAAGGCATTTCTCAGATTGGAGTTCGTCTTCTCCTCCGAACATTTATCCTCCCATATAAGGTCAGCAAGGGTATATTTATTCACTGCTTTGTTCAGAAAAAGGTAATACAGAATGGCTTCTGCCTGCCGATAGGGAAAAACAAGGGGAGACCCGTCCAGCAGGATGGAAGGGCTGCCCAGCATGGATACCGCCAGTTGCTGACTCATAAAATACCTCCTGTCAAAAGCTTTACTATCATGTTATTCCTTATTATAAATTAGGCGTCAAAAGATTACAATTAAAATAATTTTTTTTTGACACTTCTTTTTTGATATTTTTTTGATACGGTGCCTGTATGCTTGAAAAAATAAAATCCGAGAGGCAGTAAACGGTGGAAAAAATGGAAAAATACAAGGTAATTGGAAAGGAATTGTCAAATGACCAGGCTTACGGCAAGGTGACCGGGCGGGTCAGATACTGCAGTGACATGCAGTCTTTGGGTATGCTCCATATGCGGCTGAAGGCAGGGACGGTTGCCCACGGGATCATCCGCCGGGTGGATGCAGAAAAAGCGCTGGCACTTCCGGGGGTGGCGGCAGTGTACTCCTGTGAAAACACCCCGGATATCTGTTACGACAGGGGCAGAGTGGAAGCCTGGGAAAATGTACCTAACCAGGAAAAGCTCTTTGACAGGCATGTCCGCTTTCTGGGTGAAAGGGTGGCGGCAGTTGTGGCGGATTCGAAGGAGACGGCAGCAAAAGCATGTGAGCTGATCACAGTGGAATACGAGGAACTTCCGGCAGCCATATCTGTGGAGGAGGCAGCAGCTTTGGAGGCACTGCCCCTGCACGGAGATGGAAATGTCTATGAGGTCCCTTCCTTTGAATACGGGGACTTTGAGACAGCCCGGGGAGAGTTCTTCCATGAGAGCAGATCCCATATCGGAAGAATGACGCATCTGGCTATGGAGACACAGTCCTGCAGGGCTGCGTATGATGCCTCGTCGGATAAGCTCACCATATGGTCGGGCTGCCAGTCCGTGTTTGGCGTCAGAAGCACAGTGGCGCAGTATCTGGGGATGCCCTACGCAAGAGTACGTGTGATCAAGGCGCCCATGGGCGGGTCCTTTGGAGTCAGACAGGAGACACTGCTGGAGCCGCTGACCGCGTATGCTGCCAGAATGCTGGAGGCAGATGTAAAGCTGGTGTATACAAGAGAAGAGCAGATTGTGAATACCATGATGAAGCATAGCCTGGACGGAACCGTGAAGAGCAGGATCAGAAAGGACGGAACCATAGAGGGGCTGTCCATGTCCTGTACCCTGGATGCCGGCGCATACCTTACGGTATCCAGGGGGTATGCGTCCACCATTGGGGAGAAGATAGCAAAGGTGTACCGTATGCCAAACATACATTTTGACGCCCGGGTGGTCTGTACCAATACTCCGATAAACGGAAGTTTCCGAAGCTGGGGATCATGTGAGGAGGCACTGCTCTTAGAGAACCACTGGAATATGGTGTGCAGGGAGATGGGAATGGACCCTGTGGAATTCAGGCTGAAGAACATCCTTTATCCCTATGAGACAGAAGTGGTACATAAGATTCCGGTGGGAAATGTCCATTTCCAGGAGTGTCTGTTAAAAGGGCGGGAGGTCTTTTGCTGGGAAGAAAGGAAAGAAGCCTGTAAAAAAAGAAACAGGGAACAGAGAAGATACCGATACGGAATCGGTATGGCGCTGGCATCCCACACCAGCTCCTTTTATCCTTACAGGGTGGATGTGGCGTCAGCAGCCGCCAGAATCCAGGAGGACGGCAGCCTGATCATCCATGTGGGAATCCATGACCACGGCTGCGGAACTGTGATGGCTATGAAGAAGATCGCGTCCGAAATTATGGAGATCGGTCTGGAGAAGATTGAGCTGAACGAGGCGGATACACAGAACAGCCTTTACGATTACGGCTGTTACGCCAGCAGGACAGTATATTCCCTGGGGCAGTCTGTGAAGCAGTGCTGTGAGCACATTTTGGAAATGGCAAGGGAGACGGCAGCGGCAGCCCTTGGATGCAGCAAAAGCTTTCTTCGCTACCGGGCAGGTGAGTTTTTTAAGGAGATGGAGGAGACCGTGCGGATATCTCTGCCGGAAGTCATCCGGTATTCCATTCAGACCATGGGACAGGATATCTACTATGCCAATACCACCAATGCCGGAGAAAATCCCGGCGTGGCAGCAGCTCATTTTACAGAGGTACAGGTGGACACCTATACGGGCATGACGAAGATTATGCACTGCCTGTCTGTACATGATATTGGCAAAGCCATCAATCCTGACCTCTGCAGAGGGCAGATTGGAAGCGGTATTCAGCAGGGAATGGGAATGGCGCTCTGCGAGGAGATCAAAATACATCCGGTGACAGGGCAGACACTCATAACGAATTTTAAGAATTATGAGGTGGCCAATGCCTGTGACCTGCCTGACTACCAGACTCTGCTGATTGAAGAGCCTGAGAACAGCGGCCCGTTTGGGGCGAAATCCATAGGGGAAGTTGTGGTAGTGCCTGTGGCGCCTGCCATTGTGGCAGCGGTCAACGATGCGCTGGGAACAAATCTGACCAGGCTTCCCCTGACACCTGCGGTCATTCTGGAAGCATTGGAGGGAAAAACAGTATGAGATTGAATTTTGTATTAAATGGAGAGCAGAAGACCATGGAGGTTCCGGGGGAAAAACGGCTTCTGGATTTTATCAGGGAGGATCTGCATCTGACCGGCACCAAGGAAGGGTGCGGGGAGGGGGAGTGCGGTGCCTGCACTGTGGTCTTAAACGGACAGGCCATCCATTCCTGCCTTGCTGTTGCCGGACAGTTGGAGGACAGCGAGCTGCTGACCATTGAAGGACTGGAAAAGAACGGTGAGCTGGATGCCATCCAGAAGGCTTTTATCAAAAAAAGTGCTGTTCAATGCGGATTCTGCACCAGCGGCATGGTAATGTCCGCCAAGGCGCTTCTTCTTCATAACCCCAACCCCACTCAGGAGGAGATAAAACGTGCCATTGCCGGAAATATCTGCAGATGTTCCGGGTACCGGGAAATCCGGGAGGCCATTCATGAGGCGGCCGCCAGCGGGAACGGAGGTGCAGTATGAGCACAGAGTATTTACAGCCGAAAAGCTGGGGTGAGCTGAAAGAGGATCTGCAGAGACTGACGGAAAAGTCTGTGATCCTGGCCGGCGGTACAGACTTGATGCCGAAAATCAGGTCAGGAAAAAAGGAGCCGGATCTGTATTTAAGCCTTTGCAGGATGGAAGAACTGAAAGCCATAGATAGGCAGGGCGAATGGCTGAAAATCGGTGCCATGGCTGCCCATACCCAGGCTTCGGAAGATCCCTTTATCAGGAAATATTTTACTGCGCTTGCCATGGCCTGCAGTCAGGTAGGATCCCAGCAGATACGCAACAAGGGAACGCTGGGCGGCAGTCTGGCAAATGCCTCACCTGCCGGTGACATTATGCCCTGTATCTTCCTGTACGGAGGGAAGATAGAGATCCTGGGAGAAAACGGAATTCGCAGTGTGGATGCGGAATCTTTTCTTTTGGAAAACGGGTGCACGTTACTGGGCAGAAATGAGCTTATAACGTCCATTCTGCTTCCCCTGGAGGAGGAAAGAAAAAGTTGTTTTGTAAAGCTGGGAAGCCGAAGAGAGGTCACGATCGCGCAGATTTCCCTGTGCATTTCCTGGAAAGAGGAGGATAATGAAAAGAAGGACATGAAAGGCTTCATTGGGGCGGTGGATATAAGGCCCGTGGAGTTTGAAAAGGCATATCTTCTCGGAGAAAATTCAGAGGAAAGCAGGGAGGAGGCCGCTGCGTGGCTGGCTGATAAAATAAGAGGCATAAGAAGCAACAGGACCAGGGAATCAAAATTAAAGATAACAGAGGCGGAAAAGCTGTACAAGGAAAGAGCGGTAAAAGGAATCGTTTTTGATGCGGCAGATTGGATAGAGAGAGAAAGCACATTCCATACAGGGAAAAAAGGAGAAGGAAAATTATGAGTGGCGGGAAAAAAGAACGGCAGAAAAATATGACATTTTCTAAATCAGTGTTTGTGTTTGCATTTGTAGTTGCGGCACTTCTGACAGTGACAATCGGTCTTGGGGGACCTGCCCATGTGGCAATGCTCATCGCGGCCATTGTGGCTGGAATCGTGGCTGTGAGTTCAGGATATTCCTGGGATGAACTGCAGGAAGGTATCGGGGATACCATTAAGGCGGCTGTACCGGCGATTCTGATTCTTCTGGCAATTGGTGTTATCATCGGCGTCTGGCTGCTGGGCGGAATCGTGCCCACCATGATCTACTACGGACTGAAAATCTTATCCCCGTCGGTTTTTCTGCTGGCAAGCTGCCTGATCTGTGCGGTGATTGCTACTGCCACAGGAAGCTCCTGGTCCACAGTGGGGACCATCGGTGTGGCGCTGATGGGAATCGGCAGCGGGCTGGGTGTGCCCGCGGGTATGACAGCAGGTGCCATTATATCAGGAGCGTATTTTGGTGACAAGATGTCCCCTCTGTCCGATACTACCAATCTGGCGCCTGCCATGGCAGGGACGGATATCTTTACCCATATCCGCCATATGATTTACACCACAGGGCCGAGCTTTATTATCGCACTTATCCTGTACGGAATCATAGGTATCAAATTCGCGGGGAATAATTTTGATTCCTCCCTGGTGGAGCTGTATACCTCAACGTTGAAAGATATTTTCTATGTCTCTCCAATCATGCTGATACCGCCTGTGCTGGTCATTATCATGGTGATCAAAAAGATACCGGCGCTGCCTGGGCTGATCGCAGTGGCATTTCTGGGATGTGTGTTTGCATTGGTTTTCCAGGGGGCTGACCTGCAGTCCGTGATTTCCTCCGCCTTCTCCGGATTTTCCATTGAGACAGGAGTGGCAGAGGTGGACAAACTGCTGAATCGGGGCGGCATGACCAGTATGATGGAGATCATCTGCCTCATTCTCATTTCACTTTCCTTTGCAGGTATCGTGGAAAAGAGCGGTATGGTGAATACAGTTATTGAGCGGGCGCTGAAGAATGCCAGGAAGGATTCCACAGTCATAACGGCAACCCTTTTATCCACAATTTTCACCAATTTTGCCACTGGCGTGCAGTATGTGGCGCTGATTATTCCGGGGAGGATGTTCAAGGATATTTACAAAGAAAGAGGACTGCATCCAAAGAATCTGTCAAGGGCTTTGGAGGATACAGGAACCCTGTGTGCGCCCTTTGTTCCATGGGGGACAGATGCCGCGTTTCTTTCAGGGGTCCTTGGGGTGACAACGGGGATTTATGCACCGTTCTGTTTCCTGAATCTTATCAATCCCATTGTGTCTCTGATCTGTGCGCAGACGGGTTGGACCATTGAGAAGATGGAGAAAGATACGGCTTCGGCAACAGAAAATGCAGGATGAATGATTCAGGGTACTGGAAAGAAATAAGAATACGGCAGGGAATGTCTTTTGTCAGGACATTCTCTGCCGTTTCATTATTTTGTCAGGTATCAGAGGTCCATATCCAGAAGGACAGTCAGACTGCGGGGGAGATGAATCTTTTCCAGATTCTCAATATTGCTGCCGCGCAGCAGGCCCTCTGTAAACAGGCGTTTGATCTTGGAACGGGAGACAGAAAGCTGCTCGGCCAGAAATTTATCAGTTCTGATTTTCAGGTCATGCGGATTCTGGATATGGATCATCCGGCAGTTTTCGGTCGGATTTTGCCGGGAGACAGAGGGAAATGCCTCTTTTTTGGAGACGGTGTAAGAGACAGAATCCTCCCTCACAACAGCCCGGTTTTTCTCAAATATTTTCTTGTCAGTGCCGATTTTCAGGGCAAGGCTGCTGTTGTTTTCCTGGAATTTCTGATACAGATCCCGGGGCAGTTTTTGAGGGCTGATGCGCTCAAAAACAGTCAGATTGTAGGTGGACCTGCACTTTTCGCACTGGTAGATCAGCCAGATATCCACACATTTTCCATTGGCGTTGATGCGGAAATCCCCGGTACTTTGAAACAGGGATTTTGTGCCGCATTTCGGACAGTTTCTGATGATTTTATAGGAGGAGGCAGGGAGTATGGTCCAGGTCTCCTCTTTTAAATAGCTCATATGCATATTCCTTTCTCGTTTTATCAGGTCAGGATCTGCAAAGGCTATTTCAATATGAAATTGTTAATATGCAATAGCCTCTGCTATGCATTTTTCTTGGGTTCCAGCATGGTAGTTCCTCCTTTTTACGATATGGGGTTATTATAACGGGAGGATGCGGGGGAGTGCTACCTTAAACTTTTTTCCAAAAGAAAATGAGCAGATACCCATTGGGAAATATGGTATCTGCTCAAGAGAAAACTATTTGCAACTGACATTGTCTGCTTAATAGTTACAACTATTTTCTTTTTTCCTGTAATAAGATCCTCTGTACGCTTTTCAGGGACAGACAGTATTTATCTGCCAGCCGGACGGGGTCCGCGCCATTTTGATAATCACGGAACAGCCTGGTATTGCGGGCGGCGATTTCCTGCCGGATTCCTGTAGTGTCCCCCCAGGAACGCCTGTTTTCCGTCTTTCTGGGAATATAAATACTCTCTCCCTCCACGTACTGCTGTATTATTTCAAGCAGTTCTTTGGGAAGAATCTTATCAGCCTTTTTGTAGCTCATCCTGTCCTCCTTGATTTTTAAAATTCCAGGATTCACAAAGGCTATTTTATATTTGATGAGTATCCGCAATAGCCTTTGCTACGCGGACATAACATATCGTTTCATAAAAAATACCTCCTTTTATTGTTCGAAAAAATTATTTTGATTTTCTGGTTTGATCATACTGTATGTGGAGGCATTTGTATAGGAAAAGTTAAAGCAATTCGGTCATAAACTGCATCATTTTGTCCTGAAAACCAGGAAAGGGTTCATGGCCATATTCCGGATATATAATCATTTTTTTGTCGGAAGTAAGGGCATTGTAAGCTGCAAACTGGGTGGAAGGCGGGCATGCCTTATCTTCCAGTCCAATTCCCCATAAAACATCTGCCTTTACCCAGGGAGCCAGGTTTCTGATGTCAATATACTGCAGTTGTCTGAAAAAATCCTGCTCCTGCTCGTGGCAGGGGTCCAGGATACGGAAGTAGTCCCACAGTTCCAAATAAGCACCCTGGCATTCCTGGTGACAGCAGGCACCCTGGTAATCCGATAAAAAGGGGCTGCACGGAGCCGCTTTTTTGATTTCCGGCGTAAGGGCAGCACAGGCAATTGCCAGGCCGCCGCCCTGGGAGGTTCCAAACACGCCCAGTTTCTCGGCGTCTATTTCTTCAAAGCGCATCAGGATTCTGGCAAGCAGTGCAGTGTCCAGAAAAATCTGACGATAAAGAAGTTTCTCTTTGGTATCCGTGATTCCACGGATCACGTGGCCGGTTACAGTTGTTCCGCGGACGCTTCCCAGATCTTCGGACAGTCCGCCCTGGCCGCGGCAGTCCATGGAGGCTATTGCAAATCCCATGTCGGTATACGCCATTTTTTCGCACCAGTCACCGGCATTCCAGCGGTATCCATGGAACTGCAGCAGGGCAGGAATGGGGTGTGAAATGTTTTTTGGCCTTAAATACTGGGCATGGATCCTGCTTCCGTTCACTCCGGTGAAATACAGGTGAAAGCATTCTGTATGTGTGCCCTGAAACTCTGCTTTCTGCAGACTGACATCAGGGTTTATCCGGTCTAATTCTTCCAGGGCATCTTTCCAATAATCTGTGAAATCAGCCGGCTTTTCCCCCATTCCTGTGTAGGTTTCCAGTTCTTTTAATCGATCGTGATAGGTTTTCATATACATTACCGGTATAATGCAGATGCATTATCATCCATCCTTTCCAAGCACAGCGCTCATACGCTTAATTGTTCATGTTAAATGCAACGGTATCCTGTGCCTGCTTCAGCTCGGATTCAAAATCAGCGCCTGTCTGGATAATGTTGGAGACCGCAACACCCACAGCATCCACGGCATCGTAATAATATGTTCCCCTGACACTTACAGGGACTTTTTCTGCAAATCCGACAATGTCTGCATAGACTGCCTGACCACCGTAATACTCCTGTCCCTCGTTGTAGACATCGCTGTCTTTCATTGGGAGCCATGTGGCTAATGCTCCTGATTTCGGAAGAATTGTTTCATACAGTTCTACACTGCCTGCAAATGTTTTGCCAAGGAAATCAACAGCCAGGTCCGGGTTCTTTGAGGTACTGGAAACGGCCCAGCTGGAACCGCCGTTGCTGGAATAATTGGTGGCACCTTTGATATTATCAAGGGCCGGCATATTGGTGATGCCCCATTTCCCTGACTGGTCCTCTGCACCCTGAATACTGCCGGAAATCCAGCATCCATTGATTGCACAGGCTGCGCTGCCGCTGTTGAAAGAGCCCACATACTGATCCCAGTCAGTGACTTCTGTAAGAATCCCCTTTTGAACCAGTTCTATATATACGTTCATAGCAGCGCGCAGGGATTCATTGTCCACCATATTTACACTGCCGTCATCATGGAAGGCGGTAGCACCTGTGGAACGCATCATCATCATGACAAGTTCCGGACTGCCTCCATTGCCTGACAGAAGGGAAATACCGGTTTTTTCTTTCACCTGTTTTCCCAGTTCAATAAATTTACTCCAGGTAATATCAGTAAAATCGTCCAATGAAAGCCCGGCATCAGCCAGAATGTCTGTCCTGTAGGCAGCTACACACGCTCCGTTGTCAAAGGGAACGGCATAGTTTTTTCCATCTTTCATGGATTCCGCCACCTTTGATTCGCTGAACTGGTCAAAGGGGATTCCTGAATCGCTCAGATCAGAAAAAATGTCAGGATAGCTCTCCAGAAACTTTTGATATGTATGATCCTGCAGAAGGAAAATATCAGGAAGTATGCTGGTATCATCAGCCAGAGCCGCGGTCGCGATCTTGGTTTCCACATCGCCTGAAGTCAGTTCCACAATGTCCAGCTTGAAATCAGGGTGATTCTTTTGGTAGATTTTTTCGGCCTCTTTCATGGCGTAAATATTGAAATTCTGGTCCCAGGCCCAGACCATAAGCGTATTCTTGTCATCCTCTGTTTTTTCAGCCTGAGGAGTAGTTTCAGTATCCGCGTTTGTTTCTTTTTTATCCTCATTGGTGTCTTGTGTTTCGCCACATGCACTTAAAGAAAATGCCATAATGCCTGCCAACAGTAAAGTAATCATTTTTTTCTTCATAATAATCCCTCTCGGTTCTTATATTTCACAGAACGGGCCCTTCTCCGAACCTTATAAGTGCGGAAAACTCTGTGATTCACTGTGGTCACATTATAGTATAGGTAATGGTATCCATGTCATCAATTCCGGTTAAAAACTATGCAATTTCACTCATTTTTTCTGTGCATTACCATCCTTCTTCTGTCTGGATATTGTATTCCAGAAGCTTGCGTTCATAATTTTCGGGATGGTTTCTCCATTCCCTGGGAGAAATACCAAGTATTTTTTTGAAATTTCGGTTAAAGGTGGTGAGAGTTTCAAAGCCTGTTTTATAGGCAATATCTGCGATAGGATCATTGCTCATCTGCAGAAGGTCACATGCCATTTGTATTCTCACCAGATTGATATAGCGGGCCGGGGACATTTTCATGTATGCAGTAAAGACCTTGCGAAAATGATTTTCTGTAATAAAACATCTGTCAGCCAGGTCTTTTACGGAAATATTGTCAGGATAGTGGATGCTTATATAGTCCACGACATTTAATAAAAGTGCTGTCAGTTTGTCTGCTTCATGTTCCCCGGATTCCAGCGTGTCACTCTGATTCATCCTGGCAATTTCCATCATAAGTGCTGACAGAAGTCCATCGGCCTCCTCTTTGTAGTAGACCGGATGTTCTTTGGCCAGAGCCAGCAGACGACGGATCAGCTGTCCTGTAAAAGGATAATCTTTCTCTGAGAGAAAGGATGCTTTTTTATTGATCTGCCGAATGATCTTATCCGACAAAATAGGATTTGCCTGGTGGAATTGGCTGATGATTGAGGAAACATCCAGAAACAGATATTCCCAGCTGCTTATGGTATTTAATTTGCTGTTGGTAGTGTGTGGGAAATTTCTGGGTATGATGGAAAACATGCCGCCCTGAAATTCATGTTTTGTATTTTCCAGGGATAATGTACCCTCTCCGTAATAGCAGTATCCTATTTCCATGTGATTGTGAAAATGAAGGTAATCCACCTCCACACCATAGCACTGTTTTAAATTTTCACCTGTCAGCGGAAGCATATGGCTGTCCGCCGGTATTTTGTAATATCTGAACTCCATTTTGGGTTTTCTCTTCTTCATCTGAGCCATTCCTTTTTCTGTGATTTGAGGCATGTTTTTTTATATTATAACAGAAAAAGAGACATGTTTACAAAAATAATGAGACTTGTACAGCGGTTATGATATGATACACGAAACAGGAAAAATCCACGATTTAAGGATTTTTTCACAATTACCGGGTTATAATCCTCTCAGAAAACAGGAAAGGGAAGGATAGTCAGATGCTTTACAGAATATTAAAGAAGGATTTGCTGAGGAGAAAAGGGGTCAATGTGATACTGTTTCTGTTCATCACAATAGCCACGATCTTTCTGGCCAGCAGTGTGAACAATATCCTGGTGGTGAGTTCGGCCATCAGTTATTACATGGAGTTTTCCGGGGTTCCGGATGTGAATTTTATTTTGAAGGGAGATACGGAGAAAGAGAAAACAGAAGAGTGGCTGGACGATGGGGCGAAAGATGTGAAGGAATACGGAGACAGCAGTATGATCGCACTCAATGACCAGAATATGAAAATCATAAAAAACGGAAAGAAAAAGGAATACGCCGCCGCAGGCACCAGCGTTTATTTAGCCGCTGCAGGTATGGAATACTGTAAGGTTTTTGACCTGGATGGAAAGCCGTTTTCTCTGAAAAAAGGTGAAGCTGCCCTGACCAGGGATGCCATGGAGAGAAACCATCTGGAGTCCGGGGATAAGATCTCCATTTCAGTGGGAAAGACAGAAAGGAAACTTACGGTTTCCGAGCAGATAAAGGACGCGGCTTTTGGAAGCGACATGGTTGGAATGAACCGGATCATCGTCAGCGAAGAGGATTATGAAACATTCCTAAAGGATGAGAATGCAGAGAATATCCGTATGTTCTGTGTTATGACCGACAAGGCGGCAGAGTTTGTGAGGAATCTGAACAACCAGGACTTTACCACTGTTTTAAGTACGGTCTCAAAGAGTATGTATAAAATGATCTATTCTTTTGATATGATCATGGCAGCGCTTTTGATCCTGGTCGGTATCTGCCTGATCCTCATTGCCCTTCTGGTACTCCGCTTTACGCTGGTATTTACCATGGAGGAAGAATACCGGGAAATCGGGATCATGAAGGCAGTGGGATTCCGGAATTTCGCCGTGAAAAAGGTATATCTCTTAAAATATCTGGTTCTTGTGACGGCAGGTACTGTGGTGGGATTCGCAGCCAGTATTCCGGTCAGCAGGGCCATGGTGGCAAGTGTCAGCAGAAATATGATCATGGAGGACAGCGGCTCCAACCTGTGGGTGAATTTTATATGTTCCGGTTGCATTATTTTGCTGGTAATGCTTTTCTGTTATACCAGTACCGGTAAGCTGGATAAGATATCAGCCATCTCTGCCATCAGGAGCGGAAAGACAGGGGAGAGATTCAAAAGAAGAGCCGGAATCAGACTGAACAGGAGAGAGAAAATGTCTGTTCCCATGTTTTTGGGACTGAACGATATGCTTACCCATATGAGGCGGTATCTGGTGCTTATGATCACCTTCTGCATCAGTTTCGTGCTGATCACCATACCGCTGAATACCATCAATACCATGAGGAGCCGGGAGATGGTAGTCAAGTTTGCCCTGGACCCTGACAGCGCCGTGTATGTGAGAAGAATCGAGAAGGCAAGTGAGGGAAATTACAGATACAAGGATGACCTTTTGGCAGGAATGCAGCGTGTGGAGCAGGAGATGAAGGCGAAGGGATATGATGCAGAGCTTACGGGCATTCCGTTTTATTTCCTGAAAATCTCTAAGGATGGTGTCGTCTCAGACCAGAAGCTTCTGGTATTACAGAATCTGGGACAGAACAATGATTATCTGCATTATGACAAGGGGGAAGCCCCCAGGCTGGAAAATGAGATCGCTCTCTCCGAGACAGTGCTGAAGCAGAATAAATGGAACATTGGAGACTGGGTAGATGTAAATATCGGCAGCAAAGAGAAGAGATTACTAATAACAGGGACGTATTCTGACTATATGCAGATGGGACAGTCCGGCAGGATGAATCCTGTGATCGATATGAAGGAAGAGATGATGGCGGATTACTGGAATATCCTTGTGGATATGAAGACGGATAAGACACAAAAGGAACTGGCCGCTGACCTTAAGAAGGATTTTCCGCAGTATGAGTGGGATGACGCCCAGTCTCTGGTTGACCAGAATGTGGGCGGGATCCAGGACTCTTTGGCAAAGCTTCTGCTGCCCATGACCGGTCTTCTCTGCGCCATTATCATGCTGATCACTGCCCTTATGGAAAAGCTGTTTATTGTAAGAGAGAAGGGGGAGATCGCCATGATGAAAAGTGTGGGGTTCCGCAACCGGAGTATCCGCAGGTGGCAGATCCTTCGTATGGTCTGGGTGGTTCTGGTATCTATGATAGCGGCAGTTCCCCTGTCTCTTCTGAGCAACCGGTTTATGTTAAGACCTATCTTTGCCATTATGGGGGCTGATGTGGAGATCCAGGTCGTGCCCTGGCAGGTGTACGGTGTCTATCCGGGAATCCTGATGGTGGGAATCATCGCAGCTACCATATTTGCAACCGGAAAAGTGAAACAGATCCATATACGTGAAATGAATAATATAGAATAAAAATCCAGGTGGAGGGAGAAAGAAATGGAGTCTTTGAAAGTTTCAAATTTGTGCAAAACATATATTATAGAGAAGCGTCAGAATAATGTTCTGAGAAATGTTAATCTGGAGATAGAACAAGGGGAGATGGTGGCTGTAATGGGGCCTTCTGGTTCCGGCAAAACGACCCTTCTCTATACAGTCAGCGGCATGGACAATGCCACTGCGGGCAAGGTGGATTTCTTTGGACGGGAGATGACAGGGCTTACTGCAAATGAGATCAGTGATATGCGGCTGGAGCAGATGGGGTTTGTGTTTCAGCAGATGTATATGCTGAAAAATCTTTCTATTTATGATAACATTATTATGCCGGCCTATCAGACACCTGCGGGAAAGACAAAGAAAGGCCGGGCGGCCGTCAATGAGAGGGCAAAGATACTGATGCAGAAGCTGGGAATCAGTGAGGTGGCGGACAATGACATCAACGAGGTGTCCGGCGGGCAGCTTCAGAGGGCCTGTATCTGCCGCAGCCTGATCAATGAGCCAAAGATCATCTTTGCGGATGAACCTACAGGTGCGCTGAATAAACAAAATTCTATAGAGGTTATGGAGGAGTTAAACCGCATCAATCTGGACGGGACCAGTATCCTTCTGGTCACACATGATATGAAAGTGGCGGCGCGCTGTGAGCGGGTGCTTTATATAGAGGACGGTGATATCCGGGAGGACATTACACTTGGAAAATGGCAGAAAGACCAGGATATGAGGGCAAGAGAGCGGACATTGAATGACTGGCTGATCAAGCTGGGCTGGTAAAGAAAGGATTTGTATGAAAGATATTTTGCTGGTGGAAGACAACAGGGAGCTGGCAGAGCTTCTGCAGGCATTTTTGGAAAAAGGCGGGTTTACTGTTCATCCGGTACCTACCGGAGAGGAAGCGGCAGCATATCTGGAAGAGAACAATGTGAAGATCATGCTCCTCGACATTATGCTTCCCGGCATGGATGGTTTTGCCGTCTGCCGGACAGTGCGGGAGAAAGGAGATATCCCCATATTGATCATGAGTGCCAGAGCGGAAAAGGATGATAAGTTAAACGGATTCGGTCTGGGGGCAGATGACTATATGGAAAAGCCTGTGGACCCGGACCTGCTGACTGCCAAGGTGCGGGCACTGCTGCAGAGAACTTACGGGGCCAGAAGTGAGACGGACTATCTGGTATCAGGCGGCCTTACCATAGACAAAAATGCGCGGAAGGTTTACCGGGACGGGCAGGCAGTGGAGCTGAATGTAAAAGAGTATGAACTGCTGTTATTACTGGCTGAAAACCCGGGGAGGACTCTTCACAAGGAATATCTTTTTGACCGGATCTGGGGTATGGACAGCTTCAGTGAGAATCAGACGCTGACGGTGCATATCAGAATGCTGCGAAACAAAATAGAGGAAAATCCCAGGGCGCCCAGGCGCATTCAGACTGTCTGGGGTGTGGGGTATCGGTATGAGGAAATATGACAGGATTCTGGCAGTAACGGTATGTCTCTATCTGCTGCTGGCGCTGGGAACAGGTCAGATCCTTTACCGGATGCAGGAGCACAGAGACAGGGAATTCCGGGTGGAGATAAACCGCCTGTACCATACCATATCAGCGGGAACACGCCCGGAGGAAGTGGAGCTGAGCGGATTTCGGGATGTATACAGGATTGACAGTCTGCCCCTTGCTGATGCGGCTGACAGGGAGAAGTCAGAGGCATTTTACAGTGATGAAAGTAATGGAGGCAGTGTTATAAAACCCTGGTATACGGACAGCAGTCTGAAAGGGTATCTCCGGTTTTCATACAGGGAAGAAAATATGAGCCTGGGCGGTGTGATGGTGACCGTGCAGGCTGGTCTTGCACTTATGGCAGCATTTGTGGTGGGAATTTTACTGTATTTGAAATACCGGGTCATCCGTCCATTCAACCGGGTAAGCGAACTGCCTTATGAGCTGGCAAAAGGCCATCTGAAAGGCGAGGTAAAGCAGGAGAAGAACAGATATTTCGGTGACTTTCTCTGGGGAATCGGGCAGTTAAAAGATACGCTGGAAGTGACGAAAAAGCGGAGGCTTGAGCTGGAAAAGGAAAAGAAAAAAATGCTGCTGTCCTTGTCCCATGACATGAAGACGCCTCTTGGGACCATCAGACTTTACGGAAAAGCCCTGGAGCAGGGACTCTACGATACAGAGGAGAAGAAGTGCCACGCTGCCCGGCAAATCTGTGCGAAAGCAGAAGAGATTGAGGGATATGTGGCGGAGATCATAAGAAGCTCAAAGGAAGATATTTTAGATGTCCGGGTGGAAATGGGAGAATTTTATCTGGAGGAACTGGTAAAGCGGGTGGCAGACACCTATGTGGAAAAGTGCGCAGTGCGAATGATGGAGCTGCAGATCGGCAGATATGAGAACCGGTTAGTGCGTGGGGACATTGACCGCGTACTGGAAGTGTTTGACAATGTGATGGAAAACGCTTTTAAATACGGGGATGGCAGAAGAATTGAGATCAGCTTTTATGAGGAGGATTTCTGCCAGCTCATCCGCATTTTTAATACGGGGGAGGCTGTGTCGGAGAATGATTTCAATCACATTTTCGAGAGCTTTTTCAGAGGGACAAATAGTCTTGGGCAGCAGGGCAGCGGGCTGGGACTTTATATCTGCAGGGAGATTATGCGGAAGATGGACGGGGAAGTGTTTGCAGAGAAGGAGAAGGACGGGATGGGAATTGTGCTGGTATTCCGATAGTGAAAGGAATGTCTGGTCATGAAACCGGACGAAGATAAAACAGCATGATACAGCAGCCATGTTTACGGAACCGGCGGTTTGTCAAAATTTTTGACAGACCGCCGGTTTTGTCTATAGTAAAAGCAGTTCCGGCATAGTATGATGAGAGTATGAAACAGCACGGAAAGGAGGGATGCGGAAATGGAAGCATTCCGTACCATTGAAGTAAAACGAAGCATTTTTGATAATAACGACAGGCAGGCGGAGCAACTTCGCAGAGAACTGAAAGAGAAGAGGGTATTCCTGCTGAATCTCATGTCTTCCCCGGGTTCAGGCAAGACGACAACCCTGCAGCGGACCATTGAGGCATTGAAGGAGGAGCTGAAAATCGGCATTATGGAGGCGGATATTGACTCTGATGTGGATGCCCGCACCATAGAGAATATGGGGGTAAAAGTAATACAGCTCCATACAGGGGGCATGTGCCACCTGGACGCGGATATGACGAGGCAGGGGCTTGACGCCATGGGAACCGGAAGCGTGGACCTGGCTGTGCTGGAAAACGTGGGAAATCTGGTCTGCCCGGCGGAATTTGACACGGGGGCAGTGAAGAACGCCATGATCTTATCGGTTCCGGAGGGAGATGACAAACCTCTGAAATATCCGCTGATGTTCTCCGTATGTGATGTGGTGCTGATCAACAAGATCGACGTGATGCCCTATTTTGATTTTGACCTGGAAAAATGCAGAGAAAACATCAGACTGCGCAATCCCGAGGCGAAAGTGATCCCAATCAGCGCAAAGACAGGGGAAGGTGTGGATGCGTGGGCAGATTGGCTGAGGACAGAAGTAAACACGTGGAGAGAAGCAAGGTAATCCGGAAGCAGGACTGTGAACAGCAGCAGGATAGCTGCAAAAGAGCATCTAAAGAGCTGCAAAAGAGCAGCGAGGCGGCTGCAGAATGGTAGAAAGGGTGGGTTTGTATATGGCAAATTTAAGACCGAAGATCGTGAAACTGGCAAAGATGGTGGGCGGTGTTGCAGGGGCAATGAACCGGATCGATGAGAAGGCTCCGGAATACTATGCGCTGAATGCTGTGGTCACGGATGATATGGCAGATGTAGCCCTGGTCATGGGGCTTCGTCAGCCGCGTACCTTTGAGTATATTGTGGAGAAATGCGGCAGAAGCCGGGAAGAGACAAAAAAGCTTCTGGACCAGCTTACATACACAGGCGTGGTGAAGGTATGGACAGATAAAAAGGATAAGAAGGACCGGTATTTCATCAATATTTTTGCACCTGGCATGCTGGAAATGATGGTAAATAACCGGGAGCAGCTTGCCGCGCATCCTGAGATCGGCAAGGCATTTGAGGAGTATACCAGAAAGAGGATCGCACCTATGGCGCCCCTTTTTCCGGAAGGCATGGCAATGATGCGTGTGACGCCTGTGGAGAGTGCTGTCAAAGACCTTCCGGGAGTACAGCCCTGGGAAAAGCTGTCTTATTATCTGAGAAAATACGATACATTCAGTGTGTCTGACTGTTCCTGCCGTCAGTCCAGAAAGGTGCTTGGCGAGGGCTGCGGACATCTGGAAAAGGATATCTGTATCCAGATGGGAACCGGAGCAGAATATTATATCAGGACAGGAAGAGGCCGTCAGGTGAGCCGGGAGGAAGTGTTGGAAATCCTGAAATTTGCGGAGGACAACGGTCTTATGCATGAGATGCCCGCAACAGACGGGCTGGGTGAATCGGCGGCAATCTGCAACTGCTGCAGCTGTTCCTGTTTTTCCATGCGTATCGCAACGCTGTTCCGCACACCGGATGCCATCCGCTCCAATTTTACAGCGGAGGTGAACCCGGAGGAGTGTGTGGCCTGCGGGCAGTGTGTGGAAAACTGTCCCACAAATGCCCTGAAGCTGGGACAGAGACTCTGTGCCAAAAAGCCGGTTCCAAAGACAGAGGAACCTACGGCCAGGGATCATGTGTGGAGCAAAAAGAACTGGAATATGGACTACAGGGAGAACCGTCAGGATGTGGCGGAGGAGGGAACTTCCCCCTGTAAAACCGCCTGTCCGGCCCATATTGCGGTACAGGGCTATATCAAGCTGGCTGCCAGGGGAAAATACAAAGAGGCCCTGGAACTGATCAAAAAGGAAAATCCATTCCCGGCTGTCTGCGGCCGTATCTGCCCGCATGGCTGTGAGGATGAATGTACCCGCGGGGATATTGACGAGCCCATCGCCATTGATGAGATCAAGAAATTTATCGCGGATAAAGAACTGGACAGTGATGTGCGCTACATTCCGCCGAAACGCTACCATCTGGGCAATAAGATCGCCATTATCGGCGGCGGCCCTGCAGGACTTTCCTGCGCGTATTACCTTGCCATAGATGATTACCGGGTGACTGTTTTTGAAAAACAGGAGAAGCTGGGCGGCATGCTGGCACTTGGAATCCCCTCCTTCCGCCTGGAAAAAGAGGTGCTGAATGCAGAGATTGATGTGCTGAAAGAGATGGGTGTGGAATTTAAGACCGGTGTGGAAGTGGGAAAAGATGTGACGCTGGATGAACTGAGAAAACAGGGCTACGAGGCATTTTACATAGCAGTCGGCGCCCAGGGCGGACGCAGGCTGAACGTGGAAGGAGAGGACGCTTCCGGTGTGGTATCCGGTGTGGAATTCCTGCGCGAAGTAAACCTGGGACGTGGCCGTACCCTCGCCGGAAATGTAGTGGTAGTGGGCGGCGGCAACGTAGCTGTGGATGTGGCCCGCACAGCCACAAGGCAGGGAGCTGCCACGGTAAAAATGTACTGTCTGGAAAGCCGTAAGGAGATGCCTGCCCTGGATGAGGAGATTGAAGAGGCAGAGGCTGACCATGTGGAATTCCAGAACGGATGGGGCCCGAAACGCATTCTGACAGAGGATGGAAAGGTGACAGGCGTGGAATTTATGCGCTGTGTCTCTGTCTTTGATGAGATGCACCGTTTTGCACCGAAATACGATGAGGAGGATACCATTACGGTTCCGGCTGATACGGTTCTTCTCTCCATTGGGCAGTCTATCGAGTGGGGCAGCCTGCTGGAAGGCAGCAAAGTGAAACTGGGCCGCGGAAACACTGCGCAGGCTGACAGCCTTACTTATCAGACCGGAGAAAAAGACGTGTTTGTGGGCGGCGACTGCTGTACCGGTCCGAAATTTGCTATTCACGCCATCGCAGCCGGCAAGGAAGGAGCAATTTCCATCCACAGATATGTGCAGCCGGGACAGACTCTGACCTTGGGCCGCGACAGAAGAGAATACCACGCCTTTGATAAAAATAACGTGGCTGTGGATCTGCAGAGTTTTGACAATACACCGAGACAGCGCCCTGCCCATGCACAGGAGAAGAAGGGCACTTTCCGGGATGACAGGATGACATTTACAGAGGAACAGATGAAAAAAGAGACGGAGAGATGCCTGGGCTGCGGTGCCGTACAGGTGGATTCCTATATGTGTGTGGGCTGCGGTATGTGCACCACAAAATGTAAATTTGATGCCATTCATCTGAAACGTACCGGTCATTCCAAACCGGATCTGTATGAGAAGCTTCCGGTGAAAATCGCGGCAAATGCAGTGAAGAGAAGCGGAAAAATTGCCGCCTCATCTGTGAAAACTACCCGCAGAAAGGACTGATCCTATGCATGAACTTGGAATCCTGGACGCCATGATCCACACCATTGAGGATGTGGTGCGGGAAGAAGGAGCCGAAGAGGTGGAACGAATCGTATTGGATGTGGGAGAGCTCTCCGGTGTCGTACCCAGATATCTGGAGGAGTGCTGGCCGGCAGCCAGATACAAAACCTCCATGGAGGAGACAGAACTGGAAGTATGCGTAGTGCCCGGCATTGTAAAGTGCCGGGACTGCGGCAGAATCTTCAACGCCATGGAGTATGACATGCGCTGTCCGAAGTGTGAGGGACAGCAGATGGAAATTCTTTCAGGAAATGATCTGATGATCAAGGAAATTCTATGTAAATAGGGGGAATGGGTATGTTTGCATTTTACGAGGGCGTTCCCACAGCACTGGCGGAACCCGGTATTTATCTATATGATCCTTCATATAAGAAAGACAAAACGCAATCCCTACAGGACAGAGTTGTATTCAGACTTGGCGTCCTATCAGAAAATAAAGACACTGGCAAAATAGGCAGGATGAACGCAGTCCTTTATTTAGAAGCAACAGAATAACAGGCGTGTCCGGAAATTGGAAGACTGCCCAAAAAGGTTCTTGGGAAAACCTTTTGGGCAGCCTTTTTTTGTGTACTGCAAAATAAGCATATTGTGCTATTTTTGAGCGCGTGTTCCATATCGAAACAGGGAAGGATTTGTTATAATTAGAAAAAATATTAAATCACAGACGGCTGCGAGTGGACAACCGTATCAGCGGTCTGTACAGCGGCAGGGAGGAGGGATGACGCATGATTTCAACAAAGGAGGGATATGCAAGAGCAGAATATTTTTCCAGCATTGCGGCAGCGGACAGCAGAAGAAAGGAATTCGACATTAAGAATCATTCTCTTATTTATACGGAGCAGAAGCCGGATTTTCTGTTTATCGGAGATTCTATTACCCATTACTGGGAGTTAAATGCATATTTTAATCTGCCGGGACAGTTGATCGTGAACCGGGGAATCGGCGGTGACACAACAGAATTCTTAAAAAGGCGGTTTTATGCGGATGCTCTGCAGTTAAAGCCAAGATACTGCATAATGGGCATTGGAATCAATGATTCCATTGAACTGGAGGGGGATTATTGGAAAAGACTGGAGCCGAAGCCTTATGAGGAGGTCCTGACAACAGCTCAGAACAATATCAGCAATATAATATGCCAGGCAGAAAATACAGATACCACTTTAATTCTGACCTCTCTTCTGCCGATACATATTCCCATTCTGTTAAATGAAGCGGTTCGCAAAAGGTATATTAAAGAGATGAATGCATGGCTGGCGCAGACAGCGAGAAAGAATAAGCTGATTTTTGTAAACTATTATAATACCACCACATTTCCGGGAACCGAAAAGCTGCTGGATGGCATTACCTATGACGGTCTGCATCCCAATGCAAAGGGGTATGAAATTATGGCAGCCGTTTTGAAGAATACACTGCACCAGTACAAGATCGATCTGTGATCAATCAGGAGGAAAAATACAATGATCTTTGATTCCATTCAAAACAAAGAAAATTACAGGGAGTACGAAACACTTTATCAGATACTATGCTATTTGGAGGGGCTGAAGCAGGGAGAGCTTCCTCTGCCGGATACGGTGATCTGTGAGAACCGCGCTTTCTGTAATCCTGTTTCTCTGACATCAAAACCGGAAGATGCCTGTATTTATGAAGCACACAAAAAATATATAGATTTACACTACATTGTGTCAGGCAGAGAGGGAATCGCCACAGCGGATGTCAAATCCCTGACTGCGTCAGTCCCATACAATGCGGACAGGGATATTGCCTTTTATAAAGGCAGTGCATTTGGCCGTTATCTGTTGAAACCGGGTGATTTTATGGTGTGTTACCCCAGCGATGCCCACATGGTGGCAATCATGGAAAATAAGCCGGAAAATATAGAAAAAGTAGTAGTTAAAATAAAAGTACAGTAGTCAGTAAGAGCGGGCGGGGCAGCTATAAAGTGTAGATCGACAGGTGTATCTTCACGGATAGCTGCCTTATTTATTGCTGAAAGCTGCATAAAAAATTTATAAGGAGGATTCCTTCATGTCAGTGATTGACAATATACGTTTTACATTTCTCTATATTGATCTGTATTCCATGGGAAGGACATGGGTATATCCGGAATCAGTCATACCATATAACATTTTTCGGTACATAGTGAAGGGAAAGGCAGAGTTCTGTATTGACAGCGAAGAGATTCTGGTGGAGGAGAACCAGATCGTGTACATACCCAGCGGGTGCAGAATGTCCTGCCATGCACTCAGCGATACATTTGAATTTTTCAGTATCCGTTTTACCACCTCTGTTTTTTATGAAGGTGAAGATGTGTTAAGAGAATACTATGGAATACCAAGGGTTACACAGAGTATGGGAGAAGATAATTATTTCAAAGAGATCTACAGGTGGGTGAAGACAGAGCATATCGCGAAGAAATGTTTTGTGCGGGGATACCTGGACCTGCTCATAGGCTCTCTTGCAGTCAGAGGAGAGAAGATAGACAGGGTGAAAGGAGAAATCAAAACAGAAGAGTATGATTTGGAGAGAATCAAAAAAAGAGCCATGAAAACGAAGAAGCAGATCGATCCCAGGGTACAGATCGTGGCGGATTATATCGTTCTCCATCCAAAAGAAAAATATACGCCTGAAAAAATGGCAAATATGGCGGAACTGAGCAAGCAGAGGTTCAGCAGTCTTTTTAAGGAGAATATGGGAAAAACACCCATGGAATACGTGAGGGAGATCCGGCTTACCACTGCGGCAAGGGCTCTTTTGGTGAGCAATGATAATGTCAATGATATTGCCTACGAGGTGGGATATGAGGACGCCAATTATTTTATCAGAGAGTTTAAAGCAGCTTTCGGGTTTACACCGAATCAGTACCGGAGGGTGGCAAGAGAATAAGAATAAGAGTCTAGTGCTATTATTGAGCGTTTGGTTAGTAGATGTACACAAAGAAAATAGGTAAAATAAACTTACAATAAACAAATCGATACGGCCGATATCGGGGAACAGTAAAAAGTGAACAGAGAGGAGAGCTTTATGAGAAGAAAATTAGCAGTTTTGCTGGTGGGTACCATGATAGGTTCCGCCATGCTTGCAGGATGCGGACAGAACGGGAATACAGAAAGCAAACAGACAGCAGCGGAAACAGGAGAATTAAAAGGTGACATTACATTTTGGCATTCCTTTACACAGGGGCCGCGTCTGGAGGTGATACAGGAGACCGCGGACCAGTTTATGAAGGATAACCCGGATGTAAATATAACCATAGAGACGTTTTCCTGGGGGGATTTTTATACGAAATGGACCACCGGTCTTGCATCCGGGAATGTGCCGGATATGAGCACTGCGCTTCCCGGTCATGTGGTAGAGATGATGGACGCAGAGGCCCTGGTTCCCCTGGATGATCTGATCGATGACATAGGTAGAGATAAGTTTTCAAAAACTGCCCTGTCGGAAGGAGAAAAGGACGGCACCTGCTATTCCCTGCCATTGTATTCCCATGCACAGGTCATGTGGTACAGAAAGGATCTGCTGGATGCAGCAGGCCTTGAAGTCCCCAAGACATGGGATGAATTTGCCGATGCGGCAAAAACCCTGACAAAAGACGGGGTTTACGGATGTTCCTTCCCCTGCGGTTCCAATGACCTTATGGGAACACGTTTCTTAAACTTCTATGTAAGAAGCGGCGGCGGGAGCCTTCTTACAGATGATCTGAAAGCAGATCTGACAAGTGATCTGGCACTTGACGGCATTCGTTACTGGCTGGACATTTATGAGAATTGTTCTCCGAAGGATTCTGTAAATTATGCAGTATTAGATCAGGCAACCCTGTTCTATCAGGGAAAGACAGCCTTTGACTTTAACTCCGGTTTCCAGATCGGCGGCGTTGAAACGAACTCCCCTGATTTGGTGGATCAGATTGACTGTGCGCCTCTTCCGAAGATAAATGCGGATGACCCGGAATACGGAGCGGAAACTTCCAATATTCCGATGGTGGTATGGGAGAACTCAGAACACCCGGAAATATGCAAGGAATTTATCAAAAAATTATACGAGAAAGATACCTATATCAAATTCCTGGAAGCAACACCGGTAGGTATGCTGCCTTCCATTACAGGTATTTCGGACACACCGGAATACAAAGAGAACGAAACCGTACAGAAGTTCTCCAATGCGGTAGATGTAATCACAAAAACCATGGATATGGGTACTGCCATAGGATTTGAAAAAGGCCCCAGTGTTCAGGCCGGTCTTCTCACATCTCAGGGAATCATAGAGAGTATGTTCCAGGATATTATCACAAACGGAACGGATGTGGAAAAAGCTGCACAGACAGCAGAAGACAAACTGAATGAGGTATTCAGCACTGTACAGTGATTTTGAATACATAACCTGTTACCAGGGGCTGCCCGAACCACCACGAAGGGCAGTCCCATCCCTCAGAAAGGCGGCATTTTTGTGAAAAGAAAAGTAAAATTTGATTATGCCCGCTGGATTTTCGTACTTCCTGCACTGCTGGTTGTGGGGATACTGTTGGTATATCCTATCTTTTCCAGTTTATATTACAGTATGACGACCAAGCATCTGATCAAGGCTTCCTATGATTTTATAGGATTGGAAAATTATAAAGCGGTTTTATCAGACTCTAATTTTTATAAGGCATTTTTGACCTCCATACTCTGGACCGTGGGTTCATTGTTAGGACAGTTGTTCATCGGATTTACAGCAGCACTGGCCATTAATCGGGTGAAGATCGGAAAGGGAATTTACAGAACCCTGATGATCATCCCCTGGGCATTCCCCTCTATTGTAATCGCACTTTCCTGGAAATGGATACTGAACGGTGTTTCAGGTTTCCTCCCGAATATTCTTGTCCAGTTGGGCATCAGCAGCGAACTTCCGCAGTTTTTAAGTGACAGCAGTCTGGTATTTCTGACATTGATTTTTATTAATGTCTGGTTTGGTGCGCCGATGATCATGGTAAATGTGCTGTCTGCACTGCAGACCATTCCCCAGGACCAGTATGAGGCAGCTCAGATTGACGGTGCTTCCAAATTCCAGCAGTTCTGGCATATAACAGTACCGCATATTAAAGTCGTAGTCGGCCTGCTGGTAGTGCTTCGTACCATCTGGGTATTCAATAACTTTGATATTATTTATCTTCTTACAGGCGGCGGCCCTGCCAACGCCACGACCACAGTTCCTGTCTATGCGTATAATATGGGCTGGGGAACAAAACTTCTGGGCAGGTCATCTGCAGTCACTGTGCTTTTGCTGGCATTCCTGCTGCTGGTTTGTTTGGTTTACTTTACGATCATTGGAAAATGGGAAAAGGAGGACAAGTGATGACAAATCAAAAAGAAAAGATCGGCAATGGACTCTGCCATGTATATTTGATCATTTTGTCCGTGATTGCTTTTTTCCCGCTGGTATGGGTTTTACTGTGTTCCGTAAAATCTTCGGGAGAGCTGACCGCAAATCCAACCCGATTTCTGCCAAAGCACTTTACACTGGAAAACTTTACCCATGTGATTCAGGACCTGGGATTTGCAGGGAATATCAGCAACAGTTTGATCATTGCAATATCAACTACCTGCATCGCCATTGTGGTATCATCCATGGCGGCATATGGAATCGTAAGATTTTTTCCGAAGCTGGGTTCCATTATGTCAAAGGTTCTGGTGGCAACTTACATGTTTCCTCCCATCCTTCTGGCGATTCCCTATTCGATGGTCATGGCAAAGCTGGGATTTGTCAATACCAGGGTCGGACTTGTCATAGTGTATCTCTCCTTCAGCGTACCTTATGCTGTATGGATGCTGGTAGGCTTTTTCAAGACAGTGCCGCTGGGAATCGAGGAAGCGGCAAGAGTGGACGGAGCCAATAAACTCCAGACTTTTGTGAGGATTGTACTGCCCCTGGTCATGCCGGGGATCGTGGCAACAGCCATTTATACATTTATCAATGCGTGGAATGAATTTTTATACTCTTTGATCCTGATCAACAGCACAGATAAGATGACAGTGTCTGTGGCTTTAAAATCTCTTCAGGGTTCGGAAATCCTGAACTGGGGAGATATGATGGCAGCATCTGCCCTGGTGGTGGTACCGTCCGTAATATTCTTTATGTTTATACAGAATAAGATTGCAGGCGGCATGACTGACGGAGCAGTAAAATAACTTTGGATATATTTGGAGGTAATAGAATATGAAGACAATAGGATATGCAATTGTGGGTACCGGTTATTTCGGCGCGGAGCTTGGACGTATTATGAAGGAGCAGGAAGGGGCCAGGATCGTGGCTGTCCTTGACCCGGAAAACGCCCAAACCGTTGCAGAGGAACTGGGATGTGACGTGGAAACAGATTTAGATACCTTGTACAGCCGGGAAGATGTGGAGGCTGTGATTGTGGCAACACCTAATTACCTGCACAAGGAACCGGTCATAAAGGCGGCAGAGCACGGGGTAAATGTTTTTTGCGAAAAGCCTATCGCGCTGAGTTATAAGGACTGCGACGAGATGGTAAAAGCATGTCAGCAGCACGGTGTTACCTTTATGGCAGGCCATGTCATGAATTTCTTCCGGGGTGTGCGTCATGCGAAAAAATTGATCAATGACGGAGTGATCGGAAAAGTTCTGTACTGTCATTCGGCCAGAAACGGATGGGAAGAACCGCAGCCGTCGATCTCCTGGAAAAAGATCAGGGAAAAATCAGGAGGACATCTGTATCATCACATTCATGAACTGGACTGTGTACAGTTCCTCATGGGCGGGATGCCGGAAACAGTGACCATGACAGGGGGAAATGTTGCGCACCAGGGGGATGAGTTCGGTGACGAGGATGACATGCTGTTTGTAAACATGGAATTTTCTGACAACCGTTATGCGGTTTTGGAGTGGGGGTCTGCCTTCCACTGGCCTGAGCACTATGTGCTGATTCAGGGGACAAAGGGTGCCATCCGTATTGATATGTGTGACTGCGGGGGCACGTTAAAGGTGGATGGAAAAGAGGAGCATTTTCTTGTCCATGAGTCCCAGGAGGAGGATGATGACCGTACCAGAATATACCACGGCACCGAGATGGACGGAGCCATTATGTACGGAAAACCGGGGAAAAAACCACCTATGTGGCTTCACAGTATTATGAAAAATGAAATGAAATACTTAAACGGCATTATGCACGGAGCAAAGGCAGATGATGAATTCAGGCCTCTGCTCACAGGAGAGGCAGCAAGGGCAGCCATAGCAACAGCCGATGCATGTACCATGTCCAGGTATGAGAACCGCAAAGTGCAGCTGCGCGAAGTGTTAGGAGAAAAGAGCGAAGAATAGATTCAGGGTAATATACACCGCATTTTTTCTCTGACAGCTTCGGAAGAATCTTGACAAATAAAAAGTCATGTTATATAATGACAGCGTTCATCGGAGGGTGAACCATTCTGACAGAAATGGTAACCGGATAAGATGCTGGCTGAGATGCCTGCTTCTTATCCGGTTTTTTGTGTGGGTTTAGAGCCTTTTATAGTATGAAACCTCCGTGAAATGTACATTACGAGCAAAAGGAGAAAAATGAGAGTATGAGTCAAGGACAGAATTTTACAAAAGGAAAAATCTTGATGCCGCTTGTTAAATTTGCCCTGCCGGTGCTGGCGGCTATTTTTCTGCAGACCATGTATGGAGCAGTGGACATGCTGGTTGTGGGACAGTTTGCCCAGGCGGCAGACGTGTCGGCAGTATCCACGGGGAGCTGGCTGATGCAGCTTGTGACGGCTTTTGTGGTGGGAATCGCCATGGGTACTACGATTCTTCTGGGAAGAAAAATCGGTGAGGGGAGAGCAGAGGAAGGCGGCAGGATCATCGGAGCCAGTATCATGCTGTTCATCATCATAGGTGTCGTGATAACCGTTATCATGGAAGCGTTTGCGGTGCCCATTGCCAGGATCATGCAGACACCGCCGGAAGCATTTGATGCCACGGTCTCTTATGTGAGGATCTGTTCCGCAGGGGCTGTGTTTATTGTGGCGTATAATGTGATCGGAAGTATTTTCAGGGGACTTGGAGATTCCAGGATGCCGCTTCTTACGGTGGCGATCGCCTGTGTGTTTAATATTGTCGGGGATTTACTGCTGGTGGGTGTTTTCGGGCTTGCCACTGCGGGGGCGGCCATTGCCACAGTGCTTGCTCAGGTGCTGAGTGTGGTGATCTCGCTGCAGATCATCCGGAAGAGGAAGTTTCCATTTGTTTTTCACAGAAAGGATATTGCATTTGACAGAAAACGGATGGGGGAAGTGTTCCGGCTGGGATTTCCAATCGCGTTTCAGGATGTGCTGGTAGGTATTTCGTTTCTGGCGATCACTGCCATCGTCAACTCTCTGGGAGTGATTCCCTCCGCGGGAGTAGGGGTTGCGGAAAAGCTGTGTGGGTTTATTATGCTTGTGCCGTCTGCTTTTAATCAGTCCATGGCAGCGTTTGTCTCACAGAATATGGGGGCCGGGGAGGCCGGAAGGGCGAAGAAGGCGCTGCTGTGCGGAATTGGGATGTCGCTGGCTGTGGGTGTTTTGATGGCTTATGGGGCATTTTTCCACGGGGATATCCTGTCGGGGATCTTTGCCAGGGATGGGGAGGTTATTGCGGCTTCGGCGGAGTATTTGAAGGCGTATGCCATTGACTGTCTGCTGGTTTCGGTGATGTTTTGTATGATCGGGTATTTTAATGGGTGTGGGAAGACTTTGTTTGTGATGGTGCAGGGAATCGTCGGTGCTTTCGGAGTGAGGATTCCAGTATCGTTTCTGATGAGCCGGATGGTGCCGGTTTCCTTGTTTGGGGTGGGGCTGGCGACGCCTTGTTCTTCGGGGGTGCAGATTGTTTTGTGTGTGGGGTATTTCTTTTGGGTGAATCGGAAGGGGAGTAGGGCGGTCGTGTGATGGTGGCTCACGGACGTCGGTATGGATAGGAGACCGGTAATGGCCCGCCGGCCCATACGGTCTCCTCTCCATGCCGACTGGTTGTGGAAGCGGGAGGAGCGGAGGTGTATGGGGGGCTGTGGTGGTGAATCCAGGACCGGAGCTTTTTACAGGTTTTGGGAGCAGAGGATGGAGATGTTGGCGGCGGTGTCCTGGGTTGGGGGGAGTTTTTGTTTGTGAAGGTAGTCTCTTAGGTAGATCAGGGGGAGGTAGCCCTGGCGGTGGAGGTCCTGGGAGATGGAAAAGTCTATGGTTCCATCCAGAAGGAGAGATTTCGTGTGTTCTGACATGTCATGGCAGATGATGCGGATCTCTCCTTTTTTTTGTGCCGTCTCCACGGCTTTGGTACAGCCGGCTACGCTGCGGTTGGCCATGTAAATGGCTTTTATGGCCGGGTCTTCCTGAAGGGCGCTGAGGACTTTTTTGTAGGTGAGCTGGTAGTTGTTGTAGGTCTCTATGACCTGGATCTGGTCCCGGGGGAAGCCAATCTCAGACATGCGGGTGCAGAAGCCGTCCAGACGGGCACGGTGGCCGTCGAATTCCAGGTTGCCCGCCGCGGCAAGGATTCTGCCGGTGGAGGGGATGCATTTGCTGATGAGTTCGGCGGCAATGCGGCCGCTTTTATTGTAGTCCTGACCGATGAAGCAGAGTCTGTCGGTGCCGGGCAGATCACTGTTGAAGGTGATGACCGGGATGTCTTTTTGGGTGAGGGAACGGATCTTCTCCTCAATGGATGGGTCGTTCATGGTGCAGACAGCAGCGCCCTGAATGCCCGCCTCTAAAAGCGCGTCCAGTTTTTCGATGCTTTCCTCCGGGATGTCGGTTTCGCATTCTTCTACCAGGATCTTTACATGGAAATCAGTGAGCTCGGCCTGGGCAGCTTCAATGCCGCGCATGATCTCCCAGCGGAAATGGCCGGTCCAGTTGGGCAGAAGCACACCAAGCTTGATCGGCGGAAAGCCCTGACCAAACAAGGTTTTCTGGTAGGTGCTGCGGGGGGTAAGGTAGCCGGTCTCCTGAATGGCTGCCATGACCCTTTCGTAAACGTCCGGGCTTACATGGGAACGGTTGTTGAGAACACGGTCTACCGTTCCACGGGACACGCCCGCTTTGTCAGCGACCATCTGTATGGTTGGTTTTTTGTTTATCATGATTCCTCCTGTTTATGTGCACGTGCTATTGCACGGGGATGGTATTTTTGCTCTGGGCATCTTATGATTAAATTCTATCATATGGAGAAGGGGGTTGTAAATAGGGGGATTGGTTAAGTTTAACAAAAGGAGAAGAAGTGAGGGCTGATAAAATGGTATGTTCAAAAGCACAATATTGTGAAATGTAGCTAAAAATGAAAAAGAAAGGGCAGAGATGTTGACAAAACCGGAAGGCTTTTCTATAATTATAAGTGCAAAAGCACATAAAGTGTAAAAGCACAAAGAAAAACAGTTCACAGCCAGACGCCGGAGGGGGTCAAAAAGGCCGGGCTTCGCAATGCGGGGTGCAATGCCGGGGGGACTGGAGCGGGTGGGCAAAAACAAAATAGCGGAGAGTAAAGGAGCGTATTGAGATGAAAGCAGGAATTATTGGAGCAGGTAGAATCGGAAAGGTGCATGCAAAGAATATTTCTATGTTTGTGCCGGAGGTGGAGATCAAGACGGTTGCAGACCCTTTTATGAATGAAGAGACAGAGAAATTTCTGAGAAAATGCGGTGTGCATAATGTGACAAAGGACGCGGAGGATATTCTGCAGGATGAGGAGATAGACGCGGTTCTGATCTGTTCCTCCACGGACACGCATTCCAAGTATATTATTGAGGCTGCCAGGGCAGGAAAGCATATTTTTTGTGAAAAACCGATAGATTATGATCTGGGCAAGGTGAGGGAAGCCATTCAGACGGCAGAGGACGCCGGTGTGAAGCTGCAGATCGGATTCTGCCGCAGATTTGACCACAATCACAGAGGCGTCTATGATATGGTGCAGTCAGGAAGGATCGGGAAGGTGCAGATGATCAAAATCAGTTCCAGGGATCCGGAGCCGCCGGCTATTGAATATGTGAAGGTTTCCGGTGGTATTTTCTATGATATGATGATCCATGATTTTGACATGGCACGCTTTCTGGCAGGAGGGGCTGAGGTGACTGAGGTTGTGGCTGCCGGCTCTGTGCTGATCGACCCGGCTATCGGGGAGGCGGGGGATGTGGATACCGCTGTTGTGATGCTGAAGTTTGACAATGGCATAATTGCCACCATTGACAACAGCAGGAAGGCCGTCTATGGATATGACCAGAGAGTGGAGGTATTTGGCTCCGAGGGCTGTGTGCGCAATGAAAATGATGTGCCGAATACGGTTGTGCTCTCAGATGCCGAGAGGACCAGCTGTGAAAATACATATAAGGTAATGTGGGATCGTTATACCGGTGCCTTTGTCTCAGAAATCCAGGCATTTGCAGATGCCGTGGAGAACGACAGGGAGACACCTGTAACCGGAATGGACGGGCTGTATCCGGTACTGATGGCAGCCGCTGCCACAAAATCTCTGAAAGAGGGAAGGCCTGTAAAAATTGAGGAGGTAGAAGGAAGATGAGTCTGAGAAAATGCGCATGTATTGACACCCTGTACACAGAGCTGCCCTGGGAGGAAAGATTCCTGGCGGCAAAGAAGGACGGATTTGACGCGGTGGAATTCTGGGACTGGAGAATCCGGGATCTGGAAGCCACAAAGAGGGCGGCTTGCGAGGCCGGCATTGCGATCAGCGGATTTAACGGGGACGCGGATTATTCCCTGGTTGACCCGGAGCACAGAGAAAAGTACGTGAAATATCTGGAGGAATCCATCCGGGCAGCAAAAGCCGTGGGCGCAGGCAGTGTGACCATTCACTCCAATGCCCTGGGTGAGGGAGGAGTTGTGGTGGACCACTATGATAACCTTTCCCATACGGTGAAGCTCTGCTCCATGTACCGTACACTTTTGGACTGTGTGGAGACAGCGGAGAGAGAAGGGATCAACCTGAACCTGGAGGCCCTGAATATTACCACAGACCATGTGGGAAATTTTCTTGAGAATACACAGATGGGAGCGGAGATATGCCGCCTGATCGGGTCACCCAGGCTGAAGCTTCTCTACGATGTGTATCATATGCAGATCAATGAAGGCTGTATCTGTGATACCATTTCCCATTACGCAGACCAGTTTGGACACATCCATGTGGCGGATGCTCCGGGGCGTCATGAGCCGGGGACGGGGGAAATCAATTATAAAAAGGTGCTGCGTCATCTGGAGGCATGCGGGTATACAGGATATGTGGGTTATGAGCTGTTTCCGCTTGCAGATACAGAGAGTGCTGTGAAGGCGATTATGGAAGCGTGCTGAAAAACGAATTGAGAAATTATGTGGCGGGGAGGTCATTATGAAGAAGAAAATAACCTTTGGGACAAGGGTAGCATATGGATGCGGGGATACAGCCTGTAATATCGTGTACGGGATGATATCCACACTGCTGACGCTGTTTTACACGGATTATGTGGGGATTTCACCGGTGACCATCGGTATTGTCATGCTGGTGTCCAGAGTATTTGACGGCAGTTCAGATCTGATCATGGGATTTTTGGTAGACAGAACCAGGTCTAAATGGGGAAAATCAAGACCTTGGATTTTGTGGATGACGATTCCTTATGCCATAGCGGCGATTCTTATGTTCACAGTGCCGCACACCACAGATTTTCTGAAAGGGATATACATATTCGTCACCTATAATCTGACCACAACGGTTATCTACACAGCTATCAATGTACCTTACGGTTCACTGTCCACCATGATGACCAGGGATTCTTACCAGCAGGATCTGCTGTCCATTTTCCGGATGATCCTGTCCCCGGTGGGACGCATTATTTCCGTGACCTTTACCATGCCTCTTGTGAAAATATTCGGAAATGACCAGTCTGCATGGATCAAGACCATGTGCATCTGGGTGGTGATCGCTGTGGTTCTGCTGCTGTTCTGCTTCTTCCGGTGTGAGGAGACTGTGGTAACAGAGACAAAAAAAGAAGAGAAGCGTTCTGTGGGCGTGAACATCAAGGCTCTTGTAACGAACAAGTATTTCTGGTGCGTGCTCGGGCTGTGGTCGATCCAGGTCATCCATATGACAATTGTGGGAACGGATCTGCCCTATTACTGTAAATATATTTTCGGAAATGATACGTGGATGTACAGCACCCTGTATTTTCTGGAAACTGTGTGCATGATCGGCGGCGCAGTGGCCTGCCCGTTTCTGATCAAAAGATGGGGAAAGAGGAATGTTACGCTGGCGGGCTGCCTCATTGCGGTGGGCTCCCAGCTTCTGGTGCTGGTCAACCCTTATAACTTCCAATGGCTGTTTTTTGTGACACTTATCCGTTCTATAGGTGCATCCCAGTTGTCAGCCACCATCTTCGGCATGCTGGGGGATGTGGTGGAATACGGCTGCTGGAAAAACGGGTTCCGCCAGGAAAGCCTCGTATTCGGCGGCGCAAGCCTGGGATTCAAGGTGGGAACGGGTATCACAAGTGCTGTCATGACAGGACTCATGACCGTAAGCGGCTATATCAGCTCAACCGGAGCGCAGGTGGTACAGCCGGAATCCGCTGTCAGAACCATTGGAAATATCTATAAGTTCGGCCCGGTCATTGTCTGGGGTGCGGCGGTGTTGATTTTGCTGGTGTACAAGCTGGATAAGATGTATCCGCAGATTGAACGGGATTTGCTGGAGCGGGAAATGAAGGCAGAGTGAAAAAGAGGATCTGGAGAGAGGAGCAATTTTAAGTAGAATCATTTATGAGGTGGATTTTCCACATGCTGACCTGTACAATAGAAGAAAACAGAAGAAATGTACAGGGGGAATGAAAAATGCCGGTTGTTATAAGAGAAGACAGGGAGCAGTACATGCAGGAGCTGCGGGACTGGCTGGAACAGGAAAGAGATGTGCCGCTTGAGGAGATGGCTGATTTTTTTCACAGGCGTATTGATACATATGAGGAGAAGATGCAGACCTGGAAGGCAGCCTATGAAAAAATCGCCGGCTGGATCGGCGGGGATACGAAAAGGATGCTGGATCTGGGCTGCGGGACGGGGCTGGAACTGGAATCCATTTTCCGGAAATATCCCCATATCCATGTGACAGGGATCGATCTGTGCGGTACTATGCTGGAGAAGCTGAGACGGAAATACCGGGGAAAGGATATCACACTGATATGCGGGGATTATTTTCAGGAGCCTTTTGGGGAGTCCTGTTATGACATGGTGATCTCCTTTGAATCCCTGCATCATTTTCTGCCTGAGAAAAAGAGGAAACTCTTTGCAAAGATCGAAAAAGCTCTGAAGCCGGGAGGACGATTCCTGGAAGGGGATTACATTGCCTGCTGTGAGGAGGAGGAAAATCTCCTGCGGCTGGAATGCCGGAGAAAACGAAAGGCAGGAGGGATCTCAGAGGATCAGTTTGTACACTTTGACATTCCTCTGACCCTGGAGCATGAGACTGAGCTTTTAAAGAGCGTGGGATTTGCAAATGCAGCGGGGTTGGAATGTATTGACGGGGCAACATTTATAGAAGCAGTAAAATAAGCGCGTGCAGCCGGGAACAAAATCCGGCTGCATTTTTTGTGCCGAAAAACCGTATTCCGGCGCGCAGGTCCGGCAGGTTCAATCCTCCCACAGATAATCCAGTTTTCCTTTTTCAATGTGAAAGCTGGTCTCCAGCATATAGGAGAATACATCCAGGGTCTTTCTGGTGTGCTCCCTGCTGTCTCTTGTGAGATGGTTGTCCAGCTTAATGGTCAGGATAATGAGGACAATCTCGGAAACCTCCTCAGGGGATTTGCAGTGCATAGACCCCTCCCGGTTGCCCTGGCGGATAATGTCTGACAAGATCGGGCGCAGGTTTCTCACCATAATGCGGATATACTGCTGATGCAGAAGAGCGCTCTGCTGCAGCTCGAAAAAATTGTTGGACTCCTGGCGGAGAAGCTCCATGGAGGATTCCCGGCAGGTGCGGAATATGATCTCCATCTTGGTCAGGGCATCCATATCAGGGGCTTCCAGCAGATTTTTGGCTTTTTCTATGGCAGCGGAATAGGAGCGTTCGATGACAGCTTCCAGAATTTCTTCCTTGGATTTGAAATAATAGTAGATACTTCCCTTCCCGATGCCCGCTTCTTTGGCAACATCGCTGACAGATATGGACTGGGCGCTGTTTTGGTTCATCAATCTCTGCATGGCATCCAGGATCATATCCTTTTTTCTATTGTTTTGCATAAATACCATTCTCCGTTTTTCTTTGATAGTAACATGATAGCATAAAAATGTAAACTTGACTATCGGTCGAAAAAGTGGTATCTTGTTTACAACCTAAATTCGACCGGTGGTCGAAAAATGGCGAAATATGTTTGGAGGAAAAATAAATGACGTATCAGGAATTAGTGAGTGAGATCAGAGACCTTTTTATGCAGGCGGATGTAAGCGGGATCAAGGAGCACATTGCCTATCAGTTTAATATCAGGGGAGAGGCCGAGGGAGCCTTTTACGCGGAAGTATCAGAGGGGAAGCTGTACATAGAGCCATATGAATATTTCGACAGGGATGTGCTGTTTACAACCACAGCCGAGACACTTCTGGGCATTGCAGGGGGCACCATGGATGCTGTCGCGGCATTCACACAGGGAAAACTGCAGGTGGAAGGCAGCTTTGACAAAGCACTGATGCTTCAGAGTTTCTCCAAGCAGGCCGGAAAAGAAAAAAAGAAACAGGTAAAGACAGAAGATAAGACACCTAAGAGGACAGTCAGAAAAATTCTGAAAAAATAAACACATTCCGGGAACTGAGAGTGATGCACCGCGGATGCGCAGGCAGCCGCGGAGACGGGAGGAGTATCTATGAACGGATGGAGCTTGTTACTGGGAGCAGGGGCGCTGGCTGCTGCGGGGGAATACGGAATTGCGTCTTATTTTTTCAGGCGCACCATGCTCCGGCAGAAGGCGGAGACCAAAAGGACCATGGATATGGCAGGGACAAACTGGGATCTGTATATGCCGAAGATCAAGAAGATGAAAGCGTGGATGATGGAGCAGGAACGGGAGGATGTGTACATCACGTCCGGCGATGGGCTGAAGCTCCACGGGACATATTTTCCGGGGCAGGGAGGCAAAAAGCTGGTGATCTGTTTTCACGGTTATACCAGCAGAGGAATGAGTGATTACATTGGACTATCCAATTATTATCTGCCGAAAGGATTTAAGATGCTTCTGGTGGATGAGCGGGCACACGGGGACAGCGAAGGCACATACATCGGATTTGGCTGCCTGGACAGGGAGGATGCGCTTCTCTGGATCGAGTATGCGGCAAAGCGTTTTGGCAGCGGCTGTGAGATCTGGCTTCACGGCACCTCCATGGGGGCCTCCACGGTTCTCATGGCAAGCGGACTAAAACTTTCGCCGCAGGTGAAGGGAATCGTCTCGGACTGCGCCTTTACCACCGCCTGGGACGTGTTTGCCCATGTGCTGAAGGACCAGTACCATCTGCCCTCCTATCCCATTCTTAAGATATCGGACCGCATGTGCAGGGAAAAGGCGGGATATGGGCTGAAGCAGTGCAGTGCGGCTCTGGAAGTGAAGAAGGCAAAGGTTCCCATCCTTTTTATCCACGGGGATGCGGACACCTTTGTTCCCTGCAGTATGTGCTTTGAGATATATGAAAACTGCGCATCTAAGAAGAACATGCTCATAGTACACGGAGCGGGCCATGTGGAAGCTTTTTACAAAGAGCAGGTGCTGTATGAACAGAAGCTGACGGAATTTCTGGAGACGGCAGGGGAGGCCTGGGCGCCTGCGGGAAAGAGCATTTATGTATCAGATGTAACCGGAGAGGGAAACAGCGGGGAATCCGTTCCCGTTTGAAAATGAGAGGAGTTTAACATATGAAAGAGAAGTTTGGCAAACCACTGTATCCGCTGACCGCAGCACAGAAGCTGCACTTTTTCTATCAGAAATACTGTCCGAAAAAGCAGGTGCTCAATATCGGCACCAGCCTGACCATTCAGCAGAGCCTGGATTTTGGCGCGCTGAAGGAGGCTGTCTATAAGGCATACGCCAGATGTGAGTCCATGCGCCTTCGTTTTACACAGGACGAGGACGGCAGCGTGTATCAGTACATTGCTGACAGGGAGGAGAGGGAGATTGAGTTCTTTGATTTTACCGGATGGCAGGAGTGCCATGCTGTGGATAAGATGAAGGAATGGACCTCCATTCCCTTTGAACGGTTCGATTCCCCCTTAAACCGGGTAGTCATGATCATTACGCCGGATGGTTTTCAGGGCATCTACCTGCTGGTGGACCACATGACCATGGATGCCCAGTCTCTGATCCTGTTTCTCAAGGATGTGATAGAGATCTATGCCAACATGAAATATGAGGGCATGGAATATCCAAAGGAGATGAAATCCTACATAGCGCAGCTTGAAAAGGACCTGGAGTATGAGGCGGATTCCAAGGCAAAGAAACGGGACACAGAGTTCTTTGAGAAGATGATCTCCTCCTCAGAACCTGTCTTCAACAGCATTTTCGGTCCCGGCAAGCTGGAAGCTGAGCGGGAAAAAGAGAAGAATCCCGAGTTAAGGGCAGTCACCAACGTCTCGGACAATGTGGATGCCAATATTATCACCTTCCAGTTAGAGGCAGATCCATCCAGGAGGCTGATGCAGTTCTGCGAGGCACACCATATTTCCATGGTGTGCCTGCTGATGATGGGGCTCCGCACGTATCTGCAGAAGGTGAACGGCAACGATGATGTCTCCATCAACACCACAGTTGCCAGAAGAGCCACTTTGGCTGAAAAGAAATGCGGCGGCACCAGGATTCACTGTTTTCCTTTCCGCACAGTGGTGGAGAAAAAGGATACGTTTATGGAAGGCCTGAAAAAGATCTGGGATGGGCAGAACCAGATTTTCCGCCATGCAAACTATGACCCGACGGCCTATTATGCATACAGGAACAAATATTATAAATTAAAGTCAGGGCAGACGTATGAGCCTCTGAGCCTGACCTACCAGCCTCTGACACTTCAGGGAAAAGGGCTGGAGCGTCTGCAGAACATTCAATATAAATCTGCATGGTACAGTAACGGCGCGGCAGCCCATGCCCTTTATCTGACGGTTATGCACAGAGCAGAGGACAATGGCATGAACTTTAATTTTGAACACCAGACCGGAGTGGTGCATTTTGAGGACCTGCAGTATCTGTATTACTATCTGTGCCGGATCATCTTCAAAGGCGTGGAGAATCCGGACATGACAGTGGGAGAGATTATCGAATCTGTATAATATTTTTGGGAGGAAATGAGAAATGTTAGAAAAATTAAAAGACATGATCTGTGAATATGTGGAAGTGGATAAAAATGCGGTTACGGAGAATTCCAGGTTCGTGGAGGACCTTGGTTTCACCTCCTATGATTTTATGAGTATGGTAGGGGAGTTGGAGGATGAATTTGACATTGAGGTGGAGGAGCGCCAGGTTGCGGAGATCAGAACCGTAGGCGAAGCGGTACACTACATCGAGAGTCTTCAGGACTAGAGCAGGAGGGGAAATATGAGCAGTCAGATCAACACCATGAAGGATATTATCGGCTATGCAGCCAAGACCTACGGGGAAAATCCGGCCATCCGTTATAAAGTGAGAAAAGAAGTGGTAACAAAGACGTATCTGGACTTAAAAAGGGACAGTGAGGCCTTCAGCAGAGCCCTGGAGGGCATGGGAATGCTGGGAAAACACGTGGCGGTCATCGGGCCGACTACATATGAGTGGATCATTTCTTATTTCGGAGCGGCGGACAGCGGATGCGTGATTGTGCCCCTGGATGCTCAGCTTCCGGCAGCGGATGTGTGCGAGCTTTTGAACAGGGCTGATATCAGTGTACTCGTCTATGATGAACTGCGCAGGGATGTGGTGGAACTGGCAGGGGAGAAATGTCCGGAGATCAAGTGCATGGTTTCCATGCAGGCAAAAGAGGATACCGAACAGGCAAAATCCCTGGATGTCCTTCTGAAAAACCATGCAGGGAGCTTTTCCTGTGAACTGGACCCGGACAAACTGTGTGCCATCTTATTTACCTCAGGCACAACAGGCAAAAGCAAGGGGGTAATGCTCACACACCGCAATCTGGCTGACAATGCATCCTGCCTGGATATGAAGATACCTGCAGGTACGGTATCCATGACCCTGCTTCCCATCCATCATGCCTACTGCTTTACCATGGATATCCTGAAAGGAATCTACATCGGCATGGTCATCTGCATCAATGACTCTATCATGCATGTGTCAAAAAATATGAAGCTGTTCAAGCCGGAGATCGTGCTTTTAGTCCCCATGGTCATTGAATCCATATACAAGAAACTGAAGGAATCCACAGGTATCCTGCCGAAAAAAATGGTGGCAAAGGCTGCTTTCGGCGGCAGTTTAAAGACCATCTGCAGCGGCGGGGCCTATCTTCCCCCAGAAATGGTGGGAGCGTTTGCTGAGTACGGCATCACCATTCTTCAGGGGTACGGCATGACAGAATGTTCCCCTGTCATCAGCACCAATCTGGAATGGGATTCCAAAGAGGGGTCTGTGGGAAAACTCCTTCCAAACTGTGAGGCCAAGGTTGTGGATGAGGAAATCTGGGTACGGGGTTCCAGCGTCATGATGGGATATTACAAGATGCCTGAGGAGACAGAAAAAGCTTTGGAGGACGGCTGGCTGAAAACAGGGGATCTGGGCTATGTGGATGAGGATGATTTTGTGTTCATCACAGGGCGGAAGAAGAACCTGATCATCCTGAAAAACGGAGAAAATGTATCCCCGGAGGAATTGGAAAATGAGATCAGCAGATCTCCTCTGGTAAAAGAGGTCATTGTCAGGGAGACAGAATCCGTCATTGAAGCTGAGATATTCCCGGACTATGAATATGCCTCTAAAAAGAGGATCAGGGATGTCAGGGAAAAGCTTCAGGAAGTGATCGACAACTTTAACAAAGGCCTTCCTCCCTATAAAAAGATTCACGGCCTGAAGATCAGGGAGGAAGAATTTGAAAAGACGCCTTCCAAGAAAATAAAGAGATATTAAGCGGACTTTCTGTTACTGTGCACGCAGTGAACAGTTACGACTTTTCCAGGCGCTGCATATACTGTCTGGGTGTCACATTTTTGTATTTTTTAAAGGCCCTGACAAAATAGCTGCTGTCATTGAATCCGCACCGGTAGGCAGCCTCCGTAACAGAAATGTCCTCTGCGGCCATGAGATAACAGGCCCGCTCAATGCGGTAATAATTCAGATAATCAATAGGTGTCCTGTGGATGACTGCACGGAAGAAGCGGCAGAAATATTTGGAGGACATGCCGGCCAGCCTGGACAGGTCCTCCAGGGTTATGGGGCTTTGATAATTCAGCTCTATATATTCCAGCACAGGTTTTAGCTGCTTTAGTTTTCCCTGTGTATGGTCGCCGGAGGCGCAGGGCGTGTAATATTCCCTGTCAAAAATCATACCATATAGTTCAAAAAGTGCTCCGAGGGAAGTCATTTCCCATCCGGGGCTTTTTTTGCGCAGGGAACCATACAGGGTTTCCGCGCGGGTTAGGATCTCCGGCTGCTTTTGGGTAAAGCGCATGAGAATCTGGATCTGGCGGCGCTGAATTCGATAGAGATAGCGGCGGATGGCGTGTGTGTGCATGAGCAGAGGCTTTGGGTCAAAAACGGCGCATTCATAGATGCAGTTTTCCGGCTCTCCGCCGTGGATGACGCCTTCCCCGATATAGATCAGTTCTCCTGCACTCACCACATACTCCCGGTCATCCAGACTGAGCCGGAGCTGTCCCTCCACGACCCGGAGCAGTTCTGTCTCCTTGTGCCAGTGAAAGGGCATGTGGTAACGCGGATGATGCTCATCCACATAATAATAGGCAAGGGGAAAATCCGCCGTGCCGTGGGCCTGTTTTTCGTTGTAATCCAGATAGTGCATAGCTGCCTCCTGACTATTTGTAAAAAGGTGAATATTGTCCTGTTTTTTGCCATTATATCACAGGAAATATGTTTGAAACAAGATTAGGATGGGAATATAAGAAAACTGTTAAAAACTTTAAATGTATGGAGGTACGAAAAATGGCAGAGAGCAGATTGATCGGAACATATCCTGTGATCGGGATCAGACCCACGATTGACGGAAGAAGAGGATACCTGAAGGTAAGGGAATCCCTGGAAGAACAGACCATGAATATGGCAAGATCCGCAGCGCGTCTTTTTGAGGAGAACCTGAAATACTCAAACGGCGAGCCGGTCAAGGTAGTCCTTGCGGACACCACCATAGGACGTGTGGCGGAGGCAGCGGCCTGCGCGGACAAATTCAGAAGAGAGGGCGTGGATATTACCCTGACTGTGACACCGTGCTGGTGCTATGGGGCAGAGACCATGGATATGGACCCCCAGACCATAAAAGCAGTCTGGGGATTTAACGGAACAGAGCGCCCGGGTGCCGTATATCTGGCAAGTGTGCTGGCAACCCATGCACAGAAGGGACTTCCCGCTTTTGGAATCTACGGCCATGATGTACAGGCAGCGGATGCCACGGAAATCCCCAATGATGTCAGGGAAAAACTGCTGCGGTTCGGACGTGCGGCAGTAGCGGCAGCATCCATGAGAGGCAAATCCTATCTGCAGATCGGTTCTGTGACCATGGGAATCGGCGGTTCCATCATTGACCCGGATTTCATTGAATCCTATCTGGGAATGCGGGTGGAATCGGTAGATGAAGTGGAGCTGATCCGCCGCATGACAGAGGGCATCTATGATGAGGAAGAGTTTAAAAAAGCGCTCTCATGGACAAAGGAACATTGCATAGAGGGATTTGACAAGAATCCGGAGGCGGTGCAGAAGACAAGAGAGCAGAAGGACGCAGACTGGGAATTCGTTGTGAAGATGATGTGCATCATTAAAGATCTGATGAACGGAAATGCAAACCTTCCGGAGGGATGCGAGGAAGAAAAAGTGGGACACAATGCCCTGGCAGCAGGTTTCCAGGGACAGAGACAGTGGACAGACTTTTATCCCAATGCAGACTTTGCAGAAGCCATGTTAAATACATCCTTTGACTGGAACGGAGCCAGAGAGCCGTATATCCTGGCCACAGAGAACGATGTGCTCAACGGCCTTGGCATGATGTTCATGAAGCTGCTCACCAACCGGGCGCAGATTTTTGCGGATGTGCGTACATACTGGAGCCCGGAGGCTGTGAAAGAAGCTACCGGCTATACTCTGGAGGGCAAAGCAGCACAGGCCGGCGGTTTCATTCATCTGATCAACTCCGGCGCAGCCTGTCTGGATGCCTGCGGGGAGGCAAAGGATGAAAACGGAAACAGTGTGATCAAACCATGGTTTGACGTGACCGAGGAGGACCAGGATGCCATTATGAAGGCAACTACCTGGAATGCCGCGGATTTCGGATATTTCCGGGGAGGCGGTTATTCATCCAGATTCCTGACAGATGCGGAGATGCCTGTGACTATGATCCGTCTGAATCTGGTCAAGGGGCTGGGACCGGTGCTGCAGATTGCAGAGGGCTGGACCATCAAGCTTCCGGCTGAGGTGTCAGACACGATCTGGAAACGCACGGACTACACCTGGCCGTGTACATGGTTTGCTCCGAGAGTGAGCGGTGAGGGCGCCTTTAAGACCGCGTATGATGTGATGAACAACTGGGGAGCCAACCACGGCGCCATCAGCTATGGCCACATCGGTGCAGATCTGATCACTCTGTGTTCCATGTTGAGAATCCCTGTTGCCATGCACAACGTACCGGAGGAAAAAATCTTCCGTCCCGCTGCATGGAACGCGTTTGGTATGGACAAAGAAGGACAGGACTACAGGGCATGTGCAGCTTACGGTCCGCTATATAAATAGGAAGGAAGATGGAAATGCTGGGAAAACAGATGCTGGCAGCAGATTACGGAGCCTCCGGCGGCAGAGTGATGCTGGGCAGCTTTGACGGTGAAAAAATCTCTCTTGGGGAGATGCACCGTTTTGCCAATGAGCCTGTGATCTTAAACGGAAAAGACAGAAGTACCATGTACTGGGATTTCCTACGATTGTTTCATGAGCTTAAGACCGGAATCACAAGGGCAGGGATCATGCAGGGCAGGTCAGGGGCGGATATCAGCAGCATCGGCGTGGACACCTGGGGTGTGGATTACGGACTGCTTGGCAGAGACGGTATGCTTTTATCAAGCCCGGTCCACTACCGGGATTCCAGAACAGAGGGAATGCTGAAAAAGGCTTTCTCACGCATGGACAGGGAAAGACTCTATGAGATCACAGGCAGCCAGTTCATGGAGATCAATACGGCATTTCAGCTTATGGCAGAGCAGGAATACAGAGAAGAGCTTTTGGAGCAGGCAGAGAGTATGCTTTTAATGCCGGATCTGTTCTCCTATTTTCTGTCAGGGGAAATGGGAAGTGAGTATACCATTGCGTCAACCACCCAGATGCTGGATGCTGTCAAAAAGGACTGGTCCGGGGAGGTGCTGGAAGGTCTGGGACTTCCTTCCCGGATATTAAAACCCGTGCTCATGCCGGGAACACGGCTGGGAAGTCTGAGAGATGAAATATGCCGGGAGCTGGGCATTGGTCCTATGGATGTCATAGCAGTGGCAGGACATGATACGCAGAGTGCCATGGCAGCTGTGCCGGCAGAAACGGATGATTTTCTGTTCTTAAGCTGCGGTACCTGGTCGCTGTTTGGAACAGAGCTTGACGTGCCTCAGATTGACGGGAGATCATTTGCCTGCAATATGACAAATGAAGGCGGATGCGGCGGCAAGACATCTTTCTTGAAAAACATCATCGGTCTCTGGCTGATCCAGGAGAGCAGAAGACAGTGGATGCGCGAGGGCTGCGAGTACAGTTTCGGGCATCTGGAATCCATGGCCCGAGACGCGGCGCCCTTTGTCTCCTTTATAGACCCGGACGCGCCGGAGTTCGTGCCTTCGGGAAATATCCCGCGCCGTATCCGGGAATTCTGCAGACGTACAGGGCAGAAGGTTCCGGAGCGTGTGGGTGAGGTGGTGCGCTGCATTGACGAAAGTCTCGCTCTGAAATACAGGATGGTGCTGGATGAAATCTGCGCGTGTACGGGCAGGTCATATCAGGCGGTCCATCTGGTTGGCGGCGGGGCCCAGAGTGCCCTTCTGTGCCAGATGACCGCAAATGCCTGCGGCATTCCCGTGATCGCAGGGCCTGTGGAGGCAACTGTCTACGGAAACCTGGCCATGCAGCTTGTGGCGGCAGGGGAAGTAAAGGATTTGAAAGAGGTTCGCAGCATCATCCGGAATTCAGAAAATATGAAAGTGTATGAGCCGCAGGATGCAGAGCTGTGGCAGGAAGCTTACGGACAGTACAGAGCATTTGTCCGGTGACACAAATATGGAGGAAATGAAATGGAATTAAGTTATATGGAGCTCAGGGAACAGATTTGCGATGTGTGCCATAAAATGTGGCAGAAGGGCTGGGTGGCAGCAAACGACGGAAATGTTTCCGTGAAACTGGAGGACGGGACATTTCTGGCAACCCCCACGGGAATGAGCAAAAGCTTTATCACCCCGGAAAAGCTGGTGCACATTGACGGAGACGGAAATATTCTGGAAGCAGAGGAAGGGTGCCGCCCTTCTTCAGAGATCAAGATGCATCTGCGCTGCTATCAGGAACGGGAGGATGTGGGGGCTGTCCTCCATGCACATCCGCCGGTGGCCACAGGATTTGCAGTGGCAAATAAGCCTCTGGATGAGTATTCCATGATAGAGACCGTGATTGCTCTTGGCTCTGTGCCGGTGACTCCATATGGGACACCCTCCACTTACGAGGTGCCGGAGGCTATTGCTCCTTATCTGGGAGAGCACGACGCTGTGCTTCTGCAGAACCATGGGGCTTTGACGGTTGGAGCGAATGTGATCACCGCGTATTACCGGATGGAGACCCTGGAGCTTTTCGCGCAGATCAGTCTGAATGCCCACCTGCTCGGCGGGGCAAAGGAAATTTCCCGGGAAAATATCGACAGGCTGATTTCCATGCGGAAGGGATACGGTGTGACGGGAAGGCATCCCGGATATAAGAAGTATTCCGAAGAGGACAGATAGGCCGGTAAACAGCGGTTAGAGGCGCGCCTCATATGGTGCCGGGAATTATGCCGGGAGCAGATGGGGCGTGTTTTGTTTTGGGCAGTGAAAAATATATGTGAAGGATAAAAGGTGAATGAGATGTTAAAAGGAATTCCGAAAATTATATCGCCGGAGCTTTTGAAAGTGCTGGCGGAGATGGGGCACAGTGACAGGATCGTGATCGCAGACGGGAATTTTCCTGCGGAGAGTATGGGAAAGGACTGTATCGTTATAAGAATGGACGGACACGGAGTGCCGGAGGTGCTGGACGCAGTGCTCAGTCTGATCCCGCTTGACGGGTATGTGGAGCATCCAATGAGTCTTATGGAGGTTATGCCCGGAGATGATGCCAAGACGCCTATCTGGGATACTTACAGGGAAATCGTGAGGAAGTATGAAGAACGGGGGGACAAAGTGATCCGGAATGTGGAAAGGTTTGCTTTCTATGAGGAAGCCAGGAAGGCGTATGCGATCGTGGCGACAGGGGAAGGGGCGGTCTACGCCAATGTGATGCTGCAAAAGGGAGTAATCTAGGATTTGGGCCGACAATATGTGATGATTGCTTATTGAGAATGTGCAAAAAGTATGCTATACTTTGAAAATGGAACAACCGTGTTGCAGGGTGGCGTTGGCCTTCATTCTACATAGAATGGAGGTGATGTCTATGAAACATTTCGACTTTAAAGACCTAATGGCCTTTGGAATGTTTATTTTAGCGTTGCTGACATTCATTTATTTGATTTGTCACTAACTTAAAATAGAAAAACCACCCGAAAACTTGACCAGTCACAGGGTGGTTTTTCTATCCATTTTTTACAGGCCAACCCAACTTGTGGGCGGTTGTTCCTTTTCATATCTATATCATAGCAGATTTCATCAATTTATTCAAGAATATTTTCCAAACTACATTATAACTTTTGTTTAAAAATTGAACTGGTCTTCCCAGGGGAAGTCAGCGGATTCCTCCTGGCTTATGGGCCAGTGGCTGCACCAGGCGGGGACGGCTGGGGATTCTATGCGGTCCATGCTGGGGGTGTAGGGCTTGATATCCAGGACAGGGGTGTTGTCGTTGGCATCCATGTAAGCAATATGGATGACACCGTTTTCGTAGTCAATGTATGTGACAGGCGCTGTCGTGAGGGCTATGGGGTTTGGACGGATGGGGGACCTTGTGGCGAAGATGCCCATGACGGCAGGGGCATTTTTGTAGGGCTGTTCTGTTTCCAGTACGGCCCGGGCCTCTTTGGTGTCAAAGTCGCTGAACCACCAGAGTACCTGTAGGTGGCTGAAGCCGTCTAAGGCCTGCAGAGCCGGGATGTATTCCGGGCTGAGGGTTATAAACATGTCCTCTCCGTTGTTGTGGATGGTTCCGATGGGATGTAACTGGTATGTTGTCATAATGTGTTCCTCCATATAATTTATTTGTAAGGTCAATGTAGACCCTGACACGGTGTGAGAGTCAAGCTGCTTTTTATATGGAGGCCGGAATGATTGTTCAGGCACTCTCTAAGGGTATCTGTATCTCTGTCAGATAGTTTTTGGGATCCTCTTCGTTCCATGGGCCGCGGTGGACAATCTGTCTGCTTTGCCCTGCCATTTGGAAGCGGACGTTTTTCTGCAGCCAGTCCGCAAAGGAGAGGTAGGCGCCGGCGATGTTGGAAAACGGGCCGTAAACCATTGTACACGCCATGGAAGGGACTGGTTCTGTAAGGCGGAAAACGAAATCTTCCGTACTTTTGCCGGGCTTTTTTACCGGTGCACATATTTCCACGTCCACGTCGGTCTCTTTGTATTCCCTGTCGTGGTAAATGGAAAAGGTGTCAGAGGAAACCTGTATCCGGTTTTTCTGTGCGAAGCGGGACATTTCCTTCCACAGAAGGCCCTCGGCATAGTAATCCGGCAGAACTCGTCTGAGGGAGAGGACCTGGCAGGCGGGGATGGATTTTATGAAGACCTGATACTGCATTTCATTTTTTCCGTGCAGGATATCTTTTTTGATCAGTTCGATCTTTTGAAGTTTGTCCTGTTCTGACTGAATGGTTTCCCGGATTTCCCTGTATTTCCGATCCAGTTGTTCCAGGAGGGAAGTCTCATTTTCTGCTGCAAGAGCAGCGGCGATCTCCGAGACCTGGAAACCGCTGTCGCGCAGATAAATGATCTTATTCAGGGTGGGAATCTGGTCGGCAGAGTACATACGGTAGCCGGTCCAGGGGTCTGTGCTGGTCGGTTTCAGAAGGCCGGCTTCGTCGTAATAGCGCAGCATCCGGATGGATACCTGCGTCAGTTTTGAAAATTCTCCTATTTTAAACATTTTTTCACCTGTTGTCTACAATTCTATGGTAAGGCCCACGCCGACCTCTTCGATGTCCATATATTTCAGCATTTCGGCTTTAGCCTTAAGGGAAACACAGTGGCAGGGATACAGGATATCCGGGGACAGAGCCTTCAGATATTCAATGGTACGGGCAAGCCGTGTGTCTGTATCAAAGAGATGGAATCCGCCTATGATGCCTGCAACCCTCTGTTCCCGGCAGACACTGCGCGCATAGTCCGTGATATTGCAGATTCCGCTGTGGGAGCAGCCGGTGACGATGAAAAGCCCTTTGTCTGTCCTGCATACCAAGGCGGAATCATCCGGGCAGAGATCCTCTGTTTTCTGACCGTTTGTTGTGGCTGTACCGATGGGGCTGCGTTTTTCAAAGTCATGCAGATCGGGGATCCGGCCGAGAAAAAGGCAGTTTTCGGAGAGAAAAACAGGTGATTCGGCAGGCTCAAATCGGAAGTTTTCAGTGATCTCTTCCAAAGAATAGGGGGAGCCTATGTATTCATTTTCGTAGTATTTTGGTTGGAAACACAGGGGATGTGCGATAAGCCGGATATCCGGCAGATCATAGTGATGCCGCAGATATTTTAATCCTCTGCTGTGGTCATTGTGGCCGTGGGAGAGAACAATATGCGTGAGGGAATCTAAGTCAATGCCCATGGAGCACGCATTTTTAATAAAGATATCCGAATACCCGGTGTCAAAGAGAATTTTTATATCATCGGTTTCGATGTAGTAGCTGACTGCCGGTTCCCCTGCATAATATTGGTCGATATACGTGTTGTTGTCCACTAGAACGGTTAATTTCATATGAAACCTCCTGGTTTACTTTTGTATATCATACGCATTTTATGAAAAGTATGCAAGGGAAAATGCAGCAGTGAGAAGAATGGTCAGTCTAGAGCCTGTTTGAAAATTCATTCCGACAATCTGCACGCCCCACTTTGCGGGATATTTGCCCCAAATTCAGTCAGCGTAGCCCGCTACGCCTCCTTCATCGGGGTCAAATCTCCCACAAACTGTGACGCACAGCTTGCCGAAAGCAATTTTCAAACACGCTCTAGCATGATTTCCTTTAAAGAAATGTTTTTGATCCGCACAGAATAACAAAGCATCATACACTCATATACCACAGCAAAGGAGAGCAGAGTGATAAAAAGCGCCTGCCAGTTAAAGGTGTAATCGGGAACTTCAGGCACATCCTTAAAAATAATGGAAACCATGCCTTTCACCAGCCCGTACTGATACGCGGTGCCGATGGCAAATCCTGTGTAAGCCACAGGTCTGTACCCGTCCAGAATGGCTTTTCTGCAGTCTTTCTGCGAATACCCAAATACCCGCATCATGGCAATGGTCTTGGTATTGGAGTCAACAACGGTTGTGACAGACAGAAGAAGTGTGGTAAAAGAAAGTACAATCCCGATCACAAATATGATCGCCGTGAACATAGGACTTGCCAGTTCATCCATACCGAAAGTCATCTGCATCATAGAAGAATAACAAAAAGAAGCAAATCCAATGAAAAACACAAGTGAGATCCGGCTTCTGGCCGTGCTCTGCCTTAAATCCTGCAGAAAGGAAAGATTCTTTCTGCCGCTTTTTTTCTGTCGTCTTATCTTGAAGATCCCGCCCTGTTTCCCGCTGAGAAGTGTCAGCACAGGGCTTCCCAGCTTTCGGCATCCGTAAAGGACAGCGAGAGCGGAAAAGGATGCAGCAGGAATCAGAACCAGGCAGACAAGCAGTGAGAAATGAAACTGTACGGCAATATCCGGCAGGATATTCTCTTCATTCATCACCCTGTAAAATCTGGGCATCAAGAGAAAAGCTCCCCCGAATCCAACACCGGTTCCAACCAGCACACTGAACCCAAACACCCAGAACCCGCGCGCGATCTTAAAATCAGAATACCCCAGAGCTTTTAAAATCCCCAGTTCTTTTCTGTGACTGTCAATATAATGCTTAATATAAAAGAACAGCATGATCACAGAGGTGAGCAGAAGGCACCCTCCGCTCACGTAGCTTATCATTTTGCCGGAGGAGACCTGAGCCTCATAAAACACAGTGACAGGCCCGGGCGCAATCTCATCCCGTATCCCTGCCATATCCATATTAAAGTTCAAAAACAGGGTACAGACAAACACTGCACAGCAGGATATAATAAAAATTCCGGTAAATTTAGCGGCATCCTTGAGTTCCACTACCATACCATCACCATCCTATCTCATAAGCTGTTTTCTGTGTGTCATTTCTGTACAGATCCCTGATCTTACCGCTGTTCATAAGAATGACCTTGTGGGCCATCTGCGCAATATTCTGATTATGCGTAACCATCACAACCGTAAAATGATACATTTTCTGCAGCCTGCAGATATAGTCAAGCACCAGTCTTCCGGTAGCCTCATCAAGAGCGCCTGTCGGCTCATCCAGAAACAGCACCCTGGGCTTTTTCGCCAGTGCCCTTGCCACGGAGACACGCTGCTGTTCCCCGCCGCTCAGCTCCCCGGGCAGCTTTTCCAGCTTATCCCCAAGCCCCACAGCTTCGATCACCTCCCGGTAATCCTTATTACCGGACAGGTCTGCCCCCATTTTCACATTCTTATCCACATTCATATGAGGCAGCAGGTAATACTGCTGGAAAATAAACCCCACCTGTTCCCTCCGAAACCGTGTCAGTTCACTTTCACTGAGCCCGGTGATCTTTTTCTCCTCATAATAGACATCCCCCTGATCCGGCGTCTCCAATCCCGACAAAACATTCAGCAGCGTAGACTTCCCGGACCCGGAAGCCCCTAAAATAACGGCAAACTCCCCGTCCTCAATATCCAGGGAAATCCCCCGAAGCACCGGAAACGGATTATCGGCACTCCCATAAGACTTAAAAAGATCACAAGCTCTGATCATGCCGTTCACCTGCCTTTATATTTTTCAATACTCCTGTAAAAACCTCAGTCATCATTTCCTCAGTCTCCTTCTCCTCAAAACTGCACACATTGGTAGCGCAGAGAGCAGCGATCCCATGAGTATAGACCCACAAATGCCGGTACAAAGTCCACGCATCCTCATCACTCAGTCCATACTGCTCCCGAACCGACTGCAGAATCTCCTCATGGTTATCATCAATAGCGAAGAGCACATCCTTCACATCAGGCATTTCCTCCCTCTCCGTCATAAACAAAAGCCGAAAAAGCTGAGGTTCCCTTTGTGCAAACCGGATATACTCCATCCCCACACTCCGGAAAGCCATATCCTGCTTAAGCCCCCGCTTCACACTCCTGTTATAAACCTCCCTGGCAGCCTTCACAATCTCCGCCTGCACCTCTTCCATACTTTGAAACACCGTAAACACCGGCCTTGCAGAACTCCCCAGCTCCGCCCCCAATTCCCTGGCCGTAACACCCCCCATCCCCCGTCTCCGAACAATCCTCAACCCCGCATCCACAATCTCTTCCCTCGTAAACTTAGCCCTAGGCGGCATCCCAAACCCCTCCATTCTCATAATATACACATAGATATTCAGCAAAATATAATTTAAATCATCTGATTTAAAACATACGATTTAAAACACTTGTTTCCATAATACCACATCCACCCCAAATGTCAATCCGCAAATCCTCAATTAATCTAAAAACTGCTCTGTTTACTTTTACATCCGCACTTCACCGTCAGGGACCATCAGAGGGCCTCTGCCCTCCCGCCCCCGGCCCTCTGATGGTCCCGTCCGTGAGCCACAATCGAAGCCACAACCCCATTGCATCCCCCAAAAAAAAATGCTAAACTAAGAACAAACGTTCCTATAAACAAAAAATCACCCCAGGAGTCAAAACCATGCAAATAGAAAACCTCATCACCTACCAAAAAACAACCCCTTCCATCCCCCCGCAGTACGCCCCCTACCCCCAGACCCTGTCAGAGGAAATCCGCACCCACCTGTCCACCCACGGCATCCCCAGCCTCTACACCCACCAGGCCGAAATGTTCACCCAGGCCACCCAGGGCAAAAACATCGTCATCACAACCTCCACCGCCAGCGGCAAAACCCTGGGTTTCCTCCTCCCGGTCGTACAGGAAATCCTCTCTAATCCTCAGTCAAGAGCCATTTTCCTCTACCCCACAAAAGCCCTGGCAAGCGACCAGTACCGTGCCATCCGCCCCTGGATCGAGACATTTGGAGAACACAGACTGTCGGCAGGGGTGTACGACGGTGATACGCCGCCCACGGAGCGCAGCCGTATCAGGAAGAATGCCAACATTATCCTGACCAACCCGGAAATGCTCAACAGCGCTTTTCTCCCAAACCACAGCAAAGCCGGCTTTGACTTCATATTCTCCAACTTAAAATACATTGTCATAGATGAACTCCACACCTACCGCGGCGCCTTTGGCTCCCATCTTGCCAATGTGTTCCGCCGTCTTTCCAGAATCTGCAGATACTATCACGCATCACCCAGGTTCCTCTGCAGTTCCGCTACCATAGCAAACCCCGTGGAACTTGCCCGGGCAGTGTGCCAGAGAGAATTCATCCGCATTGACAGGGACGGTTCTCCGGCACCTGAAAAGCGGTATTTCTTTCTCCAGCCGCCAAAGATTTACGGAAAAGACAACCAATACTACGGCCAGGTACAGAGTACCGCTGTGGCAGCAGCCATGACGGCACAGCTTGCCGAGGAAGGACAGAGTTTTCTCACCTTTGCAAAATCCCGCAGAAATGTGGAGGTCATCTTAAAAGAAGCCCGGGACATGCTGGACGGGGAGGATATATCCGGTACAGGGCCTGCTGACCGGATCTCCGGCTACCGGGGAGGCTATACCCCAAAGGAGCGAAAAGAGATTGAGCGCAAAATGACCACAGGAGAGCTTTGCGGCCTGATTTCCACCAACGCTCTGGAGCTGGGCATTGATATCGGCAAGATAGACACAACCGTACTCGCCGGATACCCGGGAACCAAGGCTTCCTTCTGGCAGCAGACCGGCAGGGCCGGAAGGAGCGGCAGGGCATGTTCCAACTATTTGATCCTGGATAACCTGCCCTTTGACCAGTACATTTCCATTAATCCGGACTGGCTGTTCGACGGGGAGAGCGAAAGTGCAGTGGTGGACCGGGACAACCTGCTGATTGAGCTTGCCCACATCCGGGCAGCGGCGGCGGAGCTGCCTCTCACCCTTGATGATATCGCTGTCTTTCCCGATTTGGGTGAGACGATCCCGGTGCTGCTGAGAGTCAAAGAGCTGAGCGCCCAGGACGGCAGATTTTCCTGGTGCGGAGACACCTTTCCGGCAGGAGATTTCAGCCTGAGGAATATCGATAAAGTCAGATATAAACTGGTGGACCAGGAAAATGCCAGAATCATAACAGAGATGGATGAGATGCAGGCGTTCCGTGAAATCCATGAGGGCGCTGTGTACATGCACGGAGGTGCCCAGTATGAAGTGGTCCGCATGGATAAGGAGACAAAGACCTCCTACGCGGTTCCTTTCCGTGGAAATTATTACACTATGCCGGGCAGCAGCACCACCATCCGGGTCATACACGGAAATGCGGAAAAGGAATACAAAAGGACAAAAGTTTTTTTCGGCGATGTAAATGTAAAAGAATCTGTCTACATGTATAAAAAGCTGCAGTTTCACAACCACCAGAACTTGGGTTACGGGCAGCTTACACGTCCTTTGTCAAAAGATTTTGACACGGAGAGTACTTGGATCACCATTCCTAAAAACGTTGTGCAGGTGTACCGGAGTCTTATAAGGGAATCGGGAAACGGACAGATTTTGAGAAATAACCATTTTGACGGTATCTGCTATGCCATCAGAAACGCGGCCCGCATGGCGACCATGACAGAACAGGAGGACATAGGTGTCACTATGTCCGGCAATGCACTGGATCTGGGCGCAGGGCTTCAGGAGGAAGTGTGCCTGTACATTTTTGACGAGTATGTGGGCGGTCTGGGCTACGCGGAGAAAGCCTATGAATTGATGCCGAAGATCATAGAACATGCCATGGAAATGGTGGGAGGCTGCAAATGTAAGGATGGCTGCGCTGCCTGTGTGGGAGATTACCGTCTGGATAAGAAGATTGTCTATTGGGGCCTGGAAAACCTGCTTTTAGAGCTGGATTCCCCTATGGGCATGAAACTGCCGGAACATACACCTTCCACTTATATGCAGAAGCCCTTTTCCTTTGAGGAACTGCCCCGTAAATGGAAGGAGTTCTGCGTCTTTTTAGGCCGGAAAGGGGAAACCATGGCTGCGTTTTTCAATACCGTGGAGCAGGTAAGCATTGAGGGAGACACCCTGTTTCTTCCCACGTCCAGTACTTTTTACCAGGCCTGGATCCTGGAACCGTCTAACAGGTTAAGCCTGAAAAACATCATTTCCTTCTATACGGATGCACCCCCGTCCCTGCGCCTGGAGGTGCGTCTGGCGGAAGGAACAGAAAACAGGAAAGATACAGAAGAAAAAATCAGGCGAAGGTATTCCCATCTAAATGATACCAAATAAAAATTGTTTTGCGATGGGGCGAATACTCCCCAGTCAAAATGCAGTAACAAACAGCAGGACAACAGTTCAGTGATTTGAACCGTACGGCTGCGGGCGAGGATGAAAATATGGAATTATACAATGAAAAAGAGCTGGACAGACTGAATCCCTATCAGAAAGAGGCAGTTCTGGATGAAAGCCCTGCCTGCATAGTAAATGCAAATGTGGGGAGCGGCAAGACCACAGTGCTGATATCCAAAGTGCAGTATCTCCACCATGTGAAAAAGGTGAATTATGAGGAGATGACGGTCCTTACTTTTACAAATAAAGCCGCAGATGAGATAAAGTCCAGGCTTCTGGCCGCAGAACCGGAGCTGCCTGTGGAAAAGCTCAGAGGATTCGGTACTTTTCACAGCACAGCCCTGTATTATCTGCGGGAATATCTTCCGGTGGAAAAGCTGGGATATACCAGAGATTTTCTGGTCATAGACCCTGAGGAAGAGCTGGAGCTGGCACTTGATCTGATCCGGCAGCACAAACTGAAAATAAAATATAAGAACCGCCTGAAGAAAAGACTGGAGTCGGCAATGGCTGTCCGCGGGGAGGAGAAAAAAGTTTCAAAATATCAGGACGATATCTTTGATCTGGTCCGTCTGCTGCGGGAGGAAAAGGCCAGTCAGGACAAAATGACCTTTTTTGACCTGCTGGAAAATGCCAATCTTCTTTTGAGGGAGGAGATTGGAAATTCTCCGTCTCCCAAATGGGTCATTGTAGACGAGGTCCAGGACAGTGACAGCCAGCAGCTTGTTTTCCTTGACCGGCTGGTCAGCAGAGGCGCCAATCTTTTTGCCGTGGGAGATCCCAATCAGGTGATCTATAGCTGGAGGGGCAGTGCGTTTCAAATTTTTTATACCCTGAAACATAAATACCGGGCAAAAGAGTTGACCCTCCCCATCAATTACCGTTCCAGCTCCTCTATCCTGGAGGCTGCCCGGTGCTTTCTGCAGAACGGCAGCCCCCTTACAGGCGTGCGGGAGCCGGGGAATAAAATAATCGTGAAACGGCAGTATGATGCTTTTCAGGATGCCTGCTATCTTGCGGGAAGAATAAAAAAGCTGCATAGGGAGGGCACGCCATACGGGGAGATGGCTGTTTTTTACCGCCTGCAGAGCCAGTCCGGAATGTTTGAGGATGTGTTTTCCAGAGAGGGGATTCCCTTTGAGGTCTCATTAAAAAGAACGGTGGGGGATGTGCCTGTGCTTCGGTGGTGCATCCGCCTGCTGCGCTTTTCACTGAATAAAAAAGATACCCCATCCGGCATCTATGTGCTCGCCAGCCGGGAGTACGGGGAGGGAATCAGTGAGAAGAAGGCAAAAGAGATTGTCTGCAACAGTAAGCCGGGAGCCAGTCTTCTGTTTGATAAGATGTGCGGATTCAGCCGAATCTGTGAGGAACTCGGAGATGAGGAAGCACTGTTTTCCTATTTTGAACTGGAGCGGTATCTGAATCCTGTGTCTGCTTCTTACATGGAGGACAGGGATGCCGTGCACAGGCTGTTTCAGATCATGTTTGACTATGTGAAGGAGCAGCAAGAGAACCAGGAGGCGGGAATGCGGGCGTTTATCAATTCCTCCTCTCTCTACGGGCTGGATGTGCTGAGGGAGGAGATCAGCGAAGAGAAAGACAGTGTGAAGCTTATGACACTGCACGCATCAAAGGGGCTGGAGTTTTCTTGTGTGTTTATCACAGGGGTAAATTATGGCCTGATTCCCCTTAAAACCAGAGACATGGATGGAGAAGAGGAAGAACGCAGGCTGTTTTTCGTTGGAATCACCAGGGCAAAAGACAGACTGGAGCTGTCTTATTATACAAATCCCGGTGAGAGGGCCATGCCGGGGGAGAGCCGATACATCCGCATGATTCCGCCGCGCCTTCTGGAAGGGGAGGAAGAGCGGGGACCCGCTGTCAGCCTGCAGGAGCTGAAACGCCAGGTGCAGGAACAGAGAACGCAGGAACAGGAGCGGAGTCTGCAGGAACAGAAGCGAAGTCTGCAGGAACAGAAGCGAAGTCTGCGGGAACAGGAGCCAGCCCCAACAAAGCGTGTCCGGCATCCCAGATACGGAACAGGTGTGGTTGTGCGGGAGGATGAAACCATGCTGGAGGCAGAATTCGAGGGTTATGGAACGAAAGAATTTATAAAAGCGTTCAGCGAACTGGAATATATATAGAAGAGTGAGGCAGGAATTTTCCGGAAAGGTGGTACCATGATCAAGAGAAATAAAAAATCACCGCTGCGTGCGGAGATGGAGGCTGTCCTGAAAAAGGAGCAGGCATTTCTGAAGAAAAACGCGGAGAAGAAGGCATCTTTTCTGGACCGGACTTTGGAGGAGAAAGTTCCGGCCAGGCTGCAGGAGACGCTGGATAAAGCATTTGAAAAGGCATTCGGCCTTATTTTTGAAAAAGGTACGGATTTTATAGAGAAGACATATTCCAGGGAGAAGATAGAGCACAATTATAAAGTGGACGCCTACGCTGCGGGACTGATGGAGAACAAAAAGACACTGCGCACATTTACGAAAAAAGCGCAGGCTGCAGGGAACAGAAATCTGCTTCTGGCCGGTGTGGAAGGGGTGGGACTCGGTGTCCTGGGAATCGGTCTTCCGGATATCCCGCTTTTTACGGGGATGATACTGAAAAGTATCTATGAGACAGCGCTTCACTACGGATACCCATATGATACGGAGGAGGAAAAGTATTTCATACTTTTGCTTATACAGGGGTCACTGTCCTACGCAGAGGCACTGGAACAGATGAACGCCAAAGCAGACAGATATATTCTGGAACCTGTTGTCCCTAAAGGATATGACAGCAGGGAACAGATAAAGGAGACATCCGCTGTCCTTTCCGGAGAGCTTCTGTATATGAAATTCCTGCAGGGGATCCCCGTGGCCGGAGTGATCGGTGGAGCCTATGACTCCATCTATTTAAGAAGAATACTGGATTATGTGAAAATAAAGTACAGAAAAAGGTTTCTAACAGACAAAGACAAAGCCAATTGACTTGCAGCAGAATACATTCTATACTTAAGAAAAGTGGTTTAGAGATTAACGGAATACTGCCGTCCGGTTGGGAAACTGTGTGGCTGTCTGTGAGAAAGTTTGAGGGCAAATAAATATGCAGAAGAGGATGATGACCATTTTCCTGCTGGTCGTTCTTGTATTGTCGGGACTCCTGTCCCTGTATTCTATGGGGAATCTTCAGGGAAATGCAAGGGTCATCAATTACACCGGAGTTGTTCGCGGAGCAACCCAGAGACTTGTTAAAGAAGAATTGGAGGGACGCCGGGATGATGCCCTGATTTCAAAACTGGACGGCATCATAGAAGAACTGCGCACAGGAGAAGGCGAGAACAGGCTGGTCAGGCTGAAGGACGATGAGTACCAGGAAATGGTGGCGCTCATGCAGGAACGCTGGGAAGAGATGAAGCAGGAAATCCGGAAGGTGCGGGAGGGCGCGGACAGCCAAAGGCTTTATAATCTGAGCGAAGATTTTTTTGAACTGGCAGATGAGAGTGTGGGTACTGCGGAGCAGTACGCGGAGCGCTATGTCCGTATGGCACAGATTTGCTTTGCTGCGCTGACTTTGATATGTACGGCTGCGGCGATTCTGCTGGCTGTCTATATGAGAAAGCAGGAACAGCGGCGCAGAGAAGTGGAAATGATGGAAAACGCCAATCTGGAAAAGAGCCGTAAGCTCTCCAGAATGACGCAGGACCTGCAGGCTCCCATGAACGAAATATCGGAGCTCCTATACGTCTCAGATATGGATACATATGAGCTGTTATTTATCAACGACGCAGGAAAACGAAGCTTTCATTTGGACGATATTGAGGGGAAGATCTGTTACCGTGTCCTTCAGGGAAGAGATAGTCCCTGTCCATTCTGTACCAACAGATTTTTAAAGAGCGGGGAGAACTATACCTGGGAGATTACCAATCCCATTACAGGCCGCCATTATCTTCTGAAAGACCGCCTGATCGAGTGGGAAGGAAGACGGGCACGGCTGGAGCTGGCCTTTGACACCACTGACGCGGAGCAGGAGAAAGAAAAACTGAAATACGCTCTGAGCTCAGAGCAGATGGTGATGGAGTGTGTCAGGACACTGTACTGTAAAAAAGATATGAAAGAGGCAGTGGGAGATGTACTGCGGGAAATCGGAACGTTTTTAAAGGCAGAGAGAACCTATATGTTTAATCTGCGTGAGGGATTTCTGCACAATGACTATGAATGGTGTGCCGAGAACGCGGGTTCCCGGCATGAGGCTCTGAAGGATATATCCGCTGCACAACTGGAGGAGTGGCGCAGGGTTCTGAATCAAAAAGGCTGTATTGTCATGAAAGACGCGGAAGAATTCATGACAATATTTCAGGGAAGTGAAGCGATTGCCAGAGAACGGAATATCCGCAATGTGGCAATCTCCACTCTGGAGATAGATGATGTGCTGATGGGCTGTCTGGGGGTGGACAATCTTCCGGAGGACCGTCTGATGAACATTGGTTCTATCCTTCAGACTATCTGCTACTTTATCCTGCTTGCCTACCGGAGGGCAGAGGATGAGCAGCAGTTAGCCCATCTCAGTTACTACGATACTCTGACCTCCTTTTATAACAGAAACCGTTATATTGAGGACATGCAGAGGATGACCGGCAAAGAGGGAAGCGTGGGCATCGTTTATCTGGATGTCAATGGACTTAAGGACATCAATGACCGGTACGGCCATGCCTTTGGGGATAAAATACTCACAGTATGCGCGGAACGCATGAAACAGGTCTTTCAGGAGGGTAGTTTTTATCGTGTGGGAGGCGATGAGTTTGTGATCATCTGCCATGATGTGCCAAAGGAACGATTCTGCCAAAGGGTCAATGAGCTGAGGGCTGCATTTAAGCGGGATGCACTGTGCAAAGCTGCTATCGGCTCCCAGTGGACAGAGAAATTAGTGGATGTGGGACAGGTCGTGGCAAACGCGGATGCGCAGATGTACGAGGACAAAAAGGAATTCTACAGAAATAACCCGGCTTCCAAGAGGTACCGCCATCACAGCGATGAGCTGCTCTATCTGACTGATCCGGAAATCCTCAGGCAGGAAATCAGCAGAAACCAGTTTGTGGTCTATCTGCAGCCGAAGATTTCCTCAGCGGACCGGACGGCAGTGGGAGCGGAGGCACTGATCCGGTACCAGTCAAGGGATGGCTCCCTGGTCCTTCCGGGAAATTTTCTGCCTCTGCTGGAGGAGTCACGGACAGTCAGCCAGATTGATTTCTTTGTGTTTGAATTTATCTGTTCCAAGATTAAGGCATGGAGCTGGGAAGGGAAAAAGGGCTTCCCTGTATCTGTGAATTTTTCAAGGTATTCCCTGACACAGCCGCATTTTATTGAGCATCTTCTTTCCATCTGCGATAAATACCGGATATCACCGACATGTCTGGAAATTGAGATTACGGAGACTGTGAGAAGTGGCAATGACATAGATATCTGTGTCCTGATAGAAAGCCTCAGAGAGGCGGGATTCATTGTGACGATTGATGATTTCGGCACGGAATATGCCAATCTGGCCCTTTTATCCGCGGTGGAGTTCGACGTTTTGAAGCTGGATAAAAGCATGGTAGACGATGTGGTGAGTAATCCCAAGGCCCAGGCTATTGTCAGCTCCATTGTGGATATGGGGCAAAAGATGGGCATTCAGATCGTGGCGGAGGGAATTGAGACGGAGGAACAGCTTGAGGTTCTCCGGACCTGTGGTGTGGAGCTGGCCCAGGGATTTCTGTTCAGCAAACCCATTTCTGTGGATGAATACGAGAAACGGTATTTAGATAAATAAAAATAGCTCTGCTGCAAAGAAAGACGGGACACCCTGTTATGGGGTGTCCCGTTCTGAGGTTCTGGGTTATCCCCAGACTTTTATTTTATTATATCCTTCTTTCAGTCCTTCTAAAGGTCCAACAGCCGGTGTTTCACAGCGTACGGCACCGTTATAGTCAGTATCCAGAACAATGGATTCACCGTCAGGGCCATCAAAGGGGGCTTCCGGAATGCGGACCATACCCAGTGTTTCTGTGGAGATGATTCCGGCGGGCATATGAAGCATCTCTTTTTCTGCATGGATTTCCAGATAGGTTTCCTCTCCCTCCACGGAGATTTTTACCTGGGGATCAGCAGCACTTGTGTAGTTCTCTTTCTCCGCGTCAAATGCCGGGGCATTTTTCAGATAAGCGTTGTGATTGATGTAGGCAGGCTGTTTTACCTGTTCAAACATTTCCAGGTCCTCATTTCCCATGGAAGCAACGGTTTCCATATATTCCTCCAGGGTTTTGGTGGAGCCGTTGTAGCCTATGGTTCCGCATAAGGACTGCTCCGTATAGGCATCCACGCTGCCCACGAAAATGTTGTTGTACAGACGGTCATCTCCGCCGTATACAGGTGTGGTGCCGGCAACTTCCGTGCTGTGCGGGAAGTGATAGGGAGTGGATCGGTTCAGGACATCCTCTCTTCTCATGGTTCCGCAGCACAGGTTGTGGATATATGCACCGCCCTGGGCGATATTGTCGAAGTTGTAGGCAGAGGCAAAGATGTTGTTGTCTACCATATAAGGCCCGTGAGTCACTTCCACCATCAGGTCACGGTCGTTGTTATAGTACAGGTTTTTGCTGACGCGCGTGCCCTGTGCCTGCCAGTCAAGCCAGGTGCCCAGAGTACAGTCATGGATATTGTTGTCGTGGATCTGTACGTCAATGGCTGCGTGCAGCTTGATGCCTGCGATCTCATAGCCGAAATACTCGTGTTTTACGGCAATATTATAGATATGGTTGTTGTAGATCTGGCTGAACACACAGCCCATATGGCCTACGATACCATTCTGTCCGCAGTCATAGATGACGTTGTTGCGGATAATGTGGGAACCGATCTTTTCCTTGCTCCAGCCAATCTTCAGGGCGCGGAACACTGCCTCCATCTGATACTGGTATCCCGGTTTTCTGTGTCTTCTGGTGCAGAGGTTATGGCCTGTGGAGGCCTCCTTGCCAATGCTGATGCCGCTGCATTTCGCATCATGTATCATATTGTTTTCAATGATCCAGCCCTTGCTCCAGTTAGCACCCAGAAGGCCCGGCTGGTCAGCAGTAGGCGGTGTCCAGGGGCAGGCAGCCTGTGCCATCTCAAAGCCGCGCACGGTGATATAATTCATGCCAGTTTTTTCAGGGTAGAAGCAGCACTTACGCACATTGATCTCGGTCAGCTCTTTGTTGGGATCAGCTCCCTGGAAATTGGCGTAAATATATGTATTTTCATGGTCTGTCTCAGCATACCACTGATAAATGGTCCACTCTTTATCTTTGATGGGTTCCGGGTGTTTGGTCCACGGCGGGTTGTATCCCTCTGTGCGGATCTGGGGATTTCTCACCTCATCCAGGGATTTTGCTTCGTAGAAAGATTTGCCGTTTAAGTAGACATCTCCTGCATGGACGGAATTGTCATCCGGATAGATGAACCAGTCACCCCAGAGCGGCTCTTTGTAGGGATTGTAGTCACCGAAAACAGTGTTTGGAATCACTGCTTTCCAAACGGTCCCCTCTGTATTCTCCCAGTTTTGGATCCGTTCGGAGCCTTTTATCACGACCTTTTCTCCCTCGGCTGCCTCGTATACAATACGGCTGATGTCGCTGTAGCCGCTGTGTTCCGGCTTGACCCATTCCCGGTACTCGCCCTCATGTACAATGACTTTGTCTCCTGTCTCGGCGGCTTTGGCTGCCCTTTGTATGGTTCGGAAGGGATCCTCTTTCGTCCCCTTTGCATAGTCAGAGCCGGTGACGGCTACATGGTATTCTCTGTTCATGATTTTTCCTCCTGTCATAAACCTTTTCATGTCTATAAGTATAGACAATGGGGAGGGAAGGGACAAGACGAATTTTGGGGGATTTTCCTTGAAATTTGTGTCACAGTTGTGTCCGGTGAAAAAAAGGTGTATAATCAGAAAAACGAACATATTTTCGAAAAAGAGGTGGCGTGAATGATATTGAGTGTGAGCCGAAGGACAGATATACCGGCCTATTACCGGGACTGGTTTTTTAAAAGGATTGAGGAGGGATATGCCTGTGTCCGCAATCCTTTTAACTTTCATCAGGTGAGCAGGATATCCCTTAAGCCGGAGGTGGTGGACTGTATTGTGTTCTGGACCAAGAATCCGGTCCCTATGTTTGAGAAGCTGCCGCTTCTTGATCCGTATATGTATTATTTTCAGTTTACTCTGACCGGGTACGGAAGGGATGTGGAGCCCGGGCTGCCGGATAAGAAACAGGTTTTGATTCCCGCGTTCCAAACACTGGCAGAGACTATAGGGGCAGAACGGGTGGTGTGGCGCTATGACCCGGTTTTCTTTAATGCCCGCTATACACCGCAATATCATCTGCGGGCATTTTCCGGAATCGCAGAGGCGCTGGAGGGTTATACAGAGCGGGTGGTGATCAGTTTTCTTGACTACTATCCGAAGATAAAAAAGAACCTGGAAATGCTGGAATGTGAGAATTTGGAGGAGGAAAGCCTGGGCAGATTCGCCGGGGAGCTGGCCCGCACTGCCCATGTTCACGGTATGGAGATCGTGACCTGCGCGGAAAAAGCAGACCTGCAGAAATACGGGATCGCCCACGGAAGCTGTGTGGACGGGGAACTGATCCGGCGTCTGTGCGGCTGCAGCCTGGATGTGAAAAAAGACAAAAACCAGAGAAGCGAATGCGGCTGTGTGGAGAGTATAGATATCGGTGCCTATGATACCTGTCCCCACGGATGCCTGTACTGCTATGCCAACCAAAGCAGCCGGGCCGCCGCAGCCGGGCGAAGGAGATACACGGCAGAATCCCCTATCCTGTGCAGTGAGATACTGCCGGAGGATAAAGTGACAGAGCGGAAGGTCAAGTCCCTGAAGAGGATGCAGGAGAGCTGGATTCTTATTTAGGCTGCGGCCGTGCCACAGATCGGCAGCGAAAAACTGGTGTTTTATCTATCTAAATCTCTTCTAAAAACCCTTTCACATATGCAAGCGCTGCCCCCACCGGCACCGAATCCCTTGCGGCCTCGGACAAAAAGATAAAATCCGCCTCATCCGGAAACGCGGATTTTTCCTTCACTTTTTTATGGAGCGCAGCCAGATCCTCCTCTGTCAGATAAGGCGCCATATGCCCGCCGAGGATCACATCGCAGTCCATCACCATATGCAGGTTATTTACCGCCGTGGAAAGATTCTCCAGATACTCCTCAAAACGTACCTTGTTCTCTTCCTTTCCATTCCTGAGTCCGTCAAAGAATTCTTCCAGGCTCTCATCCTCCAAAAGCAGAGCATTGACAGAACAGTATGTCTCCATGCAGCCGGATTTGCCGCAGTAGCACTGCCTGCCGCCGGGAATCAGGGTCATATGCTCCACCGCGCCGCCGTGGTCCTGTTTTCCCATCACGGTCTGTCCGCCGATGATCACCGCACCGCCCAGATGCTTGCCGATGGAGAGATAAATGGCGTCGGTCAGATCCCTGCGGTTCCACAGCTCTGTGGCAGCGGCACATTTGGCATCGTGCAGGAACATACAGGGATATGGAAGGTATCCGGAAAGGGCAGTGATCTTAAGCCCTGTATAACCCAGGGTCTTGCCAAAGATGATCTCCTGTCCGTCGGCTGTTGTCAGACCCTGTACAGCAAAGCCGATACCCAGAATCTGTTTCTTCGTAAATCCGCTGTCCTCAATAAAGGTGCTGACATATCCGGCGATCTCTTTATAGTAGGCATCATCATTTCTGTACAATAACTCATATTCCATACATCCGCAGATCTGCCCCTTCAAGTCAACGGCCAGAATCCGAATCTGCTTCTTTAAAATCTCCACACCGATTCCGATCCCTGCCTGCAGGCAGAGTGTGTAGGCAACGGCTTTTCTCCCCACCTGGGATGCAAACTGTCCTCCCTTTTCAATCAGGCCGGCATCCTCCAGAGCAACCAGATTCTGTGTGACCGTGGGCAGGCTGAGATGAAGCTGGTTGGCAATCTCCTGCTTGGAGAGCTTTTCCTGCTCATACAGCAGGTTGTAAATTAAAGAATAATTGTTTTTCTTTATATCCGTCAATGTAATATTTCCCATGTTTCTTTTCCTTTCTCTGTGAAAATCTATACCATGATTCCGACCCGGCAGACACATTGGCCCGGAGATTTGTAAAGGATATTTATAAAAAAACTTTATACAATAGAGTATAGCACAAACAGCCGGCAAACACCTTTGGTAGAAATTCATAAAAATCCCCATCCATATTTGGATAGTTATACATATTGACGAATTGATATCCGGGGATTATTATATAAATAGATTTTACAAAATGATTTTACAAAATAGAATCACAAAAACAAATCCACTTTGAAAAGGAGAAAAAAACATGGGAATTATCGAGAAAATGAGACTGGACGGGAAAGTATCTTTCGTAACAGGAGGCGCCAGAGGTATCGGGAAACAGATCGCAATCGCCCTTGCAGAGGCCGGCAGTGATGTGGCAATCGTGGACGTGGATATTGAGGAGGCAGAGAAGACAGCAGGTAGCATTGCTGAGGAAAACGGCGTGAAGACCATTGCCATCAAGACGGATGTCACAAAGCCGGAGGAAGTAAATGCCATGATGGAAGAGATCGTGAACACATTCGGCAAGCTGGACGCAGCGTTCTGCAACGCAGGCATCTGCATGAATATCCCCTGTGAGGAGATGACCTACGAGCAGTGGAAGAAAGTGATTGATATCAATCTGAGCGGCGTATTCTTAACCGCCCAGGCAGCGGCAAAGCAGATGCTGAAACAGGGATACGGCTCCATCATCAACACAGCCTCCATGTCAGCCCACATTGTAAATGTACCGCAGCCCCAGTGCTCCTACAATGCCTCCAAGGCCGGTGTGATCCAGCTTACAAAATCCATGGCCATTGAGTTCGCAAAACGCGGCGTGAGAGTAAACTGCATCAGCCCGGGATACATGGGAACAGAGCTGACCCTCAACTCCCCCAGCCTGAAACCCCTGATTGAACAGTGGAATGCCATGGCTCCTATGGGCCGTATGGGCCGTCCGGAAGAGCTGCAGTCCATCGCCGTCTATCTGGCAGGAGATACCAGCAGCTTTACCACAGGTTCTGATTTTATTGTGGACGGAGCGTTCACCTGTTTCTAAAAAACACCTGAAAAAATGTCTGCTGAAGGAGAACAGGAATGGAATATTTATTAGGTACAGATATCGGCACATCCGGTACAAAGACCATTTTAATGGACACAGAGGGGAATTTAATCGCAAAGCATCTGGTGGAGTACGATGTGCTGACACCGCGCCCTTTATGGGCAGAGCAGTGGCCGGATGTGTGGCTTGAAGCGGCCCGCAGTTCTATCAGGGAAACCGTGCTGAAATCAGGCATCGCGAAAGAGGACATAAGGGGCCTGGCTGTCAGCGGGCTCTACGGCGGTTCCGGAATCCCTCTGGATGAGGAAATGCGGCCGGTGCGCCCCTGTCTGATTTGGATGGACAGGAGGGCACAGGAGGAAAGCGACTGGGTACTTTCCCATATTGGGGAAGAAAAGCTTCTGGAGATCACCCAGAACGGCGCTGACCCATACTACGGCTACACGAAGATGCTCTGGATCAAGAACCATGAGCATGAAAACTGGGAGAGGACAAAGCTTTTTCTTCCGCCCAATGATTATGTGATCTACCATCTGACAGGAGAAATCGTCATTGACTATTCTTCTGCGGGCAATATCGGCGGCATATTCGATATGCGCACCAGAACCTGGTCAGAGGAAATGATGGAGGCCATGGGAATCCCCATGGAGAAAATGCCTGCAAAGCTGGTGGAATCCACGGATATTGCAGGCGGCCTGACAAAGGAGGCGGCAGAGAGCCTGGGACTTATGGAGGGAATGCCGGTCATTGCAGGGGGCATTGACTGCGGCGCTGCCAATATCGGCCTGGGTGTGCTGGAATCCGGCATCTACGCAGCGGCCATCGGGACATCCATGTGCGCGGCTTTGATTTCTGATAAACCCGTAAAAGGGAACGGGCTTATCGTGTGGCCGTATCTGTACGATGCCAAAAAGCTCTCCTATTATTTTGCCGGGGGAGCCACAGCGGGGGCCATTGTAAAATGGTTCCGGAATACGTTTGGCGGGGAAGAGAATAATTCCTATGATGTGCTGAATGCCATGGCGGAGAAAATCCCGGCGGGCAGTGAGGGACTTGTGGTCCTTCCTTATTTCATGGGAGAGAGAAGTCCGGTCTGGGATTCTGACGCCAAGGGCACCATTGTGGGACTTTCCCTGGCACATACGAAAGGGCATCTGTACCGGGCATTTTTAGAGGCGGTTGCCTATTCTCTGAGGGACGCCATGGAAGCCACCGGGGAGGATTTGGGCGAGTATATTCTCCTGGCCGGAGGGGTCACAAAGTCCCGGGTTTGGAGACACATTTTCGCGGATGTGACCGGTTATCCTGTGGTCTGCCCCAAGCAGGATGTGGAGGCGAACATGGGGGATGTGATCCTGGCAGGCATCGGCACCGGCATTCTTTCCTATGAAAAGGTGAAAGAGTGGCAGGTGCTGGATGAAAAGATCATGCCGGATGAGAAGAACCATGAAAAATATAATGAGTATTTTGAGCTGTACCACTCTGTCTACCGGAATTTGAAAACAGACATGAAGAAGCTGACAAAACTGGCAGAATAGAGAAGAAGACGTTCCCTGAACGCCGGCTAGAGCCTGTGGGGGAAATGTATTTCGTGCAGGAAAAGCCTGATATTGTGAGTATGATATTGACATTCTTCCAAAAGAGTCATAAGATGCGGGAAAGAAAAGCAAAAGGAGAATGTGATATGATATTTCTGAATAATAAAAAGGCATGGGTGATTTTTGCCGTGACACTGGTCCTCAGTGTTCCTGCGTTTTTTATGCTGAAGGGAGATACCCAGATCTTTGTGTTTCCTGCTATACAGGCAGCCCTTCTCCTGCTGGGAAGCACAGAGTTTGTGAAGACCTGGTGCATGAATTACAAGCTGAGCGTTATGCGGAGTGAAAACCAGTATTATCTCATGCTGTTTCTGGGAGTTTTACTGATGCTGTTTGTGGGAATCGGATATTTTTATAACCTATATATAGAATTGACGTCTTTACATACATCCTGCAATTAAATGTAGATATTCGTCACTTATTACGGTATAATGTCAGCAGCGGCTGGGAAAGACCGGGAATATATGAAGATGGGAGCGTGAGGGTGACGGATACAGAAGAATCACTGGGAATCATTTTCGGAGCAGATGACATACGGCAGTCCAGCCTGGAACATCTGGCACGCTACAGTGTGCTGCTGCGGATGAAAAAGGGGCAGCACCTGTATCGGGAGAGAGAAGAGATTGTCACAGTATATGCCGTAGTGAGCGGCACTGCCGCGTTATATAAGATGAATGCCATGGGCGAAAAAAAGGTGATTTTCGTTCTGGGAAGGGGAAGCCTGTTAAATGAGGAGATCCTTCAGGACCTGCCGGAGCCTGTGAGCTGCGAGATCATGGAGGAGGCCCTGATACTGGCAGTCCCCAGAAAGCAGCTTCTGGCACTGATGGAGACAGACGCAAGGCTCATGCGCTTTCTGTTTTCCTCCCAGTCCCATAAGGTCCGCAGACTGTACCGCCAGTTAAAGAACACCACCAATGCCACCAGAGGGGAAAAGAAGATGGCAGCCAAGCTGTGGAAACTGGCCCGCGACTATGGGAAGAGGGAGAAGGACGGTGTCCGCATCTGTCTGAAACTGACGGTGACCCAGCTTGCGGATATGCTGGGGACGAAAAGGGAGACAGCCTCCCGCCAGCTCAAAGTTCTGGTGGAACAGGACCTTGTCCGTTATGATAAGAATACCTTTGTGATACCGGAACCGGATGCATTAAACAGTTACTTCAAAGAATAAGCAGAAAACCGTGATTTTTGTCACGGTTTTTTTGTATGTGTGGAGTTATCCTTTTAAATAGAAGAAAACACGGAAGAAATCGTGATATTTCAGGAAAATAGGAGGAAGTCATGAAGAAAATACAATCCACCTGCAATTACTGTGCCATAGACTGTAATCTGGATTTTTATGTGGAGGACAACAGGATTATGAAGGTTGTCCCCACAAAAGGCTATCCGGTCAATGACGGATTCTGCTGTATCAAAGGGCTGTCTCTGGACAAGCAGCTCACAGTGAAAAAGCCGTCTCCTCTGCCGAAGATCAGACAGGCGGACGGGACCATGAAGGAAGTGCCCTGGGAGGAGGGCTTTCAGTATGTAGCTGACAAGCTCAAAGAGCTCCAGGCAAAATACGGAACGGAGAGCGTGGCAGGCATCAGCACCGGACAGCTTACCATGGAGGAATTCGCACTGTTCGGCCATGTGATGCGCAACTATCTGAAGACAAACGTGGACGGCAATACCCGTCTCTGTATGGCCACAGCAGTGGTTGCACATAAACAGAGCTACGGTTTTGACGCTCCCGGATATACGCTGAAGGACCTGGAGCTGTCCGACACCATCATCCTCATAGGAGCCAACCCGGTGGTGACACATCCCATCGTGTGGGGGAAGATCAAGGACAACCACAACAAGAAGCTGATCGTCATTGACCCGAGAAAATCAGAGAGTGCGAGAAACGCGGATTACTGGTACGGCCTGAAGCACAAGAGCGATCTGTACCTGTATTATGCCATTGCCAATCTTCTGATCGAGAAAGATTATATTGATAAGAAATACATAGAAGCGCACACGGAAAAGTTCCGGGAATTCAAGGCATTTGTAAAAGACTATACTTTGAGCGGGGCTGCGGAGAAGACGGGCCTTTCCGAGGGGCAGATCCTGGAGCTTGTGGAGCTGATCCACACAGGAAAGCGTGTTTCATTCTGGTGGACCATGGGCGTGAATCAGGGGTATGAGGCTGTCCGTACAGCCCAGGCTGTCATCAACCTGGCTTTGATGACAGGAAATATCGGGCGTCCCGGAACAGGTGCCAACTCCATTACAGGCCAGTGCAATGCCATGGGTTCCCGTTCCTACAGCAACACCGCTGTACTCTATGCAGGCGGTGACTTCACCAATCCTGCCAGAAGAGCAAGGGTGGCGGAGGCGCTGGGTGTGGAGGAGAGCGTGTTGGCGGAAAAGCCCACGAAGACCTATAACCAGATCATCGAGGGGATCAATGCAGGAGAGATCAAGGGACTGTGGATCCTCTGCACCAACCCAAGACATAGCTGGACCAACAATGAAACTTTTGCCGAAGCTGTGAAGAAGCTGGAGCTCTATGTGGTGCAGGATATCTATGACACCATTGAAAGCGCTGAGGGCGCCACGGTATTCTTCCCTGTGGTATCCGGCATGAAGAAAGAGGGAACCTATATCAATCTGGAACGCAGGCTCTCCGCTATGCGGCAGGTGCTTCCAAGGGAGGAAAATGAAATATCCGACTACGAAGCCATCCTCGGAGTGGGAAAAGCCCTGGGCATGGGAGAACTTTTGAAGGGATGGGAGACGCCAAAGGACTGCTTTGCACTTATGCGGGAATGTTCCAGGGGAATGCCCTGCGACATTACAGGGGTGACATGGGAGGGACTTGAGAATTCCCATGGAATCCAGTGGCCGTTCCGGGAAGGGGAAACCCTGAAAGAGGACCAGAGAAGGCTTTATGAAGACGGCAGATTCTTTACACCGTCCAAAAAAGCGCAGTTTATATTTGAAACACCCATAGAAAACCCTATGCCCACAACAGAGGAATTCCCATATGTGTTCAACACCGGGCGTGGCTCTGTGGGCCAGTGGCATACTCAGAGCAGGACAAAGGAAGTGAAGTTTGTGGAAGATGTCTCTCTGAAAAAGGCATATCTCTACATGCATCCCGCCACTGCAAAGCATCACGGTGTAAAAGAAAATGACAGAATCTGTGTGTATTCCGCCAATGGACAGAACGCTGAGTTCGCTGTGAAGATCACGGACCATGTCAGGGAAGACGAGCTGTACGCGCCCATTCATTATATTGAGTGCAATAAGCTCACGCCATCCATATATGATTCCTATTCCAAAGAACCATCCTACAAATCAGCGGCTGTCCGCTTTGAAAAAAGATAAGGGGGAACGAAGATGTATCGGATTAAAATAGACCGCAGCAAATGTATCGGCTGCCTGACCTGTGTCACCGCCTGCGTGGTCAGCCATGAGACGGACAGCGGGGATTCCAGAAACCGCGTGGTGATTGACAGTGAGACAAAACCGGCTCCCATATTCTGCCGGCACTGCGAACGGCCGGAGTGTGTTTATACCTGCATGACAGGAGCCATGAGCAAGAATCCCGAGACAGGATATGTGGAATACGACAAGGACCGCTGTGCAAGCTGCTATATGTGCATCATGTCATGTCCCTTCGGCATTTTGAAAAGTGACAGCCACAAGCACAAGGAGATCATGAAGTGCAACATGTGTGTGCACAGAAGCAGTGATAAAAAAGGCGCCCCTATGTGTGTGGAGAAATGTCCCATGCAGGCGATTACATTTGAGGAGGTGTAGGCTATGAAATATGTGATTCTGGGTTCCTCCGCAGCCGGTGTCAATGCGGCAAAAGAGATCCGCAGAGTGGACGAGGACGGGGAGATCCTCATGATCTCCAGGGATGAGATCATTTATTCCAGGTGTATCCTCCACCATTATCTGGGAAATATAAGGACAGTACAGCAGCTTGATTTCACAGAGCCTGATTTTACGGAAAAATACAGGGTCCGGTTTATGAAAGGCAGGGAGGCGGTTTCCGTTAACTGTGAAGAGCGCACCGTTTTGCTGGCAGACGGAGAGCGTGTAGGATTTGACAGGCTTCTCATTGCCACAGGCTCCCACACCTTTATCCCCCCTGTAAAGGGTATGAGGGAAGCGGGAAATGTCATCGGCTTCAGGAACCTGTGTGATATTGACAGGATCAAAGAGGCCCTGCCAAGGACAGAGCATGTGGTAGTCATGGGTGCCGGGCTTGTAGGCCTGGATACGGTTTCGGGCCTGCTGGAAAATGACGTAAAGCCCGTGGTCGTGGAACTGGCAGACCATCTGCTGTGCAGACAGCTTGACAAAAAAGCCGCTGCCGTCTACGAGGCTGCCATGAGCGAAAAGGGAGTCAGGCAGTATTACGGCACCGGTGTGCAGGAGCTGTTCTGTGACAGGGAGGGAAATGTTAAGGAGCTGCTTTTGTCAGACGGCAGCAGAATCCCCTGTGATCTCCTCATTGTGACAGCCGGTGTGCGGGCTAATGTGGAGTTTCTGGAGGAATGTCAGGTGGAGACAGACCGGTTCGGCCTTCTCTTTGACGAATCCGGTGAGACGAACGTGCCGGGGATCTACGGGGCCGGGGATGTATCCGGCAGGGCACCTATCTGGCCTGTAGCTGTCAAGGAGGGCATTATTGCCGGCAGCAATATGGCAGGTGGGAAGCGGAAGATGACAGACTTCTTTGCCAGCAAGTCCACCATGAATTTTTTCGGGATACCCACCATGTCTCTGGGACAGGCAGAACCGCAGGATGAGACGGAGCTGGTGGAGACACAGGAGGGAAAAGACGGATATAAGAAGATCATCCACAAGAACGGGCGGATATTGGGAGCTATCATCCAGGGGGATTTATCCTACAGCGGAGTACTCCAGCAGCTCATAGCCAGGAGAATTGATGTGTCCAGGGTGAAAAAACCTATTTTTGAAATTGATTACTCTGACTTTTTCCATGTGGGTGACAACTTTGAATACTATTATCAGGAGGACATAAAAGATGAATAGACTGGAAAAATTACCTGTGCCCATACTGCCCACATTTGTAGGCGCACTGACTCTCAGCAACGTATATGCGGGATTCGGCTATAGCTGGCTGCGGCATTTTATGATGTGGACAGCCCTGATCGTCATGGTCTGTTATATTGTCAAGATCATACGGTTTCCCAAAACATGCCTGGAGGAGTACAAGAACGTAGTGCCGGCAAGCCTCTACGCAGGATTTTCCATGGTCACCATGATACTGGGAAGTTATTTCTATGAACTGGGATTTGCAGGCGGAAAGTTCATCTGGGCCGCAGGCCTTGCCATCCATACGGTACATTTGATCGTGTTTACAGTCCGAAATATGGTCATGAAACGCGACATCAACACCTTTGTGCCAAGCTGGTTTGTTACATACAATGGTATTATGGTGAGCTGTGTGACAGGGGGAGCCATGAATGCCAAAGGGATACTGACCGTGGTCACATATTACGGAATCGCCATCTATGTGATCCTGGTGCCCTTCATGATCTGGAGGCTTATGAAGGTGGAAGTAAAACCGGCAGTCTATCACACCATGGCGGTTCTGCTTGCGCCCTGCAGCCTCTGCGTCGTGAGTGTGCTGAATGTGCTGGATGACCCCAACAGGATTCTGGTAACACTTCTGTACCTCTGCGTGCTTGCGTCCCTGGTTTTCATTGTCATAAAGCTGCCGAAATTCTTTTCCTTTCCCTTTGCACCGGGCTATGCGGGCATGACCTTCCCCATGGCTATCGGAATCGTGGCTTCCGCAAAAATGGGGGCGTTTCTCACCGCGCAGGGACAGGAGGGACTGGGCAGTGCCGTGAACCAGCTTGCAGGCTTTCAGACATTTCTCACAACCATGATCATCGGTTATGTACTGCTCCGTTTCTTTATGATGCTGATAAAGACAGAGGCAAAATAGAAAATAAGTGAAAAACAACGCCGGATACCAGTAGGAAATACATGAGTATCCGGCGTTGTTTTTATGTTTTAAGGATACATACCTCAGACTTCTTTCAGAAATCCCAGTGTACTGTTTGCTGCCGTACCGCTTATGACGTAATGGGCTGTGTTCCCGCAATCCTCCGCGTACACAAAAATCTGATGAGCCTCCCGGTCCGGTCCCTGGGGAACTTCCGCGTAGAAGGTGATACAGGAGCCCTCCGGTATCCCGTGATCCTTCAGGCTGATGGTGGCAGAACTGCCCGCTGCTACCATCATATGTCCCTTCTCACAGATACGGCTGCCTTTGCCGTCCACGTAGACAAAGCCCGGACGGACAATGAAATCTCCCTGGTTTTTCAGTGTGATATGGCTGATTTCCCTCATGTAAATACTCCTTTTCACAGAATATCCTCTATAGATACTCTATGCAAAAGGCCGGGAAAACAGTATTCCTACTTAAACGCCACCTCCAGGCGCACCGGCTGGTGGTCTGTATGTTCAAATCCCACATCAATGACGTTCACATTTCTGACGGCCAGATTGTCTGACACGATAAATCCGTCGATGACATAGACCTGTGAGGTGTCATAGGAACCGGTGTACGGGGCGTTCAGAAGACGGCAGGTGGGATAGGTGTCATCAATGGCAAAGGAAAAGTGATCCGGCAGGTCATCGGTTCCGATCACGCCCGGCGCCCAGTCTTCCTTATTGGTGACAGGATATTTGTCCACACCCTCAAAGGTCTGGTTAAAATCACCGCCGGCGATCACATAGTTCCCTTTTTCGTATTCTGCTTCCAGAATGTCCGCCAGCATTTTGCTCTGAGCGATTTTGCCCTCGCCGCTGTCGTAAGCTTCCAGGTGGAAGTTGATGAGCACCAGTTCTTTTTCCGAATCCTGAAGCGGAAACCGGGTGACAAGAAGACAGCGCTTCAGATTGCAGGTCTTGATAGGCCAGGAGAAGGATTCCGGAAGGGAAATCCTGCTGGCACCGGCCACATAGTTGTCAGTCAGCGTTACAAGCCCGCTCTCCACATGTCCAATGGGAGGGAGGGGATAAGGAACATAATCGCATTTGAAGTTATACGCGAAGAAGCTGTTTTTTTCAAGGGCTTTGCTGTAAGCGCTGCGCTCATCTATATGGTATGAGCGGGTGGAGTCTATATCCACTTCCTGTAAAAAGTATGCGTCAGCCGGATTATCCTGCAGTACCTTTGTGATGCCTTCCATATTTTCTTCCACCAGGGCTTTGGAAGCGGGTTTTACTTTCGTACCGCCGTCCATGAAGAAGTCCTCGTCTTTGCTGAGGCCGGCATATCCCGTATTGTAGCTCATGACTGAGAAGGGGCTGCGCAGAGAAATGAACGCACCGTCCTTATAATTTCCCTCCAGGGATTCCTCCGCCTTCGGACGATATTCCCGCACAGTCAGATAAACCAGCAGAAGCAGTAAAATACCGGCAAGTATAAGCAGCAGGATACCGAAGCCTTTTAAAACAGTTTTTGCCTTACTCATAAAATCCCTCCTCTTTTTAGCTATATTCCCATTATAATCGACAGTGCGGGAGACTGTAAAGGAGTTTCTTTGTTCAATTGACGAGCACACCGGAGTCATATATAATATAAGTAATAATCGGGAAGAAGGAATGTTATGCAGAAGAAAAAAAGATGGATAACAGCCGGCCTCCTTATCCTGACGGTGGGGGTCATTATCGGCGCCTCTTTTTATTACGGTACTTACATTCATGACATTCTGGAAAAAGAGACGAACGCCTATGCGCAGGAGCTTGCCCAGCAGAGCATCAAGCTGATCAATGAGAGGGTCGACAACGACTATCTGTATCTGGAAGGAATCTCAGACTCCATAGGCGGCCAGAAAACATCAATCCATTCTCAGAGGGTCCTGGATATTCTGGAACAGAAGTCAGGCATTACACGCTTTACAAGGCTTGCCGTGGTGGATTTGGACGGCATCATGTATTATAACGGCATGGAACAGCAGATCCTGGTAAAGGACCGTGCGTATTTTCAAAAGGCCCTTCAGGGCCAAAGCTCGGTGGAGAGCTATGTGGCTGAGGACGGAAGCAGCCGTACCATGGTCATCAGTGTGCCCATTTACCGGGACGGGGAGATACAGGGGCTTGTGCTCGGGCAGTATACCATGGATGAGCTGGAGCATCTCATGTCCATTCGCTATTTCAACGGGGAAGGGTACAATTATATCACGGACTCCAAAGGCGAGGTCCTGGTGCACTCAGCCAAAGGGGACGCCAGGCAGAATGTGCTGGAGGATCTGAAGCATGTGATCAGCAGGGATTTTACCGCCCCGGACCTGGAAAAATTTGCGGACAACATGCAGAAGGGAGAGAACGGATACATACGCTATCAGAAAAGCGGTGAGGATTTTATACTGGAATACACTGCCACAGGGATCAATGACTGGTATCTGCTGCTGGTGGTTCCGTGTAATGTGGTGGATGTCAAGACGCGGAACGTCATTGACGGCACAGCCTTTTACTGCGTGTTCATTCTTCTGGTGCTGGGGCTTATGGCATTCGGAATGCTGAACGGCCGGCGCAAGAACCACAGACAGATCAGACGGGCATATGAGAATATCCGCTCCATTTACCGGACAGTGCCCAGTGCAATCGTGCGTTTCCGTCTGGACGATAAGTTGTCTATACTGGATTCCAATGACGGGTTTTATCAGTTTATGGAATACACTATGGAGGATTATGAGGAGAGATACGGCAGATTCCTGCAGCCCGTTTTAGAGGAGGAGGACAGGGAATGGTTTTTGAAGCTGAAAGAGGGACTTATCTCCAGAGAATTTTTGATTCTGTGCAGGGACGGACAGCGCAAATGGGCCTATGGAAATTTTGATGTGCAGATGCAGGAGGGGGCTCTGGTGGTGCAGTGCGCCTTTATTGATATCAGCCGTCAGATGCAGCAGCTCTCGGAGGCTGTGCAGAGTGCCAGCAGGGACCCGCTGACAGGGCTGAAGAATAAAAGAGCTCTGGAACAGGAAGTGGAGAGTGTCATAGCGGAGAGCGGCAGCGCAGGAGCGTTCATGATCATGGATCTGGATAATTTTAAGAATGTGAATGATACCTTCGGTCATCCAAACGGAGATAAAGTGCTGCAGCTTTTCGCAGCCTGTCTGAAAAATACCTTCCGGGGCGATGACTTTATCGGGCGTCTGGGCGGCGATGAGTTTGTGGTGTTTATGAAAAATGTTAATGAACGCCAGAAGATAAGCAGAAAAGCAGAACAGCTCATGGATAATTTCCAAAGCAGCCTGCCAAAAGAATTCAGCGGATGTAAGCTGTCTGTCAGTATAGGCGTGGCCTCTGTTCCGAAGGACGGTATCACACAGCCGGTTCTGTACCGGAAGTCAGATAAGGCTTTATACGAGGCGAAGAAAAGAGGCAAGAACCAGGTCTGTTTTTATGAGGAATAGTGGAAAGGGTATGGAAACCGCGCAGGAATGCGGTTCCCATACCCTTAAATTGTCTGCAGAAACTGATCGATATAAGAAAGTGCTGCGCCGACCGGCGGAGCAAGCTGTCCGTGGGTGCTCAAAAAGATAAAATCATCCGGGAGACTGTACGGGGAGCTGTCCTGTATGCGTTTGGTAAGTTGCACCACATCTTCCCCTGTAATATAAGGAGCCAGGTAGCCGCTGATGATGATGCGGCAGTCAAGTATAACGTTCAGGTTGCAGAGGGCAAAGGCCAGGTGGTCCAGATAGTCCTCCCATATGTCTGCAAACGCGGAATTTCCACGGCGCAGCTCCCGGAAAAAGGAGGGGATATCCGTCTGCGCCGCCCGTTCCAGACTGTCCGCGGAACAGTAGGTTTCCAGACAGCCGTGTTCCCCGCAGTAACAGAGCGGGCCGTCAGCCTGAATGCACATGTGTTCAATGGACCCGCTGTGCATGCCAAGGCCTGTGTGGACCTTTCCGTTTATAATGACCGCGCCGCCCAGGTTTTGGTTCAGAAGAACTACAATGGAATCCCGGAATTTTTCCTGATGCCAGGTCTCCAGATAGGCGGCAGCCTTGGAGTCGTGTTCCAGACGGCAGGGGTATGGGATATAGCGGGAGAAGTCAGAGAGCTTCATGCCCGTATGCTCCAGTATCCTTCCGTAGCTTACAGTGCTTCCGTCCGGGGAGATAAGTCCCTGAATGGCAATGGAGGCCCCTAAGATATGTTCTTTTTCTATGCCGTATTTATCCACAAAGGCGGTGAGCCTTCTGCCGACCTGTTCACAGTAGGCGTCTGAGGCTTCAAAGGGAAGGGCGCAGGATTCCTGATACAGAATATTGCCGTAAAGGTCTATGGCAGCCATGTGCAGGGTCTTTCTGAGCACTTCAATGCCCAGTGCGATTTTGGCGTCCGGAAGGATACGGATCGCATGGGCCTTTCTTCCGCCTGTGGATTCAAAGTATCCTTTCCGTTCGATGAGCCCTTCCTCTTCCAGAAGCTTCAGGTTCTGGGTCACTGTGTTCATGCCCATCTGCAGGGCAGCGGCGATCCCCTGCTTGGATATGGTGCGGCTTTCATAGATAAGGTGGTAGACTTTGCTCTTATTTATTTTTTTGATTTCCATTGTGGTCATGCCTGTTGTGTTCATAAAAGTTCCTCCCGGGGAATATCTGTCTCTATTTTAGTATGGACAGGGGAAAATGACAAGTGGGGATTCAAAACGAAAGGGGCGGAGAAGGGGGAAACGGTATCCGGTAACGGGCGGCTGCAGCATTTTGGATAAAAATCGCAAAAGAATATTGGTATAAATGTCTATTGTATTTTTTTGTACCTTGCTATATAGTGAACTTATGCGTAAGACATAACTATAAGTTTAGAGCGAAAGTATAGAAAACTGAGAAAGTGGAGGAAATAGGGATGAAGAGTGCAGTATTTTACGGAAAACATGATCTGAGAGTGGAGGAGCATCCGATGCCTGAGGTTGGGCCTCATGATGTGCTGATCCAGGTGGAGGCATGCGGTGTGTGCGGAACAGATGTACATATTTATGAAGGGGATAAAGGAGCTGCGGAGGTAACGCCTCCCACTATTTTAGGACACGAATTTTCCGGCGTGATCAGGGAAGTGGGAAGTGAAGTGAAGAAGTATAAGGCCGGGGACAGAGTCTGCATTGACCCGAACTGTTACTGCGGAGCCTGTGATCCCTGCAGAAACGGAGTTGCCCATTTCTGTGAAAATATGATGGGATACGGTACAACGGTAAACGGCGGTTTTGCGGAATACTGTGCAGTGGATGAGAGACAGGTGTATCTTCTGGGAGAGAATACTACCTTTGAGCAGGGAGCCATGGCAGAACCGGTGGCCTGCTGCCTCCACGGAATTGACATGTGTGAGATCCAGCCGGGACAACAGGTGGTCATCATCGGCGGAGGGATGATCGGTCTTCTTATGCTTCAGCTTGCAAAGCTGGCCGGGGCTGCCAAGGTGGCGCTTTTAGAGCCGGTGGAGAATAAGAGGGAAGTGGGAAGAAAGCTGGGGGCTGATGTGTGTATTGACCCTGTAAAGGAAGATGTGAAGGAGCGCCTTGCAGAGAACGGAATGGACTGGGTGAATGTGGTGATCGAGTGTGTAGGCCGCCCATCCACCATTGAGCAGGCGATTGAGATCGCGGGGAATAAGGCGGTTGTCATGATGTTCGGGCTGACGAAGCCGGATGAGGAGATTGCTGTGAAGCCGTTTCAGGTCTTCCAGAAGGAGCTGGTGCTGAAGGCTTCTTATATCAATCCCTATACACAGAAGAGGGCGCTGGACCTGATCAATTCAGGAAGGCTGGATGTGAGCAGTATGGTGTATGAGGTGTGCAGTCTGGATAAATTGGAAGAAATTTTGAGCAGGCCGGAGGTGAGGGCAAAAGGGAAGTATGTGATCTCACCTAAGATGTGAAAAATTTAAAAGAGTGCAGAGCTGAAAGGCTGCCGGGCGGGAATGGCTATAGGGCTGTTTCCTTCCGGCAGTTTTAAATTGAACCGACTACTTATCCGTGAAACAGCAACTGTGACTTTGTTACATTAGAAAAATATATGGGAAAAAGACTTGACATTTGGAACTGTAACTAATATAATTTCAGTATGAACTGTAACAAAGAGAATAACAATATGGAGGTTGGACCATGAGAAGACGGAGACAATATTTAATGGCAATGGCGGTGACAGCTCTGGTAACAGCCGGGGTGCTCGCCGGGTGTGGAAATAAAGAAGACAGTACAACTAAGACCGAGACACAGACAGAAGAGAACGCGGGAAGCCAGAAGGACGGAAGTGTGACCTCAAAAAGCGCCGGCGAGGATGCAGCTGATAAGGCGCAGACTGACGGACAGCAGGAGAATAAGGACAGTGCCAAAGAAGATGGACAGAAAGCTGATTACCAGGATCAGCAGACTGAGAGTCAGGAAAAAAGTCAGGATCAGCAGGCAGATGCGGAGAATGAGACCGATAAAAATGAGATCTTCGGCGAGTTTAAGACCAAGACGCTGGACGGAAAGGATGTGAATCAGGACATATTTGCTGAGGCGGACCTGACTATGGTGAATATCTGGGGAACGTTCTGCGGACCGTGTATCAGAGAGATGCCGGATCTTGGGGAACTGAGCCGGGAATATGCGGATAAGGGCTTCCGGATGGTTGGGATCATCAGTGATGTGAGCCAGCCGGAGGATGAGACAGCACTTGAAATTGTGGATAAAACAGAGGCGGATTATACACATCTTGTCATACCGGATGATGCCAATATGCAGTACAGAATCTTGAGAAATGCCCAGGTTGTGCCCACAACTATTTTCCTGGATAAGAACGGAAACCAGGTAGGGGAGACGTATCCCGGGGCGAAAAGTAAGAAACAGTGGATTGCAGTGATAGACAAAATGCTTGAGAAGGTGCAGAATGAGTAGGAGAAAGGCAGCAGTTTTAAGGAGTCTGCTTCTTGTGGCGGCAGCGGCATTTATTATATTTGGCGCAAGCCGGGGGGAAGTGGATACCGTGTTTACAAAAGCAGTGAATATATGTCTGGAGTGTATAGGAATTGGCTGAATTTTTGCAGAAGATCCGAAACAGAATGCGGCTGATCGTGCAGGTGGGATTTACGGCACTGACCAATGGCTATGTTTTGGGATTTATCAAAGGAAAAATATATAAAGGTCCCACCAAGGCGCTGTGTGTGCCGGGGCTTAACTGCTACTCCTGTCCGGGAGCGCTGGGGGCCTGTCCCATCGGTTCCCTGCAGGCAGTGCTGGGAAGCCGGAATTACCGGTTTTCCTTTTATATTATCGGTTTTCTGATCTTTATCGGTTCTCTGATCGGAAGATTTGTATGCGGGTGGCTGTGTCCTTTTGGACTGATCCAGGATCTGCTTTATAAGATCCCTTTTTTCAGAAACAGAAAGAGGAAGAACCTGCCCGGACATAAGTGGCTGGTATGGCTGAAATATGTGATATTAGTGGTGTTTGTCATTCTGATGCCCATGTTCTATGTGGATATCATCGGGCAGGGAAGCCCATGGTTCTGTCAGTTTATCTGTCCAAGCGGAACCCTGACAGCCGGTATTCCCCTGGTACTTTTAAATGAAGACCTGAGAGGGGCCATCGGTTTTCTGTTTGCCTGGAAGGCAGCGATTCTGGCTGCAGTGGTGCTTCTGTCCATTATGGTATACAGGCCGTTCTGCAAATATCTGTGTCCTCTGGGTGCCATTTACGGGCTGTTTAATCCCATTGCCCTGTACCGGTATCAGGTGGACGAGACAAAATGCAACCGGTGCGGGAGCTGTCAGAGAGCCTGCAAGATGGATATCCGGGTATGGGAAACCCCAAACAGCAGGGAGTGTATCCGCTGCGGTGACTGTATCAAGAGCTGTAAACGCGGTGCTATATGCACAACTATGAAAAAGAATAAGGAAAAAGAACAAGAGTGAGGGTGAGTGAAATGACAAGTGAATTTGCGATCGCGGTACATGCATTGGTTTATCTGAACCACAAACAGGAGACTCTGGCCAGTGAAGAGCTGGCGAAGAATGTCTGTACCAATCCGGCACGCATCCGGAAGGTCATGGCAAAACTGAAAAAGAAGGAGCTTATTGCCACAAAAGAGGGACAGAACGGAGGATACCATACTTCCATGAAGGCAGCGGATGTGAATCTTGCCATGATTTACGACGCGCTGGAGATTGAGGCGGTGTGTGCGTCCTGGAAATCCGGCAATCCGGATATGAACTGTATGGTAGCTTCGGGTATGGCAGATATTATGGATGACATTTACGGACAGCTCAATGAAGTGTGCAGAGAGAAGCTGTGCAGGATCACAATAGCCGATATTGACAATAAAATATTTCACAGAGAAGAAAGGTGAATGAATATGAAAAAATATGATGCGGTAATCATCGGATTTGGCAAGGGCGGCAAGACACTGGCAGGCAAGCTGGCAGGGCAGGGGAAAAAGGTGGCGATGATCGAGAAGGATGCAGGCATGTACGGCGGAACCTGTATCAATGTGGGATGTATCCCGTCAAAATCCCTGGTCAGAAGCTCCGGACTGGCATTTAATAAAAAAGAGGCTTCCCCGGAGGAGAGGGCTGCGGATTATGAGGCAGCCATTGATGAAAAGAGACGGCTCACCGCTATGCTCAGGGAAAAGAATTTCAGGAAACTGGATGACCTGGACAATGTGGATGTATTTAACGGGACCGCATCCTTTGTCTCCAATACGGTTGTGGAGGTGAAGACAGCTCTTGAGACCTTTGAAATCGAAGGGGAGAAAATCTTTATCAACACAGGAGGAACCCCTGTGATTCCGCCGATCAAGGGTCTGGAGGGGAATCCCTATGTACATACCAGTGCCACACTGATGGATCTGAGAGAATATCCGAAACGTCTTGTGATCGTGGGCGGCGGTTATATCGGTCTGGAATTCTCCTCCATGTATTCCGGCTTCGGCACAGAAGTGACGGTTCTGCAGGATGGGGAAGTGCTGATCCCGAGAGAGGACAGGGACGTGGCGGAAGCCATACAGGGCGTGCTGGAAAGCCGCGGCGTAACCTTCAAGCTGGGATCCAGGATTTGGGAGATCGCCCAGGCAGACGGCCATGCGCTGGTGAAGCTCACCTATAAAGGTGAAGAGGAAATCCTGGAAGCAGATGCGGTGCTGATCGCAACAGGAAGAAAACCCAATACGGAGGGGCTGCACCCGGAACGAGCGGGAGTAGAGCTGAATCAGCGGGGCGCAGTGGTGGTGGATGATGAACTGAAGACCACAGCGGATAATATCTGGGCCATGGGTGACGTGCACGGAGGCCTGCAGTTTACCTATACATCCCTGGATGATTTCAGGATCATCTGGTCCCGCATGATCGGCGGCAGCTACGGGCTTTCCAAAAGAAAAGCGGTTCCCTACAGTGTGTTTATCTCTCCGTCCTATTCCCGGGTGGGCATGAGTGAAACAGAAGCCAGAAAAGCGGATATTCCGGTGAAAATAGCCAAACTTCCCGCGGCTGCCATTCCAAAAGCCCAGGTTCTGAAGGAGCCTCAGGGTATGTTAAAGGCAGTGATCCATGAGGAGACAGGCCAGATATTGGGAGCCATGCTTCTGTGCGAGGAGTCCTATGAGATGATTAACACCATAAAACTGGCAATGGATCTCGGCGCTCCGTATCAGGTACTGCGCGACCAGATCTATACACATCCCACCATGAGTGAGGCGTTCAACGATCTGTTTAATATGTGATGAAAAAAGAATTGCTATTTTTCCTGTTTCTGCTATAATAAATTCATTACTTTACATTCATAAAGAGAAACAGGGGAAGCAACATGAGAGATAAGAAAGATTTTGGCTGTAATATTGTCCTGATCGGATTTATGGGAGCAGGGAAATCCACCATTGCCCGCACACTGAGTGAAAGGTACGGCCTGGAAGTGGTGGAGATGGACCAGCTTATCTCCGAGAGGGAGAACATGAGCATACCGATGATTTTTGAGACGCGCGGAGAGGAATACTTCCGCAGTCTGGAGACAGAGCTTTTGATAGAGCTGCAGGACCGGAAAAATGTGGTCATATCCTGCGGCGGCGGCGTACCCATGCGGGAGCGTAATGTTGCGGAGATGAAAAAAAACGGCAGGGTGGCCTTGTTGTCAGCTTCTCCGGAGGTGATTTTGGAGCGGGTGAAGGACAGCCACGACCGTCCGGTCATTGAGGGCAGAAAGACTGTGGAGTACATCCGTTCGCTTATGGAAAAACGCAGAGAAAAATATATGGCAGCAGCCGATTTTATTGTCAATACGGACAAAAAAAGCGCAGAAGAAATCTGCAGGGAACTGGTGGAAAAATTGGAAGAATGTAACAAAAATATTAAATAATGTTACAAGAAAAAACGGCGTTTTGCAGTAAAAAATCCTGCAAAACGCCGTTTTTTCGCCTCCTTAAGGAGTCTTCAGAAAATGTTTTGTTGCCTTTTTGTTAAAATTATAGTATTATTAGTTAGAATTATCGTAGCCGGCTGATACAGTAAAGGATAAGCGGCTGCGAATTATTAAGAAGAGAAGGTGATAAACCTTGATAAAAGAGAACCAGAAGCATTTTAACCGTCTGCAGGTGGTGATCGATGCTTTTGTGATTGCACTCTCTTATTTTCTGGCTTGGGTCATTAAGTTTTATGTACCTTTCCTGAACGACAATGTAGGAAGATTACCTTTCCGGGTCTATATGTCAGCACTGCTGTTCATTGTGCCCGGATATTTGATATTAAATTATGCGTTTAACATGTATACGCCTAAGCGTATGCAGGGGCGGAGACTGGAACTGTCCAATATCATCAAGGCCAATACCATTGGGATGTTCCTGTTTGTGGGAGTTTTATATCTGGTCAAGCAGATAGATTTCTCCCGTCATGTGATTTTTATTTTTTATGTGGTCAATATTTTTCTGGAGACGCTGTCCAGGAACCTCATACGACTGGGGCTTCGCCAGATGCGCTCCAAGGGATATAATCAGAAGCATGTACTTTTAGTTGGATACAGCCGTGCAGCAGAGGAATACATTGACCGCATTCTCGCCAATCCCCAGTGGGGATATAAGGTGCGGGGGATTCTGGATGATCATATTGAAGCCGGTACAGAGTATAAGGGAATCAAGGTGCTGGGACGGATCGCCAACCTTATGGTGATTCTGCCGCAGAATCATCTGGATGAGATTGCCATCACTCTGGGACTGAATGAATATTACCGTCTGGAACAGATTGTGGCTCTCTGTGAAAAATCAGGAGTACACACGAAGTTTATACCGGATTATAACCGCATTATCCCCACAAAGCCTTATACGGAGGACATTCTGGGACTGCCGGTCATCAATATCCGATATGTGCCGCTTTCCAATACGTTCAATGCCCTGATCAAGCGCATTATGGATCTGGGAGGCGCGCTGGCCGCAATTGTATTGTTTTCACCGGTTATGCTTTTCTCGGTGATCATGATAAAACTCACATCTCCCGGGCCGCTTATTTATAAGCAGGAGAGGGTGGGTCTGCACAACAGGAATTTCATGATGTACAAATTCCGCTCCATGGATGTGCAGCCGCCCGAAGAGGAGAAAAAAGCCTGGACCGTTAAGGATGACCCACGGGTCACTAATTTCGGCAAATTTATGAGAAAGACAAGTATCGACGAACTGCCTCAGCTTTTCAATGTACTGCGCGGAGAAATGAGTCTGGTTGGTCCCAGACCGGAGCGCCCCTTCTTTGTGGAGAAGTTCCGGGAAGAGATTCCCAGATACATGATCAAGCATCAGGTACGCCCAGGACTTACAGGATGGGCGCAGGTGAATGGATACAGGGGAAACACCTCCATCCGTAAACGAATTGAGTATGACCTGTACTACATTGAAAACTGGACCATTGGACTTGACATTAAGATACTGTTTCTCACAGTTTTTAAAGGCTTTGTAAACAAAAACGCTTATTAGTAAATAAGGGGAAGTGAAATGGCAAAAAAGAACAAAAGCGTCAGAAGGCGCAGAAAAAGAAGAGTGCTTTTTGGTATTGAACTGTTTGTACTGCTGATCTTGGTGGGCGGACTCTTCATATACGCAAAAGTCAATGAAAAGATGAATAAACTGGATATTGACACCAGCTCAGATGAGGCCAGCAAGGTCGAAGTCAATGAGGCAGTGGTTGGCAGTAAGACGCTGAAGGGATTTACCAATATTGCCTTGTTTGGTGTGGATAACAGGAAAGAAGACGTAAAATCAGGACAGAGTGATACCACGATCATTGCCAGCATTAACAATGACACGAAGGAAGTAAAACTGGTTTCTCTTTACAGGGATACCTATTTAAATATTGGCAATGACAAGTATACCAAATGTAATGCAGCATATAACAACGGCGGGCCGACACAGGCAATGTCCATGATCAACACAAACCTGGATTTGAATATTACCAATTATGTGGCTGTTAATTTCAAGGCTCTGGCTACGGCAATTGATTGTCTGGGCGGTCTGGATGTGGAAATGACATATGTTGAGCTCAAGAATATGAATGACTACTGTGTAGAGACTTCAGAAGTGACAGGTATGGATTATGAGCCGATTGAAATGCCGGAATACCCGGGTGATGATAAACAGGAATCAGAGATTTTAGGTTCTTTTCATCTAAACGGTGTACAGGCTACCTCATATTGCCGTATTCGATATACCAGCGGCTGGGATATGAGGCGTACAGAGCGTCAGAGATATATCATTTCTCTTATTGTGGAAAAAGCGAAAAAAGCCAGCCTGTCTACATTGAATGATATTATGGATCAGGTATTTCCGATGATCGCAACAGACTTCAGCAAGAGCGAACTGATTAAATTGGGAATGGGTATCCTGTCCTATAAACTGGGTGAAACCAGCGGATTCCCCAACAGCAGTTTAATGGGCGATGAGGTTAAGAATGCCATTGGCCTTGACTGTGTGGTACCGACAACACTGGAGACCAATGTTAAGGCACTCCATCAGTTCCTGTTCGGTGATCAGGCTTATGAACCCTCTGACATAGTAAAACAGAGAAGCGATTATATAGCAGGACATACAGGATTCGGAAACTCCTATGTGAGTGATGAACAGAAGGCGCTTATCAGTGACAGGGCTTCTACCTATGACGGCTCTGCCGATACGCAGTCAAGCAGCGGAACAAGCACTTACAGTGATACGGATGACAGTGATTACAGCGATTATTCCGACTACAGTGACAGCGGATCCTCTGATTACAGCAGCGGCGGATCTTCTGATTACAGCGACAGCGGATCCTCTGATTACAATGACAGCGGGTCTTCCGATTATGGTGACAGCGGATCCTCTGATTACAACAGCGGTGATGATTATAATGATTCCGGTGATTCAGGAGAATCCGGCAATAACTATGACAACGGATATGAAGGCAGCGGTGATGACGGCTCCGGCGGCAGCAGTTCCGGAGAATCCGGTGACGGCGGGGGCTATAACAACGAGGATGATGATTACAGCGAATAAAAAATGAGAAAAGCGGCAGGGGATGTTGTGTGGATAACGCAGCATCCCCTTGTGCCATATAGAGGAGAAATTCTATGGATTCCTATACAGTGTCAGTGATAATACCGGTATACAAACCGGATGAAAAATTCAGAAAACTGGTGGAAGGCCTGAAAAGGCAGACCTATCCCATAAAAGAGATCCTGATCATGAACACGGAAAAAGAATACTGGAAAGATACCTGGGTTTTGGGGATGGAGAATGTCCGGGTGGAGCATTTGAAAAAAGAGGACTTTGACCACGGCGGAACAAGAGCCAGGGCAGCAGCCATGACCACAGGCAATATTCTGGTCTTCTTTACACAGGACGCGGTGCCATATGATGAACATGTGGTGGAAGAATTGGTAAAGCCCTTTCAGGATCCGCAGGTGGGGGCAGCCTATGGCAGACAGCTTGCGGACAGGGACTGCAGGATCATAGAAAAGTACACACGTTCCTTCAATTACCCGGCAAAAAGCAGGATAAAGAGCAGGGAAGACCTGCCGGAGCTGGGAATCAAAACCTTTTTCTGTTCCAATGTATGTGCGGCCTACAGAAGAAGTGCATATGAGAAGCTGGGCGGATTTATAACGCATACCATTTTCAATGAGGACATGATCTTTGCCGGACGGCTGATCCTGGACGGAGGCAGTGTGGCTTACCGGGCAGATGCCAGGGTAGTCCATTCCCACAACTATGGATGTATGCAGCAGTTCAGACGCAATTTTGACCTGGCAGTCTCTCAGGCTGACCACCCGGAAGTCTTTGCCGGCATCCGCTCTGAGAGCGAGGGAATCCGTTTGGTAAAACAGACGGCAGGATACCTATGTAAGATACACAAGCCCTGGCTTATAGGGGAGCTGGTGGTGAAAAGCGGATTTAAATTTCTGGGATACCGGATGGGAAAATCCTACCGCCGCCTCCCAAAATCCGTAATAAAATTTTGCACGATGAATGCTTCTTACTGGACATCAACACAATAATCTGCTAAAATAGGCCATGTTTCATGGATAGAAGGACAAATATGCCGGATAATAAGACAAAGAATACATGTTTTGCATCCGGTTACATGGAGGAAATGATTATGTGTGGAATAGTTGGTTATATCGGAGAAGAACAGGCAGCACCTATTTTGCTGGAAGGCCTGGAGAAACTGGAGTACAGAGGATACGATTCCGCGGGAATTGCTGTCTATAACGGAACGACCATTGAGATGATGAAATCCATGGGAAGGCTGAAAATTCTGGATGAGCTCACCCACGGCGGAGCAACCCTGCCGGGAACGGTAGGGATCGGACATACCAGATGGGCTACCCACGGTTCTCCGTCCGATGTCAATGCCCATCCCCATTTCAATAAAGATAAATCCATCGTAGTGGTACATAATGGAATTATCGAGAACTATATGAAACTGAAGAAGAAACTGGAATCCAAAGGCTATGAATTTGTGTCAGAGACTGACACAGAGATCATTGCTCACCTTTTGGATTATTACTATAAAGGGGACCCGTTAGAGACGATCGCAAAAATTATGCACCGCATGGAAGGTTCCTATGCACTGGGCATCATGTTCAGTGATCAGCCGGATAAACTCTATGCAGTGCGGAAAGACAGTCCTCTCATCGTGGGAAGAAGCAGCGTGGGCAATCTGATCGCCTCCGATGTTCCGGCAGTGCTGAAATACACCAGAGATGTATATTTTATTGAAAATGAAGAGATTGTCTGCATGACAAAGGATGACATTACCTTCTACAATATTGATGAGGAGGAGCTGGAGAAAACGCCCACCACAATTGAATGGGATATTGACGCTGCGGAAAAAGGCGGCTATGAGTTCTTTATGCTCAAGGAGATGTATGAACAGCCCCAGGCTGTCGGCGACACTCTTAATCCCCGCATTAAGGATGGAAATGTGGTCATTGAGGAGCTGGGAATGTCTGACGACGAGATCCGCAGCATCCGCAAGATCTACATGATCGCCTGCGGTTCCGCTTACCATACCTGTGTGTCCGCAAAATATGTGTTTGAAGGGCTGGCGAGAATTCCGGTTGAGGTGGATCTGGCAAGTGAGTTCCGCTACCGCCATCCCATCTATGAGCCGGATACCCTGGCGATCATTGTGAGTCAGTCAGGAGAAACTGCGGACTCCCTGGCAGCTCTCCGGGAGGCAAAAGAGCATGGAATCCGGGTACTGGGGATCGTCAATGTGGTGGGAAGCTCCATCGCCAGGGAAGCGGACAATGTGATGTATACCTGGGCCGGCCCGGAGATTGCGGTTGCCACCACCAAGGCATACAGCACACAGCTCATCGCCCATTATCTGCTGGCTCTGAAATTTGCAAAGGCCAGAGGTGAGATTGACGACGCGCAGATGGCAGAGATGGTGGAGGATTTGAAGAAGCTTCCGGGACAGATTGAGATGCTTCTGGAGAATAAGAAGAGAATCCAGAAATTCGCCAACCGTTATCTGGCTACAGAGCATGTATTTTTCATCGGCAGGGGCCTGGATTACGCCATTTCCCTGGAGGGCTCCCTGAAATTAAAAGAGATCTCCTATATCCATTCCGAGGCGTATGCTGCAGGGGAATTAAAGCACGGCACCATTTCCCTGATCGAGGAGGATACGCTTGTGACAGCGGTTGCCACCCAGGAGGAGCTTTACAAGAAAACCCTCAGCAATATCCAGGAGGTCAAGACAAGAGGCGCCTTCGTGCTGGCTGTGACCAATGTAGGCAATACAGAAATTGAAAAAACAGCGGATTATGTGATCTATCTGCCAAAGACAAATAAATATTTCACCAATTCTCTGGCAGTGGTACCTCTTCAGCTTTTTGCGTACTATGTATCTCTCGGAAAAGGGCTGGATGTGGATAAACCGAGAAACCTGGCAAAATCTGTAACTGTAGAATAGAATTTCATTTTTTCTTTGCTGTTTTATCACAATTTGAACACAAATGGCTGGTAGACTATGTTTCAGAAAGATAAATAGTAAGATATTTCAGGATAGATAGCAGTGAAGGGAGAATGTATCATGAGTGAAGAATTCAATGAGGGCATGAATGAGAACCGCGGCATGGCGGAAGAACATAAGGGACCGGAAGAAAATCCTTCCATTACGGAAACTCCGGGCAGCGTAAACTTTACCATGAAAGAAGCCGCAGAAGAAAAAACAACAGAGCAGGAGCAGACAGCACCGGGTTATGGAAACGCAGAAGCGGCTTCAGAAACACCGGTATATGGAAATACAGATACAGCGTCAGGAGCG
>OATT01000072.1_pt1 | contig 110120 bp, 112 predicted proteins | sample 1476071 | NCBI WGS metagenome assembly OATT01 (sample SAMEA2579989, study PRJEB22360) | human gut metagenome | biome: human gut; feature: human-associated habitat; material: faeces | place: Denmark | collected 2008/2010 | reverse complement strand
AGTATCCTTTTGCTTTTAAAAATTCTTAATTATAAATATATATTTATGTTGATATTAAATTTTATGACTATCCTGTTCTCTTAAGTGTGATGCTAAGTTATTAATAATGAGGTCAATTGTCAAAAAGACAAGTGCTTGAGAATCAACAAAGATATTTTTTTTATCAAGTTGAAATGCTGGTAAAATAAATGCTAAATCAATTTTATTTTTATGACGATAATGATCATTTTGTGTAATCAATACAGTGTGGCTTTGACTTTCTTTAGCATAATGAATAGAATCTTTAATGACAGTTGTTTCAGCTGAAAGGCTTAAGAATATATTTAAGTCTTTATCAGTTGACATAGTGGCTTTTTCAGTGAAAATTCCAGAATCGAAAACAGGTTCTGAATCAATGCCAAGACTTGCTAGTCGATAGGAAAAGTATTGTGCTGAAAGTCCTGTCTCATGTACTCCAAATATTTTTATTTTTCTAGCATCTATTATCAGTTGGGAAAATTGATCTAAAAATTGTGCACTTAATAAATGCGGTAATTTATTCATTTGTTCTGTATATAAGTCAACAATTGTTTGTGTTTTGGCAATCTCACCTTCAGTGATATGTATAATTGATTGTAAATATCTAGAGACTTCATACTTGAATTCACTATACCCTCGAAACCCACATTTTTGGCAAAAACGTAATAAAGCAGATTTAGATACTTTACATTTTTCTGCAATGGTTGATATTGGATATGAGGAGATATCATGAAGATTTGAAAGAATGTAATCCATGATAATGACTTCTGATTTTGTAAATTCGTCTTTATGTAATTGAATATGTTGTATAGGTGTCATATAAACCTCCTTGTTTATACTTTGTTATATTATACCATATTTTGGATAAGTATTAATCAAATTTTTTATTCTAAGGACTTTTTGATATTTCTGGGAAAAGTTCCATAATTTTTAGAAAAAGTATTGTAAACGGTTTCTTTTGTGTGTATAATAAAATTAGTTCCAATGGAATTGATAAAAGTTCCAAAAACGATCGTTATACGGGATATGGAAAAAGGAGGATAAATATGGGTACTGAAACAAAGAAAATCACATTATTAGAGCGACTAACAGATTTTATCGAAAATAAGTTAGCTCCACCACTCATTCGCATTTCTCAAGTGAGATATTTACAGACTCTTCAAAGAACCTTTATGGTCATGATGCCATATATGATTCTTGGTGCAACCGCAACACTCATTCTCAATTTAGGTGGTTTATTTGCTGAAGGAACAGGGCTAAATATGCCTGAAGTTGCAGATATAATTAATGCAGTTATTGCGAATATACAGCCTGCATTGTTACAGATTGTGTTTGTCAGTATTAATCTTATGGCATTCTTATGTGTTGTTTTGAATAGTTATTTTTTAGGTGATTACTATAAAGACAAAGATAGTCAAATCAGTCCAATAGTTTGTGGTATTGTTGGTTTAATAAGTTTTCTTAGTTTTATAGATTTTACAACATTATCTGAAAACTTTGATTGGCCATCTTATATTTTAGGGGCACCTAGTTTATTTAGTGCAATTATTTTAAGTATTGTTTCTGTTGAGATTTATCGTTGGTTTATTGCAAGGAAAATAACAATCAAAATGCCTGCTGGTGTTCCACCAATGGTTGCTGATGCATTTACAAGTATTATTCCTGTCAGTGTTATTGTTATTCTTTCAGCTTTTGTTGGAAGAAATATTCCTAATATTCATTTTTTAACACTTATTAATGATGCGAGTTCTCATTTGGTTGTTGGAGGAAGTCATCCAATTGCACAGTTTATTGCCTTTGTATTAGATAGAATTTTCTGGTTTGTTGGTTTACATGGCTCTAATATTGTTGGGTCTATTATGACACCAATTTGGGAAACGATGATGGGTCAAAATCTTGCTGATTTTATGGCTGGTCAAGATATTACATATCTGTTTTCTTCATTATGGATTAATAGTTATGTTCGTTTGAGTGTTTTCCCAATAGCTGTTTTACTGGTCATTTCTAAAGTCAAACGATTTAAAGTCTTAGGAAAGTTATCTATTGCTGGTTCTATATTTAATATTGCTGAACCAATTATGTATGGATTACCTATTGTTTTAAATCCTTTAATGTTTGTTCCTTGGGTATTAGGGTTTGCTGTTTTATTTATCTTTAATGCAATTTTAACTGTTATTGGCATAGCACCTCCAATTGTTGCTAATGTTGTATGGACAATGCCAGTGCCACTTATGGCATTTATTGGCTCAGGATTTAATTTTGTGGCGTTGCTCATTAGTATTATGAATATGATTATTCTCTTCTTTATCTTCTTACCATTCTTTAAAGTTATGGAAAGACAAGAATTTGCTATTCAAAAAGCAAATGAAGAAGAAATGTTTATAGAAAATGAATAGAAAGGTGGGATAATAATGAATGTTCAAATTCAATCATTTCAAATGGAATATTTACAGCAGGTATTAAGATGTTGGAATGAAAACCTTATTTATGATTTGATAAATGAAGAAAGATTTACAGATATGATTTTATTAGATGATAATTTTGATCCTCAACTTTTAAAAGTTGCTATTGTTGAAGATAAAATTATAGCATTTTGCTTTGGCATTAAAAGAAAAATTCCTTATCTAGAAAGAGGATTAGAACCAACACGTGGCTGGATAAATATGATTGCAGTTGATGCTCATTTACGTCATCAAGGCATAGCTTCAAAACTTGTCCAATGCCTTGAGAAAGAATTTGAAAAACAAGGTGTTAAAGAAATAACATTATGTGCTTATAGTCCAAATTATTTTACACCTGGTATTGATATACGTTATCAAGAAGGGTTGTTATTCTTTGAGAAGCATGGTTATCAATATCAAAATCAGGCAGTAAGTATGCAAAGAGACCTTTGGGATTTTCAAATGTCTGAAAATATAAAAACAAAACGTAAAGACTTAGAAACAGAAGGAATTCACATCATTCCTTATCAAAAGAAATATATGTTAAATTTATTGGATTTTGTGCTTAAAGAGTTTGGCTCTGGTTGGAAAAGAAATGTCTTAATGGCTATGCAAAAGAAAGAGGCTGAAAAAACAATTCTCCTTTGTATAGATCAAGATGAACATATTTTAGGTTTTTGTATGCGAAAGATTGATGGCAATGATGCACGATTTGGACCTGTAGGAATTCATGAATCATTAAGATCCAAAGGTATTGGAGGCGTTTTGTTTGAATGTATGATGTATGATATGAAATCTAGAGGTATTCCTTATCTGTACTTCTTATGGACAAGTGGTGCAGCACAAAGATTTTACGATCGTCATCAAATGAAAGTATTAAGAACATATCATTTATATAGAAAGGTTATTCAAGATGAAATATAATAGGATTATAAGTATTGGTGGGCATCATTTAGATGCAGAACTCATGGGTGGACCACTGATGATTAAATATGCTCAAAAAGGTGCTCATTGCACAATGGTTAATGTCACTGAAGGAAGATTAGAAGGCAATCAGGTCACTGAACAAGAAAAGTTAGCCTATCTGGAAAATATAAGAAAAGAGAATCAGTTAGTGGCTGAAAAGATGGGGTGTGATATTTATAATATGGGATACACATCTGCAACCGTACCAGCTCAAAATGAATTTATAAAAATTCTAAAAGCCTATATGAGAGAAGAAAAAGTTGATTGTGTAATTACACATTGGCGTGGAACGATGCACCCTCGTCACTACTATACATATGAAACAGTTACGCAAGCTGTTTTGCAATTGAGACAAGAAGGTCATTCTATTCAATTGCTGTATGGTGAAAATTGTGAAGATCTGATAGGATTTATTCCTACATGTTATGTTTCACTAGATGATATTATTGTTGAAACTTGGTTTAATGCTTTGAAAAACTATACTATTTTTAATGGTCAAGTGAATACTGTCCCTTATCAGGAATATTATCAGGCTCAGTTAAAAGTTCGAGCTATAGAAGGCGGATGTCCTCATCCTGTTAAAGCTTATATGCATGCTCCGCTTTTTGATAATGAATGAGTAAAGGAGAATATAAATATGTTAGGAATTTCAGTATATTTTCAAGATTTAGATGAGCAGTATATTAAAACTTGTGCCCAAATAGGTATTCAATATGTCTTTACATCTTTACATATACCTGAAGAAGATTATAGTCAATTAGATAAAAAACTCCCTCAATTTATTTTACTTTGTCAAGATTTAGGATTGAAAATTGTTCCTGATGTATCTCCTGTTACTTTTGAAAAATTAAACTTAAAGTTAGGTGATTTTTCTGCATTGAAGCAGATGGGCATTCAGGCTTTAAGATTAGATTATGGATTTGATGATATAGAGAATATAAAACAATTATCAAAAGACTTTGAGATTATATTAAATGCGAGTGTTGTTAATGAACCATTATTAATAGAAGCAGAGAAGTCTGGTATTCAACTTCATCAATTCATATTATCACATAATTTCTACCCTAAGACTCATACGGGTTTATCAGTAGAAACATTTCGAGAAAAAAATGCTCTCTTTCATAAATATGGTTTAAAAATACAGGCTTTTGTTTGTGGTGATGACTTAAAGAGATTTCCTTTATATGAAGGATTACCTACATTAGAAAAACATAGGGATATACATCCCTATGTTGCTTCTCTTGAATTAATGAAAAAATATCAGATAGATGATATTATGATAGGTGATAGCCGAATTCAATATGAAACATTGAAATATATCAAAGATTATATGGAGCATCATATATTGACATTAAAGGTTCATCTTGATGAAAGATATAAACATTATTATAACCAAATATTGACATGTCGAGATGATTTGTCTGAAGCAGTCATTAGACTTCAGACGCCAAGAGTCAAAGATATTGATATTTATCATAATGGTAGAAGGAAAAAAGGTGATATCACCATTGACAATCATCTTATGGGAAGATATTGTGGAGAAGTTCAAATCTTAAAATGTGATTTGCCAAGTGATGCAAGGGTCAATGTGATTGGGTTTGTTCATCCTGAGTATGTAGAAGCTTTAGAGTCTATTGATGGAAGTACATCTATTCGTCTTGTTCCATTAGCTACAATGAAAGAGAGGTATAATCACTATGAAAGTGAATCTTAAACAATTAACAACTGAACAAAGAAATCCTCATACATTTTCATTGGACCAGATGAGTATTCGAGAATGTCTGGAAATTATGAATGAGGAAGACTGCCAGGTTCCTTTATGTGTAAAAAAAGAAATAGAGCATATTGAAATCGCTATTCAACATATAATATCCGCCTTACAAAGAGGAGGTAGACTTATCTATATAGGAAGTGGAACAAGTGGAAGACTAGGAGTGTTGGATGCAGTTGAATGCCCACCTACCTTTTCTACAACATATGAAGTCCAAGGTTTGATTGCTGGTGGTGAGACTGCATTTGTCAAGGCACAGGAAGGTGTGGAAGATAGTTTTGATCAAGGTCAAAAAGATATTGCTCATGCTCATGTGACAGATAAGGATGTTGTGGTGGGGATTGCAGCAAGTGGAAGAACGCCTCATACATTAGGGGCATTAACAAAAGCAAAAGATTTAGGAGCCTATACAGTTGCGGTGGCTTGTAATCCTCAAAGTGCAATTGGAAAAATTGCCGATATAGCAATTGAGGTTGAAACTGGACCTGAAGTTATTACAGGTTCAACACGTTTAAAAGCAGGAACTGCTCAAAAACTTGTTTTAAATATGTTATCAACTGTTTCTATGATTGGGATAGGAAAAACTTATCAAAACTTAATGGTTGATTTACATCCATCAAATGAAAAACTCATAGAAAGATCAATACAAATGATCATGGAAGCATGTGAATGTGATTATGAATCAGCAAGAGGTGTTTTTCTAAAATCTGAGCAAAAACCTAAATATGCTATTGTTATGAAACTTTTAAATTGTGATATTGAAGAAGCCAAAAGAAGATTATTAGAAAATAAATCTTTTGTTTATAAAGCAATAAACGAGAAGTCATAAAAAATTGTATTCATCATTTTCATAAATAGTGTATACTAATACTAAGGAAGTGATATGATGATAACTCCAAAACATATAAAAAAGAGTATAAAAGGTGATTATCGTTTGATTGTTATAAGCGATATTCATGGACACTTAGATCGATTCAAAGCACTTCTACAAAAAGTCAAATACACACCAGATGATTATTTAATTATTTTAGGTGACTTTGTAGAAAAAGGTGATCAAGTTATAGAGACAATCCATTATGTTAAACAATTAAGTCAAAACAAAAGAACTTTTGTACTTGCAGGGAATTGTGAGTGGGCACTTGATGCATTGTTAACAGTTCCAGAACTAGCAGGGCAAATCCCTCAATACTTAGAAAGAGTTTCTACAAATGGATGTATTCGAGATGTCTATCATCTACTTCATTTAGATGATGGTAGTGAAACAATGCTTGGTGTTCAAAAGAAACTCGCAGAGTATTTAAAAGAAGAGATTCAATTTATCTCTCATTTACCAGTCACATTAAAATTCAATCAATTTTTATTTGTTCATGCTGGTGTAGAAAAAAGAAAAGATTATCAAGAGAGTTCATTATCTTCTTTATTAGAGATGCAGTATTTTTATGATGAAGGACATATATTAGATGAAACAGTTATTGTTGGACATTTGCCAACTTCCAATTATTTTGCAGACCATATATGTAATGATATTATTATTGATCAAAAGAAAAAGATCATTTGTATAGATGGTGGAACAGGAGTTAAAGCAGTTTCACAGTTGAATGCTTTGATTATTGAAAGTCAAAACAATCAGATTCAGTATACATGTGAACATGTTCAGCCATTACCAATTTATTGGATTATTGAAGATGTTTATGAACCAATGGAATATGTTCATAAAATAGGTTATCCTCATTTTGAAGTCAAGGTTGAAAAAAGTGGGTCACAATTTTCTGAATGTTATCAAGCTGAAACCCATCAAAGATTACTTATTAAAAATGAATTTTTATATCAGAAAAAAAATAAAATATATTGTTTAGATGATTATACGGATTTTATGATTTCTGCTTTATCAGGAGAATATGTTAAACTTTTAGGTGTCTATGATGAATATGCATATGTTATTTATAAAAATCAAGTTGGCTGGATAAAGTATGAATATTTAAAAGCAATATAAGCCATACTATAAATGGTGATAGATATGAATAATGATACATGTATAGAAGAATTAATTAATGGTTTAAATATGGGAAAGATTGCAATTGATCATTTGGTTGATAAGATCGAGAACAGAAAGTTGAAAGAAATTGCTGTTCATCAAAGAAAAAATTATGATGATTTAAAAGAAAAAATTATGCAGACATTTCCTCATACAGAAGATGAAGTGAAAAATAAATTTATGTTAGAATCAATGATTGAAATGAAAACGATTCTAAGTGATGATGCTAAAATAGCAAAAATGCTAACAGAAGGTAGTAATCAAGCTATTATGACAATGACTCATCTTTTAAATAAAGAGGAGAATGTTGATCCAAAAATCAAAGCTTTTGCTGATGATTTTGAAGATATTTCAAAAAGATATATAGAAGAATTAAAAGAGTTTTTATAGGAGAAACCAATGCAGGAAGTTCATGTGGGGAAAGTTTATAAACATTTTAAAGGTCATCAATATTTGGTTTTGTGTATAGCAATGCACACAGAGACAAATGAAACAATGGTCATTTATCAAGATCTTCATGATCAAGATAAAATATATGCAAGACCATATGATATGTTTATATCAAAAGTAGATAAAGAAAAATATCCATATATACAACAGATTTATCGTTTTCAAGAGGTACTCTAGAGTATCTCTTTTGTTTATTTCGTGAAGAGATGGGGTTGTAAAAAATAGTCAATGAAGTACAATAAGAATTGACTAGAAGAGTTTGACTCATTTGGTTAAAGGGGGGATCATTTATGAATGAGAAATTTCTTGAATTACCAAAAGAAAAACAATTGAAAATTATTAATGCTGGTATGGAATATTTTGGTAAGTATGGATATAAAAGTGCAAGTACTGACGATATTGCAGCAAGAGCAGAAATATCAAAAGGATTGTTATTTTATTACTTCCATAACAAAAAAAGCTTTTACTTATATTTATATGATTATTGTGCAGAATTGATGCTGGATTATATTAATAGTAGTGGAATTCAAGAAATTACAGATTTTTTTGATATTATGGATTGTGGTGCAGCATTAAAAATGAGAATGATTGTAGATTATCCTTATCTAATGAGTTTTGTTATGAAGGCTTATTATTCACAAAAAGAGGCGGTCACTGAAGATATTAATCATATGATTGAAGAAACAATTTCAACAACATTTGATATGTATTTTAAAAATACAGATTGGAGTAAATTTAGAGACGAAATTGATCCACAGCAAATCTATCAAATGTTATTGTGGATGATAGATGGATATATGCTGGATAAACAAAGAACACAGCAAGATATTAGTGTAGAAGATATGTTAGTTGATTTTAATAGTTGGAAAAATATGTTTAAAAAGATGTGTTATAAGGAGGAATATTTATGAGTGTAATAGAAGTCAATGGAATCACTAAAGACTATGGCAATCATCAGGGTGTCTTTGATGTGAATTTTACTGTAGAGAAGGGTGAAGTCTTAGGGTTCTTGGGACCAAATGGGGCTGGGAAGACAACAACAATCCGTCAATTAATGGGATTTATTAAACCAGATCAGGGAACTGTTCATATACAGGGAATGGATTGTTTTAAAAACGCTCCTGAAGTTCAAGCGCAATTAGGTTATTTACCTGGAGAAATTGCCTTTATGGATGATATGACAGGAATGGATTTTATTGAGTTTGTAGCAAATATGAAAAATATTCAAGATATGAGTAAGGCCAAGGAATTAATAGAATTTTTAGAATTGAATCCTAAAAATAAAATGAAGAAAATGTCTAAAGGAATGAAACAAAAGATTGGTCTTGTGATTGCATTTATGCAAGATGCACCCATTTTGATTTTAGATGAGCCTACAAGTGGATTAGATCCATTAATGCAAAATAAATTTGTTGAACTGATTCATAAGGCAAAAAAGGAAGGTAAGACAATTTTAATGTCATCACATATTTTTGAAGAAGTAGAGCATACTTGTGATCGTGTTGTCATTATTAAAGAAGGTGAAATTGTAGCAACTGAAAAGATGGAAGATTTAAGACATAGTCGTCGAAAATATTATGAGATTTGTTTCCATGATGTGAAAGAAGCAACTTTATTCCATCAACAATATCCTGAGAGTCAAGTCAGAGATCTGGTTGTATCACTTTCTCTTCAAGGGAGTGCAGATACTTTAATCAAAGCGTTATCACAGTATACTATTGATGATTTGAGTGTAAGGGTACAATCGCTTGAAGAGTTATTCTTACATTATTATGGAGGGAATCAATCATGATTGGGACATTATTAAAAAAAGAATTCAAGGCTAATCTTCTTATCTTAATAATTTTTATGGCATTATTATCGATGTATTCAGTTATTATTGTTGCTATGTATGATCCAAAACTTGGTGAAAGTATGAATATGCTAGCTAAAAGTATGCCAGAAATCTTTTCTGCTTTTGGAATGTCAAATCCAGGAACAACTCTTTTAGATTTAATTACGAATTATCTTTATGGTTTTATTTTGATTGCAATACCTTTTGTCTTTACAATTATTATGTGTCAGCGTTTAGTTGCACGTTATATTGATAAAGGTTCTATGGCGTATTTATTAGCAACACCAAGAAGTCGATTCAGTGTTATCATAACCCAACTTATTGTCTTATTAGGGGGATTATTGATTTTAGTTGTCTATGTCACTGGGCTTATATTAATGAGTGGACAGATTATGTTTGATGAACTTATTCCTTTAAAAGAGTTATTGACATTGAATTTAGGGTTATATGCTTTACATGCATTTCTTGCGACTATGTGTTTTCTATTTGCTTGTCGTTTTAATGAAACAAAGTTTTCTATTGGTATTGGTGCAGGACTTGGATTGGTATTTATTCTTATCCAGATGTTATCACAAATTGGAGATAAAATGGATTTCTTAAAATATTTAACACCATTAACCTTGTTTGATGCCACAGGATTAACTGGTTTTCATTCAATGGCACTTATCAATATAGTCATCTTGTTTGTGGCTGCGATTCTTATGGCTATCATTGCATGTCGTATTTTTCAAAAACGTGATTTGACATTATAAGATTTATAAATAAAAACATAATTGTAAACATAACAAAAGGACTTTACATCTGAAGATGCAAGGTCCTTGTTTTTACATATCTTTAATAATTTGTTTTGTTAATTTGACAAGATTGACTTCAGCTAAGTTTGCAGCTTCCATAACTTCTTTATGGTCTAATTCATTTGCACCAAGCCCAGCAGCTTTATTCGTCACTAAAGAAATACCTAAGGTTGTCATTCCTGAATGTCTAGCAACGATTGCTTCTGGAACAGTTGACATTCCAACCATATCAGCACCAATCACTTTCAGTGCTCTAATTTCAGCAGGTGTTTCAAACATTGGTCCTTTAAAGAAACAATAAACACCTTCTTTTAAATTCACATTTGTTTTTTCAGCAGCATTTTTTGCAATCTGTCTTAGATCTTTTGAATAAACTTCTGTCATATCTTTAAAACGAGGACCGAATTCATCTAAATTTGGACCACGTAAAGCACTTGGTGCCATAAATCCAATATGATCAGTAATCAATGTAATTTGTCCTGGGTTTAAATCTTCTCTGATACCACCACAAGCATTTGTTACAAACAGATATTGAATACCTAGTTTTGCAAAAACACGGATTGGTAAAGTCACAATATCCATATCATGCCCTTCATAATAATGGAAACGACCTTTCATAGCACAGACAGTTTTACCAGCAATTTTCCCAATATAAAGTTTTCCTTCATGACCTGGAATTGTTGATTTGGGAAAGAAAGGAATATCCTGATAGTCAATAACAATAGGGTTTTCAATTTCATCAGCTAATGGTCCTAAACCTGATCCTAAAATAATTGCAATGTCAATAGGTTGACTATATTGTTCGAAAATATACTTATAAGCTTCATTAATTTTATTGTACATATAAATCCTCCTTACTCATTATTATATCAAAGTCTATACCAAAAAGAAAAGACCTTTTGGTCTATTCAGTAACTAATATAGAGCTTTGTGTATAAGTTCTTTGCATAAGTTCATTGTTTAAAGAATAAAGAGATTTTGGATCATGACCAAATAATTCAAATTGAGTTATAAGTTCAGTTGCATTTTTTTCTTCTTCGCCTTGTTCACTCACATACCAGTCAAGGAATTTCATGGTACGATAATCTTTCACACTATGAGCAGCGTCATATATGTTGTGAATTAAACTTGTCACATATTGTTCGTGTTCTAAACCATATTTAAGAGCATCATCAAGTTTATCAAGGACTTTATCAGGTTTTGCAATTGCTGATAGAGTCACTTCATAATCATTATCTTGTAAGTACTGCAAAATCCCCATCGCATGATCCATCTCTTCTTTCGCTTGCACGTTATACCAGTTGGCATAACCATTTAAACCTTTATGCGTATAAAAATTTGCAAAATCCAAATACAAATAAGCTGAATACATTTCTTTGTTGATTTGATCATTTAAAAGATCAGCAACTTTCTTATCTAACATTATTCTTTCCTCCTATATATATAGTATACGCTTATTTTTAATCTCAAACAATCTTTTTGATTTGTCAATAAAGAATAGACTTCGCTACTTAGAATTTGGTAAAATATAGTAAAGAAGGTGAAAATATGAATAAAGAAAATTTTTCATTAAGAGATATAGAAATGAATGAAAAAAGGGTACTAAGAGATGCTATTCATGATTACATTCATGTTGATCATTTGGTTATTTGGCATTTGATCAATTCACAAGAAATGCAGAGATTAAGAAGAGTCAAACAATTAGGAGGAACTTATCAGGTTTTTCAGAGTGCTGAACATTCCCGATTTGTACATTCATTAGGTGTTTATCAAGTTGTACGTAGAATGTTGGAAACAGAATGTTTAGATAATGAATTAAATGATTATGATAAATTATGTGTCATGTGTGCTGGTTTGTTACATGATATTGGACATGGCCCGTTTTCTCATTCTTTTGAAGGCGTATTTAAAGAAGATCATGAAAATATAACTGTGAGAATGATTTTAGAAGACAGCGAAGTTCATAATATCTTGATAACAGTTCATGAAGATTTACCAACGGATATTGCAGCTATTATTCAGCATACACATAAAAATCAAATTCTTATTCAAATGGTATCTAGTCAGCTTGATGCTGATCGTATGGATTATTTATTAAGAGATTCTTATATGACAGGAACAACATATGGACAATTTGATATGTCTCGTATTCTTAGAACAATGAGAATCTGTGATGGAAAGATAGTTTATAAAGAGTCTGGTGTTCAGGCTATAGAAAATTATATTTTAGCAAGATATCACATGTATTGGCAGGTTTATTATCATCCAACTGCAAGGAGCTATGAACATTTATTACAAAGTGTGTTTCAGCGTGTTAAAGATTTATTCTCAGAAGGATATTCTTACAAAACAGATTTGAAGTATTTATTACCTTTTTTATATGATGAATTAACTGTTGATGATTTTACAAGACTAGATGAAGCAGTTGTTTTGTATTACTTTAGAGAGTTTATGAATGAAGATGATTTTATCTTGAAAGATTTATCAGCAAGATTTCTAAATCGAAAATTATTTAAATATAAACAATTAAGAAATCAAGAAGAACTTGATGATATCAAACATATATCATCTTCATTAGGATATGACCCTCGTTACTATATTATTAGTGATAATCAAAAGCAGGTACCATATTTACATTATGGAGAGAGTGGAGAATTAAGTGAAATTGAAATATTATCTCCTAGTGGTGAATTATCACCATTACCAAGCAAATCGGAAATTGTTTCAGCTATCTTAAACTCTAAATTGTATAAATCAGATAAGAAAGTATTTTTTCCAAAGGAGATTAAAGATGAAGTTTGTGTTTTATAAAGAATTAATAGAAGATGCTAAAATGATTAGACAAAAAGTATTTGTTGAAGAACAAGGATTTGAAAATGAATTTGATGATATTGATCAAAGAAGTTTACACCTCGTTGTTTATCAAGATAATGAACCAATTGGCTGTGCCAGAATGTATCCTGAAAGAGAGAATATGATTTTAGGAAGAATAGCAGTTTTAAAAGAATATAGAGCATTACACATTGGAAGTGATATATTGCACGTATTAGAATTAAAGGCTAAAGAATTGAATTATCAAACTGTTTGTTTATCAGCTCAAGTCAGAGCAAAATCTTTTTATCAAAAAAATGGATATATCAATTTTGGTGAAGAATATCTAGACGAGTATTGTCCTCATGTTTATATGAAGAAAAAAATAGCTTAATATGTATTGTAAAATATATTGATATTGTTAGCTTTTACTGGACAATATCAATAAAAATGATTTAATTTTTATAAATTTTCTCAAATCTTATTGAAAACACTAGTTACATTCTCATAATTTAAAAATGCCTAACACACAAGTGAATATGTTGGGCATTTATTTGAAATGAAAAGGTCATAAGATATTATTTATGATTGTATTAATTTAGTCATGATACAGATTAATTATCTTTTGAAGCATAAATATATATTATAATTCCTTTTTCATTTTCTTTATAAAATATAATGTACTCACCATTTGTTACTTCATAATTATCTGCTTGATTGCTAAATACCTTTCTTGGTGTTATGCTTAAATCTTCATCAATAGAAAATAGTGATGTTATCAATCCGTCATTACACACAATCATATTGTTAAAGCGATAATAACCATTGATGTATTGATTGTTTTTTCTACTTTCTTTTGTTTTGATGTTATAAATATAAAGATCATGAATTTCTGAGTGGTTTTTAGCCTCCATAGAAATAATATAATCACCAACTAAGATAGGATGCATTACAGCATTTGATGATGCTTGAATTATATCTTTTTTACCATTTGTTGTATCATAAATATAATAATATGACTTGTTATCTTTCTCATCACTCCATAATAATTTGTTTGCATTTCTTTCTAGATGAATATTATGAACTCCTATACTATTTAATTGAGAAATAACATCTACTTTACCGTTGATACAATCATATCTCTTGATACTGCCCTTAATTGTATTATCTATTAATTCCTCTTCTTCAATCCAATAGACTGAATCATCAATCAAAGCTGGTATTGTGAATGATGGAGCACTGGTTTTTATAGAATTCACTTTTTTCGTTTCTCTTGTTTTTCTATTCATGACATAAATATTGTCCTGAGTCCCAGATATCTCCATATCTTGCCAAACGAGCCAATTGTCGTTAACTTCTATTCCCTGAATATTTGCACTGTCATACTCGCTTTCATATAGGATTTCTGTTTTCTTGGTTTCAATATTATATTCAACTAGCAATCTCGTATCAATAATATCTGAATTTTTACTACGGTCAGATGCTCCCATATAAATCATAGGTTCGATAACCTTGGGAGACCATATATCAATATATGGTGTTTGAATCTCATAAATGCATTCTATATTCACGTTTTCAGCTTGTGGTTCTTTTTGAGACTCTGGATTCTTCTTTTCTGGTGTACATCCTGATAGAATGAAAAGAAATACAATAATTATTCGTTTCATCATTCTAATATACCAAAACTTTATTAGATCCGTTTCTTTCAGCTTGAGTGACCGCTTGATAGATTTGAGATATTGGATTGCTATATACACCATAGTATTTATTGTCATAATGAGGATCAACTCTTGTTGCACTAATGACTATACTTGTGCCAGTTGAATAATTTTCTCTATCAACTACCGCTTTTATAGTGTTATAGTGTCTATAGCGAACCCCTCTATACTGAGAGATACCTGAATCATGACCAGTGTCTATTAAGATTATAGGTGCAGTATAAGCGCCTTTAATTTGAGACTTAAGTGCTGATGAAAAGAATGCACTTGGACTTGTTTTATCTAAAACGTTTGTAGCTGTATAAGACTGTTTTAAGCGAAATGTTGTCTTGTAACTGTTCATGACATTGGCAATTGCAGCACTAGATGTAGCCCCAGCAGATATTGTACCTAATTTAGAAGCTAATGTAGATTGAGATGGCAAAGAAATAGTCATGTGATTGTAAGCTCTATGAAAACTTAATGCCTGACGAGTAACTGCAGGTCCACACCAAGTTGTTTTCTCTTGCTTGAAGTTAGTTACATACATACTATAAGTACGATCATTGTAGGCTGCTCTAGGGCTTATTTGATTATTAGTAGCCATAGTTGTCTTAAGCGCTTCTTTTTCTGTTTCTGCTATTTTAGAATCAATCTCTTCTTGGGGAAGGTCTTGTACTTCGTCTTCATTACTGACTCCAGTATTTGAATCAGTAGCATAAACAGAATTGATTGCTATGAAAAGCGAGAATAAGATTGTAAAAATAGAAATTGTTCTTTTCAAAATAAATCCCTCCTTGTATAAAATTGTGAATAACTTAAAAACTTTACATTAGTTATTATAATGCAAGGACATTTTCCTCCTTTCTATAAAGTTTTGTAGACCTTGTACAAATCTCAATGAGATTGTAATGGGAGTTATTGGGAATTTTTTTGTATATTCTTATAATTATTTAATAAATTATGAAGTTTGATTATTATATTAGCATTTCTATTTATTAAAGATTAGTCTTATCTACTTTAAGAATAGCATTAAATATTCTAAACTGTCAATGATTGTAAATTGACATAGTTCGACATTTGAAAATATTGATGGTGACAAGATAATTTTCAGGTTATGAATTGGTAGTATTATCTTTATTACTTTGACAAATTATGAGATAGTTAAATACAAGGGTGAATTTGGCATAATTCTACTAACTTAAGATACCAATTATAATTTTGATAGAATGTTATCAATTAATTTACAATAATATATGGTATTATCCCTATATTTATATGAAAAAAGAAGTTATTTAATGGTATGATTAAAAAAGTCATACCATTTTACTATATAAATGTCACAAAATATGAAATTCATGTCTAATTACAGAGAGGAGAAATAAGAATGACAAATAAAGAATTAGAAGAAATTATTAAATTAGCAGTAGAAGGAGATAAAAAAGCATTAGAAATAGTTATATCAGATATTCAAGATTTTGTTTTTAACCTTTCACTAAGAATGTTAGGAACAATTGCTGATGCTCAAGATGCGACCCAAGACATATTAATAAAAGTGATAACTCATTTATCATCATTTCATTATGCTTCACAATTTAATACATGGGTTTATCGTATAGCAACCCATTATTTAATTGATTATAAAAAATCAATGTTTGCAAAATATCCTTTAGACTTTGACTATTATGCGAATGATATACGTGCTGGTTATATAGAAGATCATGAAGAAATAAGAATGGGTATGAGTCAAGAAGAACTAGCTAAAGAATTAAAATTATCTTGTACAAATGTGATGTTACAATGCTTAGATGGACAAACACGATGTGTATTTATATTAGGAACGATGTTTCAAATAGATAGTCGTATGGCTGCTGAAATATTAGATATGACTCCTGAAAACTATCGCCAGAAATTATCACGTGCAAGAAAGAAAATGGCAAAATTTTTAAGTGAAAATTGTGGCTTAAGTGAAACGGGTTGTTGTGATTGTCAAAAACGAGTATGTTATGCTATTGAGTCTCATCGTTTAGATCCTAAAAATTTAGAATATCAGAAATTACCACGACTAGAACAATCATTATTAGAGGATTACATGGACTCTATGATGGTTTTTGAAGAGAAAATGCCAGTTTTTGAAGAATTACCAAAATATCAATGTCCATCTGTAGTGAAAGCATTTATCCAAGATATTATGAATTCAACACATATGAAAAAAATGAAACAATACTAGGAGAATGAAATGGCTGATTTGAAGAAAATTTTAGATTTTTTATCTAAATTAGAATTGAATAATAATCGTGAATGGTATCATAATCATAAACAGGAACGATTAGAAATATTACAAGAATTTGAAAATTTTTTACAGGATCTTATTTTTGAAATAGGGAATTTTGATGAAAGTATTCTACATATTAATCCAAAGGATATAACTTTTAAAATGGTAAGAGATACGCGTTTTTGTGCTGATAAATCACCATATAATCCAGTCATGCGGGCACATATATCTGCGAAAGGAAAATTACCAATACCAGTAGGCTATTTTATTTCGCTTCAGCCTCATGATGGAACTATGCTTGGTGGAGGGTTATTTGCAAGTACGTTTAAAGATGCAACAAGTATGATAAGAGATTATATTTTAATTAATGGTGAAGAACTTGATAAGCTTGTCAATCATTCTGATTTTCAATCAAGATTTTCACTTTTAGGTGCAAAGCTTAAAAAAGTTCCTAGAGGATATGATTCTGAGCATCCTTATGGCGATTATTTAAAATATAAGAGTATGTTTGTTGAAGAGTTTATAGCTGATAGAGAATTGCATGATTATCAATCGTTTGTAAAATTAGCAGCAAAAGAATTTCAATATATGAAGCCTCTTAATGATTTTTTAAATAAGGCACTGATTGATTTTCAGATGCCAGAAAGATAAAATGGCAGGACTATTATCGTCAAGAGATAATAGTTTTTTATTTTCACTCTGAATTTATGGCACTGATATTTGTTTCATTGTATACTATGTATATAAAATAGAGGAGGATATCATAAATATGAGTCATACTTACACATTACAACTTCATACAGGTAGTTTTGTTCATCAGATGCATACGTTTGATGAAATCAAAGAAAAGGCTGAACGGATAATAAAGAAACTGAAAATCAGTGATATCATATTAGGGTGGAATACTGATGAAAAATTGAATCAACAATTGGTTTCTTATTTTCATGAGAAGGGGATAAGAGTCTTATTATGGCTACCTGTTTTATCTGAAACAGACCAACTTAAAAACATAACAATGATAACAACAGTGAATGGAACGCAAGGTGAAAGGGTTAATGTTATTGAACATGAAAGTTTTTCTTTTTCTTGTCCAGGAACTCAACAAAATATTGATCATGTCATTAGCATTTATGAAGAGTATTTTTCTGAAATTCCTTTTGATGGAGTATTTATTGATAAAATACGCTTCCCATCTTTTGCAAATGGATATGAAGAAGGTTTTGGCTGTTTTTGTCAATCATGTCAAGAGAAACTGACTGGAGTTGATTTAGATGAAATAAAATTATTAATTCATAATCATGACCATTCACTTTTAGCTGGTCAATATGATAAAGAAGGCATATATCATTTTGATCATCAAGAAGTTGACGCATTTTATAAGCAACGTGCCAATATTATTACTGATTATATAATTGCTTTAACAACTTATTTTTCATCTCGTCATTTGATTGTTGGTGCTGATATCTATGCTCCATTTTTAGCTTATCATGTGGGACAAAATACAAAGAAGATAAGTGAAGTCGTGGATTTTATTAAACCCATGATGTATCGATATACAGAAGCTCCAGCAGGTATGCGTTATGAATATCAAGCATATGTTCAGCATTTTGATGATTCCAAATGTTTTAGAGATTACTGGGATGATGATCCTGCTAGTGATGAAAGTATAAAAAAACAGTTAGAATTCTTATCTGATTTACCAACTCATGTTTTTCCTGGTATTGAAATCAATCCAATTGATGGGATATGTTCAACTGACCAATCAAAACTGAAACAAAATCTTGAACTTTTTAAAGATTATTCAATAATCTCATTATGTTGGGATCTTATGCAGATGGATGAAACATTTTTAAATATATTATAAAAGAAAGCACATCGATAAACCAAATAAGGTTACGATGTGCTTTTCACTATTTTACAAACATTTTCTTAGCTTGAATGATGAATGTAGGAATGAGTGCAAAACCATAAATGCATAAGAGTTGAATAATTGAAATACTATGAATCATGAATAAACTATGCATAACTGGAACAAATAAAATCACATGAAGTAATGCAAATCCAATTAAGAAAGCATAAACACTAGATTTATTTGATAAGAGTCCAATCTTTGTTAATGGCTGGTCACTACGACAGTTGAAACCATGAAGTAAACGAGCTAAACAAATTGTCGCAAAAGCCATTGTTGAAGCTGTTAAAGGATCACCTTTTAAACCCATTAAGTAAGCACACATTGTACAAATCGCAATAACAATACCTTCATAAGTAATCTGAGAAATTGTATTCTTATTCAAAATAGAATCTTGAGAGTTTCTTGGTTTCTCTTTTAATACATCATTACGACTCGCTTCCATACCAATAGCAATAGCAGGTAAAGAGTCAGTAATCAAGTTCATAAACAAGAGATGCACTGGAAAGAAAGGAGTAGGTAATAAGAGCAATGATGCAATTAAAACACAGAGGATACCAGCAAAATTCCCAGATAACAAATAATTAATAGAATTCTTAATATTGCGATAAACATTTCGTCCAGTGATAACAGCTTTAACGATTGTTGAGAAGTTATCATCAGTTAAGATCATACTCGCAGCATCTTTTGAAACCTCTGTTCCTGTAATTCCCATTGCCACACCAATATCACTTTGCTTTAAAGCAGGAGCATCATTGACACCATCACCAGTCATTGCAACAATATCACCACGTTTTTGCCATGCTTTCACAATTCTAATTTTATGTTCTGGAGCAACTCGAGCGTAAACACTGATATGTGTTAACTTTTCATCTAGTTCATTTTCAGTCATATGGTCAAGTTCTTGACCATCAATTGATAAGTCCCCATCTTCATAAATACCAATTTTTTTAGCAATACTTCTTGCTGTAACAACATGATCACCAGTAATCATAATTGGTTTGATTCCAGCCAATTTACATTTTTCAACGGCTGACGCACTTTCTACTCTTGGGGGATCCATTAAGGAAATTAAACCAATAAATGTTAAATCATGTTCATCATCGAGTTTGATTTGAGATCCATTAAAATCTTTATATGCAAAACCTAAAACACGTAAACCATTATGAGCACATCGCTGGTTTTCTTTGTGAATAGCATCGATATGTCTTTTAGAAAGAACTTCTTTTCGACCATTAATCAAGATAGATGTACATCTTTTAATAATGACATCAGGAGCACCTTTTGTGTAAATATGATTGAGTGAAGAAACACTCATAAGTTTTCGATCAGAATCAAAAGGTAACTCATATTTTCTAACTGCGGTATTTTTAAATTCTGCATCATTTTGGGTATATTCATTAACTAAATCAATTAATGCTAATTCAGTTGGATCACCGATTCTTTGTTCATCATTGATAACTGCATTATTACAAAGAATACATGATTTTAATAAGACACTATGATCATGATGACGACTATCTAAATCAGAAATATTCATCAATTGATCATAAAAATAAATTGTTTGTGGAGTCATCTTATTTTGTGTAAGTGTTCCTGTTTTATCACTACAAATAACAGAGACACAACCTAAACTCTCAACTGAGTTTAAATTTTTAATAATAGCATTTTCTTTGACCATTTTTTGTGTACTCATAGACAATACAATTGTAACAATAGAACTTAATGCTTCAGGAATTGCTGCAACTGCTAATGCAACAGCAATCATTAAAGAATCAAGTAAAGACTGTTTTGCTAAAAAAAGATTTAGACATAATACAATCACACAAATGATCATAATCCCAATAGATAGTTTACCACTAAATTCATCTAAACTTTTTTGTAGTGGTGTTTTTCTTTCTTTAGCTTCATTAAGCATAGAAGCAATTTTCCCAATTTCTGTTTGCATTCCAATACTTGTGACAATATAACGTCCCGTTCCATTTGTCACCAAACTTCCAGAAAAGGCCATATTCTTTTGATCACCAACAACGACTTTTTCATGAATGACATCAGTGATTTTATCAACACTTTCCACTTCTCCAGTTAATGCACTTTCATTAATTTGTAATGAAGAACATTGAATAATACGGCCATCACCACTAATAATATCTCCAGCTTCAATCTGAACGATATCACCAATTGTCAATTCAGTAGAATCAATTTCTTGAATGCTGCCATTACGAATGACCTTGGCTTTAGGAACTGAAAGTTTCTTTAAACTTTCTAGTGATTTCTCTGCTTTTAGAGTTTGCACTGTTCCTAAAATAGCATTCACAATAATAACTGCCACAATAACAAGTGTACTTTCTAATTGCCCACTAACACCTGAAATAATAGCGGCAATAATTAAAATAATAACTAATAAATCTTGAAATTGTTTTAAGAAAATCACAAAAGGACTTTCTTTTTTCTTTTCATCAAGCACATTATAGCCAAATTGCTGATGACGTTGTTCAACCTCTTGATCAGTTAAACCATTTTGATTTGACTGACATTCTTTAAAAACCTGACTGACTTCTTTTTGATAAAACATACATTTCCTCCTCATACTTCTCTCTAGCAAACAAAAAAGACAAGCTCGCTAAAGATCATAATTTCTTTAACGAGTCTTGTCTTTAAGATGCACCAGAATAGTTAACTATCCGCGTTTGTTGATTACATCACACTATTGTGAGACTACTCCCTCATTGCAATTATATTAACATACTCGATAAAATATGTAAATAGCGAATATTTATTTTTGTTTTGTCTATATAATAATAAGCACTTTTATTTTAACATAAAAGTATGAGGAATTATGTAATATTATGGAGGGGGTTAATAGATGCAGGATTGGATTATGTTTGTCATGGAGGAGTATGGTTATATCAGTCTGTTTTTGTTGATGATTATCGAAAATGTGTTTCCACCTATTCCTTCTGAAGTTATATTAACATTTGCTGGTTTTATGACATCAATGACATATTTATCGATTCCAGGGGTTATTATTGTAGGGTCATGTGGCTCATTTTTAGGTGGATTTATTCTTTATTATTTAGGCCGTTTATTGACACCAGAAAGATTAGAAAGGCTTTTAGAAAGTCGATGGGCTAAATGGTTACATTTCCACAAAGAGGATGTTGAGAAAACTCAGAATTGGTTTTTAAAACATGGTAAAAAAGCAGTTTTTTTTGGGCGTCTTGTTCCAATGATTAGAAGTCTTATTTCGATTCCTGCTGGGATGGCCCAAATGCCTTTTATGAGTTATTCACTATATACGCTTTTAGGAACACTTTTATGGGATACTTTACTTGTTTTGGCTGGAACATATTTAGGTCAACAATGGACCCTTATTTCGACATTTATGAGTGAATATGATTTGGTTTGGAAGGTTATTCTTATTGGGTTGGTTATTTTTTGGTTTGTGAGAAAAAAATTACGTTAATATTTATTGCTTTTCACATATTTATCACATATTTCCTCGTTAGACTGATACAAGTATATTACACGAGGAGGAAATAATCATGAGTATAAATAAGAAAAAGGTAAGTGGAGCAAAGGTTTCTAAAACAGCAATTGCTTTTTATGTTTTATCAGCTTTATTAATGATTGGCTTTTTACTAACAGTTTATAATGTAACTGTTTATATTCAAAGTCTTCTATCAGCTGGTTCTATTTCTTTAACTGCAAATTGGATCGATGTTGTTTTATATTATGTCAATAATACAGCCATATATCTAGCATTAAGTGCACTTCTATTTGGGATGGGATATGTTATTGCTTATATCAAAGGAAAAAGTGTGAAAACGGTAAAAGAAGTCATTGAAGATAATGTAGAAGAAGTTGTTGAAGATGATAATGAAGAAGTCAATGATATCTTAGAAGAAACAAAAACAGAAGAAGAGTTATAAAATGAATGAGCATCTTTATGATGCTTTTTTTCTTTCAGTAAAGAATTATGTTATAATAGTCAAAGTGAAGGAGAAGAATCATGATTTGCAAAACAAAGCGTTTATATTTACGAGAACTTGAGCAAGATGATTTTAGAGATCTTGCTGAAATATTACAAGATCCAGAAGTTGTTTATGCTTATGAACATCATTTTTCTGATAATGATGTACAGGAATGGCTTGATCGGCAATTCATGAGATATGCCAAATATGGATATGGATTATGGGCCATTGTTTTACAGACGACTGGAGAAATGATTGGTCAAGCTGGATTAACAATGCAGCCTTATCAAAACCAAGACATATTAGAGGTAGGCTATTTATTAAAAAAGAGGTTTTGGCATAATGGTTATGCTTTAGAAGCAGTTCATGAATGTATACAATATGCATTTCATACTTTGAATCAAAACAAGGTTTACGCTATTATAAAGGCTGATAATGAACCATCTATTCAAGTTGCAAAACGCTTAGGTATGAAAAAAGAGGATGAATTCATAACTCAGTATTATCATGGTGATATGTTGCATTATCTTTTTTCGTGTGAAAATAAAATTGAGGAGGAAAGGTTATCATGAAAACGATTGGTTTAATTGGAGGTATGAGTTGGGAAAGTACAGTTTCATATTATCGAATTATTAATGAAGAAATAAAAAAACAATTAGGTGGATTACATTCCGCAAAGGTTGTTTTATATAGTGTAGATTTTGCAGAAATTGAAAAATGTCAAGCAGAAGGGGACTGGTGTAAAAGTGCCAGAATTTTAACTGAAGCTGCTCAGAGTTTAGAAAAAGCAGGGGCTGATTATATTTGTATTTGTACAAATACTATGCATAAAGTTGTTACGCTTATTCAACAAGGAATACATATTCCAATTATCCATATTGCAGAGGCAACTGCTCAAAAACTTCAACAGGAGCATATTCAAAAAGTCGCTTTGTTAGGAACAAAGTATACAATGACACAAATGTTTTATAAACAAAAACTTATTGATGCAAAAATTGATGTTCTTGTTCCTAGTGAATCTGATATTGAGATTGTTAATAATATTATCTATAATGAGTTGTGTCTAGGTGTTATCTCCAATGATTCAAAAGAAAAGTATATAAAAATTATTAAAGATCTCGTATTACAAGGAGCACAGGGGGTTATTTTAGGTTGTACAGAAATAGGATTATTAATTCATCAAGAGGATATGAGTATTCCTGTTTTTGATACGACTCAAATTCATGCTCAAAAAGCAGCTATAATGGCTATCGAAAACTCATATGTAAAGGAGAAAAACAAATGAATTATGATGCTATGATTATTATTGATATGCAGACAGCTTTAATCAATGAACATCCATTTAATGAAAGAAAGGTGATTTCAAATATTCAGGAACTTATCTCTCTGTGTAGAATGCAGAATATTCCTCTTATCTATATTCGTCATGATGGAGGAACTGGTGATGAATTAGAGAAAGGGACTGAAGGTTGGGAAATACATAAAGCTCTTGCTCCTAGTCAAGAGGATTGTATTATTGATAAAAAATATAACAGTGCTTTTAGACAAACAGTTTTACGTGAATATTTAGAAAATTTAAATGCTAAAAAAATTATTATGTGTGGTATGCAAACAGAATATTGTTTTGATGTTTCTTGCAAGGTTGCATTTGAATATGGATATGAAGTGACAATTCCTAAAGATACCACAACAACTTTTGATAATGATTTTACAAGTGGTGAGAAATTAGCTCGTTATTATGAAGAAAAAATTTGGAATCATAGATATGCAAATGTATTATCAATCGATGAAATAAGAGATACTATGTAGTTTTTCAACTCAGTTCTTAAAAAGAATTGAGTTTTTCCTTTTCTTGTTGTTATCAAAAGATATAGAGAGCATTCTAGAGAAGAGTTCCGTGCAATAACTTCATGAACTGACAATTTATATTTTTGATATAAAGACCAATGATGATGTTATGCAGTTATTAAATGATTTATAAATAATAAAGGGGCTGTAACGAATAAGATTTTTAAATCTTAAACATTATGCCTTTTTTCTTTATGATAAATGAAGATTGGATAGTTTTAGTAATAGTACAAACATTTTAATTGTGAATAACTTTTTTAACACAATAAAATATATCTGTATTTTATGTTTAAAAATTCGAGATTTTGCAATGGCGATAAGTCGATTGCCTATTGTTTCTTATTGTGGTATTTCCTTACATTGAATCCAATGCGAACTAGATATATCTCTTTTTTACATTTTGAATTCCTCTTTTTCGTATCTGAGTATATTCAATATCCTGTTTTAGTAATCCAAACACTCCTTCTAATTGGATACTTCTTTGTCTTTTCATTTCTTTTCCTTGTGGTGTAGATAAGTTTTCATCTATTTTATTCTGCATCTTTGATTGGCTATGTTGCATATGTTTCATATACTTCTTTATATCTATTCATAAAAGGGATAAAGTTTTTAGTATCCGTTGGATTTGTGCAGATTCCTGTATGCATAACGTATTCATTACTAACTCTTATTTGGAGATTATATCATGGTTTAAAGACACCAGTTTGATTATAGTCATCATATTTCATTTGTATAAATGTGGTATCATAATCATTCTTAAAATAACTATTTTTATCCCCACATATGTCTAGTGATGCTTCATATTGTAACAACTTGATATAACTGACTAATATAGTATCATATGGTCTTTGAATATCCGTTTTTCTTGTTCTGATACCATATACAATAGTAATATCTCTAGCTAGCATTACTTCCATTAAGTAGTTAATTACTCCGATATAATCAGAGTATACTTTTCATGAGTTTGATAATTTGTATGTGACATATCATTGATTAATGGAATATGGGTAGTTATTTTTTTCAAACTGTTTCCTTTGATAATTCAGTACTGCTTTCTTTCATATAAAACTATTCTTCTTGGCGTTAGCTTCTAATTTAGTTCCATTAATATATAAGATAGAAGTATCAATAGTATCTAGTTCTATTAATATTTAGTGATATCATAAAAAATATCTTCTATAAATTCTCCAAGTGAAGAGATAAAGCGTTGGAACGCCATAAAAAGATGAAGTCTCATTATCCGCCAAGTACATGTATCCAATATCATATTTACATAACGCTTCAAGTTCTTTAAGACTAGGAACTTTATTCATAAACGCAAACAACACAACACTTAACATCATATGAGGGTCGTAGCCCTGATTACCACGATGAGGTAATCGATTAAAATACCTATTTGTATTGATTCCTTTCATAACTTCTAAGAATGATGTCACAGGATCATCAACAGGAATAACAGTCAAAAAATCTAGTGGAAATTTGAGTTGAAATGCGTTATACTTACCATTAAGTAATGGGTAATTAGATTCAATATTGCAATAGTATTCATAATTTAATTATACTAAAATAACACATAAACTCTACATGAGCTTACGTGTTATTTTGTTTATTAAGACTATTTCACTTTTCTAATGCGCTATAGCCTCTCTCTATATTAAATATACTTTTTCTATTTGCTATTAATTATATTTGCATTCAGGGCAAATCCACAATCAAAATTTTTTTCAATATTATCAATGTTTCCATCATTGGTGGTTGCTGTTCCAGAATATTTAAGGGTAGTTTCATTATCTTGGACTTCTATATCTAGTTTGATATCGGATTTGTCATAGTTATCCCTTATATATGCACAAAAGAATTCATGCTGCATAATAATACTATTGGTTTTCAACTCTATAGATGCAGAAGGTTCAGCGATTCCAGTTGGTTCAATACTAATATGAGGTGCTTCAATTATAATGCCTTCTTTTCCTGTAGGACCATCACTAATTTTAATAGTAACCTCAGGGTGATATGAACACCAAAAATAATATGTTCCAACACTACAAACCATAAATACAATAACTGCAAATATGACTAAATTTCTTGTCTTTATCTTAAACTCCATATATTCTTTCATGTTTTTGACTATCCTTTCTTATTCTTTAAAAAGAACGACCTAATTGGTAAAATTATTGATTAAATATTTGACTTAGTTATTTTGTATGTAAATCCTAGTTCACCATATAAGCAAGTTATAAAAAACTTACCATAAGCCGTTGTAGTATAATTTAAGACTTTTAGATAGTTTATTGAACTAAGGTCCTTAGTCCAATACTCAGCATCATAACCTACTAGGATACCATCAATTCATTCATATTCAAGCTCATTATAAATAATTTTATTATTCACTAGATACTACTTTACATAATCTATAATAATATAATTTTCTGCAGCATTTACACCAATACTGCTAGATGCTATATTTAACATAAATATTAATATCAATACTATTCTCTTTTTATTTATCCCTTCTTTTAATTAAGTATAGATATATATATAATAAATTTTCGCCTACTTTCCATATATTATTTATCTTTCTGAACAATTATATCATATGGAACTGTAACGAGTAAATAGCTTGTATATTGTTTCTAAGTATGCAAAATCGCTCAGTTTTGCCAGGTTTATTAAAGATGATCTGACTATGCTAAATATTTTCTTTTAAAAGAACCAAGTATTGATTATCTTTTAAGTATAAGCGATAAACTGGAAACATATATGAATGACAATGAGATTGAATTTGTTTATAGCAAAGGGAAAAGAAAAAGTGAAATACAAAAATTATATGATGAATTAAAAAAGAATGCTCTTAAACTGTGGGAATATGCCATTCATTTGGATACGCTGGGGGAGAGAGAAACAGCTGTTCTAAAACAAATCATGATGTAACATTTATGGATATGAAATATTCAGGATATTATAAAGAAAAGGAAAAGAAAACAAAAAGAAGCAGTTTATTTGTAAAAAGTAATACATGTTTTTAAGTACATCAAAAAACACAAAAAGTTATTTACAACAACAATAACAACCTCCATATATAAGAAAAAGAAGCTGAACGTTCTAAATAGCTAAAAAACTATTTATTCGTTACAGCTCCTTTAATTATTTTTGAACCAGTAAACAACACCATTTTCCTGATATTCACCACTGATGGGATTGATAGGAATCTGTTGAAGTTTTTCTGTGGGTTTATACCAAGATTCATCTTTTTGAAGTTCATTAGCCATCGTTTGAAAGATAACTTTTGGAATTTTAGAATCTGTAGCCATAGTCATTTCACGATTATCATCATAGCCAACCCAACTGAGAATAGTGTAATTAGGATTAAAGCCTGCGCAAAGTGAATCATATGATGTAGAACCTGTTTTGACTGCAAAGGTTGTTTTGGTTGGATAAGCAGACATTGTTGCAGAAGTATAAGTATTAAATGCTTTATTGAATGGTGCAGTCAAAAGTTGATTGAGAATTAAACAAGTCTCTTTGTTCAATAACTGTTCATCTTTATTTTTACGTTCATACAAGATATCTCCATGATCATTTGTTATTTTTGTAATTGTATGAACATCATTATATGTTCCCTCATTAGCAAAGGTTGTATAGATATTTGCTAATGAATAGATATTTGTATTTAAAGTTCCTAAAGCCAAAGATGGATGTGGAGAAACATGTGTAAATCCAAATTTTGACAGAGCATTTACAAGAGCCTGCTCTCCTAAAAACATATGTGTTTTTACAGCGTAAATATTATCACTGACAGCAATTGCTTGAGCAAGCGTAATATCACTATTGGCATATTTCTTATTAAAATTGGTTGGAGCGTATGTTTTACCACTATCTAATTGAAAAGTTGTTGGCTCACTTTTAAATTTTGTTGTTGGAGTAAATCCATTTTCTAAGGCAATATAATAAAGAAGTGGCTTCATAGTTGAACCGATTTGGCGCTTTGCACTTGTTGCACGATTAAATTGAGAAGTTGCATAATCTTTACCCCCAACTAATGCCAGCACTCCAGCATCATGACTGTCTACGATCATACTTGAGATTTCTAATTCCTCTTTATCTTTCATTTGATTATCTACTGTTTGATTAAGCTTATCTTGAACAGTTGGATTTAATGTTGTTTGTACATTTAATCCTTGATTAATATAACTTTCTTTATAAAATCCTAATTCTTCCAATTCTTTAATAACAGCATCTTTATAATAAGGGTAAGAAAGAGTAAGTGCAGATGAAGGATCTTTATTTAGTTGAAATGGTGTTTTATAAATCTGATTGGCCTTATCTTGAGTTATATATTTTTCATTAACCAATTGATCTAAAACAAGTTTTTGGCGTTCTTTGGCTCTTGTCATATTTTTAAATGGAGAAAAATATTCTGGTCCATTCACAACACCAGCTAACATTGTTGCTTCATTTAAATCTAAATTTTTGGGATCTTTATTAAAATAATAACGGGATGCATTTTTAATCCCATAAATCCCATGACCAAAATAAACTGTATTTATATAACCTTGTAGAATTGTATCTTTATCATAATGAGCTTCTAATCTGGTTGTTAAAAAAGCTTCTGTAATTTTTCTTGACCATGTTTTTTCATTAGTTAAAAACATCAATCGAGCATATTGTTGTGTAATCGTACTTGCACCTTCTGATTTTCCACCTTCAAGAACATTCGCCTTAACTGCACGTAAAATACCAATTGGGTCAAAACCTCTATGAGAATAAAAACGATGATCTTCAATTGCTACAATACTTGCTAAAAAGTCTTTGGAAACATCTTTTAATGCAATATCATTACTCTGCTGATTAGATTGATAAAATAATTTTTCGCTTTGATCATATAATTTAATATAATGACCTTGTCCAAGTTGTGGGGCAGCCATCATATAACTTATACCATATATAACCATTACAAAAACCATTCCAGTAATGATAACTCTACGAACCCATTTGACAAAAGTTTTCAACTCTATCACCTCATCTCTCATTTTTACCGAAAGTGTGGTATAATATTCACGGTGATGGAAAATGTATCAAACAAAAAATATCCACTATAAGTCTATTTTTAAACAAGATGGGCAAAGTGAAACTATAGAATACAAATCTAAAGGTATTCTTCATGTAGGTCAAAAGACACAACTGAGTTTTGACACAAAAGAGGGAACAATTGAAATAACATATGGAAAAGAAGGAATTATTTTAAAACATGGCATATCTATGTTGAAATTTGATTTTGATAAGGAAGTTTGGAATCAATATCAACTTCCTTATGGCTTGGTTCCTTTAAAAACAAAGTTATTAAAATTCGAGGCTAATGAAGATCGCATAAAAATGAAATATGATTTATATGACCAGAATGGTCTTATATCAACAGCTTATATCTTAATAACAATGATTCCATATAGTTTCCAGGAGGAACTATGAAAATATTAAAGATATGTCTAAATAGAATGTTTATATTTGGAGTTTTAATTTTATTACAAGTTTTATGGTTAGGTTTTTTTACGTCCTCATTACTTAAATCTTATGTATGGTTAAGACCATTGATGTTTATTATGAGTTCTGCTGTTGTATTATGGCTTGTCAGTAAAGATGAAACATCAGCATATAAGATTTCATGGATTATTCTTATTCTTGTGTTTCCAGTCTTTGGAGGATTGCTTTATTTATCAATTGGAAATAAAAAACCTTCTCGTGTCATTCGTAAAAAATTACAGCCAGTCCTTGATGAAATTGAGCCGGTTATGATAATGCCACAAGATATTGCATATGAAATGAATGATGGAAAGGCTCATGGATTTACATATTTATCTGATCTAGGGTTTGGGACTTATCAGAATACAATAACAAAATATTATTCATTAGGTGATTATAATTATTGTGATTTGTTAAAAGATATAAAAAATGCAAAACACTTTATTTTTATGGAATACTTTATTGTTGCAGAAGGATTAATGTTTGAGACAATACTCAAATTATTAAAACAAAAAGTGAAAGAAGGTATTGAAGTCCGTTTTATTTATGATGATGTTGGAAGTTTAACAACTGTTCCTTATCATTTTGAAAAACAATTAGAAGAATATGGTATTCAATGTGTTGTTTTTAATCCTTTTGTACCTATTGTTTCAGTTGCTATGAATCATCGTGATCATCGTAAAATTTGTGTGATTGATGGTTATATTGGTTACAGTGGAGGATTTAATCTAGCAGATGAATATATCAATGCAAAAGTTCGTTTTGGTCATTGGAAAGATACAGGAATACGTTTAGAGGGTGATGGTGTTTGGAATTTGACAACAATGTTTTTGTCTACTTGGAATGCTTATCGTCATGATGATAAAACATTTACACAATATATGCCTGATATCTATCATCATAATCATTATCCATTTGATGGATACGTTGTTGCTTATGGTGATTCTCCTTTGGATGAAGAACGCACTGGTGAAAATATATATATGAATTTAATCAATTGTGCTCAGGAAGAAATCTTAATAATGACACCATATTTTATTATTGATGATGCTATGATGAAAGCACTTATTCTCGCATGTAAAAAGGGTGTAAGTGTAAAGATTATTACACCAGGAATTCCAGATAAGAAAAATGTTTATAAAGTCACACGTTCTTATTATTATTCTCTCATTTATGAAGGAGTAGAATTTTATGAATATAAACCTGGTTTTTTGCATGCCAAAATGGTGTTATGTGATCACAAAATTGCAACTGTAGGAACAATCAATTTTGATTATCGAAGTCTTTATTTACATTTTGAATGTAATGTTTTATTGTATCAAACTTCAACAATTCAAGATATTGAAAAAGATTTCCAGGAAACACTTTCATTGAGTCAAAAAATAGATCAAAAAAAGAGTCGGAGATTTAGAGGTTTATATGAAGCTATTTTAAGATTATTTGCCCCTTTAATGTAACTGGATGATAGTAACAGTATGCAATTTTTAATATGAGTCTCATAAAATTTGTATATGAATACTTTATAAATGTTTTTAATTTATGAAAGTTATTGTAAAGGTGGTTATTGAAATAGATAATAAAATAAAGAAAAGATTAACAGTTTTTGGTATTGCCTGTATAGTTTCTATGTTTACAAAGTGGTTTGGGTCTGCACGAAACATATGGTACAATAATACTTATAAATCCTATAACAATTATTTCTCTTATGTGTTTATTTGCTGGTATTTGGATAAATAATTTTAAAAATAGTTTAATTTTCTCTTTGACTGGGTAGTTTTATGCTTATTATTATGGAAATCTATTATTTTATGACTTGGCATATAATGTTTATGACAGGTGTATTCAGTATTCAGACGAGTATTGGATTAGCATATCCAATGTTTTATGTTGGAATTGGTTTAGCAATTATCTTCTTTTTCACTTTCATATGTTTTCAATCAGTAACTTTAAAAAAATTAGAAATAAATTATGATGAAGTAAAGAATTTAAAAGTTAGGGAATAACAATGTGACACAATACATCATCAAGATAGGAATATAGAGATGATTATCATAAAATCGGTCACTATATTGGTGTTATAAAAAACATAGATTAGGGCATGGTCCAGATAGCGTTGCTAGAGGTTAGAATAGATACTGAAACGAAACCTTATGAGACATCGATAACTCAGTTCTAGATGACAGTGTCTGAGTTGTAAAAGTTAATCATTATAGTATGATAAATGTAAGAAAAATGTTGACTATATCGGTAAATATGATATTGTATTAAAAGTATGATAATTGATAAAAGGAGGATACTATGGCTGTTAATAAAATAGAACTTTCATTAAAGAAGGTCTTAAAACAAGCAATTATTGATTTGGATTTTGTAGAAGATTATAATCTTGATCAAATAGTCATTGAAATCCCAAAAGACAAAACACATGGTGATTATTCAAGTAATATTGCAATGCAATTAACAAAGATTTTAAAAAGAAATCCAAGAGAGATTGCACAAGGAATTATTGAAACAATGAACAAAGATGCTGGAAATATTGATCATGTAGAAATTGCGGGACCAGGATTTATAAATTTATTTTTAAGAAAAGATGCAATGACTTCTATAATTAAAGAAGTTTTAGTTGAGCAGGATCACTATGGACAAAGTGATTTTGGAAAAGGTATAAAATACAATATTGAATTTGTATCAGCAAATCCAACTGGTGATTTACACTTGGGTCATGCGAAAGGGGCAGCTGTTGGTGATAGTATTTGTCGTATTATGAATGCAGCAGGCTATGATGTGACAAAAGAGTATTATATTAATGATGCTGGAAATCAGATTACAAATTTAGCGTTATCATTATATGCAAGATATCTTCAAGCCTTGGGACAAGAAAGACAACTTCCAGAAGATGGATACTATGGAAAAGATATCATTCAAATTGCTGAAAGCATTAAAAATGAGTATGGTGATAAGTTTGCTCATGTTAATGAAAAAGAAGCTATTGCTTATTTTAGAAGTATTGGAACTGAACATGAATTACAAAAGATTAAAGATATATTAAAAGAATTTAGAGTTGTTCATGATGTTTGGTTTAGTGAAACATCTTTATATGCTGAAAATAAGATTGAACCAACGATTCAAAGATTAAAAGATCAAGGCTATACGTATGAAGCAGAAGGGGCTTTATGGTTTAAATCAACTGAGTTTGATGATGATAAAGACCGTGTTTTAATTAAATCTGATGGAAGTTATACATATTTAACACCAGATATTGCATATCATTTAAACAAGTTAGATAGAGGATATGAGTATTTAGTAGACTTACTTGGAGCAGACCATCATGGTTATATTAATCGTATGAAAGCAGCTATTCAAGCATTGGGATATAATGCTGATCAATTAAATATTGACATTATGCAAATGGTACGTATGGTTGAAAATGGTGAAGTTGTGAAAATGAGTAAGCGTACTGGAAATGCAGTCACTATTAAAGATTTAATTGATGATATTGGTGTAGATGCATCACGTTATTTCTTTGTATCAAAAGCTGCCAGTTCACCATTTGATTTTGATTTAGGTTTAGCAAAATCGAAATCAAATGACAATCCAGTTTATTATGCACAGTATGCTCATGCAAGAATGTGCTCTATTGAAAGACAGGCACAGACTGTTGGTATTGAGGTGGCTGATCATTATGAATTATTGACACACCCTAAAGAAATAGAATTGGTAAAACATATTAATGAGTTTAGAAATGAAATAGTAGAAAGTGCAAAACAAAGAGCGCCACATAAAATTGCAAATTATATTCAAAGACTTGCTCAATTGTTCCATTCGTTCTATAATGATTGTTATGTTATTGATGAAGCAAATAGAGAGTTATCTTCACAAAGATTATCTCTTGTAAGAGCAACACAAATTACATTAAAAAATGCATTAAATTTAATTGGTGTTAGTGCACCTGAAAAAATGTAGGAGGATACTATGATTGATTATAAACAAAGTTCAATGGTTGATATTGCGTTTGATTTGATGAAGAAAAAGAAAAAACCTGTTGATTTCTATAAGTTATGGCAGGAGGTTTCAGAAATCAAAGGATTTAGTGAAGCAGATAAAGATGAAAATGAATCTTTATTCTACACAAATATTACATTAGATGGTCGCTTAATAACAGTGGGTGAAAATCATTGGGATTTAAGAAGCCGTCATAAATTTGATGAAGTGCATATTGATATGAATGATATCTATGCAGATGAAGAAGAAGAGACTCCTGAAGAGGAAGAAGACGACGGATTAGTTGAAGATGATTATAATTAAGAGATGAGTTCATCTCTTTTTTTTTTGACATATAAGTTGTGATTATGAATGAGACATGATAGAATTGTTAAACATAATGTAAAGGAAGATTTGATGAAAAAAAACAAACATGAGAAATATAGTTTATTAACCGCAATTACAATGATTGTTGGAACATGTATAGGATCGGGTATATTTTTTAAAAGTGATAATATCTTGATAGCAACTCAAGGGAGTATTCTCTTGGGTGTTTTGTTGTTTGGTTTAGCAGCTATTGCGATTATATTTGGAAGCTTGACAATGAGTGAACTTGCTGCAAGAACAAATGAACCAGGTGGATTAATAGCATATGCACAGGAATTTGTAAATAATCAAACAGCATGTGGATTTGGCTGGTTTTTGATTTTTATCTATTTTCCTACTATTGTCGTTGTTGTGGCTTGGGTTATAGGGATTTATATAGATATCTTATTTCATTTACAAGCAACCTTAGAATTTCAAGTCCTTATAGGATTTGGATTTATTATTATTTGTTTTCTATATAATGTTTTTCTTCCACGTTTTGGTGCTATTTTTCAGGATATTTCTACATTTGTTAAAATGTTGCCATTATTTTTATTAGGCATATTAGGAATTGTTTATGGTGATCCTATTCAGGGTCTTGCTGAGACTTCACAAAGCGCTATTTTGAGCACAGGCTGGCTTATGGCCCTAGGACCCATTGCTTATTCTTATGATGGATGGATTGTGGCTACATCCCTTTCACATGAAGTCAAGAATGCGAAGCAGACAATGCCTAAAGCATTAACAATTGCACCATTACTTATTTTAACTATCTATACACTTTATTTTGTAGGGATTTCTAGTTATGTTGGTGTTGATCAGGTCATAGCCTTGGGAGATGCTCATGTCAGTGTAGCGGCGAGTCAATTATTAGGAGGCACTTTTGCCAAACTTATTGTTGTTTTTGTAATTGTATCAGTTATGGGAACTGTCAATGGATTAATTACTGGTTTTATGCGTATGCCATATTCTTTGGCAATGCGTAAGGGTATGATTCCATTTTCAAAACAACTCAAAAAGGTTCATTCACAGTTAGATATTCCTGTATCTTCTGCTTTATTTGCTTTCTTGATTTGTGCATTTTGGATGATTGTGCATTACATATGTACGAAGTTTTCAATTATTCCTAATAGCGATATATCAGAAATTGCTATTTCTATTGCATATATGCTATATATTGTATTATATTATCAAGTTTATTGTCTCTATAAACAAAAACAGATCAAAAGTTTATTTAAGGGTGTTATTTGTCCTGTATTTGCAACAATAGGTTCATTGATAATATTGTCTGGTGGACTTCAAAGTCATTATTTTATTTATTATATAATGATTTGTGGTGGTATTTATGGTATTTCACAAATTTACTATTATTTACATACGAAGTAATTATTTATTTCATTATTTGAAAAAGGTATAATAAGACAAGGAGGTGTTAAACATGGATATTTATTATGAAATTATCGGTGAAGGATTTCCACTTGTCTTGTTACATGGAAATAATGAAGATCATCATGTTTTTGATGAGGCAGTCAAACTCTTAGCAAAAGAATACCAGTGTATTCTCATTGATTCTCGTTACCATGGACAATCTATTCATAAAGGTGAATTATCATATCAGCAAATGTGTGAAGATGTTCAAGCAGTTATGACACACTTACATATTGAAGCGTATGATATTATTGGTTTTAGTGATGGAGCCATTGTTTCTTTATTGTTAGGATTATCTGATCAAAGATTAAAGCATATTGTTTCTATTGGAGCAAATACAAAACCATGTATGATTAAACCATTTTATCGTTTTTATGATTATGTTATGCTTATTTGTTTAATGCCTTTTTGTCTTTACAATTCAAAAGCGAGAAGAACTTTTCAACTTATTAGATTGATGCAAAAGCAACCTCAATTGAATTATAAGGATCTGCAAAAGATTCATATTCCTGTCTTGGTGATGGCAGGAGAATATGATATGATAAAACAAGATGATACATTGATGATTGGAAAGTCACTTCCCTATTGTGTTGTGAAAATTATTAAACAGGGGAATCATTTTTTACTTAGAGATTCTTTTCAACAGACAATCAAAGAAATTCAGCTTTTTTTGAAAACGTGTCATCAGGAGGTATAGTATGAAAGTTTGTACAGTCAGAGGTATTCATATTGGTGAAGGAAAGCCAAAAGTTTGTCTGCCTATTGTAGGGAAAAATGAAAAGGAGATTATTCAGCAATTTCAATCATTTCAAGGCTTGCCATATGATGTTATTGAATTGAGGATAGATTTTTATCAGGATATAAGAAATAGCAGTAGATTAAAAAGTGTTCTACAGAAATTAAGATCTATGACAGATTTACCTATTTTACTAACATATCGTTCTTCTCGTGAGGGAGGACAAATGCAATTGAGTGATGAAGAATATCAAACATTTGTAAAGCAGGCATGTGAGAGTCAGTGTATAGATTTAATTGATATTGAATTGATGAGTGGGAATACTTTGGTCTTTCAACTTGTAGAAATTGCTCATCAAAATGATATCAAAGTCGTGATGTCTAATCATGATTTTGATAAGACACCTTGTTTTTCTGATATGATGAATAGATTAGAACAAATGGAAATTCTAGGAGCAGATATTTGTAAATTAGCTGTTATGCCAATAACTTATAAAGATGTTATAACATTATTAAATATGACATTAGAAATGTCTCATAAATTAGAAAGACCAATAGTTACAATGGCTATGGGGAAAATTGGCGTGATTTCTAGAATTACAGGTGAATTAACAGGTTCATCTATGACTTTTGCAAGTGCTGGTAAAATATCTGCACCAGGTCAAATGAATGTTATTGATATGCAAGTTTTATTGGAGGCTATTCATCATGATTGATCTTCAAAAAGCAAGATTGGCATTTAAAAATTATGTCTCTCATTATGATACAAATATTCCATCTATTCGTTTGAAAATTATTCATACATATGAAGTTATGAAATGTAGTGATTATCTTTGTAAACAATTAAAATGGAATCAGGAAGATAAAGAGTTAGCCGCTTTAATTGCTTTATTACATGATATTGGACGTTTTGAACAATGGGTGAAATATGAAAGCTTTGCTGATTATAAAACGATTGATCACGCAATGTTTTCAAGTCAACTGCTATTTGATGAAGGTTTTATAAGAACCTTTATTGAAGATCATCAATATGATGATCTTATCAAAGCAGCTATTGAACAGCATAATAAATATAAAATAGATGAAGGGTTTGATGAAAGAACTTTATTGTTCATTCATTTGATTAGAGATGCTGATAAATTAGATAATTTTAGAGTTAAAGAGGAAGAAGATATTGAAAATACACTCTATGCATCTGCTAAAGTCGTTAACCAAGAAAAAATATCACCAGAAATATATAAACAATTCTATAATCAAGAACTTATTTATGCACCTTATCGAAAAACACGTTTAGATATGTGGTTATCTTATATTGCATTTATCTTTGATTTGCATTTTCCACAAAGTTTACAATATATTCAAGAAAACAATTGGGTTCATCGTTCTTTTGATAGATTGAATCCACAGGATCAAAAGACACATAAACAATACACTATTTTACGACAACGTGCTTTGGATTATATTAAATAGAAAGGATTATTATGGGACATAAGAAAACAAAAAAAATTGTATATCTGGCATTGTTAAGTGCCCTTGCAATTATTTTACATACTGTAGATCATTATCTGTCTTCTCCACTCCCATTGGGAGTTAAGTTAGGAATTGCCAATATTGTAGCTTTACTTGTTGTAGATATTTATGGGACAAAGGAAATGTTTGTTGTCAATTTTTTCCGTGTTATTATTTCTGGTCTTCTAACTGGAACACTCATGCATTATACCTTTTTAATGAGTTGTGGCGGTGTCTTTTTGAGCAGTGTTGTTTTAGCACTTTTAAAAAGATATACAAAGCTACCTCTGGTATCTGTATCAATTATTGCTGCTATATGCCATAATATTGGACAAATGTTTGTGATATCTTTTGTGATTTCTTCAGCTGCTTTAATGCCATATATATTTGTTATGTTGGCAGCTTCTATTCCAACAGGAATTTTAACAGGCTTAACTGCTATTGAGGTATTAAAGAGAGTAAAAAGCGAACAGTTTCAATAAGTACTTATTCACTAAAATATTAATAATAATTAGTAAAAATATTGACATAATTTACTTAAACAATTATACTGATAGTACAGTAGGATTGTTACTATTTGATTAGGCAAGACCTAATGACTTGAATGTACATTATTACATCAAGCCATTAGGTCTTTTTATGTATTCAAATAATCATAATAGTACATCCTCTATGAGAAAAGGAGGCAATTATGAAAGGGAAATGGAATCAAAAAATTTGTGCTATAGCCACTGCATCACTCTTATTAACATCACTACCTATTGATGTTTTAGCACAAGAAAATAGTCGAATCAGTCAATCTCATCCAGAAGATGTTTATGTTGATCTTATCGGTGATGGAGAACGAACAACTTTATTTAATGAAAATTGGAAGTTTCATCGTGGGGATATATCCGATGCACAAAAACAGGATTTTAATGATTCGTCTTGGGATACAGTCAATTTACCACATGATTATAGTATTGATCAGAATTTTACAACCAATGGTGAAGCCGAAAGTGGATTTTTACCTGGTGGAATTGGTTGGTATCGTAAAACATTTGTTGTTCCAGAAAAATATCAGGAAAAACAATTAGTTATTGAATTTGATGGAGCATATATGAATGCTGAAGTTTATCTTAATGGGAAAAAGTTAGGTGTGCATCCTTATGGTTATACTGCATTTGCATTTGATATTACAGATGGATTGATTTGTGATGGAAAAACTGAAAATGTAATCGTTGTGAAAACAAATAATAAAATTCCAAGTAGCCGTTGGTATTCAGGGAGTGGTATTTATCGTGATGTTCAGTTAACTGTTACAAATAAAGTTCATGTTGGCTATAATGGAACTCAATTAATTGCAAAAGATCTAGAAAACACAAAGGATAGTGTTGTTAAGATGGATGTTATTGCGAAAGTTGAAAATAATAATGATGTACCAAAAACAGTAACAATTAAAAATACTTTACGAGATCAACAAGGAAATATAGCCAGTCGTGTAGCAAGTCAGGAAGTTCAACTATCAGCAAAGAGTACAAAAGATATCAAGCAAGAAGTCTTAGTGGATAAACCTCAATTATGGTCGGTTGAAAATAGGTATTTATATACAATGAAAACTGAGATTCTTGATGGTGAAGAGATTATAGATACATATCATACTGATTATGGTTTTAGATATTTTAATTTTGATAAAAATAATGGATTTTCATTAAATGGAAAGAATATGAAATTAAAAGGTGTATGTATGCACCACGATCAGGGTGCGTTGGGCGCTGTTGCCAATCGTGATGCGATTGAACGCCAAATAAAAATATTAAAAGAAATGGGATGTAATTCCATTCGTGTTACACACAATCCTGCTGCATCTTCATTGATAGATGTATGTAATGAGTATGGTATTTTGGTTATTAATGAAGCTTTTGATGGCTGGACAGAGTATAAAAATGGGAATGTTAATGACTATGGTGCTTATTTTAATCAGACTATTGATGACAATAATCAAATTATCAATGGTGAAAATGGTATGAAATGGGCTGAATTTGATATCAAAGCTATGATTAATAGTTGTAAGAATGATCCTAGTGTTATCATGTGGTCATTAGGAAATGAGATTGATGAAGGGACATCTGGTTCAACATCACATTATGTTGATTTAGTTGATGAGCTTATTCAATGGGTTCAGGAAGTTGATATAACTCGCCCTGTCACAAATGGTGACAATCGCAAAAATACAGATCCTAGTGCTATGATTAGTCAAATAAATCAGAAAATATATGAAGCGGGTGGAGTTGTTGGATTAAATTATGCCAATAATGATCAAACAAACGCAATGCATACAACATATAGTGATTGGCCATTGTATGGTTCTGAAACAGCAAGTGCTGTTCATAGTCGAGGTGTTTATAGTACAGCGGGCAGAGATGATAATATTTTACAGATGTCTGAATATGATAATGATCAAGCAAAAGTCGGTTGGGGGCATTCTGCTAGTGATGCTTGGCAATTTGTGATTGAAAATGATTTTAATGCTGGTGAGTTTGTTTGGACAGGTTTTGATTATATTGGAGAGCCAACTCCATGGAATGGAACGGGTGCAGGAAGTGTAAGTGGTCAGGGCGCAAAACCAAAGTCTTCATATTTTGGAATTGTAGATACAGCTGGTTTCAAGAAGGATACTTATTATTTATATAAGAGTATGTGGGATGAAAATTCTACAACTTTACATTTAATGTCAACTTGGAACAATAATGAAATTACGAAAACAAGTGATGGAAAAGTCAAGGTTGATGTCTTTACAAATGCTGCTAAAGTTGAACTGTATTTGAATGGGAGAAAAATTGGTGAAGATACTGCCACACCACACACAACATCTTTAGGCTATAAATATCAAACTTTTTCAAATGGTGAGTTTTATCCAAGTTTTAATGTGACTTGGGAATCTGGAACATTGAGTGCTAAAGCATATGATAAGGATGGTCATTTGATAGATGATACAGTCGGAAGAAAGCAAGTGACAACAAATTCTGCTGCAACTCATTTAGATACTTATAGTGATAAGACAGAGATCAGTGCAGATGGAAGCAGTTTGTCTTATATTACAGTTGATGTTAAAGATATAAACAATAACATTGTTTCTGGAGCAGACCATCGTATTCATTTTAGTATTGAGGGGCATGGTCAAATTGTTGGTGTTGATAATGGGAATGCTGCAGATACTGATAGTTATAAAGGTAATTCAAGAAAAGCATTTTCAGGTAAGGTGCTGGTGATTGTTCAATCAACGAAAGAAGCAGGTGATTTTACTCTGACTGCAAGTGCAGATGGTCTAAAGAGTTCAAGTATTACTGTAAAAACAAGAAAAGATACAGTTGAAGGTGATATTTATTTACAAAGCTATCGTATTGCCAAGAACTTGTATGTAGGTCTAAGTGAGACACCTGTTTTACCATTACAAGTTATAGGGACATATAATAATGGTGAAAAGAAAGAGTTAAGTGTTCAATGGAATAAGTATGATGAAAATCTGTTAAATAAAGTAGGTGAATTCACTGTAACAGGTCAATTGAAAGAAGATCATGCAACTGTAAGTGTAACAGTTCATGTGATTGGTGATATTGTGGCAGTAGAAAATCAATCAATAGTCACAAATGCAGGTGTAACACCATCCTTACCACAAACTGTTCGAGGATTATATCAAAATGGGACTTATAGTGAATCTTTCCCTGTCAAATGGGAAGTTCCAGTTGATGCCTTTAAAGATGAAGGAATTGTAACAATTAAGGGATCTGTCAGTATTTTGAATACAACCCAAGAAGTTATAATGACAGTCAGAGTTGCACCACCTCTAGCAGAATCTCAAAATATTGCTTCAAAGAATCATCATGATGTACCAGTATTTACAAATGGAAAAATGGTTGATGGAGTTCCAAGTGATCCAAGTTCAATAGCAATTAATGATTCATTATCAGAATTAAATGATGGTGTGACTACTGAATCAAGCCGAGAAAGCGCAAGGTGGACAAACTGGAGCTTGAGAGATGAAAATCCACCTGTTGATACTTATATTCAGTTAGATTGGCAACAGGAATATACAATGCAGAATGTTAAGCTTTGGCATTTTACAGATAATCAATATAGTGTTTTACCAGGTGACAGCAATGTTCGTTTTGAATATTATGATAGTGAGACGGGAACATGGAAAGAAATTGAATCTTCTCATATTACACAAGTTCCATTTACATCTGGGGATACTCCATATGGATTTATTCAACCAATTACAACTCGTCAATTAAGAGTATGGTTAAAATCACCACAAGTGGGTAAATGCATAGGATTAACAGAAATTGAAGTTTATGATTATATCATGCCAGTACAAGCCAATAAGAGTGCACAGTTAGATGAACTGAAACTTAATGGCATTCAAATTACAGATTTTGCTGGTTATCAAGGATATGATGCCAATACAAGAACCTATACTGTTGATTTAAGACATATGAATCGCTCAAAGTCTCCTTTTAAAAATATTGAAATTCCAACAATAGTTGCTCAAAGTCTTAATAATGAAGCAATAACAATTCTTCCGTTATACAATAATGAAGTGAAAATTATTGTTAAATCTGAAGATGGTCAAACAACAGAAACATATACAATTCAATTTATTATTCCTGTGAATAAGGAACTTTTATATCAATATATAGAAAGTAGTGACATCAAGAATGTTTTAAAGTCAAAAGATGATTACACAGAAGAATCTTATAAAGATTTTAAAAATGCTTATGATGATGCTATAAATCTTTTGAATAATGAATCATCTCTTCAAGAACAAATTGATAAGAGTTTAAATGAGTTACAGAATGCATATCAAAGATTAGTGAAAAAGATAGGTCATAAGGTTGATAAATCACAATTAGAATCAATTATTCTTAAAGCTGAAAAAATCACTGAAGAAACATTAAAAAAATTGGATACCAAAATTGTTCAAGAATTCAAATCAGCATTACAGAAAGCAAAACAGATTTATAATAATGGTGAAGTAACACAATTAGAAGTGAATAATGCAATAACTTTATTAAGTGAAGCTATTGATCATTTAAAAATAAGTAGTATTGATAAAACAGCATTGCAAGAGTTAATGAAACAAGTTGAAGCATTAAATGCAAAAGATTATACGTTGTCTTCATGGAAAAATTTAAAGAAAGCTCTCATAAATGCTCAATCAGTATTTAAAGACGAAAAAGCCACGGCTGAGCAAATTATGTCAGCAGAGGAGCAATTGAAAACAGCATTTGAACATCTTAAAAAGGAAGGTATGGAACAAACTTCAACAACACCTCAAAAAGGATCAAGTGCAAACACAAGTGATTCAACATATTTTGTGGGAATGCTTTCTTTAGTTACATCAATACTCATCATTGTAGTATGTTTAAGACATAAAAAAGAACAAAGTCATTAATAAGTATAAAAACATGAATTTCAGGTTCTCCTTAATTCATGTTTTTTTTTATTCTGTAGGAATGAAGGTACATCAAATAGCATCATCTGTTATGGCAAGATTATTTTATGGTTATGATGTGAACGAGGATTGAGCAGATAGTTCATATTAGTAAATAGATTTACAGATAGATAGACTGACTATGACACTATTGAGGAGGGAAAGAAACTATCTGAAGGTGAGATGTGGTGATTATGAAAGATATCTGTTTTGAAATTTTTATCTCAAATAATAAAAAAATAAATCAGAAATATCATTATTATCTCTAGGTTGTGATACAATAATGATACAACTCTTTTATAAGATAGATAAGAGGTGAGAGATATGCAGATATTAATTGTAGAAGATGAAAGACCTATTGCTGATTTAATAATGATGAATTTAACAAGAGCAGGATATCAATGTGACTATGCTTCAAATGGGAAAATAGGTGCAGATATGATTGAAAATCATTTTTATGATCTCATTTTATTAGATATTATGCTTCCTGAAATTAGTGGTTATGAATTGATGGAATATATTGAACCACAAAGTATTCCAGTTATTTTTATAACTGCAAAAGGAAGTATTAAAGATCGGGTTAAAGGATTGCATATGGGGGCAGATGATTATTTGGTAAAACCATTTTCAATTGATGAACTTATAGCAAGAGTGGAAAGTGTTTTGAGACGGTATCATAAAGGAATTGAAATCATACATGTTTTAAATATAGAGGTTGATACAAAGAAAAGATGTGTTATTCAAAATGGAAAAAAGATAGACATTACCAATATGGAATATGAATTGTTATTATTCTTAATCAGAAATAAAAATATGGCATTGTACCGAGATGTCCTTTATCAAAAAGTTTGGAAAGAAGACTTTGACCAAACAAGAACATTAGATTTACATATCCAAAGATTACGTAAAAAGTTGGGTTGGCATGAAGAAATCAAAACAGTTTACAAGATTGGTTATATGTTAGAGGTTCCAAATGAAGTTTGCTGAAAAAATTATCTGGTCATGTTTACTGACTTTGGCTATTCTTTTTTCTATAGGTTCATCAGCACTCATATATCAAAATCATCATAACCTTCTTCAAACAACGATTAATCATAATTTATCTACTCATGAAATAGAAGTCTATTCTTTAGAGACAAGATTATTTCAGGATTCATTAGAATATGCAAGAGATTCTCATCAGGAACAATCTAAAATGATAGACAGAGCTATTTATTATCTTGAACAGTTTCGTTATACATCACAGGTTCAAAAAACCTATGCTTTATCACTTTCTAATCAAGAAATCTTATACAGCAATATTGATAATGAATACCGTCAATATATTTCATTGGATTTTGAACAAAAATATTTTCTTAAACATTTGAATCAACAATATAAGATGTTTGTAACTTCAAAAGTCAATGCAGGAAAAAATGTATATTACTTAACTTCTTGTTATGATGTGACTTCTGTCTATCAAGATAGAGACAGACAGATTGGAAATTTTTTAGTTATTAGTGTTATTCTTTTTGGCATTGCTTATGCTATACTCAAATTTCTTTCCTCTTATCTTACTCAATCTATTCATAGATTAAATGCAGTGAGTCAGCGTATTGCTGATGGAGAGTACAGTGAACGTACACAAATTGAAAGCGAAGATGAAATTGGTGAATTATCAAGAAGTTTTGATGAAATGGCTGAAATGAATGAAAGAAAAATTCATCAATTACAGGATAGTGTTATCCAGAAGGAAGAGTTCATGGGAAGTTTCTCTCATGAAGTGAAAACACCCATGACAGCGATTTTAGGATTTGCAGATTTATTAAGAACTTGTGATTGTGATGAAGAAACACGTCAAAAGGCTGCTCAATATATTTATACAGAAGGTAAGCGATTAGAGAAACTTTCTTATACGCTCATGGATTTATTAGCAGTTGGAGATCATCAAATACAATTGGAACCAGTTTCTTTAAAACTTATTTTTAAGCAATTAAGCGATTATTATTTTGGAAAGTATGTTCATTATATATTAAGATTTGAAGAGACAGATTTATGGGTAAAATCGCAATCAGATTTATTATTTACTTTACTAAGAAATCTGATTGATAATGCTATGAAGGCGAGCCAAGAGGGACAGACAATTATAGTGAAAACTTATCTTCAAAATAATCAGGTGGTAGTCTCAGTTGTTGATGAAGGAATGGGAATGAGTCAAGAAGATGTTAAAAAGGCTACAGAAGCATTCTATATGGCAGATAAATCTCGTTCACGATCTCTGGGTGGGGCTGGACTTGGATTAACAATTGTTAAACGTATTTGTGATGCTCATCAAACTGAACTCTCTATTCAATCAGAATTACATTTAGGCACAACAGTTAGTTTTACGTTGGAGGTCATTGACCATGAATAAGAAGAAAATGCGCGTTATAGGTAGTTTTGTTTTGATTATTTCACTATCTTTTCCTATGATCATTGTTGGTTTTCAGGACTTTTATGATATTAATAAAGAAATATCACTAGAAAATAGCCAAACTGAAGATATACTAAAAGAACATCCTGTTATAGAAGGGATTTATAAGTTTTATCAAAATTCATCAACCAATAGTCAAGAATATGTCATTAAAAGAAAAGATGAATACACTGTGAAAGAACAAGAAAAATTGCTACAGCTTCAAACACTCTTTAGTGGAGAAATTGAAAAGTTAATGAATCATAAAATTTTAAGCCATGAGTTATTAGAAAATGAAGATGAGAAGTATATTGCTGATTATGGAACTTTAATTGATGATGAAAATGCTTATTATTTAAGACAAGTTTTGAGAATGTGGCAGGATTCATTCAAATCATTTGATTATCAAATGGATCCTCAAACTCATAAAATCATTGGTTTTTCAATGAGTCAGGAAGATAATCTTATTATGAGTGATAATGAAATGAAAACAATGGCTTGGAGAATGATTGAATATTTAGAATTAGATGATATTGATGATTGGGTTTATAATCAATATGGTTATGAATCAAATAAAGCAAAATTACGTATATCATGCGAATTTGAAAAAAGGGTAGATACAAATAATATCAATATTAATGTCACATTATTAGGTGTTCTTAGGCCTTTATTGTATGGAGGAGTAACTCAAAATTAAGTTACTCCTTTTTTACAAGTTGGATACATCTGTTGTTTACAATAGTTTTGGGTGATGAAAAATGAAAAAAATATTTATAGTCTTATTAGGTTTAATGTTGGTAGGTTGTCAAAGTCCTCAATCGCAACCAACAACAAACCAGACGAAAAAAGAAAAAGGAGATTTAATTTTAAAAGAGTGGAAGTATTTATTCTGGAATGGAGATACATCCAAAAAAGGTTACTACTTTTTAAAGGATGAAGAAGAAAAGAGTTATATTAGTTATTATGATTATGCTTCAAAGCAAGAAGTCTATTTATGTAATAAGCCTGAATGTCAACATAAAGATGAAACATGTACTGCCTATTTGGAGAATGGAAGTTCTATGATGAATCAAATTCTTGTTTATGGTGACCACTTGTATATGATAGAAACAATGGGATTTGGCATGAATGCTTTAGGAGAAAGAGAACAAAAAGGACCTGGGATAGTCCAGATGGATTTAGATGGACAAAATCGTAAAGAATTGTGTCGATTAGATGATGGCTATGAATTTGAATTAAATAATCTTGTTTTTGCAGATGATGAATTATATATTCCTGTCACAAAAACACAAAACGTTGAAGTCAATTTAAATGAAACAATGCAAGTCACAACTGATAAAAATTTATGCTCAATCAATTTAAAGACAGGTGATATAACAAAAGTGTTTGATATGAAATATAAAAATATCTTAGGTGGAGAAGGTCGTCAATTGATTATGAGTACAATGAACTATAGTGAAGATCCACAGAAATATCTTGATGAAAAGAATTATAAAAAATATGATAAATTAATGATGAATGCAAAAGTCAATTATGAAATCTATAATATAGATACAAAAGAATCAAAAACCGTTCAAGTCAATCATCAAGAAATTGGAAATTATTATCAAAATAAAATTTATTATATAGAGAAAAATCAATTATATATTCTAGATTTAGAAACAGAAAAGATAAGTCATATTATAGATTTACCAAAAGGATCAACATATAACTTTTCAATGATTATTAATGATTATGCAATAATTGAACAATGGAAAGATAAATTTATAGATACTTATAAAATATCATTAGAAAATCCAAAACTTGAAAAATTAAATCAGTCTACAAGAGCACCAAAAGAATTTGTACAAATATTGGCGCAAACAAAAGATCAATTGTTAGTTGTTTATGATCGAGAGGGGAAGGAAGAAAAAACATGGGCAGGGACAATGCAATATGAAACTCAGAAAGAATATGTTGGTTTAATTTCTAAGGATGACTTTCTTAACAATAAGAAGAATTATGAGCCAATAAAAACATTAACGAAAAAGAGGCGTGCATAATGTTAGAAGTTAAAGATTTATCTAAAGCATATAAAAATGTACAAGCTTTAAACCATGTCAATTTTCATTTAAAAGAAGGTATTTATGCATTGTTAGGACCAAATGGCTCTGGAAAATCAACATTAATGAATCTGCTTTGTCAACAATTAAAACCAACAACAGGAAAGATACTATGGAATGAACAAGAAATATCAAAATTAGGATATTCATATTATCAAATTTTGGGTTATGCACCACAGCAGCAAGGACTTTATGAAGAAATGAGTGGACTTAGATTTTTAACATATATGGCGCTTCTTAAGGATATACCAAAAAAAGAAATTCAACAGGAGGTGCAACGTGTTGCACAGCTAGTCAATATGCAGGATCATTTAACAAAGAAATGTCGTGCTTATTCAGGTGGAATGAAGCAAAGATTATTAGTTGCTCAAGCTTTATTAGGAAATCCTTTACTTCTTTTGTTTGATGAGCCAACAGCAGGGTTAGACCCTAAAGAACGTGTCTCTTTAAGAAATGTTTTTGATAAATTGTCACATAATCATATATTATTAATTGCTACGCATGTTGTGTCAGATGTTGAAACTATTGCCAAGGAAATAATTTTTCTAAAAAAAGGTGAAATTGTCAATTCAGGGAGTGTGAATGAACTCCTTGAAGAATACTGTCAACCTTCATTAGAAGATGTTTATCTGGATTTGTTTGGAGATGATGAAGATGTTACAGTTGATTAAATTTGAGTTTATAAAGTTTCTTCATAGCATTTCTTATTATTCTTTGTATTTTAAATATAGGTATCTTTGCATATACTCAAAATTTAGACTCTCAGATTCCACCCTCATCCTATCATCAGCTACAAACAGAGTTGCAGACTATTTCTAATGACAAAAGATATCAATTCATAAAAGATAAATATGAAACATATCATGGATTTTTAATTATAGAGCAATTGATAAATTTGCGTATGAATGAAAAAGACAATCAATTTTAAATGAAAATCCTCAGGTTGAAGAAAAATATGGAAAATTATATCAAGAGAATCACGATCCTATTTATACTTCCCATTTAGAAAGTGAAGTGACATTTCTAGAAGAGATTTTAAAAGAATTTCAGAAACTATATGATTATCCATTATATATTCAAAATATTCAAGACAAAGCAAAGACGCTTTCGAGTATTTCTATATTTCAAAAAGATGGAAGTTTTGAACAAAAAAATAACCAAAAAACCGCTCAGGATTATTTAGCACGCATAGATACACCTCTTATATATGAGAGTGAGAAAGGTGTGACATCTGCTTTGTCTTTTCCTGTGACGAGTTTTCTCATCATGTTATCAATGATGGTATTGGTCTCATCTATGATTTTAGAAGAAAAGGAAAAAAAGCTGTTTGCTATTATCAAAATAACATCTCAAGGTCAGTATCCAACCATGCTTGCAAAATGTTTTGTGATGATAATAATGGTTGGAGTTATTACAACAATGATGATGGTTGGACAGTTAGTTTATTCATCAGTCATTTATGGATTAGGTGATTTATCAAGAAGTGTACAATCTCTTTCTCAGTATTCTCAATGTCCTTTTTCTTTGAGTGTTCAACAGTTTATAGGATTATTTATTTTAATGAAATGTTTAGCAGCAAGTTTTATTGGGTTGATTATGTTGTTGATTGCTATCTTATCTAAGAACAAATTATTTGCCATAATAATCAGTCTAGTTATAATTATTATTGAATATCTTTTATATCTTTTTATTCCTTCTTTAAATTCTTTATACTTATTCAAATATTTTAATTTAATTTCTGTTTTACAAACTGACTCCTTTTTTCAGGTTTATCGAAATGTATCATGCTTTAAAAATCTGATATCATTGCAAATGTTAATATTGATAGGATTGTTAAGTTTATTCATTATATTTATAATTATAGATACATTTGTTTATCATTATAAGAGAAATATGAATATAGAACTTGTTGAATTGCCACAATTTAAAAACTTTCAATCACAATCATTATCACTTATAAAACAAGAAAGTTATAAAATATTTTTTATACAAAAAGTTTTTTTATTGTGCATATTATGTATTTTGATCCAATGTTATCAATATCAGCATATCTCAATTTATATGGATAATGACGAAAAAATATATCAGCAATATATGAAAAGACTAGAAGGACCATTAACAAATGAAAAAGAACAATGGATACTTCAAGAACAAAAGCATTATCAAGATTTGAATCAACAGTTAGCGACGATTTCCAAAAAGAGAGAGCAAGGGTCTTTAACTCAAACGCAAGCTAATGCTATGCAAGAGCAAATTAATGAACAATTACGAGGTGAACAAGTTTTCCAAAGAGTTTTTGAGCAATATGAAGATATTCAAAACAATCCACAAAAACAGTTTGTTTATCCTGTTGCTTATCAGAAATATTTTATAGATACAAATTGGCTCTTTATGCCAACTCTATTGTTATGTATCTTTACAATTATAGGATTATCTCAAGTTATAACATATGAATATCAAAATCAAATGCATAAGATTACTCAAACATCTTATAGGGGTAATCATTATATTCTTAATATTAAGTTATCTTTATCAATTGGTATTGGGATGCTGTTTTTAATAATTGTTCTTACACCTCCCTTTGTTCTATTGCAACAAACCTATGGTTTTTCTTCTTTACTTGCACCGGCTATGTCAATTCAGAATTTTTTATTATTTCCTTCATGGGTAAGTATTGGAATGATATGTATGATGAGTCTAATATTAAAGATATATGTGGTGTTCATTATAATTATAGGAATATTTGCTATAGGAATTAAAGTCAGAAATCATTTATTAACTTTATTTATGAGTATATGTCTTTTCTTATTACCGCTTTTATTTGCTTATGGAGGTTATCATTTTATAGATTTTATCAGTTTATATCCTCTGTTGTTTCATGGACAATTTGTATCTAGCATAGAAGGTCTATTACAGATATTATTTTCTTTTATTGGCTATGGAATTCTTGCTGTTGTAAGTTTGAAATATATTTATACTCATTATAAATCAATTCATTGACGAGATAGATAAATACAATTTATCTATCTTTTCTTGTTATATGGTAGGTGTAATGAGCAATAATTGAATGTAAAATTGATTTTATAGTTAGGTATTTTTAATTTGTTATAAAAATAAATACAGAAGAAAAATAAGGAATTGATTTTAATCAAAAATAAAATTGTGTATAATAAGAGTATAAAGTGAAGGAGGAGTTATATGTCATTAAGTAAAGACTTTTTATGGGGTGGAGCCTTAGCCGCTCATCAATTTGAAGGTGGAGTTCTCAATACTTCTAAAGGATATAGTGTAGCTGATGTAATGACTGCTGGAGCACATGGTGTACCACGTGTGATTACAGATGGTGTGATAGAAGGAAACTATTATCCAAATCATATTGGAATTGATTTTTATGGACATTATAAAGAAGATATCGCAATGTTTGCAGATATGGGATTTAAATGTTTTAGAACATCAATTGCATGGACACGTATTTTCCCTAATGGTGATGAAAGTGAGCCTAATGAAGAAGGGTTAAAGTTCTATGATGATGTTTTTGATGAATTATTGAAATATGGAATTGAACCAGTGATTACATTATCGCATTTTGAAATGCCTTATCATCTTGCTAAAGAATATGGTGGTTTCATGAATAGAAAGACAATTGATTTCTTTGTAAAGTTTGCAAAAGTTTGTTTTACAAGGTATAAAGATAAAGTTAAATATTGGATGACTTTTAATGAAATCAATAATCAAATGAATTTTAAAAATGATATTTTTGGTTGGACAAATAGTGGTGCTCATTTTGGAGATTATGATAATCCAGAAGAAGCTATGTATATCTGTGGTCATCATACTTTACTTGCGAGTGCACTGGCTGTAAAAGCTGGTAAAGAAATCAATCCAGATTTTTTCATTGGAAATATGATAGCAATGGTACCAATTTATCCATATAGCTGTAGACCAGCAGATATGGTTTTATCTAATCAAATGATGCATGATCGTTGGTTCTTCTGTGATGTTCAATGTCGAGGACACTACCCTGCATATGCTTTAAAAATGTTTGAAAGAAAAGGATTCCATATTGATATTACAGAAGAAGATAAGAAAATCTTATCAGAAGGGACTGTAGACTACATAGGGTTTTCTTATTATATGACAAATACAGTTGATTCAATTGCTCATAAGGATGTATCTAAGGCAACAGATGGTTCTAGTGAACATTCTGTAAAAAATCCATTTATTAAAGAGTCTGACTGGGGATGGGCGATTGATCCAGAAGGGTTGAGATATGCATTAAATATTTTCTATGAAAGATATGAAAAACCATTATTTATTGTAGAGAATGGATTTGGTGCTATTGATCAAAAAGAAGCAGATGGAACATGTCATGACCCATATCGTATTGATTATTTAAGAGAACACATAAAAGAAATGAAAAAAGCTGTTGAAGAAGATGGAGTAGACCTTATGGGTTATACACCATGGGGATGTATTGACTGTATTTCATTTACAACAGGAGAAATGAAGAAACGTTATGGTTTTATCTATGTGGATAGAGATAACGAAGGTCATGGAACATTAGCAAGAAGCAAGAAAGATTCATATGAATGGTATAAGAAAGTGATTGCTTCTAATGGTGAAGATTTAGAATAATAATAATAAGGACTCTATTTCAATTTGAAGTAGAGTCCTTTATCTTTTTGTTATGAGTGATTAACTCCATTTTTACAGCATTTTATTTACATACTTTATCATACATTGAACGACTTTATCATAGTATTTAGAAATTATTCAAGGTTTTTAATACCTTTTTCTAATATTTCAATTTGTAAAAGTGTTTGTTCAGGTGTGACAAGTGGTTTTGCATTATTTATAATTGTTTCATACAAGGCATCATAATAACGACCATAATCTCCATTTACTGAGATGACTTTCTCCTCATGATAAATATTGTTTTCATCATAGTAAGTTAAAGTTCCATACTCATGGGGTAAATCTACACCAAAATCATTGTGATGAGGCATATAGAACAACTTTAAATGTTCTTCTTGTTTATCTTTTTTCTCTTTAATAAACATACCTTTCTTACCATAAATAACAAAACTTGGTCTTTCCTTGATGCGATAGTAACTAGACTTTACAGAAACTTTCAAAGTTCCATAGTATAAATCCAAATCAAAGTAATCATTCATTCTGCCAATACCAAGTAATTGACGGACATCATAATGAATATGGTCTGGTTTACCAAAATAAAAAACCACTTGATCAAGGGTATGCCAGCCGTGTCCATAAAGATAGGAATTAATAGCGCTGAATCCATAAACAGATTCTGGAATGTGTGGTCGATAGTAATCAAAATGCATCTCTAATTCTAATAAATCACCTAATTTACCAGATTCAATCACTTTTTGGACAGTTAGAAAATCACTATCGAACCTACGGTTTTGATAACATTCTACAGTCAGATTTTTTTGTTTAGCGAGTTCAAAGATTTCCTGTGCCTGCTGATAGGTATCAGCAAAAGGCTTTTCAACAACGCAATGCTTGCCAGCATGAAGGACCATTTTTGCATAATCATAATGAAAAGCTGATGGAGTAGAAATAACAATAACTTGAATATCTTTATCATTTAATAATTCATCAAGATTACCAGTATAGAAAACACCAGGAATCTCATCCCAGATATCACGTGAATGATCAAGAGTATAAATCATCTTGATTTTGATTTTATCTTGTCTTTGTAAAACGAAAGGTATGTGATAGCGATTTGCACTTTTCCCATTGCCTATATATCCAACTGTCATTTGTTTATTTATCATTATCAAATACAATCCCTTCTTGTAATCTTGCTTCCTGCATAATTTCACTTACTATGAAACTAATTTCTAACATATAATTGACTTTCATTTCATCATGATAATCTATCATGTTAATAAATTGTTTGAATTCATAGAAAAGACGATGTTTGTTTTCATCTTTATTGATAATTATACTCTCATTTTGGTTATTGATATATTCAAATTTTGTGAGTTGGTTAATCGGTGTATCTATACGTAAAACACCTTGATCACCTTGCAGTGTTAACATAACTGGCGCTTTACAATCTTTAGCACCAATACTGACTGCTTTAAAATTTCCATAATCTAATGTTAATATACCACTTGTATCAATCTGTTTTTCAATGTTTGAAAGGTATTGAATTCTTTTTGGTTTACCAAATAATCCAACAATTCCATGTATGTTATAGACATTTAAGTCCATTAATGCACCACCAGCTTTATGATAATCGAAAGCAGGAAGAATCTTGTTATGTTTAAAATCATCATAACGTGATGAATATTGACTGTAATTAAAACTCACAATTTTAGGTTGACCAATTCTATGAAGATTTTCTTTTAAGGTTTGGTAGGCAGGAAGGTAATGTATATTCATAGCTTCCATCATGAAAAGATGTTTTGTTTTTGCAATCTTGATTAATTCTTTGAGTTCAAAAGTATTTGCAGTAATAGGTTTTTCAATAATTACATGTTTTCCATTTTCTAATGCTTTTTTAGCAAATGTATAATGTAAGTGATTAGGTAAAGCGACATAAATAGTATCAATATTACGTTTTAACAAATCATCATAATTTAAATCATATCCATCTAGATGATATTGTTCACAAAGCGATTTTGTTTCTTCTTCTGTTTGCTGAGTCCCTAGAATATAGATAGACTCAATTTTCAATTCATGAATGGTTGTTAATAAGTCCTTTACAATCATTCCAGTGCCAAGTATTCCTAGTTTCATAAATGATCCTCCTTTAATAATTTTCTTAAAATTTCTACAATTAATTGATGATCTTCATCATGTTTTAAGCCAGATATGCAAATAGCACCAACAATTTGTTGATTTTCAGTAATTGGAAACCCTCCTCCACCAAGAGTATAATTGTCATTATCAATCCATGTAGAATACTGATCTTGATGTAGAAAAGTATAGTATGAAGAATGACCGCTCTCGATTACTGTTCGTTCTTTTCTTTTGAGCCATATATCTTCACTTTTTCCATCCATAAGATATTGAAATATAACTAACCCTTTATAAACAATACGAACTCCTACACTTTTAAGTTGATGTGATTGAATATAATCGATTAACTCTAAACCAAATTTTAATCCAAAAGCATGTTGAAATGATTCAAATACAAGTTCATGTTCTTGTTGTAAAATATCTTTTTCATTCATTCATTCATTTCTCCTCCTTGTACTTTCTATTTTACTTAGAAAAGAAATAAAAAAAAGAGTTCATAAGAACTCTGGGAAAAAAGTACAGCTTTTATTTTAATTGTATGAAAAATGCTGAACTTTTAATACATTTGGATATTCAATTGAGTTTGAATACAATAGACTTTTTTAACTCCAAGTTTTTAATATATCTTCTTCAGTTTTTGCATTGAGTATAGTCAGTGTCACTTGATTAAGTTCATCAGCTGTACTTGTCTCTAATTTCATGATTAATTCATCAGATAAAACTCCAAACTTGCTTTTTAATTGTGTTAATAGTAGTGAAACTTTTCCCTTAATTTCACCTTTCATTTCTCTTTCTCTGACATATTCATCAAATACAGTGCACATATTTATCTCCTCGCTTTCTTCTTTCTGGACTTTGATACTGAATTTCTTGTTACCTATAATTGTAGCTACAACAACTGCAACTTCCTTAGTTAATATCATATCTCTTAGACTCTCTATATTCTTATCCCAGCTATAAAATATCTGTACTGCTTTTACCATCATATAATTATCTGGCTGTCTTAACTTGCTGATGTCAATATCCTTGATATCATAGATATGACCATTCCAATCATTAATCAAATCCCTATATGTATGGGGTATCTTCATTATTTCTGTGAGGGTATGGGGCTGAATCCATTTTTTATCTCCATAGTAAAGCACACAGGTTGTAACTGGTAGTGGATGAAATGACTTCCTAGCAGCATCATTGAGTATGTTTAACTGCTGATTGTATGTAATCGTATCATAAACCAATATCCGAAAGGGCATAGTATAATCAATTGTCTGTTGGTTTTCAAGGCCAATCAGTAGAGCCAAATCATTATGATTGACTCTCATCATAATATCTCTTCCCTTGTTAACGCTCATTTCTATAGCCTTATGATCAAAAACAGTAGAACTGTTAGAGTCATAGAGAGATAGATTTTCATCACACAGTACAGTATGTCCGTGAAAAAGAAGACAGTTGATAAGGTCAGCAAATCGCTCCTTTTGTTTAAAGAAGTCCTTGAGAGTTGGATCTGGTGTTGTGTTCAATAGAACATCATGATGAGTCACAGTATACATATAAACCTCCTTGATAAAATAGAAGAGGTATATTACAGATATATCATAGCACAAAGATTGCTAAAAGAAAATATATATAGAAAAGAAAATCATACCTCTTACTATATATATTCACTATTTTTTTCCATTTTTCTTCTTTTTCTTTAAAAAAATGAGAACTATTTTTTTATATAAAAATCAAGATTCTTTTTATGTTGATGATGATGCATGTAATCATATTTATAAATGAAAGAGTAAAGAACAGTTAAGATGAACTGGAATGAGATTTGTGAATAAAAAGTTCCTATCTTATAGTCGTTTTCCATATCAGGAATAACAATACATATATCACTATAATCCACTAATCGACTATTTTTGTTAGCTGTTATAGTTATCATGGGTATATTTTTTCTTTTTAAGATCTGAGCACAAGTTTTAAATTGATTATTGGTACCATTATAAGTCATAAAGAAAGCACAATCATGAGGGGTCATATTATAAGCCATTGCTATTTCTTCATAATTCTCTGTTGCTAAAATAGGATAGATATTAATCTTCATTAATTTATTAATAAAAGTCATAGCAGTGATACGAGAATCTCCAATTGCAAAAATAAATATGCGTTGACTATTGATGATTAATTGACTGATTCTTTCTAAGTGATTTATATTTAATTGTGCTTGTACAATATTTATTGTTTCTTTATACAAAGATGAAATATCATTAATAATCTCATAATAATTTTCGGATTGATAGAAAGGCGTACTAAAATCAACAGAATGATTAATGAATTTCTGTGATTCAAGTTCTATAGCGAGAGCCAACTTAAAATCTTTATAACCCTTATAACCAATTTTTTTGCAAATTCTTATGATTGCAGCATTTGATGAATGAGTGGCTAGAGCAAGTTGTTGAATACTCATTTTGGCAATAGAATGAATGTTTTCTAAGATATATGTATTAATACTTTGTTCTGTTGGTGTGAAGTTCTGATGGTTAATCAATTGTTGTATAATATTCATAATTATGAATCTCCTCTTTATTTATAGTGTTCTTCTTTAATAAGTTCAACAGTAGAATATCGATCAGATTCAATAACTTGTGAAGTTTTCATTCTTAAATCAAGATTGTACTGATAGTCTAATGCAAAAACACATGAATAAATGACATCAAGAAGATATTCGATAGCACTATCTGTAGAATAAGTTGCAATTTTAGAATAGAGTTTTTCTCGAGTACAGATTTTGAGTACACAATCAGATAATCGGGCAGTTGTATTATCTCCAATATTGGTAATTGCTATGATAGGAATTTGATTTTGTTTAAGGGCAAGGATACATCTGTTTAGAATATCCGTTTCACCAGAATAAGAAACAATAATTGCACATGTTGATGAAGCAGCAAGTGTAGCTTGGAAAAGAATTTCACTTTGTAAGGAACATATCTCAACATGTTTTTGGATTCTTGACATATTGTGCTTAAATTCTTGAGTAATTAACAAATTATTACTGACTGCAAAGAGATGAATAGAAGAGGCTTTACGAATAATTTGAATGGCTTTTTGCAGGTCATCATGTGTAATTAAAGAAAGGGTATCATCGATAGATTCTTTTTTGAGTATAGCAATCTTAGAAGCAATTGACATGATAGTATCATTTTCTAGAAAAGGAATATTAGCATCTACATGACAAAAATGTGTTTCTAGATATTTAAGTTCTTGTAAATATGCAGATTTTAATTCATTCCATCCTTGAAAGCCCATTTTATGAGCGATTCTTATGAGGGTGGATGGTGCTGTATATGTGGCTTCGCCTATTTCTTTCGTTGTCATATTTTGAATATCCATTTTTTGATTGAGAATAAAATCGATAACAACTCTTTCGCTGTTAGAAAAAGTACATTTTTCAAACCGATCTTGAATTAACATATGAAAACCTCCTTTTTCTTATTTTAACATTTGAATTTTGTAAATACCATTCTAAAAAAACAATATTTATTTCATGATATTTGTAAATATCTTTGCAAAGTGCTGACTGAAAATTGAAAAACACTATAAAATATTTATAATGTGGGGTGTAAGGAGGAAGAATTGAGGGAAAAATATGGTGGAGAAAGTTATATATAATGATTCAATAAATTATACAACAGAAAATGTGATTATCTCTTAAGAAAAGTCATAAATAAGCAATAATGAAATGGAGGAAGAAAAATGATTGGAACAATTGCAGCAATTTTAACAACGCTATCTTTTTTACCACAGGCGTATCAAGTGATAAAAACAAAGGATACTTCAGGGATATCCTTAGGAATGTATACAATGTTTGTATTAGGTGTTTTTTTATGGATTATTCATGGTTGGAATGTTCAAGATTATAATCTTATTGGCGCCAATGCTATTACATTTGTATTTGCTATTATTATTTTATCTTATAAAATAAAATATAAATAATCTAAAAAGCAACTCTATCTAGGGCTGCTTTTTGATTATGTTTTCGTATGTAACCAATTTTCTTTCTTTATACCATATACAATACCTGTTAAATCAGCAATGAACCAGCCAATTGGGATTGCCCACCAAATGGCTACTGAACCAAATGCTGGTGCAAATAAATACGCCAGTACAACACGAAGACCTAAAGAAATAACGGTTAAGATTACTGAAATACCTGGTTTTCCTATACCACGATAATAACCGTAGAGAAGAAATAGACAACCGATGCCTAAATAACACATACCTTCTATTTGTAAATATTGAACTCCCTGACGAATCATTTCAACTTCTTCTGGATGAATAAAGATGAGCATCAATTCTTTAGCAAAGACAACAACCCCAAAAGAAATCATTAAACAGAAAATTGTTGATATACAAATAGCTGACTTTAAACCTTTTTGAATTCTTTCTTCTTGATGAGCACCTTTGTTTTGTGCAATGAAGGTTGAAAATGCGTTTCCAAAATCCTGCACAGGCATATAAGCAAAAGAATCAATTTTAACTGCTGCTGCAAAAGCCGACATCGTGATAACACCAAAACTGTTGACTAAACCTTGAATCATTAAGATACCAAAATTCATTACTGATTGTTGAATACAAGTCAGCAATGAATAATCTCTTATTTTTCTAAAAATATCTATATCAAAGTGATAATGCTGTTTCTGTGGTAGAAGCTCTTTTTGAGTCATAAAAACATAAATCATGATTCCAATGCCGCTCATTGCTTGAGCAATAATAGTTGCAAGTGCAGCTCCACCAACACCTGAATTTAAAGAAACAATAAAGAATATATCAAGGATAATATTCACAGTAGTAGCAATGGCTAAAAAGATTAAAGGAATTCTTGAGTTTCCTAAAGCTCTTAAAACACAAGAAAAATAATTATAAAGAAAGGTGAAGAAAAAACCAAAAAAGATTATCCATAAGTAATCATATGTTTGCTGATAAATATCTGTAGGAATATTGAGAAAGGTTAAGATTGGATGAATACATAATAAACATAATATCTCAATAATCACAGCAAGCACTGCAATTCCTATAAAAGAAACAAAAAATGAAGTTTTCATTTTATCAACTTCTTTGGCTCCAAACAACATTGAAAATAAAATTCCACTCCCCATACATAAGCCTAAAATGATAGATGTTAAAAAAGTCATAATTGTAAATGAAGATCCAACTGCTGCCAAGGCATGTGAACCAATATATTGTCCAACAATAAAAGTATCAGCAATATTATAAAATTGTTGTAATAAATTACCTAAAATCATTGGTAAAGAAAAAAGTAATAATGATTTTGTAATGTGACCCCTTGTTAATTGATGATTCATATTTTCACCCCATACAGTTATGATAATTGAAAAAGAGAGAAAGTCAATGACAGAATGAAAAGAATATCCATAAAATATGATGAGCCTATTGACAAAATAGCAATATAGAGTTAAGATAACAGTGTTATGTGAGGTGATGAACAGAGTGCAAAAAGAAGATACAAGAGAGCGGTTATTGTTTTTTGCTAAACAGGAGTTTCTAGAAGTTGGTTATCAAAAATCATCACTACGGAAAATTTGTAAAAATGCAGGAGTGACGACAGGAGCATTATATTTTTTCTTCAAGGATAAGGCAGATTTGTTTGATGCTTTAGTCCGTGATTTTGCAGATGAAATCATGACATTATTAAAAGAACATTCTTCACAAGAGGAAGCAATGCATCAAAAGCAATTTGACCATACAATTACATTGGATATTTCTTTTGGGAAAGAACTGATATCAACTTATTATGCTCATCAGGATATTGGACAGTTATTGATTAATTGTTCTCAAGGTACAGTATATGAAGATTATTTTGAACAAATTCGCCAATTTATAGAAGCACGTATTCTGGTTGTTTTAGAAAAATTATTAGATTTTCCCAATCCTGTATTTAATGAATGTACATTACATTGGTTATCACATTTACAAGTTCATTCATTTTTACATGTATTATCTCATAATTATAGTGAAGAAAAGGCTTTACAACAAATTGAAATTGTTGTTACCTTTTTAAGAAATGGATTTAATTCTTTAATGGAAGAGGCTTTATTGAGAAAGTAATTCCTTTTCTTTTTCAGCATAACATAACACTGTTATGTTATGGAATAAATATGATAGGAGGAGTTTTCATGTATTTAAATGTTAAAGGTGTTAAAAAGTTTTATGGGCAGGGTGAAGGTCGTATTATGGTTTTAAAGGGGATTGAATGTATCATTGAGAAAGGTGAGATATGTGTTTTACTGGGACCTTCTGGTTCAGGGAAATCAACGTTATTGAATTTAATTGGTGGAATTGAGGATATTGATGAAGGAAGTATTTTTGTTGATCAACAAGATTTAGAGGTCATGTCTTCAAAAGAATTAGGACAGTATCGTCGAAAGACACTGGGGTTTATTTTTCAGTCTTATCATCTTGTTCCTCATTTAACTGTTAAAGAAAATATTGAATCTGGAGCCTATTTAAGTTCATCCCCAATTGATATTCATGATCTTTTACTAAAGTTAGGGCTAGAGGAACATAAAAATAAATATCCTAATCAATTATCAGGTGGTCAGCAACAACGAACAGCTATTGGACGTGCTTTAGCAAAAAATCCAAGTCTTTTATTATGTGATGAACCAACAGGGGCATTGGATTATTACACATCAAAAGATATCTTAGAACTTCTAGAACGGTTACACCAAGATTATGGAACAACAATTTTAATTGTGACACATAATGATGCTATTGCTAAAATGGCTCACCGTATTATGTATTTAAAAGATGGTCAAATTGTCAATATCCAAATGAATCCTCAGCCTATGGCTGTGAAAGATATTGAATGGTAGGTGATAATGATGAGAAATCCACTCCATAAGACTCTCAAAAAGGAGTTTAAACAAAATATTGCAAGATATTTATCAATTATGATTATTCTAGTTGTGATGATTAGTGCTGTTTCAGGATTCTTAACAGTTGCTTATGGTTACAAAGATGCTTTAAAAGAGAATCAGATATCAAGTCATGTTGAAGATGGACAATTCATTGTTACAAATAAAATGAATCAGAAAACAATTGATGAAATTCAAAAAAAGTCTTTACAAATCTATGAGAATTTCTATAGTGAACAAGACATCAAGGAAGACACAACGCTCCGTTTATTTAAAAATCGTGACTATGTCAATCAAGCCACTCTTCATACTGGGCGTTTACCAGAAAATGATCAAGAAATAGCACTTGATAGATTATTTGCATTAAAGAATAACTATGAAGTGGGGACAACCATTCGGATTGACCACTACAGTGTTACAATTGTGGGATTGATTTCTGTCCCTGATTATAGTGCATTAATTGAAAAAAGTAATGATTTAATGATGGATCCTATCCATTTTGGTATAGGTATTGTTGATGATAAAAGTTTTGACTACTATAGTGAATCAAATATCAATTACCAATATAGCTATATCAATACAACATCACTTAGTGAAAAACAAAATTATGATCTGTTAAATGATATTAAAGACATATGTCAGAAAAATGGTTATCAAATCTCACAAATGCTGACAGCTGAAATGAATCAATGTATTTCATTTTTACCCAATGATATGGGCAGTGATATTCCAATGATTCAAACATTACTTTATATTATGGTTGTCATTCTAGCTTTTATCTTTGTAGTGATTAGTCAGACAATTATTGAAGAACAGGCACCAGTCATAGGAACATTATTATCTAATGGTTATACCAAAAGAGAAATCGTTCATCATTATATGATGTTACCAATGCTCATTTCACTTACAGCAAGCCTTATAGGGAATATTATTGGATATACATTATTTCCACCAGTATTTTCAAATATGTACAATAATAGTTATTGTTTACCACCATTAACTATACATTTTATGTTGGAAGCATTTCTTTCAACAACTGTCATACCTTTTGTCTTTATGATGGTCGTTTTGTATATAATGCTCAATTATAAACTTCGTATATCACCTTTACGATTATTAAGGAGAGATTTACGTCAACATAAAAAGAGAAAATATATATATCTTAAAAACAAATCATTTATAAAACGTTTTCAAAAACGTATTATCATTCAAAATAAAGGAACTTATGTGATGCTGTTCTTTGGTATTTTCTTTGCGAGTTTTATCTTTATCTTTGGTTTTATGATGACACCTTCAATTGATCATTACCTTGAAAATGTGGAAAGGAGTATACATGCTGATTATCAATATATTTTAAAGGCACCAATAGAAATTAAGGATGCTGAAAAGGCAACAGTGACAACTTTAGAAACCAATTATCATCAAGCAGATTTAGATCTAGATGTGACATTTTATGGAATAAGTGAAAAAAGTCAATATTATCAACTTGATTTACCAAGCCAAAAGAATCATATAATTATGAGTTATGATTTAGGTCATAAATTGAATCTTCAAGAGGGTGACAGTGTTCGTTTTACAAATCCTTATACAGAAAAGAATTATGATTTGATTGTTGATAGAATCAATGAAGATAAAGGCGTTCTTGCTGCTTTCATGTCACAAGAGTTATGTAATGAGCTTTTAAGTGAAGATCATAATTATTTTAATGCTTATCTTTCTAATCGAAAATTAAATATAAATGAACAGTATATTTTATCAACAATAACAAAAGATGATATGACAAAGATTGGGGAACAGATGACAACAACCTTTGCTCAATTGATACCTATTATGACAAGTGTTTCATTGGTTATATATTTTGTTGTCATTTATATTTTAACCAAGCTTGTTTTAGACCGTAATACGCTTTATATGTCATTTTTAAAGGTGATGGGATATGAAAATAAAGAAATCAAGAGACTTTACTTACAGGCAACAACTATAATTGTAGTGATATCATTATTCATTTCATTACCATTATGTATTATAGGCTTAAATCAATTGTTATTGTTTGCATTTATGCAATTTGCAGGTTATATGGAAGCTTATATTCCTTATTATTTGTATGGGATGGTATTTATTGTAGGATTGACAACTTATTATATTGTTAACTTTGTTTTAACCAAACAAATTCAAAGAATAGATTTAGGTGAATCTTTGAAAGATATGGAATAACATGGGCACATGTTATTCTTTTTGCAATCTTTTTCTTTTTGAAATTAGTTTTGGAATATATTCATAAATAAGGTATAATAAAAGAAATGAAAAGGAGAATGTTATGGACTTTTTATCAAATATTAATTTAAAGAAAAATACCTTAACTAAGAATGAATTAAAAGCATGTGAACTGATTTTAATGGACTTAAATAAAGTCCAAATGTATTCATTAACAGAGATGTCAGAGAAAATTAAAATTACGAAAACGACCATTTTAAGGTTTTGTCAGAAAATGGGATATAGTGGTTATACAGAGTTTAGATATGATTGTGTGAAATATGTAAACAGTTTAAGTAATGCTGAAAGAGTTATTGAAGATGAAAATGAAAAAATTATGAATGTTGAAAAGATTTATATGGATACAATTAAACTCTTGCATTATACATTAAATGATGAAATTTTAACGAGATTAGCCAATAATATAAAGTCTGCTAGGAAAATCAAATGTGTTGGTGAAATTAATTCAGAAGTCAGTTGTTTACAATTAAAATATGCTTTGGCTATGTATGGTATTGATGCAGATGTATTGCCAAGTTCATCACATGTCAAAGCTTGTGATTTAATGATTAATGAACAAGACTTATTGGTCGTTATGTCAGCTGGGGCAAAAAGTGAAATTGTTAAAGAAAGTTTTGAACTTAAAGAAAATAATGGTTGTCAGATTGCTTTAATTACCATGAACCCATCAACTTCATTAGAAGAAGTGGCTGACTTGTTTGTATTACTTCCAAGTGTAGCAACACTTAAGAATAAATCATTATTAGATAGTGTTCCTATTTATTCAGTCTTTGTCGAAATCTTACTTCATTACTTAAATGAAGAGGTTCAATAAAATGTTCTTTCGTAAACGAAAACTTCCTGATTATATCAGAGAGTCACTTGAAAAATTAGAGACTGAACCTCAAGACTGGTTATCTCTTTATGCAACTGCTTATCAAGTTTTAGACCATAAGCATCAAGATGCTATTGTCTGTCTTGGAAAAATTGGTTATCAGTATCTTTCACGCTTAGCAATTCCACAAATATTAAAAATAGGAGAACAATGGCGAAGTTATACTTCTTTGCTTTGGTCAATCGATTGGCAAACTATTGATATCAAATCAATGTCCACTTATTTTCAAAACAGTGACGATTATGAGAGTTTACTCATTATGGGAAGTTTTCATCCAAGCGGCTATTTTAGGGAAAAGTGCTTAAAGTTATTATACGCTTATCCTCAGACATTGCCTTTTATGATGATTAGGATGAATGATTGGGTACAACAAGTACAAGAGCAAGCTTATGTATTGACAATGCAAAGACTATCTGAGTGTTCATTGGAAGAATTGATTCAGACTTCTTATGTTCTTATAAAAGTTAAAAAATCTAAGCGACGTCAACAAATTCATTTTGATGAAGTTGAAAAGTATTATATCAATCGCTTCAATGAACTTATTCATAATTTAGATATTTATAACTTATTACGTTTAAATGTATCGACACGAAAGGCTTTTTATCAAATTGTTACTGAACATTCTTTGTTATCAAATGAAGTGATTGAAAAATTATTAACAAAAGAAAAAGACTCTTATTGCTTATTGCTTTTGACAAGGAGCTTATTACACAGTGAGCAGATGGATATGGTGAGATTACATTCATATTTATATCATCCTTCTTTTTATGTGAGAAAAGAAGCCATTCTTCGTTACTATCACTTCAATCAGAATATTTGGAATGGTATTGAGGAATTTTTACTAGATAAAAGTTATTCAATAAGAGACTACATTCGTTTTTTGTTAAGGAAACATACACAATTTGATTGTTTAAATTTTTATCTTCAGCATCTTGATTGTCCAGTGGGCATTTTAGGTGTTGGTGAATGTGGGAGTGAGGAACAGGTTGATATCCTATTACCTTATTTAAAAAGTGACAATGAAAAGATTGTTAAGGTCACTATTCAGGCATTGAGTCAATTGATGAAAGAAAAAGCTTCAAATATCTATTGGCATTTCTTATTGGATAGTAGGATTTCATTATCAAAAGCAGCTTATCAATCAATTATAAAATATAAAGTTCACTATGGAGCAAGATGTGTTTATAAGTATTATCAGCAGGTAAGTCATCAACATCAAAAACGATATTTATTACGAATTTTATTAGCAGAGGATTCTTGGGAAAGATTGCCATTCCTGCTAGAAATGTACTGGTATCCAGAAGATAAGTTATGTCATTATATTCAAACCAAAGTCAATCAGCGAAATCCTTATAAACATGTTTCTCAAGAATTAAAGGAAGATATTATGAATTGTCTTACTCATCAGCAATATAATATCCCTCAGGAGGTTTCAGATTCAATTATATTTGATTTAAAATTTGTATGTAAATGATGAGAAGGAGATATTATGGAATATTGGGATTGATACAATCAACATCAGCAGAAATGAGGAAAGACTCACTTAAGAGGAAAACAAATACTATGAGATACGTATCATTTGTTTGTTCATGTATGTATTTTTAATTAGAAGAATCAATTATTGATTCGACAAAGACAATCTGGTAAAGAAAGATAATCTGATTTATGGGATATGACAGTAGGTGGGAGTGTCTTGGCTGGTGAAACAAGTCAAGTTGCAGCAATATGAGGAAGTTCAAAATGTCAAATGATCATCATTAAATGAAATTCTAGAATTTATGTGACAAAGAAAGTTTATATCTTATTATGAAAATGATGTTAAACTTTTATATACAGTTGGTTGCATTAAGGAGGATATATGAGCGAAGAAAGACAATCAGTCAATATGGACGAATTTGCAGTGAAGTTTGCAAATGTTTATTTCATCAAATTATTATTTAAAGAAGATATCAAAATACCTCATGAAACATTATATGCAAAGTTAGAAGAGGCTTTTGGTGAGGTTGATAAAGTAGCAACAGGAGAATTATCATCTTATGCATTATGCAAGCATGTTGTCACTTATCAAGGTGGGAAGCAGGTACCGATGCAGGTTATGATTACAAATGTCATTCCTTTCGATCAGACAACTATTCCTGAAATGGCAATGTATCAATGCTGGACATGTGATGATGCTAAGGCACTTTTACAAAGTTGCAGTTATGAAGTGATGGTTGGTGATTTTATGGCTGGAGGTCTAGAGATTGAAGAGCGTTGTCAAATTATTGCCAAATATGTGGATGTTTTGTTAGAGGTATTTCCAGAATGTATTGCTCTCTATTGGCCTCACTCTCAAAAATTTATGCCAGTTCAAGCGTATGTGCAAAGTCAGTGGAATAATCCCAAATTACATTTCTTAGATGGAGGCTTGAATGTTCGTTTTTTCAATATCCAAGATAGTGAAGATATGTTGGTAGATACGACGGGACTTATTTCATTAGGAATCCCAGATTTACAGATTCATTTTCATGATTTAGACCACAATTTTGTGATTCAATATATTTATAATTTTGCTTCTTATTTATTTATGAATGGTGATGTTGTTAAAGATGGTGAAACAATGGATGGTCGTGATGAAAATGAACGTTGGGTCTGTCAACATGAAGACAGTTTAATTGCTCCTAGACGGGTTGTTCTAGATATCAATGCCAACCAGTTTGCAGCTGGAAATAGAAATCAAAATGATATCATAAATGAACAGAAATGTAGGTAAAATATGACACAAAAATTTGGTTTTGTTAAAATAAAAAGTGGTATACATAAAGGGAAAATAGCCCGTTATATTGGAAATGATGAAAAAGGAAAGGCTCATATATCTTTTCGTTATGATCAAGATTTTTTAAGTTGGCCTGTTTATTCGCAAGTGCCAAAAAGTGTTTTGAATGATGATATATCTTTAATTGATATTATAGATCGTTATTACGATGTGGTAGGTGATTTGAACAAAATATCGTTAAAAGGTCATCCCAAGGTTAAAAAGTATTCTGCAAAGCATAATGAATTGATTTGTGAAAGTCATTTGTTAAGATGCTTGTTAAAGGAATATACATCTATTCATCAACTTCAATTTAAGGAGAAGGAAACAAACATTTATTTGATGAGTTCTTTTCAAGATTTATTCCTGGTTAATGATTTGATAGCTGAATTATCTTTGAATCACTGGCATATTTGTCATTATGACCATGAAACACAAATTGCTTACCATTTGGAACATGCTTTGAGTATGTGCAGTCAGTTTGTTTTTGTTTTATCACAACATTATAATGAGAGAGATATGCATCAAGAATATCAGGAAATTTTGGAAAAAAAGACTGATTTACAACAAGTAACTTTTGTTACACTTGATCAAGATATACAATTCAATGAAGACTCTTTGTATATTGATAGAAAAAGTGATAGTGATACACTGAGAAGAAAAGTTCTAGAGTTAGAAAAAAGATTTATGAATTATGATAGTCATTAGTGAAAGTATAATTGAAAGATTATACTTTTTTCTATTCCATTTTGGAATATGAACTTGCGAAAGAAGAATTGTTTGACAATCTTTGCATGTGTTAAGATAGGTGAGTCAAAGAGGGGAAAACCGAGTTGTACCTTCAAAATCATATAGAGAAGGAGAAAAGATATGTCAAAGAAAAAAGTGAAAGATTTACGTTCAGCACTAGAGTTATTACAATCTATTGATGGACAACTTGTTGAAACGGATGTAGAAGTCGATCCATTAGGAGAACTTTCAGGAGTTTATCGCCATGTTGGAGCAGGTGGAACAGTGATGCGTCCTACCCAAGAAGGACCGGCTATGATTTTCAATCATGTGAAAGGTCATCCAGGTGCCAGAGTCGCAATCGGATTGCTTGCGAGTCGAAGAAGAGTAGGATATTTATTGGATTGTGAACCGCAGAAGTTAGGATTTTTATTAAAGGATTCAGTGAATAATCCTATCAAACCAGTTGTTATACCTCATGAACAAGCCAAGTGTCAGGAAGTGAAATATTTTGCAGATGACCCTGATTTTGATATTAGGAAATTAGTGCCAGCACCGACAAATACGTTAGAAGATGCAGGGCCTTATATCACTCTAGGAATGTGTTATGCATCTTCTCCTGAAACAGGAGAATCAGATGTGACAATACATCGTATGTGTTTTCAATCCAAAGATGAAATTTCAATTTTTTTACAACCTGGTGCCCGTCATATTGGATATTTTAGAGAATTAGCAGAAGCCAAAGGTGAGGCATTACCGATTTCCATTAGCATTGGTGTTGATCCAGCTATTGAAATAGCATCATGTTTTGAAGCGCCTACAACTCCTTTGGGTTATGATGAATTACAAGTGGCAGGTGCAATAAGAAATGAACCAGTTGAACTTGTTGAATGTTTAACGATTAACGAAAGAGCAATTGCGAATGCTGAGTATGTGATTGAAGGAGAAATCTTACCTGGAAAACGTATTCGTGAGGATATTCATTCCAATACGGGCAAAGCTATGCCAGAATTTCCTGGTTATTGTGGACCAGCAAATCCAGAATTACCTATTATTAAAGTCAAAGCTGTGACAACCAGAAAAAATCCAATCATGCAAACATGTATTGGACCAAGTGAAGAACATGTTTCTATGGCAGGAATTCCAACCGAAGCGAGTATTTTAACGATGGTAGATAAAGCCATGCCAGGAAAACTGCAAAATGTTTATTGTGCTTCTAGTGGTGGTGGAAAATATATTGCAGTCATGCAGTTTAAAAAATCAGTTCCTTCTGATGAAGGACGTCAAAGACAAGCCGCATTATTAGCATTTAGTGCTTTTGCAGAATTAAAACATGTTTTCTTAGTTGATGAAGATGTGGATCCATTTGATATGAAAGATGTGATGTGGGCAATGACGACACGTTTCCAAGCTGATCTTGATCTGATTACAATTCCAGGTGTGCAATGTCATCCATTAGATCCATCTAATCAGCCAGAATATTCTGCTCATATCAGAGCCCGTGGCGTTGCTTGTAAAGCTATATTTGATTGTACTGTACCATTTGATCAAAAAGCGCGTTTTGAAAGAGCACAGTTTATGGATGTTGATCCAAAATGCTGGTTACCAGATATGTTTCAATAAGGGAGGAAGAAAAAATGCCTATAGGAGTGATTATTAATACCTGCTCAGTTCTTTTTGGAGGAATTGCAGGTGCATTAGTGGGACATAAATTAAGTCCAAAATTTAAAACAGAAATAAATCTTATTTTTGGTGTGTGTTCAATGGGCATGGGGATCAGCACGATTGGACTCATGAAAAATATGCCCGCTGTTATTTTTGCAATTATTATCGGAACAGCAATTGGATTATTATTACATTTAGGTGATTGGATTCAAAAGGGTGCAACTTTTATGCAAAAACCAATTGCGAAAGTTTTTCAAAATAATTCAGATATGAATGAAGAAGAATACTTAACCCAATTGGTGACGATTATTGTTTTATTTTGTGCGAGTGGGACAGGAATATATGGATCTCTAACCGCCGGAATGACTGGCGACAATTCCATCTTGATTTCTAAATCCATCTTAGATTTTTTTACAGCTGCAATTTTTGCATGCAACTTGGGGTATGTTGTTTCTATTATTTCTATTCCACAATTCTTAATTTTCTTTGTTTTATTCTTATGTGCAGGATTGATATTTCCAGTGACATCGCCTGATATGATTGCTGATTTTAAAGCTTGTGGAGGGTTTCTGATGTTAGCAACTGGTTTTAGAATGGTGAAACTGAAAAATTTTCCTATTGCTGATATGATTCCTGCTATGATTATTGTTATGCCATTGAGTTATATTTGGGTGACTTATATTATGGCATTGGTGTAATATGAAAAGAATAGTAATTGGAATAAGTGGGGCAAGTGGGATGCCACTGGCTATTCATTTATTGAAAATGTTACAGGTAACTCAAGATGTTGAAACACACTTAGTGTTGAGTAGAGGGGCCGAAATGACCATTCTACAAGAAACTGGTATGAGAATTGAAGATGTGAAATCATTAGCTGATCGCGTTTATGATAATGATAATATTGGTGCAAGTATTGCAAGTGGAACCTTTCATACAGATGGTATGATTGTTGTTCCATGCTCCATGAAGACTGTTGCAGGTATTGCACAGGGCTATTCGGATAACCTATTATTGCGAGCGTGTGATGTCATGATTAAAGAACAAAGAAAACTTATTTTAGTGACAAGGGAATCTCCTCTATCATCAATTCATTTGGCTAATTTGTTGAGTTTATCTCAATTACATCATGTGATGATTATGCCACCCATGCTAACATATTATAACTTGCCTCAAACCATTGAAGATATGGAAAGACATATGATTGGGAAGATGCTTTCTCAATTCGATATTGAAGTTCCCTGCTTTAAACGCTGGCAATAAAAAGCAGCCTAGTGGCTGCGTTCTTGATACTTTATTGGTTGTAAAGTGTGAATAAACTCTTGAATGGCTTCTTTGTGCTTTGAATTGAAAGAATAATAAAGTTTAATATCACCATGAATATTTTCAATAAAAGGGAGAATGTGAACTTGATTAAGATGGAAAATATGTAATGATTTTTTCATGAGCAATGCAATCCCATTATTTTCACTAGCTGCACTCAGAATAGTTTCAATACGACCATGTCTATGAATAATGGGATTGAATCCAGCTTGCTGACATGCCTTGATAGCAAGATTACAAATAGTTGTGTATTGAGGGGGGAGAAGCAGTTTTTCATCCTTTAATTGGTTTATAGATAATTGCTGAAGATGGGAAAATGGATGTTGTTTAGAAATGGCTGCGACTAAACTGTCTTCATAGAGTAAAATTTGCTGAAAAGCATGGAGTTCTTCATAATCACCTCTTAAAATATAAATATCATAATCGTGATAATCTAATTTATGATGTAAATCTCGTTCTTCAACTTCATCTATAATCAAATGAATATGAGGATGATTTTTAGAGAAATCATTTAATTTATGTGCCAAATCGTAATGTGAAAAGATTGGCAGCATGGCAATTTTAATAGTATTATGATTTTCTTCTTTGATTGTTTGTAAATGATCTAACATTTTTTCATAATCTTTGAGAATCAGTTTTGCATCTTTTAATAACTGTTGTCCATCATGTGTAAGAGTGATTTGGCGATGGCTGCGATCAAAAAGGAAAATTCCCAATTCTTGTTCTAACTTAGCAATTTGTTTTGACAAAGCAGATTGAGTGATATTCATTTCTAAAGCAGCTAATGAGAAAGTTTTATGAACACTCACTGCATAAAAGTATTGTAATTGTTCAATTGTCATTGTAGTCACCTATTCCTTATTGGAATATTTTATCATAATTTTTAAAGAAAGGAAAAGGAAAGATGAGAGGGATATGTATGAAACGCACAATTGAATGGATGGGCAAAGATTTAGTTATTCATATCTACAATGAAAATGGCCATATAGGCAGTGTTGTCACTGGAGAACCTTATATAAAAGAGAATGAAACACATGTAACTTTTAATACATGGAATCAGCTTGGACATAAGGATGATATTGTTGCAACAATGTATGTGAAAGCTGCAGTCATGAAATATCATTGTGTTGTCAGTTGTATTTGTGGAATTCATTTAGATCATATAACACCTTTAGAAATGCAAGCTATATTCAATTGGATTAAAGAAGATATAAAGACTCTATAATAATCACTATTCTATAACAAGATAGTGATTATTTTTTACTCTCAAAAAGGAGTGCTTATATAATATAGTAATGATATAATGTATTTATATTTGAAAGTTATAAAAATTTAAACTTGGAGGATTGTTATGAAAAAATGGTATGATGAGGAATATGAATGGGAAATTGAGGTCATTGGGTTCCTTCGTAGTGACCATACAGAGCGATATTGTCGTAATGGTGAAGAGATAGGTGATAAATATACATGTACATATGGCTGTCCAGTTAATCAGGATGGACAAGGCATTTGTTCTAAAGTCATGACAGTGATGTTTCCAATTATGGAAGCAGTCAGAAGTGGTGGTGATTTAAAAAATATTGGTGGAGATAGTCATTATAGCAAAGATATTGTTTGTCCAGATGGTTGTGTTATGTTTAGAATGACAGCTAAGAAACTTGATAATGAAAATTTTTATAAGGGAAAATTTTTTGAATGAGTTCAATGAAATTTAATTATGTCAAAAAAATTTTTAGTAAAGGAGAGATGAATATATGAAAGATTTTTTTAGTGCACTTGTCAGTCAAGAAAAAAATAGAGTTATACCTGAAGAGTTTAATTATTTTGGAAAACTTATTGGGAGTTGGCAAATTGATTATGTTGAAAGTCATCATTCTCGTGTCATAAAAGGTGAATGGCATTTTTCATGGGTTCTTGAAGGCATGGCAATTCAGGATGTCATTATCTTACCTGATTATGAATATGGAACATCACTTCGGATCTACAATCCTGATACGTATGCATGGGATGTTGCTTACGGTTATACTGGAAAAATTATACGTCTTGAAGCAAGAAAACAAGATGACATGATAGTTCTTACATACATTGATGATGAAACAAGAAAATGGATTTTTACAAGGATTGAGGATAATCAATTTCATTGGCAGAACATCACTATAAAAGATGATGGTGACTGGTATGTCAATGCAGATATATTTGCAAAACGTATCTTATAGGCATGGTCTATGAGAAAATAAAATGAGAGTTTATAGAAGAAATGTTACATTTTGCAGAGGAGGTCAATATATGGGTGCATGGGATTATGGTGTGTTTGATGATGATACGGCTTATGATGCTTTAGATGATTTAAAAGAGTCAGCAAATATTGTGATTGATATGGAAAAATATTTTAACGAGGTCATAAAGACAGATTATGTCGATTATGATAAAGGACATTATGCATTAGTATCAGCTGCGGTTATAGATAGTGTCATAAATGGGACATCGTATAGATGTGACGATAGTTATAGTGAATGGATAGAGACATTAAATGAATTTGATTTGACTCCACTCAAACAAAAGGCTATACAAGCTATTGATAGTGTTCTTTCTCATCATTCTGAATTGAATGAATTATGGGCAGAAAATGAAGAATTGTATACTTCATGGCGAAATGATAAACTTGGAATACAGAAAAGACTTATAAAATAGGTGTATGTAACAAACAGTTGTTTAGAATTTGTAAAGGACAATGACTATGATTTTAGTGATAGAATGTATGATTGCTTGTATTGCCAACACGATAAAAAAAACCAGTGAAATATATTATGTCCTATTCCCTAGAAATCAGAAAGAGAGTTGAGTCTTTGGCAGCAATCGCCTATTTTTCAGGAATTAAACCTTTTCAATGCAAGTTTTACATGTGTTTATCTTATTTGTTGTTGTTAATCTCTTTGATGTCATTGTGTTTGATTTTGGCGTGTTCTGTTATAGTAAAAAATTAAGAATTGCTGGAACTGCAGATATGGATAAAGAATACGAAAATTATTTATTCCATGTCAAAGGAGACATAAAGGGAATTATGTTAGGAAATGTAATTTCTCTTTTATCTGCATGCATTATTTACATAGTATCTATTATATAAATACCCAATTCAAAGCATTGATGTAAAAAGTAATAAAATTAGATTTTGCATTAGAATATTTATAGGAGGAATAAATTTGATGAATGATTTATTAAGAAGCGAAGAATACGATTTTGTTAATGCTAATGACAAGCAGTTTATAGTGGCTTTTGATTCTGAAATGTTAAAGTTGGGTTATACTTGTAACCAAACAATAGGAGAGGGATATTGTTGGGGAAGGAAAATGATTATTTACACGAAAGCAGGCGTGAAAAGCAAGAAATCATATGCTCGAATTTATTTACGTGATAGTGATCTGATTCTCCGTATGTATTTCAGCAATGTAGATAAACATAAGCAGGTAATTGAACAAGCACCAGACTATATTCAGCATGCATTCACTGATGATTATGGAGCTTGTAAGCATTGCCATAATATGAAAGAGGATGGGACATGCAATCATAGAAAAAGCTATACGATTCACAATCGACAGTATGAATTTTGCGATGGTTTTGCATTTTGGTTCTTTTCTCCTGACCTTGCAAGATTACCAGATTACATCAAGCTGTTTCTAGACTTTTATCCTGATAAAAAGCGAAAAGTAAAAGTTATGTCATAATGGATTCAGGGGGGGATTGAATATGAATAAGGAATGGTCTGAACTTAATAAAATAATGCAGGCTCAAATAAAAAAGAAAGATACTTATAAGATGGGTATTGATACTTTACTTAGTTTACGAAGTCAGTTAATGCAAACTTTAGTATCTTTCAAAGAGGAGTTATGCAGAGAAGATTTTAATGCAATTCCCTTCATAAACGCTGATGGTTATCATAGTAAGACAATCGCTTATTCTATTTGGCATATTTTTCGCATTGAAGATATAGTTATGCATACAGTGATAGATGAAGATGAACAAGTGTTTTTTGCTGGCAATTATCAAGAGCGTATCAATTCACCCATCATTACAACAGGAAATGAACTTATTAAACAGCAGATTGCAGACTTTTCAAAACAGCTTAATCTGGAAGAATTATATTCATATATTTTTGAAGTACGGGAAAGCACTGAAAAAATGCTTGAACAGTTATCTTATGATGAACTGAAAAGAAAAATACCAGAAGAAAGAAAAGGATATTTAGAATCGTTGAATGTAGTCAAAGACACTGAACAAGCCATTTGGCTAATTGATTATTGGTGTAATAAAGATATTCGTGGACTCATTCAAATGCCGTTTTCAAGACATTGGATTATGCACACAGAAGCTTGTTTGCGTATTAAGAACAAGATACATTCATAAGCAAAAACCCTAGTTTATAGGATTGGTGTAAAGAGTCATAAAATTAGAATTTAAAAAGGAGTTTGATTATGGATAAAAGTAGTTTCAGGTTTAATGCAAGCCCGTATGGTAGCGGTGAATATATCGCAGAAGTTGATGGATTGAAAATAGAGATTTCAGAAAAGTATTTTTCAGATGAAAAAGTAGCATTTGCTGAAAAGCTAATAGCAAGCTATCCTACAAAGGTACCTGCCTTGGCTAAGTTTTGTATGGAATCCGAGTGCTTTAAAGCATGTTACCCTGATGAAACCATGGATACGATTATGGAAAAACTTCATCTTCCAGATATGAGAATTGATAATATTGGAGGTATTTTAACTTATTACAATCACGAACTGGATGAGGAACATATAATTGAGGTTGAATTTTCCGGTTTAATGAATAGTTTTTTCTCTGTTGGCATTGATGGCTGAGTATTAGTTTGTTAAATTGGAAAATTAGAATTTGAAAGGGAATATCAATATGACAGAATCAATAAAGAATAGATATAATTATGAATCATTATATAAAGTAGCTATGGATATTCAATCAGTTTATGAGGCGTTTCAAGTAGATGAGTTTTTAAAATCAACTATGGATGATACGTGGGATGGTTTAGAATTAAAAGATAGAATAATAAAAATAAGTGATAACTTAGGTCAATATCTTCCAGCAAAGTACAGTGAAGCTATAAGCATTATTGACAAGATAGTGATGAATTATGGCAATTGGTTAGATGGCTTTGCTGGTTTCTTTCCTATTTTTGTTGAAATTTATGGACAACATGAAGCAGATTGGGATGTGTCAATGGGAGCATTGGCAAGATATACACAGTATGCATCCTCAGAACTTGCTGTAAGGTCATTTATTATTAAGGATGAAAAACGGATGATGAAACAGATGATTGAGTGGTCTAAGAGTGATAATGAGTATGTGAGAAGGCTTTCTTGTGAAGGATGCCGTCCTGCGCTCCCTTGGGGACAGGCACTCATTAGTTTCAAAAAAGACCCTACTCTCATCCTTCCCATTTTAGAACAGTTGAAAAATGATATTTCAATTCATGTTCGTAAAAGTGTAGCTAATAACTTAAATGACATTTCCAAGACACATCCAGAGTTAGTTACAAAAATTGCAAGGAATTGGTATGGAAAATCTAAAGAAACAGATTGGATAGTCAAACATGGATGTAGAACACTTCTTAAAAATGGTCATCGTGATGTGCTTGCCATATTTGGGTATCAAAACACTATGATTACTGTTGAGAGTTTTGCTTTGAGTAAGAATGCTATTTTTATTGGTGAGAATATTTCATTCTCTTTTGTTATTTCTACTAAGGAAGAGACAAAGGCAAGGCTGGAATATGGGATTGATTATGTAAAATTTAATGGTAAAAGAAATAGAAAGATATTTAAAATATCTGAAATGACATTGAAAAATAGTGAAAGAAAGCAGTATACAAAAAAGCACTCTTTTGCGGATATAAGTACAAGGAAGCATTATCCAGGTATCCATTCTCTTACCCTTATTATCAATGGGGTAGAACAAGGAAAACTAGATTTTGAATTACGTTCTCGAAAGGTAAAAGTTTAGCTTATAGAAATGTTAAAATGAAAATTTGAGGAGGGCTTTTATGTTTAATGAAATATGTATATATGAAGCAAAATTAAATAAGTTAGATGAAATTGAAGAACTCATGAAGGAAGTGGCAGAATTTTATCTGAAACAAGATGGTGTGATTGATGTTCATTATATAAAGCGTACTCATCGACAAAAAGACTTTAATGCAGTTAAAGAGGGGGAATTACCTATTCGTCTGACAAGAAATATAGGGAAAGTTACATATGTATTATATTGGGCAATGGAAAATGAAGAAGTTCATGCAAGAGTTGGAAAACTTGGTATAGAGAAATTTTACAAACGATGGAATAGGTGTTTAACCACAATGCCTAAAATAATTTTAGGAGAGAATATTGTTTGAATTATATCTTCAAGGTTGATGAGTTATAAAATTTAGAATTTGAGTAGGTGAATAACATGGTTGATTTTAGTATTAATGAAATGCAGGAAATGCAAAGAAGACTTCAAGATAAGTATAAGGATCAATGGGATCCTATTTGTCCTGAGACAGGCAAAAATAAGATGCTTTGGATGATTGGTGAAATAGGTGAAGTCATTGATCTCATTAAGAAAAATGGAGCAATACAGGCTTCATCTGATGTTAATTTAAGAAAAGAACTTGTTGAGGAATTGGCTGATGTTCTTATGTATTATAATGATATAATGTTGTGCTATGACATTACTGCTGATGAACTTAAACAAATATATAATAAAAAGTTTCAAAAAAATATGGAACGTTGGTAATTACATTTTCATAGAAAGAAATTATAGATGAATATTATGATAGAAAACAAATGATATTGACTGGAAAAGGTGTTGTATTGGCTAAAGATATTAAATAGGATTGAGGAACTTATGAATTTTGCTTGAATGATATTTTTAGAAGTGAGGTCATCATAATTGAATTATACCATTTATTGGAATATTTAGAGATACAAAATATAAGATTGGGGTGAATATATTGAGAACAATACATTATGCAGTTTTAAATGAAATGAGTTGTTCACAGACAATTCCACAAACTATTTTAGATGTCGGTTGTGGAAATGGAGCATTTACACAAGCGGTTTCTGCGAAATTTCCACTTAGTACTATCACTGCAATTGATACTTCTATTTCTCAATTGGTTTCATCTGCCAATATAACATTTATGAAAGGAAGTGTTGAGCAATTGCCATTAGTTTCAGAATCATTTGACTTGGTTATTGCTGTATTATCGTTACATCATTGGAAAGAAAAAAACAAAGGAATTAATGAAATATATCGAGTTCTTAAAAAAGGTGGCAGACTTATAATTGGTGATCCATTGCTTGAAGACTGGATGAGTCATTATATCCTTGGAGTGTTAATGCAAGTATTAGATGGTGGCTCTTTTACAGATAAAAAAAGAGTAAGCGAATATTTAAATATGGCAGGATTTGAAGATATTAGTATAAGGCTTATTCCAAATACGATGAAGTCGTTATATCTTATTACGGCAAAAAAAGCTATATGAGAATATGATCAGTTTAATAAGAATCAATACATATTATCAAACTTTGATAAGGAATTTAGAAAGTTAACAAAAAATAAGTATTTTAATTTATTAGATAAATTCTGATTTATAGAGTGAATAAAGTAATAAATTGAAAGTGAGGTGCTAAATTGAAAAAGAATATAATACTTTCTGTATGTTTCATGTTTTTGCTTGTGCTCACAGGTTGTTCTTCAAAAGATGGTGAAAAAGATTTGTCAATGCGTCAAGATATGGCACTCATATATGAAGAAACAGTATCTCCGAATAAAGAATATGTCAAATCAGAAGAAGATATAGTGAATTATAGTATTGAAGTTTACCAAAATAAAGACTATAAAATTTTAGTTAATGCCAAATCTAATTCTCAATTTTTCGAGCCAATGCAATATGAATTAGAATATGATAAGAAAATAACTGAATCAAATATAACTGTAAAATGGACAACTCTTATGGGGAACCCAAAAGCAAAAGAAAATGATCAATTAGGTGTAGCTTATGTATCTATTTTGGAGAATGGAAAAGTATTGAGTGAAAGAAAAATATCTTTTGTCAATAAAGCTATTGAGACGATAACAGATACAGTTAATAAGAAGTGAAAATAACTACTACACTTCCTGAGAATTCTTTCTTGCTTTAGGGTATGCATTAAAAAAGAAGATTTAATCCTATTGATAAATACAATAGTTTTAGATATTCTATTCTTTTAAATATCCATTATCGAGTAGGAACCTTCTTGAGATCGGGTAGTTATTTTTTGTTTCCTTTTATAATTTCAAGGAGTAGCTTGACAATGATTGCAATGATAGCTATCACTTAGGATAGTATTTCATAATCGCTCATGCTAACCACCTCCGTTGTTTCAAATTTCTCTAATGAGATATCTACATCAACAGAGTTTCCAATCTCTGGTCTATTGACCAAAGCATAACCACCTACCGTTATAATTATTCCATAACATCACTATAGCATATTTAAATAATGCTTTTTGCATATAAAGATTGCAGTTTCGATAATTAGATTTCTTTTTTTGAATTAAAATGGAATATATTCCAAAAATAACTTGCAAAACGGAAAATAGTATATTATACTGATGTTGTGAGGTGAGAAGATGAGAGAAAGAAAACAGGTAGATATTCATAATTATCATGGGAGTTTTGATGTTCAATACAGTCCTGTGTCTAAGACGTGCGTAATGGATATCTTTTTACCAGAGGGAGAAGGTCCGTTTCCTGTGATTGTCTCTATTCATGGTGGAGCTTTTAAAAAGTGTGATAAACGTGATGAAGAAATGATACTAGATATGTTACATGGGCTTGACAAAGGATATGCGGTTGTTGGAGTCAATTATAGATTGAGTCAAGAAGCACAGTTTCCTGAACCAGTCAAAGATATCAAACAAGCTATTCGGTTTATTAAGGATCATGCAGATGAATATAACTTTGATAAAGAGAAAATTGTTGTCTGGGGTGGCAGTGCAGGTGGGTATTTTGCATTGATGTCAGGACTTATTGATTGTTATGATGAATTTGATGATGAGTATTCATCAAATACCAATACTAAGATTCAAGGATTGGTTGCATGGTTTCCACCTGTTCATTTTAGTAATATGGATAATCAGTTAAAAGCATCTGGTTTATTAAAGGTATACCCTGATCATGATGATTCTCAGTCACCTGAATCATTATTTATCGGAGCACCCATAACTGAATCGTATGAGTTGGTTGAAAAGGCTAATCCAGAGACATATTTACATACGGATATTTGTCCTATGTTCATTCAACATGGCAGAGAAGATATGATTGTTCCATATCAACAATCACAGGATTTTGTGAAGAAAGCAAAAATCATTTGTGGTGAAGAGAAGATTCGTTATGAAATTATGGAAGGGGCAAATCATGGAGATCCATTATTTAGTACTCTAGAAAATCTCAATAAAGTTTATGCATTCATTGAAGAATGTTTTCGTTAATACCAACAGATGTTGGTTATTCATTTGGCTAAATTTGGAATGGATTCCAAAATTAAATATAAAAAAGGAAAATCTAAAGAAAGAGGGAGTAATATGGAAGCTTTAACAAATGTGTTAGAAAATTTTTTAATGCCTATTTCATCATGGGTATCACGTAACAAATCATTACAGGGAATATCGAAAGGATTTATGAGAATTCTGCCAGTTACAATTTTAAGTTCAATGTTTTATTTAATTGCGAATTTTCCAATCACTGGTTGGACTAATTGGTTAGCAAGTTCAGGAATAGGAAATTATATTTTAATTCCTTATAATGTGACAATGGGATTGTTTGCTTTATATGCAGCATTTGCAGTTGCTTATAGTTATGCGCAGAATGAGAAATGTGATGCTTTGTCAACGGGGATTGTCTCTTTAATTTGTTTCTTGGTTTTAACACCTTATGTTACAGATACAGCTGGAGCCTTATTCGCCGAAGGAGATTTGGCTTATAGTTTTGGATGGTTAGGTTGTAAAGGATTATTTGTGGCAATGTTGATTGCAATTATTGTAGCTAAGGTTTATTGTTTATTTGAGAAAAAAGGTTGGACGATCCATATGCCCGAAGGTGTTCCACCATATGTTGAACAATCATTTGCATCATTAATTCCTGGTTTTATTTGTGCTGGTGTTTGTGGCATTCTTGCTTATGGATTGAGTTTAACATCATTTGGAAATATTCATGAATTGATTTATCATTATTTACAAACACCTCTAACAGCCTTAGGTGGTTCTATTTGGGGATATTTAATTGCAACAGTTCTCATCCAATTATTATGGTGGCTTGGTATTCATGGCTTCAATGTTGTTATGGGGGTAATGATGCCAATTTTCTTAGGTATTGATATGGCGAGAATGGCTGGTGAAACAACCAATCCGATTGGGATGAGTTTAATGACAGTTGTTGGTCAGTCAACAGTTTGTTGCTGTATTATCATGTTATTCTTCTGTAAGTCTAAACAATTAAAACAAATTGGTAAAATTGCGACTCCAGCAGCTATTTTCAATATTGGTGAACCAATTGTCTTTGGTGTACCAAATGTTTTGAATCCATATATGTTTATTCCAACCGTTTTATTGGTTCCAATTGTCACAAATTTATTCTTCTATTTAGGATTTGTGAGTGGTATTGTCACACCACTCTCTGGGGCACAAGTGTCTATGCAAGTTCCAGTTGTTCTTTATGGTCTGGTTCAAGGAAATTGGATGGTTGCTCTATGGCAGGCTTTAGCAATTCCATTAGGTGTTATTCTTTTCTTACCTTTCTATAAGATGTATGATAAAACACTGGTAGCTAAGGAAAAAGAATTGGAAGCTCAAAAGAATGACTAAAAAATTAATCTTAAATGCTGATGATTTTGGATTAACATCAGGGATTAATTATGGGATTTTAGATGCCTATCTTCAACATTCAATTTCTTCTATAAGTTTAATGATCAATACTCCAAAAACCTTAGAAGCTATTGAAATTATGAAAAAATATAAAATAACATGTGTTGGGATTCATATCAATATAACATTAGGAAAGCCAGTATCAAGTCCAAGTAATATTCCTTCCTTACTTGATGAACATGGATATTTTCATAAAGCAGATTGGTGGTTTCAAAATCAGGTTAATGAAAATGAATTGATATTAGAATTTGATAATCAGATTGCATTATTTGAAAAACTGACTGGTCAAAAACCTAATCATTTGAATTACCATCATCGTTTTGATTTTTATCAATATTATCCATCATTAGCAAAACATCTGTTTGAGAAATATCAATTACCAATGCGTCTGGAAAAAGATTATCATGAATATCCATATGAATATGCCATTAATCAGACTTATTTTCTCAATACTCATGATGATATTCATAAATATTTAATTGGAGATATTATTGAAATGCCATGCCATGTTGGTTTTGTTGATCAGTCAATTATGGAAATGAGTAGTTTGAATTTACAAAGAATGGAAGATCATGCATTGGTTACTTCATCAAGATTTAAAAAACTTTACCATGATTTAGGATATCAATTGATTGGCTGGAATCAGCTGCAAAAGAAAACGAGAAACTCTTATTGAGGTTCTCGTTTCTTGTTAACAAGATATATAAAGAAAAATGAAAGGAGAAATGATACGAATTTACCAATAGTTTCACCACTCCAAAAAGCATTTGTAACGAGTGGTGATAATAACATATAAGTTGCTATGATTTTTATAAACAGATCACTTAAATTACAAATTAAAAAATAAGTCATATTCATAGAACTCCTTAATAAACTTTCATTCATGAATTTAAAGATACTCATAAACATCATCGCAATTGAACATTGCAAGTATGTTTTAAAGAACTGATAACCTTCGTGATAATTATCAATAGAAAAGAAAGGTTGACAAAGAAGGTGAGGGAAGATGAAAAAGAGGAAAGCGATCAATGTCATATAAATCAAAGACAACTTGATAAAGAAGATATAGATTTTTTTTAATTCTGTAAATTCTTGTGAAACAATCATTTTTGCTGCATAAATGGAAAAAGCTTGTGTAAATCCTAAGACAACAATACGTGAAAGAGTAAGAAATCAGTTCTTAGCTACAAATCCACTGATGATTTCACTTCCAAAAGGATTAATCATTGATTGAATAAAAATAAATGAACAAGTAATTACAAATTGCTGTATAACTGATGGAATTGTAATATGAATGAGCTCTTTGACTTGTACCATATCAATATGAGGTCTCCAAGTAAAGCCTGGATAATCCTTAATTTTATTATAAAGGTGATAAAAAGCAACAAACATAAATAAAGCTTGAGCAATAATTGTAGCTAGGGCAGCTCCAAAAACCCCTAAATGAAAAACACAGATAAACAATAAATCTAAAATAATATTAAGAAGAGAAGACCCAAAGACAAAATAAAAGCAATGTTTAGAATCACCAAGTGCTGTGATAATAGCTCTTGAAATATCATAGACATAAATAAAAGGAACCCCAATCATATAAGTCATTATATAAGCATTGGTAAAAGGAATGAGTTCATTTGGTAGGTGAATCCAACGATATAAAGTAGGCAGACATAAAAAACCTAAAGCAACCAAGGTGATGGAAATAGTTAAAGCAATAGCTATAATGTTGATACTTCCATTGGCAATTTTCTGTAAATCTTTTTTTCCTAGATAACGAGAAAATATAATCTCTGATGATAACTCAATTCCACCTGAGACAACAATAAACAACATGACAATTGTGCCAGCATTTCCAACTGCTGCTAATTCATCAACGCCTAAAAATTGACCAACAATCATTGTATCAGCAACGTTATAGAATTGTTGTGTAAACATACTTAAAATAATGGGAATAGAAAAAAAGAAAACTTTTTTATGAAATGGATTCTTTAGCAGTGTAAACATTGTTTTGACCTCCTTGCTGTGTTAATATATTTATAAACTATTACGCAACGTTATAGTCAAGGAGAAGTTATATGAAATATTTTATGACCACTGGGGAGTTTGCAAAATTCTGTCAAGTGACAAAGAGAGTCTTGTTTTATTATGATGAGTTAGATCTATTGAAACCTGCTTATATGAATGAAAAAGGTTATCGTTATTATGCGATGCATCAGTTTGATCAAATGAACACAATTAAACTTTTTCAAAATCTAGGAATGTCTTTAAAAGATATTCAGGAATTAATTCGGAAAGAAGATTTTGTAGAAAAGAAAAAAGTTTTACTTGAACAGTTTGATATTGTTAATCAAAAGATTCAAGAGTTTGAAGATATGCGTAATAATCTTATGTTTTTAACAAAACGTTTCTCAGTTTTACAACAATATGGTTTTTGTCAACTTTTTGAAGAAGAAATAGAAGACGAATACTATTATCGAGAGACAAAACCTGATGGAAATATTTGGTTGGGATATATGAATTATGGTTATCAGTATGGAGTCATGTTTGAGAGAAATCAATTTAAAAGTTTTCAGTGGACTTTTAAGAGATGTCAACAAGAGGAGGCCAATTATATGAAACCAAAAGGACGTTACTATGCAGCTTTTTTCTTGTTGAAAAATGAAGAGATTTTAACCTGTGTACCAAACTTTCTAAAGATGCTTCATTATGAAAAAACTTATGGTCCTCTTTATCATGAAGATTATTGTAGTGAAATTGCTGGGTTTAAAGAACAGTATGTTATAAAGTTATCAATTCAAATAAAATGACAGGTTATTTTCAAATTATAAAAACATTTTTCTTATTATGAAAGAAAGATGAATGAATCTATTGATTTTAGTAGTATAATATTGCTAGAAATGGAGGAATAAATATGGCATTAAGAGAAGATTTTTTATGGGGTGGTGCTGTTGCAGCTCACCAGCTAGAAGGTGGTTGGAATGAAGGTGGGAAAGGAGTGAGTGTTGCTGATGTGATGACTGCTGGGGCTAATGGTGTTGCCCGCCGTATTACAGATGGTGTTTTAACAGGAGAAAACTATCCTAATCATGAAGCCATTGACTTTTATCATAGATATAAAGGAGACATTGCTTTATTTGCTGAAATGGGATTCAAATGTTTTAGAACTTCAATTGCCTGGACTCGTATTTTTCCTAACGGTGATGAATTAGAGCCTAATGAGGAAGGATTAAAGTTCTATGATGATTTATTTGATGAATGTTTAAAGTATGGTATTGAACCAGTTGTGACATTATCTCACTTTGAATTACCATATCATTTGGTTACAGAATATGGTGGTTTTAGGAATCGTAAGTGTATTGAATTCTTTGTCAGATTTGCTGAAGTCTGCTTTAAAAGATATAAAGATAAAGTTAAATATTGGATGACATTCAATGAAATCAATAATCAAGCAAACTATCAGGAGGATTTTGCACCTTTTACCAATTCAGGTATCAAATATGAAGAAGGAGAAAATCGTGAAGAAATCATGTATCAGGCTGCTCACTATGAGTTAGTAGCAAGTGCAAAGGCAGTAAAAATTGGTCATGAAATTAATCCTCATTTTCAAATTGGGTGTATGATTGCGATGTGTCCAATCTATCCGCATTCATGTGATCCTAAAGATATGATGATGTCAGTAGGTGCAATGCATAAACGCTACTGGTTTACAGATGTGCATGTGCGAGGATATTACCCATCATTCATGGTGAAGTTCTTTGAAAGACAGGGATATGATCTTGATATCACAGAACAGGATGAAGAAGATTTATTAGATGGAACAGTAGACTACATAGGATTCAGTTACTATATGTCATTTTGCACAAAATATCAAAGAGAGAATCCAAACTATGATTATGATGAAACAGCAGATCTGGTAACAAATGAATATGTCAAGGCAAGTGACTGGGGCTGGCAGATAGATCCAGAGGGATTAAGATATTCATTGAACTGGTTCTATGATCACTATCAATTGCCAATGTTTATTGTAGAGAATGGATTTGGTGCAATTGATGTCAAAGAGGCAGATGGAACAGTTAATGATCAATATCGTATTGATTATTTAAGAGCACATATAGAAGCAATGAAAGCAGCAGTCGATATTGATGGTGTTGATTTAATGGGATATACACCTTGGGGATGTATTGACTTGGTTTCTGCTGGAACAGGAGAAATGAAGAAGAGATATGGATTTATCTATGTAGATAAAGATAATGAAGGAAATGGAACATTAGCAAGAAGTAAGAAGAAGTCATTTGAGTGGTATAAGAAAGTGATTGCTTCTCATGGTGAAGATTTAAGTGATTAGTGCTCAAAAGAGCACTTTTCTTTTCTCATTTTGAAAATTGATTTCACAAAATGAAAAAAGAAAAATCATAAAAAGAAACAAGGTATACTGAAGACAGAGGTGAAAACATAATGAAAACATTTAAGAAAGATTTTTTATGGGGAGGAGCCATTGCTGCTAATCAGGCTGAAGGGGCTTATCTGGAAGATGGAAAAGGAATCAATGTAACCGATGTCTCAAGAGGATTGGTTTATGAACCAGATGAAAAGGTTATAGATGGGAAATTCTATCCAACTCATGAGGCTATTGATTTTTATCATACGTATAAAGAAGATTTAAAGTTAATGAGTGGAATGGGATTTAACTGTTTTAGAACATCTATTTCCTGGGCGAGAATATTTCCTCATGGTGATGAAAATGAGCCCAATGAAGCGGGTTTGAAATTTTATGATGATTTGTTCAATGAAATGAATGAACTTGGTATGGAACCGATTGTTACCATTTCTCACTATGAAACACCATTGCATTTATATGATGAATATGGTGGATGGGAAAATAGAAAATTAATTGAATTCTTTACTAGATATTGTAAAGTTATCTTTCAACGTTATAAAGATCAGGTAAGATATTGGATGACATTTAATGAAATTAATAATGTTCATACAATTCCCTTTGCAGCAGGAGCGATTAAACCGGAGAAAACAGATCATTCAATGCAATGTAGATTTCAAGCTGCTCATAATATGTTTGTAGCTAGCAGTAAAGCAAATAAGTTATGTCATGAAATTATTCCAGAAGCAAAAATTGGATGTATGTTGTCATTAAGTGGTATTTATCCTCATACATGTAAACCAGAAGATGTATTGGGGGCTTATCAATTGAGAAGGCGTTCTTTATTTTTTAGTGATGTGATGATGAGGGGATATTATCCAAGTTATGCAAATCGTTGGTTTGAAGAACATCATGTTCATTTAGATATACAGCCAGGAGATTTAGAAATTATCAAAGAATATCCTAGTGATTATTTGGGATTTTCTTATTATCGAACAACAACATATAAAGATGGAATGCCAATCTTAGGGCATACTGGTGGATTAATTGGTGAAAAAAATCCCTATTTAAAAGAAACACCATGGGGATGGCAAATAGATCCTATTGGTTTTAGATATGTTTTAAATGAATTATATGATCGATATCAAAAACCACTATTTGTTGTAGAAAATGGAATGGGAAATGTTGATGTTTTAGAAGGTGATCAAATTCATGATAATTATCGTATTGATTATTTAAGAAGTCATATCCAGCAAATGAAGGAAGCAGTTGCTGATGGTGTTGATTTAATGGGATACACATATTGGGGGCCTATAGACATTGTTTCAGCTGGAACAGGGGAAATGAAGAAGCGATATGGCTTTATTTATGTGGATAGAGATAATGATGGAAAAGGAACTGGAAAGCGTTATAAGAAAGATTCATATGAATGGTATAAAAAAGTCATAGAAAGTAATGGCGAAGAATTAGATGATTAGATAAAATACTGTTATGAAGACAATATAAAATAGCACTTTAAGTGCTATTTTATATTGTCAAGTTATTTAGTGGATATAGATTGCTTAACCAACATCCATAGAATTTATGAATCATTTTTTAAGAATCTTATACATTGTCTTAAGTAAAATTATATGTTATATACTTTGAATAATAATAAAAGGAGTATTTTGTTAAATAATAATCCCCTGATGGATAAGTCTAGACAGTGTTTTGGTATACTCTTCCATAGATTCAAAATTTGGATTTTCAAGCCACTCTCTAAGTAACATAATAAATCCACCAATATAAATATTTAAACTTCTTTGAACTTCTTCAGATACAGAATACTCTTTAATAAGAGATTCTAATATCACTCTTTTAATATCATGATAGAAATAGAAAGAAAAATCTTGATTAGCTAATACATTATAAGTCTCAAAGTCATTCTTTAAGATATCCATTGTTTTGTTTAATAAGAGATCAATCTTATTAACCAGTAATTCTTCTTGATGTTTATTTGTAAAATGGATGAGTTGATTAAGAAAATCTCTTTGAAAACTTTCCCACAAATCAATTGTATCTTTATAATGTGCATAAAAAGTCCCTCTACTTATATTAGCAGTATGAATAATATCAGTGACAGTAATTTTTGTGGCAGGTTTTTGTTTTAATAATTCGATATAGGCATTCTTTATTAATATTTTTGAACGCATAGCATTTCTATATTCATTTCGCATAATTTTCCCCTCCAATTCTATACAAATAACCCTTATTTATCTAAAATTAAACAAATCTTAATATATTGCATATTGTTGTCTTGTTTTTTTCTTATTATAATATAAGTAAGATTAAAAAGGTATATTATTTTATGAAAATATATCTGGGAGGAGGAATGAATTATGTTTAATTTATATCGCATGAATCATCGCTTACAATGCTTGAGTTTCAATGCATTCCGTCAGTTATGTCAAAGGCATAATGCAAAGATAGCAGACAAAAACTTAAAAATCATTCTTCATATTATGAAAGATAATCCTCACACAGTTCTCAATGAAGATTATCACCCAATTCTTTTAATTGAAATCACAAAAGAAACTGATCAAAAAGTATGTAATGATTTTAAACCTATTTTAGAGGAATATCTTATTCAAGAAATTAAATAATAAAAATAATGTTAAAAAAGATGATGTCAAAAAGGAGCACTTTGAATAAAAAAGGTGCTTTTTCATATGCAAAGATATCGTTTTCATCTATATCATGCTTGAAATATCACTGTACATATGTTATGATATCGGCGAAATGAAACTGGCATTGAGATATGAAACTCAAGCGAGAAGCCAAGGGGTTAGGACCCTTTGGCTTTTCTAGGCTTTTCATCAGATATGTTCTATAATGATTTTATCAAAGATATTGAAATACTTATTAGAAATTGAGAATAATATAGGAAAAGATTGAAGAATATAAAAATTTGGAAGGTGGTTGTCAATGAAAACAATAGCAATCGTAGCAACAGGTGGAACAATTGCAGGAACTGGTCAAGCTGGGAAAACAGTTGCCTATCATGCAGGTGAAATGAATGTCAATGAGATTATAAAATCAATTCCCATGCTTAAAGATGTTGCAAATCTTAGAGAATATCAATTCATGAATATTGATAGTAATGAAATGAATCCTTCAAGATGGATAGAATTAGCAAATAAAATGAATGAAATTGTGTTAGATGAAAAAATTGATGGGGTGGTTGTAACCCATGGAACGGATACTTTAGATGAGACTGCTTATTTTTTAACATTAACACTTAATACTTCTAAACCGGTTGTCGTCACTGGAGCAATGCGTCCAGCAACGGCGACTTCAGCTGATGGTCCATACAATTTATATCAAGCAGTTTGTCTGGCTGCAAGTGAAGATGCGCATCACCAGGGTGTTATGGGACTGTTTTCAAATACAATCTATTCTGGTAGAGATATTCAAAAAGTCAATAATTATAAAGTTGATGCTTTTGATCAAAAAGCATTTGGCTGTTTAGGATATATGCAAGACCAGGAAGTTTATTTTTTCTCACGTACATTCAAGTTACATACACTGGCATCGCGTTTTTCTAAACAACATCTTATAGATTTGCCATCAGTAGCTATTGCTTATTTTTATGCTGGGGCGTCTGCACAATTATTATATGATATGGCAAGAAACCATCATGGTATTATATTAACTGGTTCGGGAAGTGGGAATTATAGTCAAGAATGGTTGGCAGCCATTAATGATTTATCTAAGCAGGGGATTGTTTTTGTAAGAGCATCACGAGTAAATCAGGGAATTGTTTTTGATGATGCTGTATTTGACCCTCAACATTATTGTATTTCTGCAAATACATTGTCAGCACAAAAAGCAAGAGTGCTTTTAATGTTAGCATTATCGCAAACACAAGATCGAGAAGTGATAAGGGAGATTTTTAATGAATATTAAAAAGAAGGGAATTATTTTTACAGTCATTGCAACATTAATATTTGGAATTACACCTGTGATTGGTAAGATGACTTATGCAATGGGGAGTAATGGTATTCAATTGGCTTTTCTAAGGCATTTATTTGTTGTCCCATTGTTTTTATTTATTGTTGTTTATCAGAAACTGTCTTTGAGGCTTACAAAGCAACAGTACTTAGATGTATTCAAGGTAGGATTCTTTGGCAATACATTGACGGTTGTCATGTTGTATATGTCATATAGTTATATTCCTGTAGGTAGTGCAACAGTATTACATTTTTTATATCCTTTATTTGTTTGTTTATTTAACTTCTTGTTTTATAAACAGACTTTAAATCAAAAGCAAATGTTATGTTTGGCTTTAGCTATTGTTGGGGTATTTTGTTTTATTGATAATACATCTTCATCTATGATTGGATTTGTATTGGCAGTGACTTCAGGGATTTTCTTTGCTTATTATATGATTGGAATGGATCATTCTTCAATTCGCAATATAAGTCCCTATGTTTTTAATTTTTATCTTGTGATTATGAATACAGTTGTTATCTTTTTATTAGGCTTATTGACAAAGAGCCTGTCAATCATGCCAATTGAAGGATATATATTATCTGCTATCGTTGCTATTTTTGCATCGTTAGTGGGTGTAGTGCTTTTACAATTAGGAATTCGTTGCTTAGGAGCTTCTTTAACAGCGATTTTATCAACTTTAGAACCTATTACAAGTATTGTTATTGGCTTTCTATTTTTGGGAGAAACTCTAACTGTTTTAAAAATAATAGGATGTTTATTAGTACTTCTTTCTACTTTTATACTTGTGAAAAATCAAACTGCTGCAGGAGAATAAAAATGACTATTGAACAATTGATAACGAAATTGCAGGAAAAAGATCGTTTTATATTAGCAATTGATGGAATGTGTGGTTCTGGAAAATCGACTTTAGCCTTGGAACTGGCACATATATTTAATGCTCATGTCTTTTGTATGGATGATTTTTTCCTGCCACAGGAATTAAGAACTTTAGAAAGACATCATATGCCAGGGGGGAATGTTCATTATGAACGTTTTCTGGAAACTGTTTTAAAACCATTATCTGAATATAAAACAATTCACTATCAACCATTTGATTGCACCAAGATGAAATTGATATCAGATATACAAGAAATACCCTATACTCCTTATAATATTATTGAAGGAAGTTATGCTTTAAGACCTGAGTTAGTACCTTATTATACAGATATCATCGTTTTAAAGATAACTCAACAACAACAAATTGAACGATTGACAAATCGTAATCCTGAAAAAGTATCAACTTTTATTGAACAATGGATTCCTTTAGAAAATCAATATTTTGAATATTACAATATCTATGAAACATATCCAGTCATAACATTATAATTGAAACATATAATATATGGGTGATATGATGATATTGACGGATCATGAGGTTAAAACTTGTTTGGTGTATGTGTTAACACCAATACTTCAAAAATATTCTATTGAGATTAAAGAGGCACATCTTGCTATTCATGATGTAATTGAATTGAATGCAATTGTTGCTTATCAAGATCGTATTATTGATCTTGCAACAACATTTACAATTGGATATAAAGATCATAAATTATGTTTTGATAATATGAAAGGGAAGGTTGAATATCTTTTTTTACAATTAAATGTAGTCAGTGTTTTACAACAACTTATACATGATGATCATTTTGTGGTTCATAACAATTCTTGTTATTATAAAATAGATTTACCAATTCAAGAATTAACTATAGAAGATGAACATTTATGTATCTCTTTAAAGGAATAAACAGAGTATTTTCTGTTTGTTTTTTTATTTTCATAATGAGAAAAAAACACCTTCAATATAATAAGGTGTTCTCTTATTTATCTTTCGTAAGAACTTCATCAATAAGACCATATTCTAAGGCATCATAAGCATTCATGAAATAATCACGATCAGTATCCTTTTTTATCTTTCTTAATGGTTGAGAAGTCATTTCAGATAATAATTTATTTAATTTTTCTTTTTGTCTTAATATATGTTTTGTGGTGATTTCAATATCGCTTGCTTGTCCATTCGTTCCACCTAATGGCTGATGAATCATGATTTCACTATTTTGTAAGGCACAACGTTTTCCTTTTTGTCCAGCAGCCAATAAAAAAGCGCCCATGCTGGCAGAAAGACCAATGCTTATTGTTGACACATCACACTTTACAAAATTCATGGTATCATAAATTGCTAGACCAGCAGAGACACTACCTCCTGGTGAATTGATATACATATAGATATCAGCACTTGAATCAAGTGATTCTAAGTATAATAATTGGCTAACAATAGAACTGGCAACCTCATCATTAATTTCTCCACATAACATAATAATACGATCTTCTAAGAGTCTAGAGAATATATCATAAGCATATTCTTTAGATTGTTTTTTTAAAATTACAGTTGGTATAAAGTGCATTTCCTATAACCTCCATAGTTCATTATAGAGTGTTTTTCATTGAATATTCATAAAATTAAAAGGAATGTGAATTGTCTTTCATGTTTCATCAAATAATGGAAATTTTATTTTTTAAAATGGAAAAAAGTGTTTATTTTTATATATATTGTGTTGGAAAAAGTCTTTTTCTGCTTGGAAGTGTTTACATTATGTCTCTTGTGAATTTTTTTATATATTCGTTACAACTTTTATTGATTTATTTAGTTTTGTAGACTATAATAGAGGCATAAAATAAATCAAGGAGGATGTCAAGAAAATGGCAGTAAAAGTAGCAATTAACGGTTTCGGACGTATTGGACGTCTAGCATTTAGACAAATGTTTGGTGCTGAAGGATATGAAATTGTAGCAATTAACGATTTAACAGATCCTAAGATGTTAGCACATTTATTAAAATATGATTCAGCACAAGGAAGATATGCTTTAGCAGATACAGTGGTAGCTGGTGAAGATTCTATCACAGTTGATGGGAAAGAAATCAAAATTTATGCAAAAGCTAATGCAGCTGAATTACCTTGGGGAGAATTAGGAGTAGATGTAGTCTTAGAATGTACTGGATTCTATGTATCTAAAGCTAAATCTCAAGCTCATATTGATGCAGGAGCTAAAAAAGTTGTTATCTCTGCACCAGCAGGAAATGACTTACCAACAGTTGTATTTGGTGTAAACGAAGGTATCTTAACTGCAGATGATACAATCATTTCAGCAGCTTCTTGTACTACAAACTGTTTAGCACCAATGGCTAACGCTTTAAATAACTTAGCTAAAATCAAATCAGGTATCATGTTAACAGTACATGCTTACACTGGTGACCAAATGGTATTAGATGGACCTCATAGAAAAGGTGATTTAAGAAGAGCTCGTGCAGCTGCTGTTAATATCGTTCCTAACTCTACAGGTGCAGCTAAAGCTATCGGTTTAGTTATCCCTGAATTAAATGGTAAATTAATTGGTTCAGCTCAACGTGTACCAGTTCCTACTGGATCAACAACTATCTTAACTTCAGTTGTTGAAGGTGAAGTAACAGTAGAACAAGTTAATGCAGCTATGAAAGCAGCAGCAACTCCATCATTCGGATATACTGAAGAACAATTAGTATCTTCTGATATTATCGGAATTAACTACGGATCATTATTCGATGCAACTCAAACTATGGTTAAACCATTAGATAACGGAACTACTGAAGTTCAAACTGTTGCTTGGTATGATAACGAAAATTCATATACTTCTAACATGGTTAGAACTATTAAATATTTCGCTGAATTAAGTAAATAATGATGAGAGTCCCATGAGGGACTCTTTTTTATCTTCATAACAATTGATGTTGAAAAATATGAGAGATAAACTTAGATGATAAAGAAATTTATTCGGATATATTTATACTGGCAATACGCTGAGTTTCACTTGCATATATTCAATAATGATTTGGTGATTGTTATGCGTTTTTTATATGCGAAACATTGTGTGAAGATTCAGTAGTCAATGGAAACCTACGATTGATTAATGTTTTGTTGAAGAAGAAAGACTCTATGATCATATTTCTATTCCTGATGAAATATGAAATGAAGTGATTTATTTGAAATCGCTCAAGTATAACTGTGATTGATATGGCTCATAGTATGAATATCGAACTGAGATATGAAGCATTGAAGTTTAGAAACATGCAGAATATCTTAAAGAACTACAATATGATAGAGGATAGTCATATGATTTAAAGAATCTTCATTTTTATGAACAAATACTTGTATTGTAGATATTTTTTCTTTGCATATCTTTTGACCTGTTTTCTAAAATCAGTTATAGTAAGGATGATATAAAGGGAGGAGAAAAATATGAATACAACTATTATTTTAGGATTACTCATTCCATTTATAGGAACAACATTAGGAGCTGCTTGCGTATTCTTTATGTCTAAAAAAATGAGTACGCTTGTTCAAAAGATATTATTAGGTTTTGCTTCAGGAGTCATGATAGCTGCTTCAGTTTGGTCATTACTCATACCAGCAATTGATATGTCAGAATCTTTAGGTAAATTTGCGTTTTTGCCTGCAGCAATTGGTTTTTTGCTTGGAATTGGATTTTTGTTAGTGCTGGATCATACTGTGCCACATATGCATTTGGATAATGAGATAGAAGGAAAGAAATCTCAGTTACAAAAAACAACTATGTTGGTTTTGGCTGTGACATTACATAATATTCCTGAAGGAATGGCAGTTGGAGTTGTTTTTGCAGGTGTATTGATGGGGAATAGTGATGTTTCTTTAATGGGAGCACTTGCTTTAGCTATTGGAATTGCCATTCAGAATTTTCCAGAGGGTGCTATTATATCAATGCCGCTAAAGAGTGAAGGAATATCTAAAGGTAAGGCTTTTTTGTATGGAACTGCTTCTGGTATAGTTGAACCTATTGGCGCTGTAATAACAATACTTTTATCTCAGTTTGTTGTTCCTATTTTACCATATTTATTGGCTTTCGCAGCTGGTGCAATGATTTATGTTGTTGTAGAAGAACTGATACCTGAAGCTTCAAAGGGAGCGCATTCAAATATTGCAACAATTGGATTTGCCATTGGATTTGTTGTGATGATGGTTTTAGATGTGGCATTAGGATAGTCATTTGTGATATAATAATAAAAGATATGAGGTGACCATAATGGATTTGCATGAATCTGGAGAAATGTATTTAGAAACAATTTTAATGTTAAAAAATAAGAATCAGTATGTGAGATCTATTGATATTGCGAATACAATGAATTTTTCAAAACCAAGTGTTTCGCGTGCAATTAAACTTTTAAAAGAATCTCAATTAATTATTGTTGATCAAAAAGGTTATATTGATTTTACTGCAGAAGGCAGAAAAATTGCTGAAAATGTGTATAATCGTCATACGACGTTAACACAGTTTCTCATTAATTTAGGTGTTGGTGAAAAGCAGGCAGAGGATGATGCTTGCCGTTTAGAACATATTGTGAGTGAAGAGACTTATCAATGTATACAGAAATTTTTAAAAGAGCAGTCGTAAAGATTGCTTTTGTTGTTTTTGTGGTTATAGAATTGTTTACCAAGAACTCGAAAAAGTTGCATTTTATATATATTTACGCAACAATATATGCTATAATATCAATGCATATATAATTAAGTAGCATAATATGTGCTAAAAATTTGAAAAGTCATGTTCGTTTGTCTTATAACTCATCTTGGTAAATTGAGAATATATATTTATTTTGATAATATGTTATCGGTTTTTGAAGAAATAGATGTTGTTGGTTATATTTTGTGGAAATATATGGTAAAATAGTTGGGCGAGGTGTGGTTATGGATAATTTTGAATTTGAAAATAAGAAGAAAAAGAAGTTAAGAAAAGAACCGTTCTATATTGTTGGTTGTCTTTTATGTTTAGTGATAGGAGCAGGTGGTGGCTATTTCTATCGAGGCTCTCAAGAGAAGACGAATCAAAAAACATCACAGAGTTTGTATGATCAAATTTATAAAGCAATAGAAAGTGATTTTTTAGATACAACAGAAAGTGAGAACTCACTCAAGGATCGTATGTTATATGGTATGGTTGCAGCATTAGGTGATCCATATACTTCCTATTTAAGTACACAAGAAGCCCAGAGTCTAACAGATTCAATTAATGGATCTGTCCAAGGAATAGGAATTACCTTTTCAACAATATCAGTAGGTGGAGTTGTTTTGGCTGTATATAAAGGAACTCCAGCAGAACAGGCAGGACTTTTAAGTGGTGATATTATTACACATGTACAAGGAACTTCGGTTGCTGGATATAGTTCTGAAAAGATTAAGAATGCAGTTTCTGGAGAAAGTGGTACTTCAGTAGCCTTAAAAGTTTTAAGGAATGGAAAATCTATAGATTTGACTGCGAAACGTGCAAGTGTTGAAACTTCATTAAGTTATGAAATCAGAACATCTGGCCAAGAGAAAATTGGTTATTTACAGATGACAACATTTGGTGAAGGAACAGCAGCATATGTTGAGGAAGCATTGAAAGCATTTCAAAAGGAGAATATTCAAACACTTGTTATTGATTTGAGAGATAATGGTGGCGGATATTTAAAGGCTGCTCAAGATATTTTGGATTTATTTATTGAAAAAGATAAAGTTTTGGTATCTACTCAGACTGTTTCAGGAAAAATAGAATCATTTAAGTCTACAGATATACAAAAATATCATTTTGAAAATGGCTATGTACTTTGTAATGGAGATACTGCTAGTGCATCAGAAGTTATGATTGGAGCATTGAAAGAATATTTAAATTATAAACTCGTAGGAACAAAAACATATGGTAAGGGAATTGCGCAAACGCAATTAACTTTATCTGATTCATCTGTTTTGAAATATACAAATGCAAAATGGTTAACACCAAATGGAAATAATATAAATGGTGAGGGATTTAAACCTGATTATGAAGTTAAGTCTCAATCTATCGATGATTTTCATATTGGGGAATTTAAGGGACCATATCAATATGATCAAGTTGATGATAATATCCAGTATATGCAGGAAATGTTAAAAGAGCTTGGATATAAAGTTGATAGAGTTGATGGATATTATTCAAAGGCAACAGAAGAGGCATTAAAAGCTTTTGAAAAGAGGTATGGATTAGCGGTTAATGGTATATATGACAAAAATGATGCAACAATAGTATTAAGTGCATTGTTATATCATATTTATCAAGAATTAGAAGATGCACAGTATTTAAAGGTGACAGAATTAATTAAGTAAAGGGGTGTTAGAAATGGAAAAGTTTAAACTTGTTTCTGAATATTCTCCAATGGGAGATCAGCCAACTGCTATTAAACAATTGGTAGAGGGTATACGAGCAGGTCAAAAAGAGCAGGTTTTATTAGGAGGTACAGGGACAGGAAAAACTTTTACTGTTTCTAATGTTATTGCCGAAGTCAATAAACCAACATTGGTTTTAGCACATAATAAAACGTTGGCAGGGCAGTTATATTCAGAGTTAAAAGAATTCTTTCCTGAAAATCGTGTGGAATATTTTGTTTCTAACTTTGATTTTTATCAACCTGAAGCATATATTCCTAAAAGTGATGTTTATATAGATAAAACTGCTCAAACCAATTATGAAATTGAAATGTTACGTTCTGCAGCAATGAACTCTTTACTAGAAAGAAGAGATACAATCGTTGTGGCATCAGTTGCTTCAATATATGGATTAGGAAATCCAGAACAGTATCGAGAAATGATTTTTTCGTTAAGGGTAGGACAGGAAATAGATCGTAAAGAGTTATTAACATATTTAGTTGATCGTCAATATCAAAGAAATGATATTGAACAATCGAAAGGAACCTTTAGAGTTCGAGGAGATGTTATTGAAATAGTTCCAGGTCATACTGAAAGTTGGTTAATACGTATTGAGTTATTTGGTGATGAGGTTGAACGTATTAGTGAAGCTGATCCCTTAACAGGAAAAACACTAGGAAGTTATAAGACATATACAATTTATCCAGCTTATGGATATGTAACAAGAAAAGATCAGATGTTAAAAGCGTGTGATACAATTGCGGAAGAATTAAAAGAAAGATTAAAGTATTTTGAAGAAGGTATGAAACCTTTGGAATATGAGAGATTAGACCAGCGAACTCGCCATGATATTGAAATGTTAAGAGAAGTTGGAATGTGCCCGGGAATTGAGAATTATTCACGTCATATAGATGGAAGACAAGCAGGACAGAGACCCTATACTCTAATTGATTATTTTCCTGATGATTTTTTAATGATAGTAGATGAAAGTCATGTGATGTTACCACAAGTTAGAGGCATGTTTAATGGTGATAGAAGTCGTAAAGAGACATTGGTGGAATATGGATTTAGATTACCTAGTGCTCTTGATAATAGACCGCTGCGTTTTGAAGAATTTGAAAAGATTATTAATCAGGTCATTTATGTATCAGCTACACCAGGTGATTATGAATTAGAAAGAACCAATGGTACTTTTGCTGAACAGATTATTAGACCGACTGGATTGCTTGATCCAATTATTGAAGTTCGTCCTTCAAAGAATCAAATTGATGATATTATTAGTGAGATTAATGATCGCATTGAAAAGAATGAGAGAGTATTGATTACAACTTTGACAAAGAGAATGGCCGAAGATTTAAGTGCTTATCTCAAAGAAATGGGGATGAAAGTAGCTTATCTTCATTCTGATACAAAAACTTTGGAAAGAACAGAAATCTTAAGAGATTTACGTCTTGGGAAGTATGATGTTTTAATTGGTATTAACTTATTAAGAGAAGGTCTCGATTTGCCAGAAGTTTCACTTGTTTGTATCTTAGATGCTGATAAGGAAGGTTTCTTAAGAAGTCAGCGTTCATTAATACAGACAATTGGTCGTGCTGCACGTAATGCGCATGGAAAAGTCATTATGTATGGTGATAATATGACTGATTCTATGAAAAAGGCGATTGATGAAACAAGTCGTCGCCGAGAGATTCAAGAAGAGTATAATAGAGAACATCATATTACTCCAAAAACAATTCATAAGGAAATTCGTGATTTGATACAAGGAAAAGAAACAATTGATGAAGCGACTTCACTTCTTAAAAAAGGTAAAAAGGCTGATAAGAAAGCGAAGAAGAAATTAATTGATGATTTAGAGAAAGAAATGAAACAGGCTGCCAAGGTTCTTGATTTTGAACGTGCGATGGAATTAAGAGATATGATTATGGAACTTAAAGGTGAAAAGTGATGGAACTTAATCAATTAGCCAGAACTATCTTTGATGATATATTAGCTCAAGGTGGAAGAGTTTATATTGTTGGTGGAAGTGTTAGAGATGTTATCTTGAAGAACTCAGGAGAACATGATGTTGATGTAGAGGTTTATCATATGACTTATGAGCAACTTCATGATTTGTTAGCAAAATACGGAGTTGTGAATACTTTTGGAAAAATGTTTGCGATTATGCAGCTGGAAAATCTAAAGGGCTATGATTTTGCCCTACCTCGTCAAGAAAAAAAGGTAGGCGAAAAACATCAGGATTTTGAAGTTATAATCGATCCTGAACTTCCTCTTGAAAAGGCAGTGAAGCGAAGAGATTTGACAATGAATGCATTGATGTATGATTATCAAAATGAAGAAATCATTGATTTATGTGGTGGATTGGATGATATTAAAAAGCATCAGGTTCGTTGTGTGGATCCTCAATCATTTGTTGAGGACCCTTTACGTGTTTTAAGAATTGCACAGTTTATAGCAAGATTCGAGATGACTGTAGAAGAGAAAACGTTTGATTTATGTTATCAAATGGTTCAGCAAGGAATGCTGAAGCATCTATCAATAGAGAGAATCTATGGCGAATATTGTAAGATTTTGATGTCATCTAGACCATCAATAGGATTTGAATTTTTAAAAAGGATTAAAGCTTTACCGTTTTATTTAAGTGATTTAATAACAACTCATCAACGTTTAGACTATCATCCTGAAGGTGATGTCTTTACACATACGATGTTAGTCATTGATGTGGCTGCTTTAACAAAGCATAAGACAGATGACCCTTTATCATTTATGTGGTCCTGTCTTTTGCATGATATTGGAAAGCCTTTAGTGACGACAGCTGATGGTCATGCACCACAGCATAATGAAGCTGGTGTTAAAGTCTTTCAAAAGGTTAAAATGATTCAATCTAAGAAACAAAGACAATATATATCAACAATGATTATGTATCATATGCATCTTATGAATATGGCAAGAAATCATGGAAAAGATTTATCCTATCTTAGATTATTAAAGAAAATTGATGGAAAAGTTTCTATGAATGATTTGATTTGTATAAGTTGTTGTGATAAGTTAGGGAGAGGGAAAGTAGCTCAAGAACAATATGATGCTTTCTTTACTTTTATAGAAGATAAAATATCACGATTGGGAACACAGTCACCTCAGCCACTGATTAATGGATATATATTGATTCAGAATGGTTTTCAACAAAATAAACAACTGAAAATGATTTTGGATGAAGCCTATGATTTGCAATTACAGGGTTTAAGTCAGGAAAAGATATTAAGGAGTTTAAAGAAAAAATATGAATAAGGATAAAATTATTATTAAAGGAGCAAGAGTCAATAATTTAAAGAATATTGATGTTGAAATTCCTAGGGATAAATTGGTTATTATGACTGGACTATCTGGGAGTGGAAAGACATCATTGGCTTTTGATACAATTTATGCAGAAGGACAAAGACGATATGTTGAATCTTTAAGCGCATATGCCAGACAATTCTTGGGTGGGGTTGAAAAGCCAGATGTTGATAGTATTGAAGGACTTTCACCATCAATTGCGATTGATCAAAAGACAACTTCGAACAATCCTCGTTCAACTGTTGGAACAGTCACAGAAATTTTTGATTATTTAAGATTGTTATATGCAAGAGTTGGACATGCTTATTGTCCTGAGCATCATGTTTTAATTGAGTCACAAACAATTAAACAAATGGTGGATGCAATTGATGCATATAAGGATGGAACAAAGCTACAGGTTTTGGCAAGAATGTGTAAAAATCAAAAAGGAACTCATAAGGATTTATTTGAAGAATTAATGAAAGATGGTTTTGTAAGAGTTCAGGTTGATGGCGAAAACATGTTGTTAGAAGATGAAATTATTTTAGATAAAAACAAGAAACATAACATTGATGTTGTTGTTGATAGAATTGTAAAAAAGGAAGGATATCGTTCTCGTTTAGCTGATTCTTTAGAGACTGCGTTAAAGTTAACTGGTGGAGAAGCGATTGTTGAAAATTTAAGTGAAAAGACAGAGAAGTTATTTTCACAACATTTGGCATGTCCTCACTGTGGTTTTAGTGTTCCTAAATTGGAGCCAAGATTATTTTCTTTTAATAATCCATTAGGTGCATGTCCTGATTGTAAGGGAATCGGTGTTAAGAATGAAGTTGATGATGATTTATTAATTCCAGATTGGTCGTTGAGTATTAATCAGGGTGGTTTGCGTTACTTTAAAACATCTGTGGGAACTGATCGTATTGAATGGCAAAGATTTTTAGTTTTATGTCGAGAATATAATATTGATTTAGATAAGCCTTTAAAAGATTTTAGCAAGAAGGAATTGAAAATTATTTTGAGGGGTTCAGATCGTCCAATTACTTATACTATTGAATCAAGTTCTGGGAATGTTTCTAAAACCACAAAATATATTGAAGGTGTGAAGACTTTGATTGAGCGTCGTTTTGAGGAAACAACATCATCTTGGTCGAAAGAATGGTATGCTTCATTTATGGCTGAGCACACTTGTCCAACTTGTCAGGGTAGACGTTTAAATGATCAAGTTCTTAGTGTTGTTGTAGGTGGAATAAATATTAGTCAATTTACAGATATGTCTATTGAAAAGGCTTTAAATTTTATGAATGAATTAAAATTAAATGAAACTGAAGCCAAAATAGCAAAATTAATTATTAAAGAAATACAAGATAGATTGACTTTCTTAAATAATGTTGGATTAGGTTATTTAACATTATCAAGAAGAGCAGGTGGATTGTCTGGTGGTGAAGCACAACGTATTCGCTTAGCGACTCAGATTGGTTCTCGTTTAACTGGAGTTCTATATGTTTTAGATGAACCTTCTATTGGTTTACATCAAAGAGATAATGAAAAGTTAATTCAAACCTTGTGTAATATGCGTGATTTGGGTAATAGTGTTGTTGTTGTTGAACACGATGAAGATACAATGAGAGCATCTGATTATATTATTGACATTGGACCAGGAGCAGGTGTTCATGGTGGTGAGGTGATTGCTGCAGGAACTCCTGAAGAAATAATGAAAAATCCAAATTCAATTACTGGAAAATATTTATCTGGCGAATACTCAATTCCTGTTCCTAAAAAACACCGAAAAGGAAATGGTCTGTTTATTGAAATTAAAGGTGCTAAAGAAAATAATTTAAAGAATATTAATGTGAAATTCCCATTAGGGAAATTCATTTGTGTGACAGGAGTTTCTGGAAGTGGAAAGTCTACTTTAGTCAATGAAATCTTATGTAAGGCTGTGCGTGCTAAACTTTATCATTCTAAAGAAAAACCAGGATTACATAAAGAAATTCTAGGATTGGAGAATGTTGATAAAGTCATTGAAGTTTCACAGGATCCAATTGGTAGAACGCCACGCTCTAATCCAGTTACATATACTGGTGTTTTTGATGATATCAGGGATTTATTTGCGAAAACACCAGAAGCAAAAATACGTGGGTATGACAAAGGACGTTTCTCATTTAATGTGAAAGGTGGGCGTTGTGAAGCTTGTCAAGGTGATGGTGTTAAACGTATTAGTATGCATTTCTTGCCTGATGTTTATGTACCATGTGAAGAATGTGGTGGAAAACGCTATAATGAAGAAACTTTACAAGTCACATACAAAGATAAGACAATCTATGATGTTTTAGAGATGACAATTGAAGATGCTATTGATTTTTTTGATAATTTAGCTCGTATACGTTCTAAGATTCAAACGATCTCTGATGTTGGGTTAGGATATGTTAAGTTAGGTCAAAGCGCAACAACTCTTTCTGGGGGAGAAGCACAACGTGTCAAATTAGCAAGTGAACTTCAAAAGAAGGCAACTGGAAAGACTGTTTATATTTTAGATGAGCCAACAACTGGTTTGCATAGTCATGATGTAGCACGCTTAATTGAGGTTTTAAATCGTATTGTTGATCAAGGAGATACAGTTATTGTTATTGAGCATAACCTAGATGTTATCAAGGTTGCTGATCATATTATTGATTTGGGATTGGAAGGTGGCGACAATGGTGGTACAATTGTAGTATCAGGTACACCTGAAAAAGTTGCTAAATGTGCTGAAAGCCATACAGGACGCTTTCTTAAGAAAGTGTTAGAGTAGGAGGAAAATATGAGTAAATCGGTAAAGCTAAAAGAATTGATTAAGTCAATGTCATTTAAACAAGTCTCTGGTGATGAAGAATCTTTAGAAAGAGAAATATTTGTTGCTGAAATTAATCGACCTGGATTTGAGTTGGCAGGATTTTTTAAACATACGGATTTTAGAAGAATTATTTTGTTTGGTGAAAAGGAAATTGCATTTGTAAGAGAAATGAGCAAAGAGTCTCAATTGGCTTGTTTCTCTAAACTTGCAAATGATGAAACACCTTGTATTATCATTGCAAAAGGATATGAATGTCCAGAAATATTAAAAAATATAGCAGTCAAAAGAAATTTCCCAATCTTTGAAACCATGCAGGCAACTGGACGTGTTTCTATTGATTTAACTGGAACGTTGGATGAAGCTTTGGCACCAGAAACACTTATTCATGGGGTTTTCTTGAATATTTATGGAAAAGGCGTTGTTATTAGAGGTGATAGTGGAATTGGTAAATCAGAAATTGCTCTCGAATTAATTAAAAGAGGTCATTTGCTGATTGCTGATGATGCTATTGAACTTTATCATATTGGTCAAAATATTGTTGGGAGAGCACCTGAGGTTTTAAGAAACTTGCTTGAAATTAGAGGGATAGGAGTTATTGATGTTTCTAAGATGTTTGGAGTGGCTTCTATTTTACCAAAGGATAACGTTGATCTTATTATCCAACTAGATAGATGGTTACCATCTCGTGAGTATACACGAATTGGTGTTGAAGAAGACGATGTGACTGAAGAAATATTATCTATACAAATACCTAAAATTGTTGTTCCTGTAACAGGAGGAAGAAGTATGTCAGCGATTATTGAAGCAGCAGTTATGAATATGCAGTTGAAAGATTCAGGATTTGATTCTAGTAAAGAATTTGTGAATAGAATCCTGGATAATATTAAGAGTAAATCTTAATGGAATTCTTTAAGGATTTTAGTACTTTTGTAACGATTGGACCTATTAGTATCCAATGGTATGCAATTGTCATTTTGACTGGTGCTTTCATTGCGTATGCTTTGGGTCAATATCGTTTTAAACAATTAGGGTATAATAAAGAAATTTTATCTGATTATTTCTTCGCATTATTATTTATAGGTATTATAGGTGCTCGTATTTGGTATGTCATCTTTACATTCAATGAGGTATATATTTCTAATCCACTTGAGATATTTGCTGTATGGCATGGTGGGTTAGCGATTCAAGGTGGAATTTTCACTGGATTAATTTATAGTTATTTCTTCTTTAAAAAGAGAAATATTCCTTTCTTAGTTGCAGGTGATGCAATTATGCCAGGAGTCTTGATTGCTCAAGCATGTGGACGCTGGGGGAATTTCTTTAATCATGAAGCATTTGGAAGTGAAGTGAGTTTGAAATTTTTAAATTCTTTACATTTACCAGATTTTATTATTCAAAATATGTATATTGATGGAGCATATCATCATCCTACGTTTCTGTATGAATCCGTTGGTAATATTATTGCTTTCTTATTAATTATCTTTGTTATAAGAAAATTCCAGAAACATATTGGTATGCAGTTCTTTGGATATTTTGTATTCTATGGAGTCGTCAGATTTTTTGTAGAAGGTCTAAGAACTGATAGTTTAATGTTTGGACCAATTCGTATGGCACAATTGATTTCTATTGTTTTCTTTGCAGTAGGAATCGTTGGTATGGTCTATGTACATATGAAAGGAACAAAGGTAGAAGAGTTTCAAGTAGAGTAGAGAATTCTACTCTTTTTTGTTAGTCTAAATAAACACATATATTACCTAAGTAGTGTTTAATTATTATCTTAATAAAACGAATCATTAGAGCCTGTGTAAAATATTATAAATGTTCATTTATATTTCATATACGAAGTGTATAATAAATATATGAGGTGAGTTTATGCATAATTCTGCAAAAAAGATAATTAAACAATTTCATGATAACCAGGAGATATATCGTTCTTTAAAACACGATATTGATGATATCTTTACACGTATTATAGATACAAATCATTTCCGTATATCAAATATGGCAATACGTATTAAGAGTGAAGATGCTTTGATGAAAAAAATCACATACAAAAACAGATATCAGGATATTAATGAGATTACAGATGTTGTGGCTTGTCGTATTATTACTTTGTTTGAAAATGATGTTGATCGTATTTATGAATGTGTAAAAGATAATTTTGAGGTTATAGAATATAATGATAAAAGAAAGAAAAACTATGATGATCGTATAGACTTTGGATATAATTCATTACATCTTTTAATTAAATTTAATGATGAGAGATGTCAGTTTATTGAGTATTCAGCATATAAAGATATTATTTTTGAATTACAGATTAGAACCACTTTGCAACATTCTTGGGCAGAAATTGAACATGGATTAGGATATAAATCACAGTATGAAATACCTAAAGATATTCGTAGACGTTTAACAAGATTATCTGCATCATTAGAACTGCTAGATGAGGAGTTTGTTCAGATTGCAAAAGAAGTAGATGAATATAATAAAGGCATTGTCCATATTGAAAAGATTCTTAAAACAGATATAAATGTTAATTCTTTAATTCAGTATGTGAATACATCTCCACGTATAAATGGCATTTTAGAAAAGCTACATACTGAATTTCAATTTAAATTTGAGCGTGATTCTGAATTAATATCGCAGTCACGTTTAATTCAAAGATTCCATTATATGGGGTATACATATATTAATGAATTAGATGATTTTGTGGAAAATCATCTCAAGGAAATTGAATGGTTATCTCGAGAAAGAGTAGAGAACTTTAAAGAAAACCATTTGATTAACATTTATAATGTCTTAGTTTGGATTTCTTTAGTTATGCTTGCTAATGATGGTGTGAGCGATCCTGAAGAAATCTTCTCTAAGGAAAGTATTGAAAGGTTACAGCATTTAAAAGAATCTATTGAAGATAAAGTTATTAATTAAATATAAAAATAAACGAAAAGAACTGAAATGTTCTTTTTCTTTTGTCACAAAAGTGTCACCAATATATAATAGAATGAAGGGGGAATAAATTATGAAGAAAGTATTAATAGTAGAAGATGATATAGCATTAACAAAGTCCTTAAAAGCAGCTCTAGAAGTGAAAGATTATCAAATAGAAGTTGCTGACTGTTATAATCTTGCTATAAGGATGTTTCAGCATATGACTTTTGATATACTTGTAGTGGATATTCAATTACCAGATGGAGATGGAATTGAGCTTTGCGAGTATATAAGAAAACAATCTCAATTACCAATTCTTTTTTTATCAGCTAATGATAATGAAGAGATGTTAGTCAAAGGGTTGAATAGTGGTGGAGATGATTATATGACAAAACCATTTCGAATTAAAGAACTTTATGCAAGACTACAAGCTCTTTTAAGACGTAGTCAATCTTTACAGGATAAAATGATAGTTGGGAACTTACAAAATCAAGAGATTCATAAAAAAGAGGAGATGACATAATCTATTGCTTATCAATAGAATGAGTCATCTCTTTATGACAATAACTTTTTTCTTATTTTTTTATTAACCCATCAGCAAAACTGATTGGAATGCCAAAAACAATGCCAGTATCATGATTATCAATGCCACCTAGTGCATCACTTACTGTTTTTCTTACGAGCTCAACTTGTTCATTGTTGACAATGAAGAATATGGTTTTACTATCAGGACGGGGATTTTCTAAAAATAAACGAAGCGATCCTAATAAATAACTATCATCAGATTCTTCTAATGATTTAACCATGCCTGTTGAATCTATGATTGTTCCTCCAGTTACCCCTGCCTTCTTTAAACGAGCTAACAAATCCTCTAAACATTCAATTTTATTTAATACAACAAATATAACTTGCATAATGATCACCACCTAACTTTATTATATAACTTGTCAAAAGAAATATCTAGTTATTATCAGATAATTGCGGTATAATATTGAGTAATTAAAGAGGGGGTATCGATTATGAAATATGAATTTACGAAAAGGATGTCAAATGTAAAAGCGTCAGCTATTAGAGAAATATTAAAAGCAACTGTTGATCCTGATATGATTAGTTTTGCGGGTGGAAATCCAGCGGCAGACGCATTTCCAACTGATGCTATTGAAAAGATATCTGCTGATATTCTTAAAAATGATCCTATTAGTGTTTTACAATATGGGATTACTGAAGGTGATAAGGGATTGATTGAAGCTGCTACGAAATTTTTTAATAGACATGAAAAAGTATTTGGACTAGGTGATAAAATGCTTATCACTTCTGGTTCACAACAAATTATGGAATTTGCAGCAAAGTGTTTATGTAATGAGGGGGATGTAGTTGTTTGTGAGAATCCTAGTTTTTTGGGTGCATTGAATGCCTTTAAATCATTAGGAGCTATTTTAAGAGGTGTTGAGTATAAAGAGGGACAATTAGACCTTGAAGCCTTAGAAAAAGCATTACAAGCACAGCCAAAGCCTAAATTTATATATTTAATTCCAAACTTTCAGAATCCAACAGGTATGACAATGTCATTTGAAGTAAGACAACAAGTCTTAGCATTGGCTAAACAATATGAAGTGCTTATCTTGGAAGATAACCCGTATGGTGATTTAAGATTTGAAGGGACTGCTATTCCTTCTATTAAATCTTTAGATCAGGATGGATTTGTGATTTATGCAGCAAGTTTATCTAAAATTATTGCTCCAGGAATGCGTATTGCCTGTTGCATAGGTCCAAAAGAAATTGTGAATAAATTTACAGTCGCAAAGCAGGCTAGTGATGTCCATTCTAATTTGTGGGCTCAAAAAGTCATGGCAAGATATTTAACAGAATATGATATGGATGAGCATATTGCTGTTATTCAAAAGATATATAAAGATAAATGTAATCTTATGTTACAAGAAATGGAAAAGTATTTTCATAAAGATGTTCATTATACAAGACCAACGGGCGGCATGTTTATATGGGTAACGCTACCAAAACATGTTAATATGCAGGAATTTGTAAAAAAAGCATTGGCTCAAAATGTTGCTGTTGTGCCAGGTCATGCATTTTTAGATGATGATAACAAGGAATGTCATAGTTTTAGAATGAATTTTTCTACCCCAACAAATGAGAAAATTATTGAAGGTATCAGGTTATTAGGTGAATTAACTTTTCAAATGATTTAATTCATAATTCGTCACATTTTTTTAGAATCATGACATATAATAGAAAGTCGGGAGGAAAGAAAGATGCCATTTATGAGATTTACTACTACAAAAACACTAACACTTAAACAAGAAAAAGCACTTAAAGAAAGTGCAGGCAAATTTATTTCTATTTTACCAAATAAAAAAGAAGAACAATTGATGATTCATATTGAAGACAATCAAGTGATGTATTTTAAAGGTAAAGAAATGGATTGCATGAAAATAGAATGTCAATTATTTCATCATATTGAAATATCCTATAAACAAGAGTTTGTAAAAGCAATGATGAATGAAATTGAAATGATAACAAAAATACCAATATCACATCAATATATGACGATTGATGAATATGATAATTGGGGTAAAAATGGAGAACTTGCTTAGAAGTCAAATTTTGACTTCTTTTTTTGTAAAAAAGTATTGCAATAATTAAATTCATGTGATAATATATTTAAGCACTATAAAGTGCTTGAATAGCTCAGTTGGTAGAGCAATCGGCTGTTAACCGATCGGTCGTAGGTTCGAGTC